>Ga0208874_1000841_pt1 | contig 9746 bp, 7 predicted proteins | sample CryBogCBH10Oct08_FD_184604 | JGI IMG/M metagenome (GOLD analysis project Ga0208874, IMG submission 184604) | Freshwater microbial communities from Crystal Bog, Wisconsin, USA - CBH10Oct08 (SPAdes) (version 2) | ecosystem: Environmental > Aquatic > Freshwater > Lake | place: Crystal Bog, Wisconsin... | reverse complement strand
TAATGATTTTTGATATTGCGCAACCGTTACTTGATCCGCGGCTGCCTGGTTTTGGACGCTGGAGAGCTGTCGGTTGAGGTTATTCATCTCGACCTGAGCTTGCTGGGCGCTTTCGGCAATCGATGTAGCTTCTTGCTGCAACTGCAAAACCTGGGCTCGAACGGCGTTGAGGTCGGCGGCGCGAGACGGCGCAGCTGTAAACCCAATCGCCAACGAAGCGATGAGGCTGACACCAAGATATCTGGCAATAACTCCAGCTGGTCTTCTCATAGGCGCATAAGTATAACCGCAGCCTTATTCACGCTCAGAAGAGTGCAAATCGCGGGTAAACGCTCTTACCGCGCGCGATATTTGAGCGTAGGCACCATTCCCGCATCTGCGAGTACGGAGAAGATTTCGGCATCACTTGTGGTGATTTCTGGAACCTTCCTCTCGGATGCACTGGTGGGGACGATCTGCAACAGAACTGTCATCACGCAGTCATCACACGAGATGGCTTTGAGGGAACATGAATCGCAATCTATTTTCATGCCCTAAAGGTAAAGGCGACCACTGACAGTAGATTGTGACCATGAGCTGGGTCCGTGCAAATCTGGTAGTTGGTGCCGATGGCTCCACTGCAATCAATGGCAGCTCAAAGGGCTTGAGCTCCGGCCAGGACCGCGCCCGATTTCACGCCATTCGCAGCGAGGCGACCGCAATCGTCATCGGTGGTGCTACCTCGCGGTGCGAGCCGTATGGCAGTACTCCCGTTCCGCTGTTCGTCGTGACTCACGAACGCGAGCTGCCTGGCAGTGCAGCCACAAATGCACAAGCAACTCTCCTTAACCTTTCGCCAGCCCAGGCAATCGCGAAGATCAAGGCAGATGGCTTCGGGCGAATATTGGTCGAAGGCGGTGCACATTTTTTAACCGCACTCACTCATGCCCATCTCGTCGATGGAATTTACTTAACTCGGACATCAGCGGCGCCCAATGAAGCGGTTATCGACTTTCACGAACTCTTACCTGGTTTTGTACTGGCATCGAGCGAAGAGCTGAACGGTGAAAGTTTTGAATATTACGAACGCGGATAATTAACCGCTGATAGAAATCAGCGCTACCCCGCCGACCGCAAGCAGAATGCCGAGATACTGCACCTTGTGCAAACGCTCGTGCAGAAAACGAAAGGCCAACAGCGACGTCACAATCGGAAAGAGTGAACCCAAGACCATCGCTATGGAGACCAAGCCCTTGGTGGTTGCAATACCCAGAAAATAGTTTGCCGCAAAGTCGGCGGAACCTAAGATGAAGAGCGTTCGTAAATCGCGAATCGCAAACCCACCGATGGTTCGATAGCGAAGTGCTATGAGAATGCAGATCGAAACTGTGATGAGACGCATCGCGGTCATGGTTAAGAGCGAGCTGGTCTTCGATCCTTGCGCCATAAATGTCAGCGCAGTTCCAAATCCCAACGCGGCACACAATCCAAAGAGCAGCGGCTTTACCGGCAGCTTTTTCACAAGTTCTGGGCCCGATGCGCAGAATGCTCCAGCCAACGCAACAACCATTCCGAAATATTGAATCGCATGAGGTCGCTCGCCATTTATGTACGCGTACACGAGCGGAATGATGGCGCTCAAAGAACTGATCGGAGAAACAACTCCCATTCGACCTGTCGCCAAACCAGCATAGAAAGCGGTCAAACCAAGAAAACCCGCGATACCTGCACCGATGGCGGGGAGAAAATATCCGTTCCATGAAAGCGTGGGTGCGATCCACGAATTGCTCAACAGCACAAGCGCCGTGCCAACGACTAATCCCATCGCCTGGGATACGCCAGTGACGGCCAATGATTTATAGCGCTTTGCCAGATTGCCGCCTAGAAAATCAGCGGTCCCCCACAGAACGCTGGAGAAGAGCGCAAGTAACGAAGCCATCGCGGAATCGTAGCTGCTTGCCCTGCGCCAGCGCTCGCGCCTCCACGATTTGTTCGGTCTTGCGCTTTACGATTAAGCAATGCCAACCGCGCGCGATAAGAGTTTTGACGAAGCCGTCGCTGAAATCCGCGCCATTACTACTCGCGCCGAGATCATTGTTGAGGAAGTCCCCGCTCCACAAAAATTAGCGCCGTTCTCACTCGCCCTGACCGCCGACTTTGAAGATGATGCTGCAGTCGGACGCTTCGTTTTGCTTCATGATCCAGTCGGTCAAGAAGGCTGGGGCGGCAAGTTTCGCTGCGTTACCTTTGTCCGCGCTGCGGTGGAACATGAGATGGCTACCGATTCACAAGCGATTGAAATTGGCTGGCAATGGTTGATCGAATCGCTCGAACGATTCGGTTGCGACTATTCCGCACCAAGTGGAACCGTTACCCGCACCACCAGTGCTTCTTTTGGAACGCTGGTCAATCGCGAAGACGACAATGAGATTGAAGTCCGGGCCTCGTGGACTCCGACAACCGGCAATCAATTAGCGCAACACGTGCGGGCGTGGCTTCAGTTATTGGAGCTATCTGCTGGCGCACAACCGGTGCCTGAAGGCGTCTCTCAGCTAGCTCGGCCTCGTTAATGCAAGCTGATTCAACAACTCACGAATCCCCCACTCCAGTTTCACCACCCGCTACCCCACTCCTGGCGCCACGTCACGGGATGCCTGATTTAGTTACTACCGAAGAGGGTTTGCGCGATGTAGTCGCTCAGCTTGCTCAAGGATCTGGCCCGATTGCTATCGACGCCGAACGCGCATCGGGCTATCGCTACTCGCAACGGGCGTACTTGATTCAGATCTATCGAGTTGATGGTGGCTTGCATCTGATCGACCCAATCGCGATTGGAAATACCTTCTTATGGGAGGCGATGGGAACAGACTTCGCGGAAGAGGAATGGGTTATTCACGCCAGTACTCAAGATTTGCCATGCCTACGCGAGCTCGGTCTGAAGCCACAACGCCTTTTTGATACTGAACTCGGCGGGCGCATCGCAGGTTGTGCCCGGGTGGGATTGGGCGCGCTGACCGAACAACTTCTTGGTTTGTCGCTCGCGAAAGAACATAGCGCGGTTGACTGGTCGATTCGCCCACTCAAAAACGAATGGCTGACCTATGCCGCACTCGATGTTGATGTGCTGGTTGAGTTGCGCGACCAGGTCGAGAAGTTATTGCGCGACGCTGGCAAGCTCGAGTGGGCACTGCAAGATTTCGCCGCGATATTGAATCAACCGCCACGTCCCCCTCGACAAGATCCTTGGCGACGCACATCCGGAATGCACAAAGTTCGAGACCGCATGACTTTGACGATTATTCGCGACATGTGGAAGGCGCGCGATGATTACGCCGCTGAAATTGATTTGTCCGCAGGTCGAGTCTTCAATGACGATTCACTGGTAGAACTCGCGACCAAACGACCAAAAGAGATCAACGAGTTTGCTCGAATCTTGCAACGACGCAGTCGAGTGGAGAAGCCGCCGATTGAACGTTGGTTCGATGTCTATCGAGCAGCGCTCTTGACGCCGATTGAGAATCAACCAGATCTGCGAACGCCATCACAAGGCTTGCCGCCCGCCAAGTTATGGCAGAGCCGCAATCCGGTCGGATACGCCCGCCTTACCCATGCTCGCGCGGCAGTTCTGCGATTGGCCGCCGAACACACGATGCCAGCCGAGAACCTGATCTCGCCTGATTTCGTTCGTGAGATTTGTTGGCCCGAGACCGATATGGATGAAGCAGCGATCGCCGCGAAACTGGCCGAGCTTGGCGCCCGGCCGTGGCAGGTCAGCATCGTTGCTGGAGCACTTGCGGCAGCGCGGTTGGAGCGAGAACCGTTGGTCGTTGAGACTGACGAGGAGAGCGAAGCCACACCCGAATAACCTGAATTACGCAACGTTCGAGTTGCGTAAATACCACCCCCTCTTCTACGCTTCAGGAGTGTTAAGCACCTTTCTGATTGCGCTACGCGAGGGCCTCGAAGCCTCGTTGATGGTCGGCATCCTGGTCGCTTACCTCGTGAAATCGAATCGTCGCGCTGCGCTTCCCGCGCTTTGGTCAGGCGTGATCGGCGCTGCAGTCGCAAGCCTTGGGTTCGGAGCGTTGCTTACTTTTTCTTCGCATCATCTCTCTGCTCGCGCTGAGTCATATTTCGCTGGCACGACTTCCCTCATCGCGGTCGCGATTGTGACCTGGATGGTTTTCTGGATGAAACGATCAGCTCGTGGCATGCGTCAAGATCTGCACGGCCGCATCGATGCCGCTTCAAAGAAAGAGGCTGGGCTATTCGCGCTAGCTGCCGCTGCTTTTTTTGCGGTTGTTCGAGAGGGCCTAGAAACCTCGCTCTTCATTTACTCTGATTTTAAAACTGTCTCCAAAGATTCCGGTCCAGCAATCGGTTTGATTGTGGGTCTGATTGCCGCGATCGGTCTTGGAATTGCGCTCTACCGCCAGAGCATCAAAATTAATCTTTCCAAGTTTTTCTCGGTGACGGGAGTGGGCCTACTCATTGTTGCCGCCGGAGTTCTCTCTCATGGTCTCAATGAGTTCCAAAATCTGGGTGTGCTTCCGGGTGGATCTGCATTTGCGTGGAACTGGTCAAAGGGCAGTGGGTCGGTAGTGGCGACCATCCTTGACGGCACGATTGGTATCTCAACGACCCTTACCCTTCTTCAGTTGGTTATTTGGGTCGCATACTTGGTTCTCTTCTTGCCTCGGTATCTACGCAAAGCCCCGGTGGCAGCACCACAGGGCGAGAAGCGAGTCGCCGCTTAATCCACCTCTATCGACCTCAATCGAATTAGAGATGGTTCCCTTTTAGGCTACTCACGAGTAACCTAAAGCGCATGAGCGCTAAGAATCAGATTCATGATGTTGTCCTGGTGGACGCAGTTCGCACCCCTTTCGGCAAAGCCGGCAGTCTCTATGCCGAGACTCGTGCCGATGACATGATGGTTCGTGCGCTCCGTGGGTTGTTAGAACGAAACCCGTCACTGCCGTTAGATCAGATTGATGATGTTGCGATTGCGGCGGCGACTCAAACCGGCGATCAAGGTATGAACATTGGCCGAAGCGTTTCATTGCTCGCTGGTATCCCAAATACTGTCCCTGGATATTCCATTGATCGCTGGTGCGCGGGCGCACTTACCGCCGTAACAACCGTTGCTGGCGCAATCGCGATGGGCCAATACGACGTTGCCATCGCTGGCGGTGTTGAACATATGGGTCACCACCCCATGGGCGAACTCATGGATCCCAACCCTCGATATCTCGCAGAAAAGCTCGTTGACTCTGACGCGCTAGCGATGGGCGCAACCGCAGAGCGCCTTCATGACAAGTTCCCGCATCTCACAAAGGCACGGGCGGATGCGTATGCAGTTGCATCACAGCGCAAGACCGCCGAGGCATATGCAGCTGGAAAAATTCAGAGAGATTTAATTCCCGTTGCGGTTCGTAGTGTTGAACTAGGCTGGGGTGTTGCAACGGTGGACGAACCTCCACGTCCCGGAACAACGTTAGAAGCGCTGGCTGCGCTGAAGACTCCGTTTCGACCAGCGGGTCGCGTAACCGCCGGAAATGCCGCCGGACTCAATGACGGTGCAACTGCTGCGATCATCGCCAGTGGCGAGAAGGCGCGCGAACTGGGCTTACCCGTCAAGGCAAAGATGGTCTCATTCGCATTTGCTGGCGTCGAACCCGAAATCATGGGATACGGACCGGTCCCTTCAACCATCAAGGCGTTGAAGAAAGCAGGACTCTCCATCGAAGATATCGGACTCTTTGAAGTTAATGAGGCCTTTGCGATTCAGGTGCTCTCCTTCCTGGATCACTTCGGCATCGCCGATGAGGACCCACGGGTCAACATCTACGGCGGTGCGATTGCGGTTGGACATCCACTCGCATCTTCCGGCGTCCGACTGATGCTCAACCTTGCACGTGGCTTTGAAGAACGAACCGACGTGCAATATGGAATCACCACGATGTGCATTGGTCTCGGTATGGGCGGCACCGTCATCTGGGAGAACCCACACTTCACTGGAAAGAAGGCGTAATCATGGCGACGACAGATATGCCCACAATTGTTATGCCCGAGGGCGCTCCCGAAGAAGTCATTACACACGCTGTTCTTCGCGAGATTGACCTGGTTCCGTTTGGAGCACAGGGCACGCTTTCATTGATTACCTTGGATAACGGATTGGATCACAACCGTCCCAATACCTTTGGTCCGGCATCCTTGCTCGAACTCAATGCCGCGATTGAAACCGCGCTCGGTAACGATTCGATCGCAATCGCAATTACCGGAAAGCCATTTATTTTCGCAGCTGGCGCTGACCTGTCCGCGCTCTCTTTTATCAATGACCGCTCCCAAGCAGTGGCAATCGGCGAGCTGGGACATAACGTCTTCAAGAAACTCAATAGCTCGAAGAAACCAACCTTTGCCTTCATCAATGGTCTCGCACTGGGCGGTGGCTTAGAAGTTGGACTTCATTCTCAGTATCGAACACTGGCCTCGACCGCATTTGTCGCGTTGCCTGAAGTATTTCTTGGCTTGGTTCCCGGCTGGGGTGGCGCAACAATTCTGCCTAAGCTGATTGGTCCCGAAAAAGCTGTCCAGGTAATCATTGGAAATGCGCTCAATAACAACACCATGATGCGCGCCAAGGACGCGCTCGGTCTCGGCGTCGTGGATGCAGTTTTCGAGCCCGCTGATTTTCTCGAGAAGTCCATCGCCTTTGCGGCGTCCATCGTCAATGGCGCTACACAAATTACTCGACAAGAGCACACCGCGGATGAGACAGCGTGGCGGAGCGCCATCGCCACAGGTAAGGCGATCGCTGCAAAGAAATACGGCGGCGCCGATATCGCTGCTCCACGTCTCGCGCTAGAACTCATCGCAGCAGCTCGCACCAATACGCTCGATGCAGGATTCACAGCCGAAGAAGATGCGCTCGCTGATTTGAACATGAGCGATCCACTTCGAGCATCTATCTATGCCTTCAATCTGATCCAGAAGAAACGGAAAAAAGTTGAGGGTGCGCCGAAGGCTGCACTGGCTCGCAAAGTAACGAAGGTCGGCGTCGTAGGCGCTGGCCTCATGGCCTCTCAACTCGCGCTGATTTTGCTCCGAAATCTCAAGACCCCGATTGTCATTACAGATCTTGATCAAGAGCGAGTCGATAAGGGAATTGCTTACATTCGCGCCGAGCTCACCAAGCTGGTGGAGAAGCGGCGTATGAGTCCTGAGAGTGCAGCTTGGCTCTCGTCTATCGTCTCTGGTACCACCAATAAGGCGGACTTTGCAGGCTGTGATTTTGTGATTGAAGCGGTCTTCGAAGACCTTCAGGTGAAGATTGATCTCTTTAGCGAACTCGAGAAGCACATCTCTCCTGAATGCGTCTTAGCTACTAATACATCCTCGCTATCGGTCACCAAGATGTCCGCAGGATTGCAACATCCAGAACGGGTCATCGGCTTCCACTTCTTTAATCCGGTCGCCGTGATGCCGTTGCTGGAGATTGCACGCACCGCCGCTACGGACGACGCCACTACCGCCACCGCGGTCGCGGTCGGCAAAGAGTTAAAGAAGACGATGGTGATTGTTAAGGACTCCCCTGCCTTTGTGGTCAATCGTTTACTGACTCGCTTCATGGGTGAAATCACCGATGCGATTGATGAAGGTACTCCGACTGATGTCGCCGACGCAGCCATGTTGCCGCTGGGTTTGCCAATGACATCACTCGAGCTGTTGGGACTGGTAGGTCCTGGCGTCGCCTTGCATGTTGCCGAAACGCTGCATGAAAACCTCGGCGATCGTTATCGAATCTCCCCCACGATGCAGGCATTCGTGAAAGAAGGTATCAAGACTTTCTACATCAAGAACGAAGATGGCTCTCGATCAGTCAATCCAGCTGCCGCGGCGCTTGTTCACAAAGGCGATAAGGCGAGCAGCGCAGAGGAAGTGCGACTGCGGGCGCTGCGTGCACTAGCGAGCGAAGCTCGAATGATGCTCGATGAGGGCGTGGTTGCTACTGCTGCCGAGATCGACCTTTGTATGTTGCTTGGTTCTGGATGGCCGCTGCACTTGGGCGGAATCTTGCCGTATCTCGATCGCGAAGGAATTAGCGAGAGCGTGACTGGTCAGAAGTTCCATCCTGCTGGCGTTGCGTCACTTCCTGCTGGGGCGTAAAGCCGGAATCTTTAATCGCACTACTCCAGGCAACGAGCTCGCGCGTAATGTTCTGGGCAGTAATACCAAGATCGGTCAGAATCTCTGCACGCTTTGAGTGCTCGATGAATTCAAGTGGCACACCGATGGAATGAATCGGGACCTGCAATCCGGCGTCGCGGAACATTTCACTGATGGTGCTGGCGATACCGCCATGGCGAATTCCATCTTCGAGTACGACAACGCTCTTGTATCGCTGCGCCATCGTGATCAAAGAAGCGGGCAATGGCTTTACCCATCGAGGGTCAATCACTGTTACACCAACATCCTCGCGATAGGCCTGTGATGCCGCCTCTACTGCGATGGTGGCCATAGAACCTACGCTCACAAGGAGCACATCGGCGCTCTCGCCGCGATAGAGAACATCGACACCGTCCCGGCGTTCGAAGGCTGGAATATCGGCGTTGACTGGACCTTTAGGAAAACGAACCATCGATGGCGAATCGCTAATCGCTACCGCTTCATTAAGAGTCTCACGAAGTCGTGCGGCATCACGAGGTGCCGCCACGTGCATGGTTGGAACGATGCCAGTGAGGGCCAAGTCCCAAATACCGTGGTGCGATGGGCCGTCATCGCCCGTAACGCCGGCGCGGTCGAGCACGAAGGTCACGCCTGCTTTATGCAACGCGACATCCAGCAAGAGTTGATCGAAGGCACGATTCAAGAATGTGGAATAGACCGCAACGATGGGATGCAGGCCGGCGAAGGCCATACCCGCAGCGCTCGTGACCGCATGTTGTTCGGCAATGCCGACGTCAAAGGTGCGATCCGGGAACTTAGCCTGGAACTGATCCAACCCGGTGGGTCCTAACATGGCGGCGGTGATCGCAACGATATCTGGACGCGAAGCGCCGAGCTTCAGAAGTTCATCCGAGAAAATACTGGTCCACGTCGCCGAGCTCTTAGCCAAGGGAACACCGGTCTCTGGATCAACAATTCCCACCGCATGGAACTTTTCAGCTTCGTCGTTGATGGCTGGCGCGTGGCCGCGACCCTTTTCGGTAATCGCATGAACAATTACTGGCTCGCCAAAATTCTTTGCATGATTAAGCGCGGTCTCAAGTGCTTCGATGTTGTGACCATCAACCGGTCCCACGTATTTAAGACCAAGGTCCTCGAACATACCTTGCGGTGCAACAATATCTTTGATGCCCTTTTTTACGCCGTGCAAAGTTTCGTAGATAGGTGTTCCGACGACTGGCGTCTTCTCGAGCACACCCTTTCCCCAATCCAGGAATCGCTCGTAACCACTGGTGGTACGAAGCGTCGACAGATATGTTGCTAAACCGCCGATGGTCGGAGAATAGGAACGCTCATTGTCATTCACCACAATGACTAGCCGAAGATTATTTGCTGAAGCGATGTTATTGAGCGCTTCCCATGACATGCCACCGGTCAAAGCGCCATCGCCAACAAGAGCAACTACCGTGCGATCCTTAATTCCCTGCACTTTGAATGCTCGGGCTATGCCATCGGCCCACGACAGCGCGGTTGAGGCGTGCGAATTCTCGATTACGTCGTGTTCGCTCTCGCGTCGGTTGGGATAACCAGCCAAGCCA
>Ga0208874_1000826_pt1 | contig 9874 bp, 9 predicted proteins | sample CryBogCBH10Oct08_FD_184604 | JGI IMG/M metagenome (GOLD analysis project Ga0208874, IMG submission 184604) | Freshwater microbial communities from Crystal Bog, Wisconsin, USA - CBH10Oct08 (SPAdes) (version 2) | ecosystem: Environmental > Aquatic > Freshwater > Lake | place: Crystal Bog, Wisconsin... | reverse complement strand
GTCCTTGACACGGGCAAAACTTTGCACCAAAGCAATATTGCCCAAAGTGTCATTGGCGCGCTCTGCCAGATCCGAGTGATGTTGCTCAACTTCTTTTTGTAAGCGTTGTGTCTTGCGGACGATATAGATTGATAAGCAAGTCAGGATTGCGCACAATAAAACAAGTAGCCACGCCAGGCGCCAGTTGAGGTAGAAAGTCAGTGGCATCAGGACAAACAGCGCGATGAACGAGCTGAAATGATCTCTGAAGAATCCCAGCCATAACGCCCAGAGTGAATCAACGCCTTGCAGCATGATTTTCATCAAGCGACCAGAATGCATCTGATTGTAGTGAGACGCAGGCAGTTGAAGCACGTGTTCAAAGAAATGACGCAGCACGATGTGGCGTCGGCGGTGAGCCAGTCTGTCGGTTTGCAGAGCGAGAAAGCTCGCGCACACGATTTCAAACAGACCAAAACAAACCCAGGCTATCAGGTAGGGACCGCTGGCAGACCAGGCGCCCGCCAGGTTCTGAGTATTCAACTGTGAGAGTGAGTCGATGATGCGGCCGAACAAGATGGGTTCTGCGAAGAGCGCGAGCACCAAAGCGACGTTGGCTAAGGATAACCACCAAGCCAGTGGCGTATCTTCACCCAGTTGTTGAAGTACTTTTTTGTAGATCCGGATGAAGGTCCGCATGGCGATGCTCAGACCTTCCTGGTCAGCAAGGCGGGTAGCTCAAGCGCAAGCAAATCCTCGGGTGTCGCGGTTTCTTCTGGCAACTGGCCGATTCCCGTAATTGTCATCCATTTGCCGACAGAGGACCACGACAAGACGACCGCGAGCGGGATGGGCACGACGAGACCCAATGTAAAGAACAGGGCGTACACAAAAGCATGTGGCAGGTTCACAGCGATCAGGATGAGACAAGTCAATCCAAAAAGGGTGTGCAACCAGTAGAGCCGGACCGCCGACAGCCACGCAACCGAGTGGTCGTCGCGTGTCTGGCCAATCCAGCCTTTGCTGTTGCCGATGAGCAAGCGACCGAGGAAATTCAAGGCAGCCCTTCAAGTCCTTCGAAGTCAACGATTTGCGGGCGTCTCAGCTGGCGAGAATTGGCGGTGGGAGGTTCCGGCTTCACCCTGATTGAATTGCTGGTGGTGGTGGCCATTTTGGGGATCCTGAGCGCCGTGGCCTATCCTCAGTACGCCCATCATTTAACGCGGGTCAAACGCAGCGCTTGCCAAGCCTTGGTGATGCAGACCCTGCAAGCACAAGAGCGTTACAAAAGCGAAAACGCCACTTACCGCCTGCTGCCCTTGGCACCCCCTGCACCCCCGGCACCGTTGGGCGCATCGACTGGCGGGCCGAATGAAGCGTCGCCGGTGTGTGCCGTCGGCGCAAGGACCTGCCCGGTTGGGGGTGGGGTCAGCGCGGGTAGCAAAAATTCAAAAGGCAGTCCCTTGACGGCCTGCATTGAGGTGTTCGCCCAGCCGCTTGTTCAAAACAGCGATTGGGCCGAAATGAGTGTGGACAGCCAAGGGCGAACCCGCTGTGTCATGGACGATTCAAAGGGGGCCTCTAATTGTTGGCCATAAAGCGACGCCATTGCCCCCCAAAAAATACTTTGCCAAGGGGTTTTACCTTGATGGAGGGGTTGGTGGTCATGGCCGTTTTGGGATTGTTGACGACAGTGGGCTTGGCGGGTTGGCAGCGTTTTTGGATCAACCAACAAATGACCAGCGCCGCCACCGAATTGGCCGCCAGTTTGACCTTGGCCCGTGCGGAGGCGGTGCATTCGCGCAGAGAGGTTTTGGTAGAACCTTTGGACCCTGTGGACGGTTGGACTTCGGGTTGGCGTGTCCATGCATTGGATAAAGAAGGGGATCAAGACTTCAGCCGATCGCCGCCTTTGAGCCCACGTTTGGTTCAGGACAACCGCACCACGGGCTCGTTTAAAAACAGCACCAAAGGCGGGGCCTTTTTTGCCTACTCGCCCAAGGGTTTTTCGCAGCGCATTTCAAGCCGCTTCAATGCCATGCCCACCGGTAAGGTCTGGTGGTCTTCTGCAGACACGCCACAAGAGCGGGTGGTGTTGGTGGATTGGGTCGGCAGGGTGCGGGTTTGCGATCCCTCTGTGGACAAAAAACGTTGTGGAGATTGAACCCTCCGACCAACCCAAAAACGATCTGCGACAATAGAGTAGTTAGATCGTTCAGAAAAATAAGTTTAAATGAGCACATTGACCTCCGTTGACATTCGTCCTGCCACTTTGCGGGACGCCAAAATCGTTTCAGAAATCCACGCCCAAACCGCTCAAGCCGCTTTCCGTGGTCTGGTCCCAGACGACGTTTTGAAAAGCATGACCGCCGACAAGCGAGTCGCTCAATGGCGTGAAGCCATCGAATACTGTGAGCCTCAAGTCCAAGTGGCCATGGAAGACGGCAAGGTGGTTGGTTTTGTCGGTTTTGATCGCTCGCGTGACCCCAAGTCTCGCCCCACCACCGGCGAAATTTGGGCCATTTATGTCCTGCCCAGCCATTGGGACAAGGGCATCGGTGTGGCCTTGTGGGACGCGGCCCGAGAAGGCTTGTCCGAAGAAGGCTGCACCAATGTGACCGTTTGGGCGCCTTTGCAAAATGAACGCGCCTTGCGCTTCTTTGAAATGGCCGCATTCAAGCGCGAAATGAACACCGCCAAAACCGTGCCTGTGGGCAGCATTCGCATCGAAGAAATTCGACTGAAACGCGATCTTTGAACGTCGCGCTCCCCCCCGAATGCCTGACTTGGCAAGACACACAAGGCCAAGAACACCGCGCCCTTTGGCACTCTGAATCGGGCGTGGCGTTGCCCACTCGTTTTCAGCTGGTCGACGACACCCTGACCGCCGACAGTGCTTTGCGCTTGGCTTCAGCGGGCGTCTCCTTGATTTGGCAGGGTGACTTTCACAACGCCAAAATGCTGTTGCAGGCCATGGGCCGCCGCATGGCGGCGCGCGCTGAAAAATCGAAAAAGCCGGTCAAGAAAAAAGCGCCAGCGGCAACGGCCACCTCGTCAGACAACGCCGAGGCTTTCTCGCCCGCTTCTGCACCTGTCTTTCCCCATGCCTTTCATCTTTACCGACAAGCCACCGCGCAGCGAGCCCAGATTTTGGGCCGCTTGTTGGTGCCCTTGACCTCCGATTGGGAAATCCCTTTGCGCCGCGCGCCCGACATCAAAGCCGCGGTGCAGCAGGCTTGGGGCTCGCCCTCTCAATCCAAAACAGCCGCTGGGGCTTCTGAGTCCACAGATCACTTGGTGTCGCTGCGTGAATTACAGGGCTTAATCGGGGCTTATGAGTGGCGCCGTCAAGGCGTTGAAATTCCGGCCTTGAACCCAGGACCCAATAACTGCATCTATCCCCATTACGGTGTTTTTTCGCCCATTCGTGGCGAGTACATTGACTTGGTGGCGGATGCCCCATTGCCGGTTTTACCCACTTTGCCTGAGGGTGCCCGTTCACTGCGCGCCTTTGACATTGGGGTGGGCACCGGCGTTTTGTCGGCGGTATTGGCCCGGCGTGGCGTGCAGCACATCATCGCCAGCGACCTCGACCCCCGTGCGCTGGCGTGCGCTGCGGACAACTTGCAGCGCTTGCGTTGCTCGGGCGCTGTTACCTTGCTGGCGGCCAATTTGTTCCCCGACGTCGAGGCGATGGCCTCTGATTCTCCCTTCAGGGCTTCACCGGCTTTTGCCTCCCTTCATCCCGCCGCGCCCCTGCAAGCCGATCTGATCGTTTGCAACCCGCCTTGGCTGCCCGGCAAACCCAGTTCGCCCATTGAAGGCGCCATTTACGACTTCAACAGTCAGATGTTGAAAGGCTTTTTGGCCCAAGCCAAAGCCCATTTGAGCCCGCATGGCGAGGCTTGGTTGATTCTTTCTGACTTGGCCGAACACCTGGGTTTGCGCACCCGCGAAGCCTTGCTCGGCTGGATAGCAGCAGGCGGTTTGCAGGTTTTGGGGCGGATGGACACCCGCGCCAAACACCCCAAAGCCATGGACCCGACCGACCCCCTTTACGCGGCGCGCTCGGCTGAGCTGACCAGCCTTTGGCGTTTGGGTCACTTGGTTTGAGTCGGCTTTTATTGCTTTAAGCGCATGCCAAAGGCTCTAAAAGCGTTTGAGTTCTAAGGGCATGTAACACCTGCTCACGCAAGCGTCACGAAGCCCTTTTACACTGCTGCCAATTTCGAGACAAAAAATGCCTGATTCAAACCTTCGCCTGGATGCACTTTCCCCCGCCCGTCTGGGGGAAATTCGCCGTGGCGTCGAAAAAGAAAGCCTGCGTGCGCTGCCCAACGGCCAACTGGCGCTGACCCCGCATCCCCTGTCTTTGGGCGCGGCGCTGACCCACCCCAGCATCACCACCGACTTCAGCGAATCCCAGCTGGAATTGGTCACAGGCGCGCATGTGCGAGTGGAAGATTGCGTCGATGAGCTGCAGCAATTGCACCAATACGTTTACCGCAATTTGGCCAAAGAGGGCAAAGAAATGTTGTGGGTATCGAGCATGCCCTGCGATTTGCCAGCTGACGAAACCATTCCCATTGGACGCTACGGCTCGTCGCATGTGGGCCGAGCCAAAAGCGTTTACCGCATGGGTTTGGGCCACCGTTATGGGCGCCGCATGCAAACCATTTCGGGCATTCACTACAACTGGTCTTTGCCGGGTCTGCGCAGTGAAGATTATTTCGGGTTGATTCGCAACTTCCGCCGCCAAGCTTTTTTGTTGTTGTACTTGTTTGGCGCCTCGCCGGTTTTGTCGCCCACCTTTGTCACGGGCCGCAAACACGGTTTGCAAAAACTCAGTCCCAAAGCCCTGTATTTGCCCTATGCCACTTCGTTGCGCATGGGTCGGCTCGGTTATCAAAGTGATGCGCAAGCCAGCTTGGCCGTCAGCTACAACAGCTTAGAGGGCTACGCGGCCTCGCTTCACGAGGCCTTGGTCCAACCTTATCCGGCCTATGAGGCGATTGGCATTCGCAACCCCGGCGGTGACTACAACCAGCTTTCCGACACCTTGCTGCAAATCGAAAACGAGTTTTACGGCACCATCCGCCCCAAGCGCACCATTCACACAGGTGAGCGCCCCTTGCACGCCTTGCGCGAGCGCGGGGTGGAATACGTTGAAGTGCGTTTGATGGACTTGGACCCGTTTGAAGAACTCGGCATCAACGCCCAAACCATGCGCTTCTTGGATGTGTTTTTGCTCCATTGCTTGGTTACCGACAGCCCGACCGATACGCCTGCCGAGGTCGCCGAAATTCAATACAACCAGCACCAGACGGCCTCTGCAGGCCGCCAACCGGGTTTGTTGTTGAAACGCGATGGGGCAGAAGTGACCCTGCAAAGTTGGGGCGCCGAGCTGTTGGCCCAATGCCGACCGGTCGCCCTGGCGCTCGATGCCGCTCACCAAAGCCACGCTTACTCCGAGGCCCTGGACATGGCCGAGCAGCGTTTACAACACCCCGATTTGACGCCTTCTGCCCGCGTGTTGGCCGCATTGAAAGAGCACCACGAAAACAGCTTCTTGCATTTCGGTTTGTTGCAATCCGCTAAAACCCAGGCCCACTTGATGGCGCTGCCTTGGGGGACTGAGCAGCAAGCTCGTTTGGACGCGGCGAGCCAAAAATCGCTGCAAGACCAGACCGCCATTGAGTTGGCCGAAGACGAGTCTTTTGAAGACTTCCGCCAAGCCTATGTTTCTGAAGCCCGATTGGGCCTTTGAGAGGCTGTTCATGACCATCGGGTTTTAAGCATGGCAATTCAATGGTTCCCCGGCCACATGCACCTGACCCGACAGGCCATTGCCGAGCGGGTCAAAGCCGTGGATGTGGTGATCGAAATGCTCGACGCCCGGTTGCCCGGCTCCAGTGCCAACCCCATGTTGGCCGATTTGACCCAAGCCAAGCCCAAGCTCAAGCTGTTGGGCAAGCAAGACTTGGCCGATCCGCTCCAAACCGAGGCCTGGTTGGCGCATTACCAAGCCCAAGACCAAACCCACGCCATTGCGCTGGACGCCAAACACCAAGCGCCGGTGAAGACGTTGCTAGACGCTTGCAGACGCCTGGCCCCGACCCGCGGCGAGAGTTTGACCAAGCCCATGCGCGTGCTCATTTGCGGCATTCCGAATGTGGGCAAAAGCACCTTGATTAACCGCATGGTCGGCAAAACCGCCGCCAAAGCCGCGGATGAAGCGGGCGTTACCAAACAAGAAATGCGTTATGCCTTGACCGACGCTTTTTACCTTTACGACACGCCTGGCGTCTTGTGGCCGCGCATCATCGTGGCGCAAACCGGCTTCAATTTGGCCGCCAGCGGGGCGATTGGCCGCAACGCCTTCGATGACATCGAAGTGGCTTTGGTCCTTTTGGATTACCTGAAAACCCATTACCCGCAAGCCCTGCAAGCGCGCTACAAACTCGATCACCTCGAGGCTTTGATGGCCTTGGAGGATGAGGCCTTGTTGACCCACATTGGCAAAGGCCGAGGCGGCTTGCTGTCAGGCGGTCGGGTGGACATGCAGAAAGCAGCCGAAGCCGCTATCCATGATTTCCGTTCGGGTACGTTGGGCCGAATTTCCCTTGAAACGCCGGCAGAATTTGCCCAATGGCTGGCCGTTGGAGAAGAATTAGACGCCGAGCGCACCGTTCGCAAAGAGGCGTTTGCACAGGCCAAGGCCGAGCAGAAAAAATCAGGGCAAAAAAAGCGCTGGTGAAGTGGGGGGGGGCAAGCAAAAAAGCTTAAACCCCTAAACGCGATTGGAGTAAACGGCTGCTGGTGGTGTATTCCAGTCGCACGGTTTGATCTGGGAACACCCTGGCTGCCGCAGCGAAGGCGGCCAAAGTGGCTTCGTGGAAGGCGCAAACGATCAGCTTACGTTTGCCGGGGTAATCATTGATGTCGCCAATGGCATAAATGCCTTCCAGATTGGTGGCCATGCTGGCGGGGTCCACTGTGATCTGGCGTTTGCGCATCGAAAGGCCCCAATCGGTCAACGGGCCGAGTCGGGGCGACAGGCCCAGGCAGACAAACAAATCGTCCAAGGGCAAAACGACCTCGGTGTCGTCGGCTTTCGCGACCCGCAGCTGGTGGGCTTCGAGGGCAATCGGCTGTCCGAGCACCACTTGAATTTGCCCGCTCTCACGCAGGGACCCCAAGGTCTTCAATTCAGCTTCTGTGGCCTCAAATTCGTCTTTGCGGTGCACCAAGCTCACGCTCTGGACGGGGCTTTGCGCCAACGTGATGGCCGTGGCGACGGCCAGACCTTCGTTGCCGATGACCACGCAACGGGCGTTTTTGAATCGGCTGAGTTTGCCAATCGCTGCGGTATGAAGGTGCTGGGCATCGAAGCCCGCTTCACCCTCTAACTTCAAAGTCCGGGGCACAAAGGCGCCCACACCGGCGGCAATGAACACCGTTCGGGCTTTGAAGACAGGGCCTGCTGCATCAGGCCCGCGGGTGCTGACGGTCCAAGCGTGATGAGCGCTTTCAGTGGCGTCATTGCAGCGTGTCAGGCCCACCACCTCGTGTCCAAAATGAAACTGCGGTGCAAAGGGCTTTATTTGTTCCAACAAGCGCTGCGTCAACGCCAAACCCGAGACGCAGGGCAGGGCGGGGATGTCGTAAATGGGTTTGTCGGGGTAGATCGCCGCGCATTGGCCCCCGGCTTGGGTCAGCACATCGACCACGTGGCAGCGAATGCCTTGCAGTCCCAATTGAAAGACCTGAAACAAGCCCGCCGGGCCGGCCCCAATCACCAGGGCATCGGTCTCAACTGCGGGCATGAGAGGGCCTTAAAAATGGGGTGGCCTTAAAGGGTTGGCTTAACGAATCAGGTTCGCCAGTTTGCCGGGTTTGTTCAACCAATCGTCGGCATCGGCCGGCGCGGGCTTGCGCTTGGTGATGCTCTTCCAACCGCTGGCGTGGGCCAATTCAGCGTTCAACTTGATGAAGGCCAATTGGTCCTTGGGCAAGTCTTCCTCGGCGTAGATGGCGTTGGCGGGGCATTCAGGAATGCAGACCGCGCAATCGATGCATTCTTCGGGGTCGATCACCAACATATTGGGGCCTTCGCGGAAGCAATCCACGGGGCACACATCCACGCAGTCGGTGAATTTACATTGGATACAGTTTTCAGAAACGACGTGGGTCATGGTTTTTAAAGAAGGACTAGGGGGGTCGCAAAACGATTGATTTTATTGGCTTTTCAGAACCAACACGGCGCCCGAGGTTTTGTGGCTGGCGGTGTCCACCAAAATCATCGCGCCGAGCGAGCGGGCTTGGGCAAAAGGCAAGGTGGCCAAGGGTTCTTGGAACGCCAGTTCAATGTGTCCAATCGTGTTGGGGGCCAATTGGCTGGCGGCTTCCTCGGCCAAGGTGTTGACGTTGAGTTGGTGCACGATGCGGCTTACCTTGGCCTTGACCCAACGGTGGCCGTGCAACGCCCAATAGACGCGACCTGGCACCAAGGGTTCGTCGTCCATCCAAGCGACGGTGGCCAAAAGTTGGCGCTCGGCTTGCAGTTTGCCCGGCTCTAACAACCAGTCGCCCCGCGACACGTCGACCTCGCGGTCGAGGACGATGCCGGCACTGTGGCCGGCTTCGATGTCAGCGGGTTGGCGCGCGTGGTCCAAAACCTGGGCGACGACGGCGGTCTGCCCGCTGGGCAAGACGCTGATGCTTTGGCCGGGTTTGACCGAACCCGCCGCGACTCGGCCCCAAAAAACCCGACGACCTTGGCTGGTGTCGGCAGAACTTGAAAACTTTTCGACCCACTGCACAGGGAAGGCAAAGGGTTGCTCCACATCGGCTTGGGTAACGGGCAGTTGTTCCAGCAACTCGAGCAAGCTGGGGCCTTGGTAGCCGCACCAATCGGGCTGGGCATCCACCACGTTCCAGCCTTTGAGGGCCGAGACCGGAATCGTTGCGCGCACATCGATGTGGGCGGCTTTTGCAAAGCGCTGCAATGCGCTGCTGATGTTGGCGTAAGCCAACGACGGGTCGGCCACAGCGTCCAATTTGTTGACGGCAAAAACCAGCGAGGTGACGCGCAGCAAATTGACCAAGAGGCTGTGTCGGCGCGTTTGCACCAGCAGTTCCAAGTGGGGGTTTTGCCAATCTAATTTGGTGGCGTCAACCAGCACCACGGCGGCGTCGGCACTGCTGGCCGCGGTCACCATGTTGCGGGTGTATTGTTCGTGGCCAGGGGCATCGCCAATGATGAACTTGCGCGTTTCAGTTGAGAAATAACGGTAAGCCACGTCAATGGTGATGCCTTGCTCTCGCTCGGCCGACAAGCCGTCGGTCAACAGCGCGAGGTCGGTTTCGCCTTGGCGTTGCACGCCCGCCAAGTGGTCTTGCAGCACGGCTTTGCTGTCGACCAGCAAGCGGCCAATGAGCGTGCTTTTGCCATCGTCAACCGAGCCGCAGGTGATGAAGCGCAGGGCAGGCTTCAGTTCAGTGGTGTTCAAAGGGGTTGGGGTGTTCATCAGAAGTAACCGTCCTTCTTGCGTTTTTCCATGGAGGCGTCGGAGGTTTTGTCGTCCATGCGGGTGGCGCCGCGTTCGCTCACGTCGGCGGCCAGGGTTTCAATCACGATGTCAGCGGGCGTGGCGGCGGTGCTTTCAACCGGGCAGGTGCAGGTGATGTCGCCGACGGTGCGGAAACGCACGTCGCGCAGTTGCACGGTTTCGCCGTCTTTGGCTGGGGTGAGTTCGGTCACCGGCACCAAAAGGCCACGGCGGTCGACCACTTGGCGTCGGTGCGTGTAATAGAGCGAGGGCAAGGCAATTTGCTCGCGGTCGATGTACTGCCAAACGTCCAGCTCGGTCCAGTTGCTGATGGGGAACACGCG
>Ga0208874_1000816_pt1 | contig 9933 bp, 18 predicted proteins | sample CryBogCBH10Oct08_FD_184604 | JGI IMG/M metagenome (GOLD analysis project Ga0208874, IMG submission 184604) | Freshwater microbial communities from Crystal Bog, Wisconsin, USA - CBH10Oct08 (SPAdes) (version 2) | ecosystem: Environmental > Aquatic > Freshwater > Lake | place: Crystal Bog... | reverse complement strand
TTTGGATGGGAATACAGACGGGCGTATAGTTCCGACTTCGTAATATAGTAGGTTTGAACGATGGCTTCTTGCCTGTCTGTATAGGCAATATCCTCCCGTAGCACACCGATAGAATCGGGTTCAATCAGGTAAGGGTTAATTCCGTTGTTGTAAACCAGCTTGATAAAAGTCGTGTTGTAGCACAGCGCCCAAGTCAAAGCAGTCGAGAATACTTGGTCTGCATTGGAGTTTAGCCACTCATCATTAAGGGCTTGGGTTAGGCGTGGTGTCTTGCGTTGCTCTGAATCATTGACTGATGCGCCTAGCTGGATAGAAAACCGTGTGGTTTCAGAGCTATACAGGAAGGATGTGAGCTGGTCTAAATGCGGATTGATCTTGTTGAAATACGCTGGCGGTTCTTCAGGTCCAGCGCCAAATAAATAATAAGCCCGCTGGGTGGTGTAATCACCTTTGCGGGCTTCTTTCGATACCAAGCACTTAGCGATAATGTCTAAATAGAAATCTTCTCTGGCTTCAGGGCTTGACGGTATTCTCATCGCTTAATCTGTAAGTTATCGGGATCTCTCATTGTACTGCTTGGATCAATAGTAGGTCCTTTTATAACTCCAGCTTCTCTTGGTGTCAAGCCTACTTGTTCATCTCTTACAGGTTTGATTGCATTACCCCGTAAAAGCGATTGCATATTCAATCCTTGGAAGCCTTTTTCGCCACCGCCCCAGATAGCAGCATCCCCTGGTCTTGCTTCCCTTGGCGCTTCGGGGATCGGGGTTTTCTGGAGCTTGTCTTTGTTGCCACGCTTGCGGGTTGCGTACTTTTCGGCTTCTGCGTAGTCTTTTTCTTTGAACTTGTTTTTACGGGTGAGGTATCCGCCTTGGTTTTCACCTTCTCTGGTGGTTTTAATGTCGGACATATCAAACTCGATTGCAAGTTGCTTTGTTGACTTGTCAGTGAACTTGGTCTTTGCTGAGATAAGCCCAGGAGCTTGCAGAAATACTTGTAAAACTTCTTCATTGCATCCTTTCATTGGGCATTTAGCTGCCCTAGATTCAAAATAGCCATGTGTGGCACAGTGGTAGTCATGTAATACAGCCATAAATCAATTCCCCTTCAATTGCTCGTCAAGTGTAAGCTCAGAATAATCATATCTTGGCTTAATACCCAAGTTAATCTTAATCTCTCCGTTAACCAGTGTCAACTTGTTCGTTTTCTGTAATACAGGCTTAGATTCCTTGCGATATTGCACAAAACGGGTGTTATCACGGTTCTGCATGATCGCTACCTCGCCCGAAACCCATTCTTGGTAGGCTTTGGACACCCTACGCTGGACAAATTCAGTCATTGGTTCGCTTTCATTGATAAAAACATCTCGTATATGGCTTTGGGATATACCAGCTAGGTCTGCAAAAAGGGCAATAGAAATACCCCTGTCCTTATCGTTAAGAAAGCGTTTAATGATCCTGCGTAGCTCAGACCTACTGTGGATTGCCAGTGGAGTTGCCATAAACACCAATTCTCTTCAAATAATCACTCACATTACGCCCAACAGTGAGCTGTTCAGGGGTAAAGTCATCCTGTACACGGGATACCCTTTTTGTTAGCTTCTGGGATATTAGCCTTGGCTGGACCTGTTCGGCATAGGCAGCGCACGCAAGGGCAGTAGCAATGACCCGATCATCCTTATTACGCCCTGATGCTTCAATGGATGACCCGTCACGAATGGTTGTTTTCATCTCTTCAATGGTATCCATGTCGTAAATATCCATCATGCCACGCTCAAAATAGTCTTTCATGTAGGTCAGCATCCGCTCCTTAGTTGCTGAAGTAGTCAGCCAGCCAATTGAGTTGGACATTCCGCCTAGCGTATCGTTCCTACGCCAGATGTAGTTCTGCATATTGCCGTACACATCCATCAGGTCTTTACCTAGCGCAGTACCCATAGCGCTGGCTTGGCGCTTGAGGTTACGCATTTCATTGATGACAGCCTGTCCAGGACCGTTGACTTCAAGGTTAAGGGTAGAGTTTTTATACGCACCCGCTAGGTGACAGATCACCCAAGCGAATTGGTAGGTGTTCATTTCGGAGGTGGCAAAAGAAGCAACTTGCTCAAGCCCATCGGCATATACCCGAAATACTTGAATACAAAACCTGTCAGCCCAATCGCTACTTCCGTAAGCAGGATCAGCGCCAATAACATAGTAAGCGGTATCAACGGGTTCTTCCCAAACTTTGAGTGTAGCCAATCGTTCAGTAGATTTAAGGACTTCAGTATCGTGGAAGTTAACGCCAAATGAATAACGGTAAGATTGGTACGGAATCTTCTTAAGTTTCTTAACAGCATCGGTACACCTCGCATTAGAAAAGAAGGATGTGCCTGTCATCACGAAGGCATAGTCCTCAGTAGGAGGAAACTCCTGATACATCAGGCTATCGTCTTTGATTCCTTCGTAGAGCTTCCAGCGCCACCAAGCAATCTGGCGTGAATTGATCTCTACGCCATACAGTTTCTTAATATCTCGCACCCATTCTTTTTCTTCGCCTGAGAGCTTACCATCCCAATACACTTTATATGTCTGTCCTTCAGGATCGAGCGAGTACAACTCGTTGCGCCACCATCCACAGAAAATGGCACGCTGAGTTCTAGCACGCTTAGCAGTAACATACATATCGTGAAACATATTAAAACCACGAGCAGTCGATTCAAAGGTATATAGCCTATCTGGATTAGTTTCAGCAAGGGAAGCTAGGAGAGAAGCTAATCCTTCTTCATCGCCCCAGCTTGAGGTTTCTGTTCCATGTAAGTATGTAATAGCCTTACCACGACCCAGACTTCCTTTAGCTCTAAGCCCAGCGACTTGATAAAAGATACGGCTGCGGTTCTTGAGGGAAAGCTGATTTCGGTTGTGAGCAAGGATCGGGATGCGGTACTCCTTGGGCAGACCATCCATATACATGGCAAGGGTTGATCGGAACATATCCCGATTCTCTTCCGTATCAGTTGTGAGTGTGCCTTGAAGCCCTGGATGGGTGAAGTGCCAGTAGAGATCAAGTGCGAGTGATATTGTAGTGATGCCAAGTTGCCTTCCTTTCAATATGACAAAGAAATGGCAATCGTCTTGCAATCCCTTCGTAATTTCCTGCATAACATAGGTTTGCGTACCCAAGAGGTTATCCATCTTGCGTAAGCCTTGTTCTTTTGTTTCAATTTTCAGTTGACGGCAAAAGTGGTAAAAATTTTGTAAATCAAAGTTTTTCATTAGTTAGCCAAGGTAATTGATTGTCGTACTTGCCGTTCATTGTGTAATTACCAATTTCAAAGAAATCTTGCTTGACGGAATATTCATTCCCGCCCAATCGAAAGCAAAAGGTTCGCTCGCCTGACCAAGTGAAGTTAGGAAAGAATTGACGGGCTGCTTCATAGAATTTACGATCCCCGCCCCAGCCAGGTTCAGACAGTACATTGGCTAAGGCTTTTAGGACAGGCGTTTTCATACCCCACATACACCAATCGACAAAGCGGTGACCTGGTGCTTGATAGCAGTCGTGTAGCTCGCCAAGGGCTTCACAGTTATCGTCAAGCAAATAGTTCCCCTCCTTGTCATACACGGACCGTAGGGTGTAAACCCAATCATAACCTTGTTCAATCTTTTCCATAATAGATTGCACATGGTTTAACTTGTACCAGTCATCATCGTTGCAAAAGAACACGACATCCTCATTGACAAGAAAAGCGGAAGCTGCATATAGCCTTCTGCCTTCGACATCTTTACCGCCTACATAGTCATCCCAATAACAAACCCGACAGTGGGGGTATAGTTTTTTGATTTGCAGGAACGAATCCCAATAGTCTGTGACGATGTAGTGAGTGCAGGGATAAGATTGTTTCTTAACGGACTGCACGCACTGGTCCAGTTCTTCTGGGCGCTTGCCGTTAGTAACGGTCACTACTGCTGCGGTTTTCAATTGTGCTTATCCAGTTTCTTGGTTTCAAAATTCGCTATATCCCAGTACGCTACCTTTAGGCGTGCAGAATGATTCTTGGCTAAGGCGATTAGTCCGTCATAAGTCATTTGACTGTACTTGGCTTTCCACTCGGCTGCTAATTTGATCTTTTGCTTTTTGGTTCGGCAAGAGAGCGCTTTTAGCATCTCTGTCTTATAAAGTAGGCGTTCTGCGATTAGCTTCTCGTAATCAGTGGATGGCATCGCCATCTTGCTCAGGATCAAGCAGATTGCGTAAGTGTTCTATCTCCATCTGAGCTGCAAAGAGCAGCTTGGAGGATTCCCCATGCACCCGCATCAGCTCATGGAAGATCTGTTCCTTATCCATCCGCCAGATACGGTCCATATAGCTCTTTTTGGCAAAGTCATCGGCTTTCTCAATGTACTGCTCTACCGATTCCTTCTTGCTTACTCCGTTCTCCATACTCGCACTCCTTCGTTTTCTTTTCTGGCGATAAATTTCTTGTTTAACTGCTTACCTGATCTGTAGTTGGCGTTGCAGACAATTTGTAACTTCCCCGTTGGTACAAAGAATGATTCACCGACTTCCATGACTTTATATGGGTACACATTACGCTTTTTCTCAGGGGGTATTGGAATATTTTTTTCAACTGCAATAGTCATGCTAGTATTCTCCTAATAACTTCACTCATCATACACTATCATGATACACACATACAACGAATATCATCTAGGCGATAACCTTATTCACTTACATTATCTCAGAATGGTGTGTAAGCAAGAACCCCATTTAGAGTTTGTTCATCACTGCAATCCACAGTATCACAGCCAATTAGAACCCCTCTGTGAGGGCGTAGCCATACAGATACAAGATTTATCCATACCTCCTAAAGCTCACAACGCTTGGATCGGTTATAAGAACTTCTTTTACCATCACGGAGCTAGGCGTGACTGGGTAGCCTTCCATCTGTCTTGGTACGACTATCTATCCGACAGGCTGGAAGTTTCCAATCCTATAGCTTGCAAGGAGGATCTACTCTTCGAGTACCCCGCATTAAGGGCGAGAGAGTACCCACGATTTGACTGGCTGATAGTCAACAGCCCTCCCCAATCTGGGCAGCTTCCCGACTACAACCAGGCGTGGTTTATAGACAAGGCTAAAGAACTCTGTAATCAGGGCTTAAAAGTCATTACAACCTACCCAACTGGGGTATGTGAGAGTACTTTAGAGCGCAAAATGACGGTCACTGACATCGGAAATCTGTCACTGTATGTGGATAACATCCTGGGCGTGGATACTGGTCCAATGTGGACTACCCATAACATTTACAACCAAGATACTGTTTCTAAACGGATTATTTACACCACCGCTGCTAAACCCTATCTTTCAAAGAACACGGTAGTGCTAGAAAAACTGTAATTTTTTTTGGGGGAAGATGCGAGTGGGGCACGCTCCACACCGACCCTCGACCCAAACACTAGGGCAATTCTCGGTATAGCAACTACTGAGCTTGCAAGCCTAGCCAAAACCATTCCAGACTATGCAGTTATGCAGTCATGACTGAGAGAGTAGCCCTTTTTAATTTCAGAGAGGGAAGGGAGTTGCAAACTATTCAGCCCTTCTGTTTTACTCTCATTCCATCTATACATATATCTACTAAGCTACTATACAAACAATAGAAGATAGCTAATAGGTCTATATAGACAATAGAAACATTCTATATAGAACTATTATAGCTATGCCGATAGTATCAGACTATTGGTTTTAAAACAACAATAAGAAAATACAATCTATCAATATAATCAATCTATGCTTATAATCATATCTATGCAGTAGCAGTAAACCTTTAAACCTAACTTAAAAGGAATCATCATGGAAATCAAATCAAACTTATGCAGTAATGCAACTCGCAAAATCGGGCTGCTTATCACTCAAGCGTCTGTTTTAGGTATGGATTTATCAGGCTTTGGCTTTGCTGATGAAAACACTACAAGCGGTAATGTTTACCTATGGCTAGAGGACTATCCTTTTACGCTTTACATTGGTTTGGGATCAGACAGAATTTATGCTTCTTGGTCAAATCCTGACAATGGTGATGAGGAAGAAATCGAAGTTACTTCTGGCATAGGCTTGGATTACTTGATCCAATGGTGTGATGAACTCGATTATGACTACATCAATCAAGCAGAAGAAGAGGAAGCCTAATCATGTCTAAATTGGATAAATACACCGCATATTGCTATTGGTGCGCTAAACAGGGCTTAACCGCCTTATCTTTCAACGCTTGGGTATCAACCAATAAAAAGGGGTCATTGGCATGAAACATTACATAGGAAAACTTGAAGTAATGATTGCAGGTCATGAAATTACTTATTCTTTTAAGTTTAAAACTGAAATAGATCCAGACGATTACTTGATTATGATTTGTTCTGACTTTTTTGGAGAGCCAGACGAGCCAGATTCGGACAATGGCTTTAGCTTTGAAGGTGGTGGAATTTGGGTAAGTCCTTATGACTTTCAAGAGGTGGATTCTAAGACTTGGGAAAGCTTGACAATCCTCAACAATTTAAACCTATCTTATGAGGTGTCAAATGTCTAAATACGAGATACAAACCCGTTTTATCAATGACTGGGAGAATGTTTGGCATTGTGATGGTGAACTTGAATACTTTGACACTTACGAACAAGCTAAAGAATCCCTCAATGATTTTCTTGATGAAATGGCACAAGAGCATTTCAACGGCAATATTGAGGATATTTACGACATTGAGGATTTTAGGATTGTCAAACTTGAGGGGGTTGGAGCATGAAAAAAATTTATAGAGTAGTAGCTTCTCAACTGGTTTACCACGAAGCGTTTGTTGAAGCAGACAGCGCAGAACACGCTGAGGAACTTGTTTGGGAAAATAATGCAGATTGGAACGAATTTGCGTATGGTGATTGGGAATTGGAAGATGTCGAACAATCTAAGGAAAGGGCGTAAAAATGTTACTAATTAAAGACACTTTATTAGATAAGATCATTTTTGTATTCTGTGCTTTAGCTGTTGTGCCTCTTATTTGGCTTTTAATGGCTATTTAAGCGTATTTCGTAGGGTCTTGGCGGGGGTAGTATCACCCCGCCTTTTTTAACGCCTTAAAAGCTCTCTATTCAATTATGACTGTTTTACGAATTGCTAAGCACCAAACCCGCTTTAGGCGGGAACTCTCAAAAATGAGAGGTGGTTATCGTTTATCTCGCTGCTTAACTAAAGGCGTGCAATCCTGTCAAGGTCGCCCAGATACTAGCCAGCTTGTTTATCTCTATCCATCACCACAATGTTTAGAAGGGCTGGGTCATAGCCCCGTCTTATCAGAGCAGAACCCAAAAGAAAAAGCCCTTAAAAGGTGCTTTGTAGTGAAGCGGTTTAAGAAAATGGGCTTGCTTCACTTTCCTAAACCTACAAAACACCCATTGAGGGCTTCTATCATTCGGGCTTCACACCGACAACCGCATTAAACCACAACTTTTAGAAAGGTGCAATATGAATCAAGCAGAAAAAGACGCAGAGCAGTGGTATCGCACACACGCACATAGACAGGAACGGCTACGCATACAAGCTAAGGAAATGGGCTATGAACATTACACCGATCAGTATGGTTATACAATTATCAAACAACCTGAAAAGCAAACCCTTATGGTTAAAGACCAAGAAAAAGACTAACCCATGATTGACCCTTTCCGAATCATTGAACCAACAATTATCAGCTTTAGCGGTGGGAGAACCTCAGCCTATATGCTCTGGAGAGTATTGCAATCTAACAATGGTTTACCAGAGGAAGCCAAAGTAATCTTTGCCAATACAGGCAAGGAAGAGGAAGCAACCCTAGAATTTGTTAGAGATTGTGGGCTAAATTGGGGTGTGCAAATAGATTGGGTGGAGTATTTGCCTGACGATCCGAAGTTCAAAGTTGTAGATTTTGATACCGCCAGCAGAGAGGGAGAACCTTTTGCAGCCCTAATAACCAAGAAAAACTATCTTCCCAACCCTGTCACACGCTTTTGCACCATAGAACTGAAGATCAGAACCATTCACCGCTACCTAAAATCTCTGGATTGGGAACATAACGAGAACATGGATTGGGTAGGCATCAGAGCAGACGAACCTAGACGGGCGGTCAAGATGGCTAGGGAGAGAGTTCCTCTCTATACCGCAGGGGTGACGGCTACTGATGTGGGCAAATTCTGGCAAGAGCAACCTTTTGATTTGGGATTACCTAACAGAGGGGGTAAAACAGTTCATGGCAACTGTGATTTATGTTTTCTCAAGGGTAGGCATCAAATACAGTCTTTAATCGCTGAGAAGCCTTCTCGTGCGATCTGGTGGGCAAAACAGGAAGCCCGTATCCATTCAGCTGGCAAGTTCACAGGTGACGGGGCTAGGTTCAGAAAGGATAGACCTAGCTACCAACAGATGTTTGACAATGTGGGCGAGCAAGATGACCTATTTGCTGATGACGAAACAATTCCGTGTTTTTGTGGAGATTAAGCAACAAACTATTGCACTAATCAAAATAATGCTGTAATGTTGTAATTGTAGTAAAGACCTAACTATTTAATTGGAGAATAATCATGCAACTCTGTAAAGACTGTTTGCATTACCAGCAAAGCACGGGCTACTGCTTAAACACAAGACGCCCCGATCCCGTTACGGGAGAACCTAAATATTTTTACGCCCGCATAGAGCGTGAATATCTCACCGCTAGTGGCTGTGGCATCAACGCCAAGTGGTTTGAACCCTATCCGAATCCTCAGTATTCACCTGAAGATTTAGATGATCTCTCTACCATCCCATTCGGTAGATAACTAAACCTAACTACAAGGAGTTTTTAATGAAAGCACAGAAAGATGTGGCGTTTCCGCTCACGCCTGACCAAAAGACAACCATTTCTTTTGATGAACTTAACAAGCAGCTTGAAAAAGACGCAAAGAAGCGTAAAAAGCAGCCCAATGAAGATAAGCAGGTCGAGAACCTTAAAAAGATTATCGCCAAGCAAGAGGATGAGATTGACCAACTCATTGATGAAATTCGTGCTTATGAGAAGCAGAACGAATTGCATGAAGAAAATATTGGCAGATTGGAAGATCACATAAATTCATACCGCACTATGCTAATTACTACATTGGAGATGATGGAATGAATGACAGATCAGAGTTTGAATCAGCAATACGCAACAGTGCCATTTGGAGTGGTGATAGTCGCAAGGTAGCCAACGGCAAGATGGTGGATGTCATTTTAGAAAAGCAAGGCAAGAAAGACCTACCAGACCTATCACACATTGAAGCAGTGCAGATGGGTCATGTTATGCAACCTACCATTGGTCGCTTGGCAAGTGATCGCCTACGCATGGAGCTAAAAGATGCAGACTACGCCATTACTCATCCAAAACACGATTGGTTTAGAAGTCATTTTGATTTCATTTCTAGTGATGGTAAGACACTTGTTGAAGCTAAAAACTACAATGCTGGCGTTCGTAGCAAATTTGATACTGACACTAATCGGATTCCTGATGCTGACTATGCACAGCTCGTTCACGAAGCAGCTTGTCATGGTGTTACTGATATTGTCCTTGCTGTGCTTTTTGGTGGACAAGAGTTTTGCACATTCCGCTTTAACATCACGGACACTGAAAAAGATGACCTTATTAAGAAAATGGCTGAAGTATGGGGCTTTTGTAAGGCTGGCACATTACCTCCTGCTGAAACTGTGGAGCAAACCAAGATCATGTATCCAAGTAGTAATGAGGGCACGATTGTGGCAACTCGTGAGTTTGAATTACTGGTTAGCGAACTTAAAGATCTTAAGAATCAGATTAAGCATTTGGAGGATCTTGCGGAAGCACGAGAAGTCCTTATCCGCAACGAAATGGGCGGGAAATCGGAGTTATTAGACATTCAAGGCAACACGCTAATAACTTGGCGTAACAGCAAACC
>Ga0208874_1000804_pt1 | contig 10019 bp, 8 predicted proteins | sample CryBogCBH10Oct08_FD_184604 | JGI IMG/M metagenome (GOLD analysis project Ga0208874, IMG submission 184604) | Freshwater microbial communities from Crystal Bog, Wisconsin, USA - CBH10Oct08 (SPAdes) (version 2) | ecosystem: Environmental > Aquatic > Freshwater > Lake | place: Crystal Bog... | reverse complement strand
GCACAAAGATTGCGGCCCTTTTTCAGCGTTCCAACAGGATGCTGTTTTTGGAAGCCCTTTCAGAAAGCCTTTGTGTCGATTCACCGACTCCATTCATTTTCTAGCGATCCTTATTCGTCGCTGGCTTCGCTGCGCACGACAGGTACCCAGCGTTCCGGGAGCGTCGACAGCCTTCAGGCCCCTGCGCCTTCTTCATCAGCGGCCTTCTCCAACCACCTTGACCAAGCCACGCCGCCCCAGCCGCGTTTGATGCAAATGGTGATGTCGTCGTTGGCGGTCTCGATGGGCCAAACCAGCCCGCCGACCACCACTGCCCTGACTCAAAACGCCGCCCCCTCGGCCACCCAAGCCCCACTCGGTCTCTCAGAGAACAGTTCAGCGGTTTCAGATGCCTTGGCGACAAGTCCACCGACGAACCCGGTGCAGGCCTTGAGCAGCTTCATGAGGAGCCTCATGACAGCGCTGCAAACCCAAACTCATTCGCAAGCGCAATCGCAATCGCTATCTCTTTCACCGACCCTGAGTCCATCGTCCACGCCGCCCCAGGGGATCGCGCCTCACCCAGGACTCCAAAGGCTCGACTCCACTTCGCAAATTGGCACCGCGCTGCAAAGCTTGGTGACTCAACTCAAAACAGGCCCCAACCCCTTGCAGCAAAGCTACTCGGGCTTGGTGAGCAGTTTGGGCGGCGACCCCCACAGCGCCTCCTTGAATCAATTCCTGAGTCATTTCGAGCAGCAATTGCAAACCATGGGCCCTACCGGCAATTTGGTCAATCTGACCGCTTAAACAGAAAAGGAGGGGCCCTCACGCTATAGTCTGCAAAGACTTTGTCTCCAGGCTTTTAAACATGAATTCGATTCCCGTTCACCTGATGCTCACTGGGGGCGCTTTGGCTTTGCTGGCAGCGTCCTTTGTGCTCTTGTTTTTGTTGCCTGGCATGCTCCATTGGCTTCGATTGCTCAAACTGCAGTCGGCTTTGAAGGCAAAGCAACGTCGCGCTTTAAACGCACAGGGCAACCTCAACCCATCGATCAGCCCAGACGATCTGGCACCTGCCTTCCAGCAAGACCGTCGATTGGCCCACCTTTGGCAGGAATACAGCAAAACCCTCTACCAAACCGAAACCGCGCCCCAAAGCTGGCACGCCAGCGTCTCGGCCGAGGCCTTTTGGAATGGCCCCATGGTGGTCGACGGCCGCCTTGGCAGCGACTTTTTCAAACACCTGCCCGGCCTGTTCACGGGCCTGGGCATCATCGGCACCTTTGCGGGCCTGATACACGGTCTCCAAGACTTTGAGGTCAGCGCCAACGCAGAGACCGTGCGCAGCAGCTTGGAGTCGCTGATGCATTCGGTCGGCCAGGCCTTCTTGGTGTCGGCGGCAGCCATCACGGCCGCGATGCTCACGACCTTCATTGAAAAGTTGCTGATGAACACGCTGTATGGCCGCGTCGATGCCATCGCCGAATTGTTGGACAACAGCTTTGCGGCGGCTTCGCCCGATCAGTATTGGGAAGAAACCGCGCTGCACACCCAAGACACCGCCCACCAATTGCAGGCCTTGCAGCCCTTGTTGACTCAGCTCAGCCAAGCGCAAATGGCCCACCAAGAGCGTCTCAACTTGGAGTTGGTTGAGCGCTTGGCCGAGCGCTTGGGTGACAGCCTGGCCACAGCGGTTTCGCATGCCTTGCAAAGCCAACTGGCCGCGCCCATGGCAGAAATCAGAACAGCGTTGCTGCAAGCAAACCAAAACCAGAATCAAGCGGCATCCGAGTCCATGACCCAATTGATGGGTCAATTTGCCCAACAACTCAACGGTGTTTTACAACAGCAACTGGCGGGCGTGGCCACCTTGCAACAAGACGGCGCCAAGTCCAGCCAGCAGTTGACTGAGCAATTGAGTCAAGCCACAGCCCTGCTGCACCAAGCCCTGACACAAATGACCTCGGCCACCCAACAACTGGTGTTGGGCATGGGCGACGGTGCGCAACAACTGCGCAGCGCCACCAGCGAGTTCAGCCAAGCGGGTGCCAGCGTCGGCCAGACTTTGGGACAGTTCAGTGGCACCGTCGGGCAAATGGCGACCACCTCAGAAAGCCTGAACCAAGTCGCCGCCTTTTTATACCAAGCCGGGTTGGGTTTGCAAGAGGGCCTCAAAGATTACCAAAACCACCGCGACAGCGTGGCCTTGTTGTTAACGGAATTGAAAGGCCTGATCGAGAACGCCAAGACCGATGTCAGCATCACCTCGGACGTGCTGCAACGCATTGAGCAGGCGTCTCAGGCTTTGAACCAAGCGCAGTTGCAAACCCAAGAATTCTCGGCTGGAGTGGCCGAGGTCTTGGCCAAGGCCTATGAGGATTTCCGCATCTCGGTCAGCAACAGCCTGAACCTGTCCAACCACGACTTCCAGCAAACGCTCTCTTCTGCCGTGGGCCTCATCAGTGCCTCCATCAAAGAGTTGGACGATGTGTTGGCGGTGGTGCCGGGAAACACACGCCCCACTGAGTCATGAGCAGACGAGGCTTAAATACCGCCACCAAAGGTGCTCGAGGTGCCCGTGGTGATGAGGCCGAAAAACCGTTCTGGATTTCGTTCTCGGACATGATGACGGCGATGATGGTGCTGTTCTTGGTGGTGATGGCGGTGGCCTTGCTGGCAGTGACCAAGACCGTTTCTGAAAAAGAACAAGAAGCCGTGCAGCACCAAAACGACATCGATGCCTGCATGACCTTGGCCGAAGAAGCCGCCGAATTGCACCCCGGCGTTAAAGTCGATCAAAAGCGCCATGTGGTCGATTTCGGCGACCGCGCCCGTTTTGGTTTCAACAGCGCTGCCTTGACCAGCGATCAAGCCGAAGTTTTGCGCACCTTCGTGCCCGAGCTGCTCTACATGGCGCGCCAAGAGGCCTGTCAAAAAGTCTTGAAGCGCGTGGTGGTCGAAGGCTACACCGACCAAACCGGCAGCTATCTGAGCAACTTGAACCTGAGCTTGCAACGCAGCCAACGGGTGTTGTGCAGCCTGCTCGACAGCCAAGGCCGGTTTTCATTGAGCGACGCGGACAAACGATCGGTGCGTGATTTGTTTTGGGTGGGCGGTTTTGCTTTTAATTCGGCCAAATCCACCGACGAAGAAAGTCGGCGCGTGGAGATGCGCTTGGAATTTTTAGGACTTGATGAACGCAAGACACGACCCTTTGCCAGTTCATTTGAAATGGGCAGCAGCCGCTCTGAGCCACGAGCCAAAGACCCCTCAGACGCCAATTTCGGCAAATGCAATTTCTGAGAAAACACAGGGACATGACGCCGCTGGCTCGCTTAAAACAGGGATTGCACCGGGCTGAATCGACGCATGCCATTGCCTTCAAAACGAGCGCCGAACTCAAGCATTGGGTCACCCATCAGCTCAGCCACTATCGGTTAGGCCCGAGTCATTTTGAGCCCATCGACCGGCAACGTGAAACCATTGCCAAACTCAAAAGCCACCGCTACCTGCCCACCTTGAAGGAGGCGCGTTGGCTGGCTTTTGGCTTGAGCCTGCCCCTGCCAGATGCGCCTTGTTTGTTGGAGGATCCGGACTGGTTCGAGCTGGCCTTGCAACAAATCAGCGCTTGGCAAAATGAGCCTCGTCGCTTCAGAAAATGCTTCCAAGGTCTGCTCCACAGCTACTTTGGTTACGACGGCAATGGCTTATTGCCCAATGCCCCCCGTTCTGAAGTGGGTAAAGCCAACTGGCGTGTTTTGCAAAACTATTTACAAAATCACCTGCCTCAACTGAAAGGCCCTTCGGAAAATGGGCTTCAACCAGAGTGGGTGGATTGCCTGTCGAATTTCCCCGCGCTGTTAAGCAATGAACCCGGGCTGGCATTGGCCGACTCTGAACAGAAAATGCCCCTCACATCCGCTCAAGTCATCAAAACACTGGGTATTCCAAGGGACTCTTGGTTCAGCAAAATTTGGGCTTTAGCGCCCCTACACCAAGCGCTGTCGCTACCCGATGAGGGTTTTTTAGAGCGACTGCCTGAACTCATCGAGTTGCTTGAAAACCACCCCGAATTGCATGATGCAGCGTTGTCGGCGGTGCTGAATCGTTGTGGCCGCATCCAGACACCCAGCGGTCAAATGCCACCCCATGCGGGCCTGCGCGAACACTGTGCGAGCCATTGGGGCAGCCCTTGGCTGCCGACGCACCAAGAACGTTGGCGACACATCAACCCCGCCGCATTGGCCTTGTTGAAGGACTGGTTCAAGCTGGAGTTGATTGAGTTGTTTTTTCGGCAACTCAGCGATGACCGTGAGATGCGCCAGCGTAAAACGGCGTTTTGGCAAAAGCATTACAAACGCATCGATTCCCTGCACCTGGCGCTGGGCCCCTTGGCCATGAATGCGAAGGAGCCTGCATGGGTTCAATTGCGGCAAAAAACCCTGGGCTTCACCGTCGACATGTTGGATGTGAACCCGCACAACAACGCCTTGGTCATGGCCATCGGCCAACACATGGCGATTGAATTGGCCGGCACTTCGGATGACTTTTGTCATTACCAATTTGGCGACACGGCCAGTGCCGATCAGGGCGTCAAGACAAGTCAGGGTTTCAGCTCGAAAGCCTTGCGAGAAAGCCCTCAAGTGGCTTGGCTGGCGCACCGAGACGAGTTGGGTTCAGAGGGGCAATTGACGCCCTGGGAAATTCAATTCGAAGCGCTCTTGAGCCACTTTTAAAAACCGCCACCTGCTTTGAAGCGCTGGACTGCCCCTTGCGCCAGCCCGTTCCCTGAACCCTTAAAGCAAATCAGAGGTCGCGCTTGATTTCCACGATGCGGTCGGCGGTGTAGGAAACGATCCGCCGGAACGCCGGGTTGGCGTGGGTCAAGCCCCGTTGAATGCGGTCGATCGGGAGGTTGATCAAAGTCACCTTGGTTTGGGCCATCAAGGTCCAATCGCTGGATGAATTGGTCAAGCCCTCGGCCAAGCCAAACAAGCTGCCGCAACCCAGTTGGTAAGTGCCGTGGGGCGAAACGGCTTCAATCACGCCATCCACCAAAATCAAGGCCGAGGTGAAGTCCTTTTCATCGGACTTCATCAACACATCGCCAGCGTTGTGGACCGTGGTGTTGAACATCGAGTTGACTTGCAATTTCAGGAACATCAACACTTCGCCAGTGAGGCCCGAGCCGCCGGCCTTGACGTAGTGCTCTTCCAACATTTTCTTGGCCTGAACCGAGGTCATGTTGTTGGCTTCCATCACACGGAAGTCGATGCCCGAGTCGTTGCGCGGCAACTTCTTGGACAAGGTGTTGATCATGTTCAGTTGCAGCAACAAACCCTCGATGGTGGGGGTCATGATGCCGGGGTCGGCCTTCAAAATGGTGCGCAAAGGGCCGGTCGGAATTTCCAAACAAACCACATCGGTATAGGCCCTGGCCGAAGCACCGCGCACCCCGCCTTCCAAAATGGCTTGTTCGCCAAAGGAAACGCCTTTGCCCAAAATCGCAATGCTTTTGTTGTCCTTGGGGTCGAAAATTTCAACCTCGCCGCTGATGATGATGGCGAGGTGGTCAGCGCTATCGCCTTTGTTGAACAAGACGTCGCCCGCCGTGTATTCCTTGTTTTCACCCGCGCTTTCTTTCGAAGCCGATGCAGGCGCTGGGGCTGAAGGGGCTTCCGGCCTGGCTTCTGCTGCGTTGCGGCGCAAACTCGACAGGCGCTCGGCGCGACGGCGAGGTGCTGCCGTGCCAGCAGGCGCCCCGCCCCCTGCGCCAGCGGCTTGCAAGGCGGTCAGCTCTTCGACGGTGGAGCGGCCTTCAATGACCTCCCAAGCCAAAGACAACTCGCGTTCCAGCGTTCGGGCCACTTCCGACAAAACAAAGCCCACGGGCGGCTTGCCAAAGGCGTGCATGAAACGCTCCGCCGCATCCACACGGGGGGTTTCAGAAACTTGAATCTCAGCTGCTTGTGACACGTCAGGGACTTTCAAAAAGAACCGGCCGTTAAAGCCTTGATTTGTAAGTTCACCATTTTATCGAGACCCAGACTCAAGCTGGGGGCACTGCTGAACATAGCACCAAATTTAAGAAAATTAAGCCGACCTTGCGGCGTCAGCAATTGAGCCGCCATTTGGGGTGAATGGGGCCGCCATTCTTGGGCCAATTGCTGGGTCAAGTCAGGCCCCATTTCTGCCGTGGCGCTGGCCAAAATATCGGCTTCTTGAATCATCACCGTCATGCAGAACTCATCTGCCACATCAAAGGGGCGCGATTGAATGGCCTCGTGCGAGGTTTTGACAAAACGGGGGTCGGTTTTCAAAATCAACCGGGCCACGACCTCTTGGTCTTGTCGGTTGACGCCCATTTTTTTCATCACCGGCAGTAACTTAGAAACGGTCACGGATTCAATTTGAGTTGGAAATTGATTGATCGCTCCCGGGTGTTGCCAGTCGTGGGCGACCACGGTCAAAATGGTTTGCCATTCGGTCTCAGACAAAGCGTCGGTCCGCAGGGCCGCGGGGTGGTTCGAGTTTCGCCCTTCGCGCGCTTGGAGCAGCAGGAAGGTGAGGGCCACCAAAACATCGGCAAAGTGCAGGCGGTTGTGATAAGCCGGTTCAGAGCGGCGCTTGGCCAAGGCCGGCGCCTTCGCCTCGATGCGACGGGCCACCTCAAAGGCACAGGCTCGCATGGCCTCGGACCGGGGGCCAGACGCCTTTTCAGGGTCTTGCCCCAAACGGCGCAGGGCGCTGTCCAACACCACGTTCAAGCCCGGCCAAGCCTGTGGCCATTTTTCACGCAAGTTGGCAAACGTTTGAACCAATTCAGAACGTGTCATCCAAGCACTTCACCCCATAGTTACTGAGCCGTCGCTCTGTTAAAAGGCGCATTTTGTGTCAAAGCGAGTGCCCTCAGAAGGAAAATTCGTAAAAAATCAATTTTTTTGACACAAAAGGGCCAGCCCTACTAGGAAAGCGGTTTTTTCTCTATTAGGATGCCATCCACCTGATCAGTCGCTGGCGAGTCGCTTGCGAGCTGCTGGTAATTAACAAAACCCGAAGGATTTAATCACCATGGCAACTGCAAAAAAAGCCCCCGCCAAAACGACAGCAGCAAAAGCACCTGCCGCTAAAAAGCGCACGCCCAATGCCGCTTTCATGAAGCCCTTGACGCCCGATGCCGCTTTGGCAGCCGTCGTCGGCGCTGCTCCCCTGCCCCGCACCGAAATCGTCAGCAAAATGTGGGTCTACATTAAAAAGCACAACCTGCAAGACGCCACCAACAAGCGCAACATCAACGCCGACGACAAGCTCTTGGCCGTTTTTGGCAAGCCCCAAGTCACCATGTTCGAAATGGCTGGCCTGATTGGCAAGCACGTCAAATAAGTCGTTGCAGCCCCACAAAAAAACCGGCCTAGGCCGGTTTTTTATTGTCTTTTTAGTCTCACTTTTGTGGCCTCTGGCCGACGGGTTGGGTCAGGTCACTGATCAGCCCAGGGCAGCGATGCCAGCACGGGCAATCTGAGCGTCTTCATTCGACTTGACGCCACTCACACCCACTGCGCCCAAGAAAGCACCGTCCTTGGTGATGGGAACACCCCCTTCGAGCATGCCAAATAAATTAGGTGCACTCAAGAAAGAATAACGGCCATTGTTGATCACGTCTTCATAAACCTTGCTTTCTCGTTGGCCCAAAGCCGCAGTTCTGGCCTTGGCCGGGGCAATGTCAGCAGAAATGGGGGGGGCGCCGTCCAAGCGCTGCAACCACAGCAGATTGCCGCCGTCGTCGGCGATCGCAATCGTCACCGGCCAGTTGTTTTTCAGCGCTTCTGCTTCAGCCGCAGCGGCGATGCGTTTCAAATCACTGAGTTCAAGGGTGGGTTTGGTTTTCATCAGGAAGTTTCCAACAGGTTTTAAAAATAGAGGGGTGGCTTGCTTAAGATCATAGCGGCGCCAAATGCGCGATTGGTTGTGGGAGACCCTTGTTTTCTAAAGATCCAATCCCATCTAGAATTCCTGTATCGCCCTGATAGGGTGCATTTGTAAGAGGAGCACATCATGAATGATCCCGTTAACGGTTTTGTTTACCCAGTTGGCTACGGCCAAGTCCTGACACCCACGGAGCGCCAACGCGTTTTGCGCAACACCTATTGGTTGTTGGCTCTGAGCATGGTGCCAACCGTGCTGGGCGCTTGGTTGGGTGTTGAACTGCAAATTGGCCAAATGCTGCGCGGCATTTTGGGCATGGTGGTGTTTTTGGGCGGCGCCTTCGGTTTCATGGTCGCCATTGAACGAACCAAACACACCAGCACCGGCGTCACTGTGTTGTTGGGCTTTACCTTTTTCATGGGCCTGATGCTGTCGGGCTTGATCAGCCACACCTTGGGTTTTCGAAACGGGCCTGAGTTGATCATGACGGCTTTTGCCGGAACGGCGGGCGTGTTTTTTGGCATGGCCACCTTGGCCAGCGTCATCAAAACCAGCGTTGAAGGTTTGGGCAAGTGGTTGATGGCGGGCCTGATGGTCTTGATCGTGGGCAGCATCATCAACCTCTTTGTGGGCTCTACAGGCGCCATGCTGGTGATTTCGATGCTGGCGATCGCGATTTTCAGCCTCTACATTTTGTACGACCTCAAGCAGATCATGGAAGGCGGCGAAACCAATTACATTTCCGCCACCCTGCGCATCTACTTGGACGTTTACAACGTGTTCGTGAATCTGCTTTCGTTGTTGGGCATTTTCGGCGGCGAGCGCGAGTAAGAAGCCTTCCCTTCGCGAGTTGGTTTTTCTAGTCGACCCTGCTCAACGTTTATTCAGCCAAATCAAACACGGCCATACTTTCCACATGCGCCGTGTGGGGGAACATGTTGACCATGCCCGCCATGCTGCACCGGTAACCCGCCCGGTGCACCAAAAGACCCGCGTCACGGGCCAAAGTGGCTGGATTGCAGCTCATATAAACAATCCGCCTGGGCGGTGTCCACTGCTTTAAATCGGTTGGCAACAACGCCGTGTCTTCCGAATTGATGGTTTCACCTCGGCGTTGAATTTGCAAATCAGCCAAGGCCTTGACCAAGGAAAAAGCGCCCTCGCGGGGCGGGTCAATCAACCAGCGGTCGGCCACCCCGTCAGCCACCAACTGGGCAGGCGTCATTTCAAACAGATTGCGCGCGACAAACTCGGTGGGGGCCAGAGTCTGATGCGGAGAAGTCGTTCGGCGGGCTTGGTTGTAGGTCCAATTGCTGCGCGAGCGGGTCACCAAGGCCTCGCTGCCTTCCACCCCCAAAACCGACCTCGCCTGGGTGGCCAGCGGCAACGTGAAGTTTCCTAAACCGCAAAACCAGTCGATCACGCGGTCGGTGCTTTGAACCGCCAACAAACGCAACGCTCGGTCCACCAAGACGCGGTTGATTTGCGGGTTGACCTGCGTGAAGTCGGTGGGCCGAAACGGCATCACAATGCCAAACTCGGGCAGGCTGTAAGACAAGGTCTGCTCAACAGGAGACGCTTGCCCCTTTTCTGGGCTCAGCAGGGTGACGGTATCGGGCCCCTTGGGTTGCAACCACCATTGCAGACCCACATCGGCATGTGCCGCTTCAAAAGCCTTCAACTGAGCCAAGTCGGACTCGCTCAAGGGCTCCAAATGACGCAAAACCAAGGCCGTGACTTGATCGCCCCCGGCCAACTCAATTTGTGGGCAGGTGTCTCGCGCCTGCAAGCCGCCGATCAAGTCTCGCAAGGGCAACAGCAAGTCACTGACATGCGGCGGCAACACCGCGCAGCTTTGAATATCGGCCACGTAGCGGCTTTTGCGCTCGTGAAAACCGATCAGAACAGCCCCCTTTTTGGCGACATATCGCACCGACAAGCGGGCTCGGTAACGGTAACCCCAAGTAGGGCCTTCGATGGGTCGGAGTAGGCGCTCGGCCTTGGTTTTACCCAAATGCCACAAATGATCTTCCAGCACGCGTTGCTTCACAGCGACTTGCGCTTGGCCATGCAGGTGCTGCATCTTGCAGCCGCCGCATGCCCCCGCATGC
>Ga0208874_1000798_pt1 | contig 10042 bp, 7 predicted proteins | sample CryBogCBH10Oct08_FD_184604 | JGI IMG/M metagenome (GOLD analysis project Ga0208874, IMG submission 184604) | Freshwater microbial communities from Crystal Bog, Wisconsin, USA - CBH10Oct08 (SPAdes) (version 2) | ecosystem: Environmental > Aquatic > Freshwater > Lake | place: Crystal Bog... | reverse complement strand
CATCCCCTTGGCGGAATCAAGCGACTGCTTGCGGGATTCAACTGCATTACGAGCATTTGCATTATCTTTACGGCGCATCTCATCTGTAATGACAGCAGGACGCTCCATAAGGATCATACCCTTACGCTCAATTGTATTTCCTGCACCTTCTGGAACCATCCCACGATGGCGGGAAGCCGGAACAGGCTCCCAACCCATCTGGATAAGCGACAGTTGGTACGTAGGATCTTCTTGGCCCATGATGTATTTGCGTTTCCATTCGTAAGACCAACCTTCTGGGATCGAAGCAGGATCGACGTAAAACTCATCGACGCCGTGATCCGTCAATCCACCGGCATTCTTAATTTCGGCGGCACGACGAGCTGCACGAGCAAGCGGGCTTTCTTCGCGCATATCAACGCGCATAGAAGGACGCGACGGGGCTTCCGCCACTACTTCTTCGACGGCAGAAACCGCAGGAACCGTGCTTGGCTTTGGCTTTTCAGCTCCAAACAGAGCGCTTTTACGACCGCGACGAGCGGCGGGTGCTGTAGACTGTTCCATTATTTACTCCTTAGGAAATTTTGCCTTCGCGCTGAAGCGCGACTTTGTGGCGTGCATATTCTTGATCGGTCATTTGCATCATCGACGCCATTTCGCGCTCGGAAGATGTTAAACGAACCACATTTGGACGGGTTGTTCCTGTTCCTGTACCACTACGTGTAACAGGAGCGGCAGGAGGCGCAGATCGCCGCGCAATTGGTTTAGCTGCTTCTGCCATAGGATCCCCATATTCTTCTTGTGGTGCGCGGTTAATGCCCAAACGGTTTTCGATGAACCGGAAATACTCCGGCGTATCGGCAACAATGCCGTCGTCAAGCGCGTCGGCGTGAGCCCGCATAGCCCGATCAAGCTTTTTAGGATTGTTAAGCTGGTCTCTGTTCTGACGAAGCCATTGAGCGGACTCCGGCGTTACTTGAGAAGCTAGATTTTCAATCAAATCAGTTTGCTGCGGGGCAACAGGAGCTATTCTAGGAGCTTCTTCCTTAGCTTTCCTGCCGCTTTCAAGCGTTGAAAGCTTAGATTGATTGACAATCATCTGCTCTTGCAGCTCAGCGGCCTGATCATAGTCACCAGTTGCCAAAGCATCACGATAATTAGCCTTTAACAGCTCATTATTGTGCTTCACTTGATCAATTGCATTCTTGATCATGTGCAATTCGGTCGAATCAACCTTGCTTTGGGCCTGATTAGCTTGCTCTTGCGCTTCTCTGGCTTGTCTTTGAGCTTCAATACGGGCTTGGCGTTCCTGCTCAAGCTTTGCTTGCAGCTCGCTAATTCCTTCTTCGGGAGAAAGTTCGACTTTAGTCGTAGAACGAGGCGCTTCTTCTGCCTTTTCTACGACAACATCGTCTTGTTTCTCTTCTTCAATCGGATCGAGAATAATCTCGATCTGATCTTCGTCCTTTACGTCTGATTCTGACATTTTTTATCCTTAAAAAACTGAATCGGGATGGGGAATCGTGCTGCGAATAAAAGTGTCATCGATTAAACGACACAATACTTCATCGCCCGTCTCGCGATTGTTGTAGGTCAAGCTCCATCCATCGGACGGGCGAGATACAACCCAATCGCCAACTTCGACTTTCACGTCCCTAAACCATTGATTTGATTCATCAACGAACGCAGACGGCCCTTTTTTAAGTACAAGACCGACTTTGCCCTGCCATTTGTCTTCATCGCGAGTCTTGTTGGTAATGATAATACCGCCAGCCGTCATTTCGGGCCGGATATAGATCGCGATCAAAACTTGATTATGGAAAACATTAAAGTTGGATATGTCTCCAACCGCTTTTAATATTTCCTGCTTAGCATCAACTTCATGCTTCATTACATAAGCCATAAAAAACTCCTTTAGCGTGTCTGTTCAACGATAGTTCGAGCTTCTTCACACCGCTCAAGAGCGGCATAAAGACCTTGAATAGCGCCGACATAGTACCGATAATGAGCAAAATCAGAGATCCCGTTGCTTGTTATGATCTCTTGAATCCGTTCAATTTCTGCCTTTAGAAGCTTTCTGAGCTCACGCTCAAATAGATCGTTAGTTGTTAACATTGTATCCTCATTTCCCCCTTTCCCTCTTGGAAGACGGTCGGCAAAAGAGGGGATTGCCGACCGCCCTGTTATGAAGGCGCCTTAGCGCCTACACGAACTCCTTACCTTGGCGGCTTCAAACCATACGCCTTGACCTTTTCAAGACGCCCAAGACCGCCACCGGCAGCATGATCAATAACGTGTTCCGTCATAGCGCGACCGCCACGTTTGCGAGCTAATGCCATGCCGCCCGCTTGTGGTGGCATTTGTGGAGGCATAGCACCGCCCATTGGCATACCCTGTGGAGGCATCCCCTGTGGCGGAGGAACCGGAACAGGCCGTGCGCCACCGGCAGGAGCGCCCATCATAGGAGCTGGGCCTTGACCCATGCCGCCATGCGGATGCTGTGCAATGATGACGTTTACGTTTGTCTTGCCCTTGGCGCGACCACCAGATTTGCGGCCAATACGACCACCGCGCATTTCGCCCAAATCACTCAATGTCATTTGAGGCTCAGAAGCGCCTTCGTGGTAAACAGGCCCAACGCTTGCATCAGGAACCTGACGGCTAAACACCATGCCAGGCTGACCGGCTTCTCCCATAAACAAGCCGTACTCAGAACGCGATGGAGGCAAACCGCGACCCATCATGTTCTGCTGCTGATCTGGCCGCAACGATGCAGGAACAGCAGCATTGTCAGCCCGCATAGCGCGATTAAGATCATTTGCTTGGTTCTGAGCATACGTTTGAGCGTTTTCAGCTCTCATTGCACGTTGAGCATTTTGCTGTGCTTGTGCCGCCATCTGTGCAGCTTCAGCGCGTTGCTGTGGATCTTGCATTGGATTGGAACCCATGCCACCCATGCCCGTCGTTGACGGAGCAGGACGAACAGCACGCTTTGGCGCAACCGCACGGCTTGGGCCTTGAGCAGCCAAAGCCATCTGACGATCCTGAGGATTCATTGCAGCGATCTGATCAGGCGTTGCCTTATCAAGATTGCTCCACCCCGTCAGGAAATTATAAGAGGCAATTTGCGGCGTATCAGCATCATCATACATACTGTTGTGGAAACCACCACCGCCAGCCTTAGCAATGCGGCCACCCTTAGGACGAACACCGGTCACTTCCATGATGTTGCGACCGCCATCCTTTTTACCGGCGCGACCACCCCAGCACTTGCTGCAACCGCACGACGCATGATGAACTTCGCCGCCATGCTTCAAGCCCTTCATGCTTTGCTGGCGATCATGTTTTTTGTCTTTGGCTGACTTTTCCCAAGCCTCCATCGACATCCCATATTTTTTGGCAAGCTTCTTATCTTGCTCAAGATCTTTTTTGGAGTGCTCCCATTCCGTTTTGCTGACCTTACCACCGTCTTTGTGGTGCATATGCTTCAAAGTCTCAGCAAGATGAGCCTTTTTGGCAAGCTTCGGATTCTTGCTGTGCTCTGCTTTGGCAAGCTTCTTCGCAGGGATCTTTTCGCCTTCAGGAACATGAAGCGCCTTGTGCAGTGAGCCTGGGTGTTTAATCGCGCCCTGAATCCACTTGGCTTTGCCGCCAGCTTTGCGAGGCATAGCCGCTGCCGCAGTCTTGGACATCGAGTCGGCAACCGGATTCATGCCGATAGGACCGCCGCCAAGCTTGTGCTTTGCAGCTCCACCGCGCTTCATGCCGCCAATGTGCTTCGTCCCAACGCGCTCATCGTTCGCCATTTTTACATCGCGATTGATCAAATTGTCAGGCGTCAAATAACGTTCTGCACGACCGCCGCTCTTGCGAGGCTTGCGACCTGCATGGTGATGGGCATCTTTACCGTGATGCTTGCCAATTACCTTGCCACCCTTCTTAAATTGGCGAGGCGAAAGAGGACGCATACCCGTCTGTACGGTAGCGTCTTCGGCGTCAGGAGGCGTATAGCCAGACGCATCAATCGGAGTTCCACGGGGATCCGGCCCTACAAGCCTTTGGGCCTTACTTTTTAGCGCTGCGCGAGCAGTCTTGGCAGTTAACGACATTTGTTCTCTCCTCGGAGGGGTTATTACGGGCGTCCCCGTGTGTGCTGCTGGGCAATCGTTACGGCTTCGTGCAGCGGCGAGCCGGATCTCGGAACAACAGAAAGGGCGTGGTCAATTAAAAAATTATTTATTCGACCACCACGCTTGTGATTTATGCCGTTGTTTGGTAGACTTTTTTCGGAGGTATTCCCCGTGTCAGTAAAACCAACATTAGATGGTAAGCCAGTGGCGTTCGTTGCCGATGACAACGGACGGGTTGCATATGTATTCGCTGGCAAATTTACCGCCAAACGTGACGCAAAAGGCGTCTGGACATCACCAAGTCCCCCCGTCACAGGCGGCGTGATAGCAGAAGAATTTACACGTTTGCCAGATAAATTGGCGATGGATTTGTTTAACGCAGCTCGCACGTCGTCTTCAGTCTGACCTGTACGATTCAGATAAGCGTTCCACGCAGATTGATAAACATCGCGAGATTTAGCGGCAACATCATTGTATGTTTGCATATTAGCCGGATCTGTAAGATCCAAGTTTCTAACTTGCTCAAATAAATGATGACCTTCTGCTTTTTTGGCAGCTTCAAGCTCTTTAACGGGCAAATAATACTCAGTTAATTGACCATTTGGCATCCTTAAATCGAAGGCGGATACGCGCCAGCCAAAATCTTTTGGTTGCAACATTTTATCAACATCTGGCTTTACGATTTGAGCGCCAAAATCATTTAGCCTCTGGGTCACTTCGGGCAATTGATTGATGTCATCCAAAACAGTTTTAAAACGATAACTGTCGCGGATATGCTCCACGTCGTGCCAAGGCTTTGTTTCCAATATGCTTGGACGATTGGCTTTATTGACGATGCTATCCGGTGTTTTTACGTTATCGCCCGATTTCGTTCCTAGATCACGATCAAGATCCCCAAGGAAGGATTGAACCTGGGGTTGATTTTCAGATGTTAAGAAATTTAATTGTTTAACTTTCTGATCTTGAGGCAAATAAGTGTCCACAGGGTTAATAATTTTAGACAAATCTTTTGGTGCAGGAGGCAAACCTGCTGGGCGGACTGAACGCGCAATGTTCAACGCTTCATTTTCAGCAGCGCCAGCTCCTCGCATAGGCATCAAATTCAAAAGAGCGTTTTGATAATCGCCCTTCTGATAGTTTTCCTGTGCGCTCATCGGATCAACCGGCAAAAGATCCGACAAGCCAAAAGACGACTTACCTGCACCCTCGGATCCTAACAGACCGCGCACAAAATCCCTTCGTGGCGTAGTAGGTTGCTCACCAAGCATGGCCGAAGCCAGCGTATCCCGCATTGTCGGCTGGGTGGGCGAGATCGTAGCACCTGGCAGCTTGGAAACAGCAGCGTCAATCTGATCTTGCGTCATCCCGATTGGCGTCTGATCGCCATCACCGCCATCATCAACAGCGCCGTCAGTCGCATAACCCTTGCGGGCAAAATGCTTGGCAACCATTAGGAAATGATGACGATTATAGCTCATCAGCCGGCCCTTACATCGTTAGGATCAAGCGCAGGTTCGTTGCCTTCCAACCGATTCAACATATCAGGCTGAATTAAAGACGTGACCAACGGCATAATTTGCGGGTTCTTCGCCAGTTCTTCGGCAAGCTTGATTGCTGCCAACCGTTCACGGCTTTCGCGATCCCGTTTGCGATTTTCGGCATCCAAGATCGCATCCTGATTTTTCTGCTCGATCTCCTGCTTGCGAACCATAATGTCCGCAACCTTGAGCTGATCGGCTTGAGGATTGCCGCCAATGCCACCGCCCTGCGCCCCTTGCTGGACCTGCGCCACCTTGGCTTGCGCCGTAATCATCTTGGCTTGAGCCGCCATCTGATCGGTCTGGATCTTGGCCTGAATAGCCATAAGCTCAGGAGGCGGAGACTGTTGCGCTTGAGGAGGAGCCAAAAATTGCTGTGGATTACTCCAGCCAATCGCCTGAAGCGCCGCCGTGTCAATCGCAATCGGATCATACATCGACGGATTAGAAGCCTGTAATTGCTTCAAAGCCATAATTTTCATCACACGCTGGGCATGGCTTGCCGTATTTGGATCAGCCTGTGGCACAAGGTCGCAGTTATCCAAAGCCCGCAAAAATGTCTGTTCGTCCCACGGTTTGGCCGGACGCTTGTTGCGCTGCCAGAAGCTTTCAGGATTTTCTTTAAACAGACGCGCCAACATCTGAAACTCTTCGGCCTGTGCGGCGTGCATACGCTTATGAACCGAGTTCATAACCTTGGTGGCTTGCTCGATCATTGCCAACGTCGTGCCGACCGGCGCATCAGCTCGACCTTCGCCAACCTGTTGCTCGCTTGTTCCGCCGATCCGCATCCCCGTCTCAGCCATCGAGGCGGTCAGGTTCATAAGGCCTGGCCCCACATCCTTATAAGGCAATGGCATAATGGCTTGATTGATCGGCATACCGCCGGTCTTGACCAATGCACCACCGCCAGGCGGGACGCGGAAAATATTCGTATTCTGGCGAGCGCCAGTGTCGGACATAAGAAAGCCAGGGAAATTGGCGTACATCCCCGCGTCCAACATCTCGCGCCAAGCAGCCGTCAGCGCGTTCGTCGTGTTGCCTAAGATGTGCAGGAGACCCAGATCATAAAACCCCAGCCCTGGTACGAACGTGTACTTAACAAAATTGACGCGAGCTTCGGGTAGCGCAACATCATCTTCGTCGTAATTGCGAACGATAGAAAGGATCTGCTTCGATGATACGTCAATCGTAACGCGGTAAGGAATTTCAAGACCGCTCTCCTTGCCTTTGTATTTGTGCTCAAAACCCTTGATATCCAACTCGCAATAGCACTCGTAGATCTCACGATCCCGATCCTCTGGATTGCTGGTATCCGGCGAAATGCCCTGCTGCGCCTTCTTTTCCAACTGCACCGCATCAAGCTTGGCAGCGGTTGGCGCCGGAAGCTCAATATCGCGGTAAACGCCAAGGATCTGCAACCGCTTAACCACGCTTGGCCGCATCATCGAACGATGGGTGATTCGCTTGGCGTTACGAAGATCCGTCGCCTCGTTGTTTACAATCAGATCATCGGCGTCGACCGACTCGATCACTGGCCGATTGCGTAGCGGGCAAAAGTAACCCTTCTTGAACGCCGTTCCGCCAAAGCCCAACATCAGCAACATTCTGTCCGTGTCAGGATAATATTCTGTCGCAACTGCCGTTAGGTAATGATTCATATCCTCTTCAAGAGCGTTTGCGTCTTGGTCTTCTTGAAGATTGGCGTTGTTGTTGTCGTCTCTTATCTTGACCGGCCCGTCAGTTGGCAATAGTTCGGATCTCGCATTCGCCTGAAACCGCAATACAGCTTCGAGCAATAGCGGGTGCCTGACCCGTGACATACCTTCCACGGGAGCGCCATCGGCTGCCCCTGATAGCCCAGGGACTTCAATCTTGAGGCCGAGGAGCTTGAGCCCTTGCGTTCTGTCTTCGATCCACTCTTGTCGGCTTTGGGTGTCTTCTCTAATTCCACGAAGCAGCTCCTCGGATATTCTGGACAGCTCATCTTCGGTGATTTCGTCGACCAGATTGTCAAACCAACTGCCCTTCTTGCTCTCGCCAGCTTCGCCCAACGGACGCCCATCAAGGCTGACCGTCACGGATCCATCGTCGTGAACAATCTTGAGGATTGCGCCGTTCTGGTCGATCTCAGGCATATCTCCGCCTTCATCGGCCATTTCGACGATAATATCGGCGCCTTCAGGCTGATCGGGATCTTCCGGCGCAGCTTGGCGGATGTTCGGCATAAGGCCTGGCGTTAATGGCATGGCGGTCGTCCCAAATCAAAGAAGCCTGAAAATAGCACAATTCAGGCAGGATACAACGGAGCAGGTTCTTTTGTAGGCATACGCTTGATTTCATCGAGCTCAGATTGACGCTCCGCAGCCCGTTGCAACATTCCCAAGTCACGCAGATGACGAAGCGCCTGACTGACCGTATCGACCAAATCATCGTGCTTGCCCTTCGGAAATACGCTGACTTGCTGAATTACCATGTCGGCCCACACTTTGTCCGGCGCATAAATCATGCCTTCGTCAAACAGATGTTGGACGGAATAAAGCCGAGCCATCTTGTCAAGGCGACCCACCGGCTGAAGCTGAACCGCAAAATTCTCATGGCCGTAAAGGCGGCGCAGCTCTTGGCTGACCGAGATCCCCGCCGCTGTCGATTCGATCAAAAGCTTGTCAACCTTCCGCAGCCGGCAGGTCGCCGCCACCTTCTTGACCAGCTCATGGATCGGCAGCTTCTCTTGCCATGCGTCGATCAGCATCACCTTTGGCAGCATCTCGCCATAGGTGCGCTCGATCTGGATCGTCTTTCCATCAGCGCCAAACAGCTTGTTGCCTTGACTGACCGAATCAAAGCTAAAGATCCCCCACACCGTCAAAGCCGAGTAATCGCCTTCGGACTTTTCCGTGTACGCCGTATCGAGCGAGGCTAGAATATAGTCAAACTCAGGGAATTGCGTATCGGTGTCATCCCATTTGAGCCACGACTCGTTGCGGATAATACCGCCACCGCGAGGCGCCGGCTCTTGCTGCATCTGTCCGGCGAAAGCATATTCGCCCATGATCTTACGGTCGCGATCCACCACATCCTGCGGGAACCGATCAGGAAATAGCAATTGTCCGGCTTCCGTTCGAATGTCCGTATAGCCCAGTTTGGTCGGATAATCGCGCAGCGGATCGTACAACATCGGCAGCATGATGTGATCATAGCCGAGCTGACGGTCAAGGATCTCGCCGCTGATATCACCTTGATGGAGGCGCTGCATCACGACGATGATCGAGCTTCGGTCTGGATTGTTGACGCGGGTCGGGACGGCTTCGAGGAACCATTCGACGGTCGTTTGCCGCTGTTGTTCGGAGTTCGCGCCTTCGACGCTGTGCGCGTCGTCGATGATGACGAAATCGGCACGGGCGCCGGTAATCGAGCCGGCAGATGTCGCTTGCCGCCAGCCTGTGGCCGTGTTTTCAAACTTGGTTTTTTGGTTTTGGTCCGCCGTTAGCTTAACGTGAGGCCAACGCTCTTGGTACCATTCGGACGTGATCAGGCGCCGCATACGCATATTATCACGAACGGCAAGCTCTTGACTGTGCGAGGCGCAGAGGAAGCGCGTCGACGGCATATTGCACGGCCCCCAAACCCACGCCGGCATAAAGACGCCGATCAGGAGCGACTTCATCGTGCCTGGCGGGACATTCACCAGCAGACGATTATACGGCTTGCCGTCGATCTCTTGGCCGTCAACCATCGCTTCCAGATGTTCGGCGATGAAATCAATATGCCAACCGTGCGTGTAAGGTTGACCTGGCTCGACCTGATCCCACGACATCTTAACGAACGTAGCCAGCGACGCTTCGCATTCAATTCGGTCGCTTTCGAGAAGCTCCGCCTCGATGTCAATGAAAACGCCGCCGCCAAGGTCTAGCAGCATTATTTAGCCGCCACTTTGGCCGCAAGAAGCGCCTGACGGACTGTTTCCCGCTGATCGGGATCCAACTCACGCCAATCGACCTTCGACGTCGCTTCGGTCTTGATCGCGCCGCCGTCAGCGCCGGTCAACTCGGTCAACGTCCGATCCCCGTACTTTTTCGGGGCCATCTTTGAAGCCGCCCACTTTCGGGCATCCATCTGCAAGCGTGCGATGTTGGCGTCGGTCGCCGTGTCAGCGATGGTCACGATCTGCGCCGCGAAAAGATCCGCCTGTTTCTCGCGTGCGCGTGCGTATCGCTCCGCAAAAGTAGGGTATTTTTCTAACCACGTATAAACCGCAGTCTTCCCTGGCATTCCTTCCATTTCCGTAATTTGATGCAAAGCATGACCATCCGCAATTAAATTGCAGATTTTTTCGACAATTTGCTCAGAATAGGTCGAAGAACCGTGTATTTTGTCGGTTTTTGCAGTTTTAGT
>Ga0208874_1000790_pt1 | contig 10169 bp, 6 predicted proteins | sample CryBogCBH10Oct08_FD_184604 | JGI IMG/M metagenome (GOLD analysis project Ga0208874, IMG submission 184604) | Freshwater microbial communities from Crystal Bog, Wisconsin, USA - CBH10Oct08 (SPAdes) (version 2) | ecosystem: Environmental > Aquatic > Freshwater > Lake | place: Crystal Bog... | reverse complement strand
TCACGCCGCCCACAAAAACAATGATGTCGTCGGCGCCCTGCGCCTTGAGACTCTGGATGATCGCGGGCACCAAGGTTTTGTGGCCGGCCGCCAAGGTCGAAACGCCCACCGCGTGCACGTCGTTCTCAATCGCTTGGCGAGCACATTCTTCGGGCGTTTGGAACAAGGGGCCCATGTCCACGTCAAAGCCCAAATCGGCAAAAGCGGTGGCCACCACTTTGGCCCCGCGGTCGTGGCCGTCTTGGCCCAATTTTGCAATCATCACGCGGGGACGACGGCCTTGCTCTTCTGCAAAGGCACTGATTTCGCCCTTGAGCTTGTCCCACCCTTCGGCGGAGTCATAGGCCGCGGCGTAAACGCCGGTGACCTTTTGGGTATCGGCGCGGTGGCGGCCGTAGACTTTTTCAAGCGCATCGGAAACCTCGCCCACCGTGGCGCGCAGTCGTATGGCCTTGATCGACAAGTCCAGTAAATTGCCTGCGCTGGCGTCCGCCGCATCGGCGTGCACACCGGCTTCGGCCGCGGCGGTCAAGGCGTCGAGCGCGGCTTGCACGGCAGCGCTGTTGCGGGTGGCGCGGATTTTGGCCAGGCGTTCAATTTGACCGTCACGCACCTTGACGTTGTCAACTTCCAAGATGTCGAGGGTGTCTTCGGTCTTGAGTTTGTATTTGTTCACGCCCACAATGACGTCTTTGCCTGAATCGATGCGCGCTTGCTTTTCAGCCGCCGCCGCTTCAATTTTGAGCTTGGCCCAACCGCTGTCCACGGCCTTCGTCATGCCCCCCATGGCCTCGACTTCCTCGATGAGGGCCCAAGCGGCGTCGGCCATGTCTTGGGTCAACTTTTCCATCATGTAGCTGCCGGCCCAAGGGTCGATCACATTCGTAATGTGGGTTTCTTCTTGGATGATGAGTTGCGTGTTGCGGGCAATGCGCGAGCTGAATTCGGTGGGCAAGGCGATGGCTTCGTCAAAGCTGTTGGTGTGCAGGCTTTGGGTGCCACCAAACACCGCCGCCATGGCTTCGATGGTGGTGCGCACCACGTTGTTGTAGGGGTCTTGTTCGGTCAGTGACCAACCCGAGGTTTGGCAGTGGGTGCGCAGCATCAGGCTCTTGGGGTTCTTGGCGTCAAAGCCCTTCATGATGCGGCACCACAACAAACGCGCGGCGCGCATCTTGGCGACTTCCAAATAGAAGTTCATGCCGATGGCCCAGAAAAAACTCAAACGGCCGGCGAATTCGTCCACATCCATGCCTTTGGCGATGGCGGTTTTCACATACTCTTTGCCGTCAGCCAAGGTAAAAGCCAGCTCCAACGCTTGGTTGGCGCCGGCCTCTTGCATGTGGTAACCCGAGATGCTGATCGAGTTGAATTTCGGCATGTTTTTGGCCGTGTACTCGATGATGTCACCGATGATTTTCATCGACGGTTGGGGCGGATAAATGTAGGTGTTTCGCACCATGAACTCTTTCAGAATGTCGTTCTGAATCGTTCCAGAGAGTTTGTCTTGGCTCACGCCCTGCTCTTCAGCGGCCACCACATAGCCCGCCAACACAGGCAGCACCGCGCCGTTCATGGTCATGGAGACCGAGACTTTGTCGAGCGGAATTTGGTCGAACAAAATCTTCATGTCTTCGACCGAATCAATCGCCACGCCCGCTTTGCCGACGTCGCCGGTGACACGTGGGTGGTCGCTGTCGTAGCCGCGGTGGGTGGCCAAATCGAAGGCCACCGAGACGCCCTGCCCGCCTGCGGCCAAGGCCTTGCGGTAAAACGCATTGGATTCTTCAGCGGTCGAAAAGCCCGCGTATTGACGGATGGTCCAGGGACGCACGGCATACATGGTGGCCTGAGGGCCGCGCAAAAAAGGCTCAAACCCCGGCAAGGTGTTGGCATAAGGCAGGTTCGCCGTGTCTGCCGCGGTGTACAAAGGCTTGACCGTGATGCCATCGGGCGTGAGCCAATTCAACGCGTTCACGTCCCCACCGGGGGCCGACTTGGCCGCCGATTTGGCCCAATCTGCCAAAGAACTGGGGGCAAAACTGGGGGGAGCTGTATTGGTTTTTGAATCGTTTTGAGCGCTCATGTCGGGCCTTGTTGGAATGGGTTTTCCAGGTTGATTTCCGCCAAATTTTACCCGGTCATTCATAATTATGAATTAAGTTTCTATGGTTTTGCTTACAATCCGGGCATGCGAGCTTTGGCAGAACCGACCCGCCCCATCCTGACCCCACCGGTGACTTCATCCGTCGACCCGGCGGTCCGAGTGGCGCCCAAATTCAGCCAACAAGCGCTGTACGAACAGGTCGCCGAGCAACTTCGCTTGCAGATTTTCCAGCGTGAACTGGCCCCCGGCGACTGGATTGACGAACTCAAAATTGCACAAGACCTCGGCATCAGCCGCACCCCCTTGCGGGAAGCGCTCAAGGTTTTAGCGGCCGAAGGCTTGGTCACCATGAAGGTGCGCCGCGGCGCTTATGTCACCGAAGTCAACGAAAAAGACCTGCGCGATGTCTACCACCTGCTCGGCCTGCTGGAGAGCGACGCCGCGGCGGAGGTGGCCGCCCAAGCGTTGCCCGAGTCCTTGGCCCAGCTGAACGCCCTTCACACCCAACTGGAAGCCTCGGTGGGTGATGCAGAAGCCTTTTTTGTGCTGAACGAGCAGTTTCACCTTTTGTTATTGGAGCTCGCCAACAACCGCTGGCGCCTGCAAATGGTGACCGACTTGCGCAAAGTGATGAAGCTCAACCGCCACCACTCTTTGTTCAAAGAAGGCCGCTTGGCCGACTCTTTGAAAGAGCACCAAGCCCTGATGGACGCCTTGAACCAAGCCGACGCCCCGGCTGCTCGCAAGCGCATGCAGGCCCACTTTGCGAACGGCTTGAAGGCGGCCGGTTAGAGGAATTCGCGCGCCCTCGCGCTGACCTCGTGGGCGCTCAAATGCCGCAGGGTCGGGTCGCTCCAAACCTGCCGCCAACGCCTTGCCCCCGGCAAGCCATGTCGCAACCCCAAAAGATGCCGCGCCAGGCTGTGCCAGGGCGTGCCGTGCTGCGCTTGCTCTTGTGCCATGTAATCGCACATCGCGTGTTCGACCTCGTCACGGCTCAAAGCCCGCTCGGTTTGGCCGAAAAAGCGAGCATCCCACTCGGCCATCAACCAGGGGTTGTGATAGGCCTCGCGCCCAATCATCACGCCGTCCACCTGCGTTAAGTGCGCTTCAATTTGGGGGTTGGTGGTGATGCCCCCGTTGATGGAAATGAGCAGATCGGGAAAGTCGCGCTTCAGTTGATAGACCACGTCGTAGCGGAGCGGCGGAATTTCGCGGTTTTCTTTGGGGCTGAGGCCCTTCAACCAAGCGTTGCGGGCATGGACGATGAAGGTGCGGCAACCGCCCTGCGCCACGGTACCGACAAAGTCACGCACAAATTCATAACTTTCCACTTGGTCCACGCCGATGCGGTGCTTGACCGTCACCGGCACTTGGTTGACCGAATCCAGCATGGCCTTGACGCCATCCATCACCAAGGTCGCTTCGTTCATCAGGCAAGCGCCAAAGGCGCCGCGTTGCACCCGTTCGCTGGGACAGCCGCAGTTCAGGTTGATTTCGTCATAGCCCCAAGCCTCGCCCAGCTTGGCACAAGCGGCCAGATCGGCCGGCTCGCTGCCCCCGAGTTGCAAGGCCACTGGGTGCTCTTGTTCGTTGTAAAGCAGGTGGCGCGGCACATCGCCATGCAGCAAAGCCCCGGTGGTCACCATCTCGGTGTAGAGCAAGGCTTTCTGGGTGATGAGTCGGTGGAAGAAACGGCAATGCCGGTCGGTCCAATCCATCATCGGCGCCACACTGACCTTGTGGGGTGGCAGGGCTGAGAAAGAATTCAAAGTCAAGAACGGCTCCCCGAGTGCTCAGTCCGGGTTGGTGTTCAAGCCCAGCAAGCGCACCCGGACCATGCGTCCCTTGATGCGGCCTTCTGACAACCGTTGCACGGCCTCGCGGGCAATGGCTGCTGAGACGGCAACGTACGTGGAAAATTCGTTGACATTGATCTTGCCCACCTGCTCTTTTTGAAAACCGGCCTCGCCGGTCAAGGCCCCCAAAACATCGCCGGCGCGAATTTTTTCTTTGCGACCGCCCACAATTTGCAGCGTGGCCATGGGGGCTTTTAAGGGCGGTTCGGTGGCCTTGCTCTTTGACAATTCTGCCAATGGCAGCCAATCTGATTCGCGCCCTTGCAGCAACTCAATGCGGCCGACATAGCCCATCTCGTCCAAACTCGCGAGCGTCACCGCCAAGCCCTGCGCGCCGGCTCGGGCGGTGCGGCCAATGCGGTGCACATGCACTTCGGGGTCGGGACTGACATCGACGTTGATGACGGCGGCCAAATCGGCCACATCCAAACCCCGGGCCGCCACATCGGTCGCGACGAGGACATTGCAACTGCGGTTGGCAAATTGCACCATGACTTGATCACGCTCGCGCTGTTCCAACTCGCCAAACAAAGCCATGGCACTGAAGCCTTGGGCTTGCAACTGCGCCACCAATTGGCGACATTGGTTTTTGGTGTTGCAAAAGGCCAGCGCCGAGGTCGGCCGGTAATGGCGCAGTACCTGCGAGACGGCCAACAAGCGCTCGTTTTCTTTGACTTCAACGAACACCTGTTGCAAAGTGCTCATGTCGTGCTGGGCCGCGACCTGAACGGTTTTTGGATTTTTCAAAAACTGCGAGGCCAAGCGGTCAATGCCTTCCGGGTAGGTGGCCGAGAACAACAGCGTCTGCCGATTCACGCCACATTGCTTGACCACTTTGGCGATGTCGTCCAAGAAACCCATGTCCAACATGCGGTCGGCCTCGTCCAGCACCAAGGTTTGAACGGCGCCCAAATGCAAGGCGTTGCGGTCAATCAAATCCAGAATGCGCCCCGGCGTACCGACCACCACGTGCGCGCCGTGCTCCAAGCTGAGAATTTGGCCGCGAAGGGGAACGCCGCCACACAAGGTGACCACCTTGATGTTTTCAACGGCACGCGCCAGACGGCGAATTTCTTGCGCCACTTGGTCGGCCAGTTCGCGGGTCGGGCACAAAATCAGCGCCTGCACATTCATGCGAGGGGCTTCCAAACGGTTGACCAGGGGCAATCCAAAGGCCACGGTTTTGCCGCTGCCGGTGCTGGCTTGAGCGATCAGGTCATGGCCCGCCAAGGTCAAGGGCAAGCTGGCGGCCTGAATGGGGGTCATTTGGGTCAGCCCCAATTGCTGCAAATTGTTCAAGGCCGCTGGCGTCAAGGCCAAGGTGTCGAAAGACAGCGAATGAGAAGCGGAGGCCCCAGAAGATGGGGCAGATTGAGCGCGGGTGTTCATGGGAGAATTATCGACGCCAAACCCTTCCCCACGTTTTTCATCTGCTTTCCTTATGCGTCAATCGCCTCGCTGGTTGTTACTGGCCGCTCTGCCCGCCGAAATTTCGGCGTCTCAACTGCCTCATGGTGTCGAGTTGGTTTACACGGGGGTCGGAAAACTCAATGCAGCACTCCAAACAGGGCAAGCGATTGCACGTTTTAAACCACAAGGCCTCCTCAATTTCGGCACCGCAGGAAGAACCCATCCGGGTGTGAGTGGTTTGGTCGAGGTGCGCGACGTGCTGCAGCGCGACATGTCCGCCGAGCCACTGTCGCCACGCGGCGTCACGCCTTTTTGTGAGCGGCCCCAACGCTATTCGGCCACGCGGCCAATGGGAGCGCTAAACGCCGAAGTGTGCTGCGGCACCGGTGACAGCTTTGTCACCGCCCACGACCCTTGGCTGGCTGAAAACGGCGTGGACATCGTCGACATGGAGTTGTTCGCCATCGCCCATGTGGCCCACGAATTCGGGCTGCCTTGGCGGTCTTTTAAATACATCAGCGACGACGCCAACGAAGCGTCTGCGCGAACTTGGGAGCAATCGGTGAGCCACGGACAGGCCCTGTTCTTAAATACCTTGGCTGAGCTTGAAGGCCCATGAAGCATTAAGCATTGGGCCAAATTTGAACTGATTCAATTCACGGCATGATGTTGAGCTTTTGGCAAGCCAACAAGTAATTCGGGTCGTTCCGGTCCAATTGCCAGCCGCTGGTCAACATGCGCGTCATGTATTGGCGGTTGTACAAAAAAGGCAGCACAAGTTGGGAGAAGCCAAAGGTCACGCAATAAATGACCAAGTGCATGAGGGCAATCGATATTTCGCCCCGAAAAATCGGCACCAGCCAGCCAAACGCCAAATAGGTCCAGCTGTAACCCACATAGCCCGTTTTGATCATCCCCGTGGCGGGGTAAAACATATTCACCTTTTTTTGCAACCCAATCAGAAGCAGCGCCAAAATCAAGGGGCTGAACACGATCAGCAAGATGAGGGGAAAAATCGTTGAGATCATGGTGAGTTCAAACATGGTTTTTTAATCAGCTAAGGCCTTGGCTCAATCGCCGAGTGGGATTGTGCACCGCCTGCGCCACCAAACCCGGGGTGGGTTCGAACAGCGAGAGGTGCGTCCGTGCCCGGGTCATGCCCGTATAAAGCAACTCACGCGTGAGCAAGGGGCCGCTGCGATCGGGGAGCACCAAAGCGGTGTGGGCAAACTCTGAGCCTTGGCTCTTGTGGATGGTCATGGCGAAGGCCGTTTCAACCGATTGAAGGCGGCTGACGGCGACCGAGCGCAAGGCCTCGCCGTCCAAACTGTAGAAGCGCAGGCCGCCGGTGAGGGACGTCAAAACCAGCCCCACATCGCCGTTGAACACGCCGACACCCGGGTCGTTTCGGGTGACCAGCACCGGACGGCCCTCAAACCAGTCGCCTTGCGCTGCACTGGCGCTCAACCACCCCGCTTGAACCAGCCCTTTTTGAACGGCTTGGTTGAGGGCCTTGTCGCCCCATGGCCCCTCGTGAACGGCACACAAAATGCGAAAAGTGTCGAAGGTGGTCAGCACGTCGCGGACCCAAGCGCTGTGGTCGGCCTCGCTTTTCAAGGCCTCAGATCGGCCACTTTTGAGCACCCGAAGGTAGTCGGCGTAGCTGGGTAAACCCGTCGAGCCGCTGCGGCCTTTGACCGCCAGCGCCACCACGTCGGCGGGAACAGGGGGAACAGGGGGAATAGGGCCAACGGCGCCCGACCACCCACCAGACCACCCGATGGGGCTTGTTTTGGGACTGGTTGAATCTTGCGCCCCTGCCCTTGTCTGAGCCGCCTTCAAAATAGCCCCCACCGCGTCGACTTGGCCTTGCCTGACGGCCTCGGCCAGCTGGCCAATGTCGGAGCCGAAGCGGTGGCTGTGCCGCAGCATCACGGTTTGTTGGTTCAGTGAATGGGCCACCGCCGATTCGGCAGGCGGCGTCTTGGTGGGCAAAACACAGCCCGTGGTTTCGGCCAGATAGGCCAAGGTGGCAGGGTCATAAAAAGCGCCTTCGGCTTGGGCGCACAAATCACCCAAAACCGAGCCAGCCTCCACCGAGGCAAGTTGGTCTTTGTCGCCCAGCATGACCAACTTGGCGCTCTTGGGAAGGGCCTCCAGCAAGCTGGCCATCATCTCCACATGCACCATCGAGGTTTCGTCGACGATCAATAAATCAAGTGGCAATGGATTCTGCGCGTTGTATTTAAAACGGCGACTGCCTGGCACCCGTCCCAGCAAAGCATGCAAGGTTTTCGCTGGCCCGAGCTGCCAACTTGAACGCAAAGAACCCCGTAAAGGCGGCAGCGCTTGCTCGATGGATTGACGCAACCTCGCCGCCGCTTTGCCCGTGGGAGCGGCCAGGGCCACCCGCAAAGCGTCAGGTTCCGGGGCACTTGCCAAGGCGGCCACCAAAACCCGCGCGGCCGTGAACGTTTTGCCGGTGCCCGGACCGCCCGTGATGACGGTCAACTGGCCCCGCAATGCCAAGGCGCAGGCGATTTTTTGCCAATTGGGCAGCGGGTCCGCGGTATTGACCGAGGCAGGAAACAAGCCGTCGAGCAAGGCCCTGGTTTTTTGCCAATCCAGCGCGCGTTCGGGGTGGGCGTCCGGCGCGATTGGGTTCATGATTTGAGTGCTGAATTGAGTGCTGATTTGGGTTCTCTGCGCGATGGCCTCGCTGATTTTTTTTTGATAAACCCAGTAGCGGCGAAGCGAAAGCCAAGCGTGCCGTTCATCCACCATTTGCAAAACCAAGGGCTGACCCAGGTCTTTCGGTTCTGAAACCAACGGATCTTCAGCATGAGCTGACTTCTTCAGGCACCTGACCAACCGATTTGATTGCAACGCGTCCCAAGAAAATCCTGGGCCCAACAGGTCTTGCGCCAGCGTCTTGAAGGCCTGTTCAATGGCAGGTGGCCAATCGAGCAAGTCCACAACCGACCCGAGGGCCGTCTGATCCAGACCGCCTGCGGCAGTTAAATGGAGTGGCAATCCGGTGTGGCCCAAACCTTCAAGCCGTGCCAACACCGCCGTCAACAACAGCAAGGCGGGCGCACTCGACGGCTCTTGCTGGGCCATCCAACGGGGCAAGGCGCTGTCGAGTTGGCGCAACCCACCTTGGTCGGCCCAGTCGTTCAGCGTCGCCAATAGAGTGGAAGTGTTCACACCAACGCCTCCAGCGATGCCCAAGCGCCAGAGGACGGACGGAGCACCGTCACACCGTGATCGGGGCTGGTCACCCCTCGAATAAAGTAATAGATCGCCCCGCCCCAATGCTTTTCTGGGTCATAGGCGGCACCCAGCCGGCTTTTCAATAAACGGTGCAAAGCCAAACTGTAGACCGCCGCTTGGACGTCGTAGCGGTGGTCAAGCATGGCTTGTTGAAGGGCCTCGGGGTGGTAAGCGGCATCGTCACTGCCCAAAAAATTCGACTTGTAATCCAGCACCCAAAAACGCCCTTGGTGCTCAAAAACCAAATCCATGAAGCCCATCAACATGCCATGCAAAACACTGCGACGCAAAGCGGGTCGAGGTGCACCCGGCCAAAAATGGTGCTGGCACCACCCATCCACGGCTTCGGTGTCGATGTGCTCAGTGGGCAACCAAAATTCGAGTTCCGTCAAAGGGCTGATGGGCGTTGGGTCATTGTGGTGCTCGACCTCAGACAGGCCTGAAAGCCCAGACAAGGCCACCCCCGGCCCTGGCAAAGGCGTGTTGGCGACGGTTTGCAGCCAGGTGGCCAATTCAGCGGCCGAGTCAGCGTGTCCGGCGCGTTCGCAGCGTTGTTTTAAAAGCGGCATCGAAAAACGGCCGAAGCCTTCGCTGCCCATCCACTCCAACTGATCGTGCAAGAAGTTGCCGCTCAAAGGCCCTTTTTTAAAGCGATGCTGAATGGACTCTGCTGGTTTTGAGTCGTTGCCGAGAAAGTCCCGTGATTCGCTCAACAACACCGGGGAGCGACTGGCCGAGGGGCGTAATTCATCATCCGCAGGGCGCAGTGGCTGCGCCCGGGCGCTGGGGTGCAGTTCCCGTGTCAAGCGGGAGTAACTGGCCACGCTCCAGGTTTTGTCAAACTCGCCCTGGTAATCAAACGACTCGGCAAGCGACTCGGTTGTTTTGATTGAATTCAGTGAGGTGAGCCCGGCTTGATCTGCCTGCGCTTCTTGCAGACGGGTCAATGGCAAAGCAGCGCCAGGTTCAAGTTCAGCCGTTTTATTGGCCCAAACGAAGCCATCGGGGCCTGCCGCCTCTGCCCAGTCGTTCAAACTTTGGGCCCAGTCATCCTTTGGCGCCAACAAATAACCCAAGGCACTTCGGTGGGTTTGATCGGCCGAAGAGGGGCCCAGTTTGATGGCGCTGAAACCCAGCCAAAGGCCATGCTGTGCGCGGGTCAGGGCCACGTACAAAAGACGCAAATCTTCGCGCAGCCGCTCTTGCTCAAAACGCTGTTGGTTCTGCTCGTCCTCGAGGTCCAAAACGCATTCACGGTGGCCCGCCGCATTCGGCAGAAAAGCCGACTTGACTCGGGTTTTATTCAAGGCTTTGAGAGGGGTCGCAAAGGGCAAAAAGACAACCGGGTACTCCAGGCCCTTGCTTTTATGAATCGTCACGACCTTGACCAAATCATCGTCGCTTTCCAAGCGCAGCACCGCAGCATCCGCCTCTAAAGAAGTTGGCCCCTCATCCACGGTCATTTCTTCCTTTAACCAACGAATCAAGGCGTGTTCGCCTTCGATCGCTTGGCTGGCCGT
>Ga0208874_1000783_pt1 | contig 10283 bp, 10 predicted proteins | sample CryBogCBH10Oct08_FD_184604 | JGI IMG/M metagenome (GOLD analysis project Ga0208874, IMG submission 184604) | Freshwater microbial communities from Crystal Bog, Wisconsin, USA - CBH10Oct08 (SPAdes) (version 2) | ecosystem: Environmental > Aquatic > Freshwater > Lake | place: Crystal Bog... | reverse complement strand
ACCAGGACGAGCCCGATATCGAGCGAGAGTTGGCTACTACTGCCGGTTTCCATGACCCTTAAAGTATAAAGAAATTAGAGAGAGAAGCCAGCGGTGCGCGCAGTTGTGCGAGCTTCACGGAGGCGACGTAGGCGCTTAACCAGCATCGGCTGGGCGAGAAGCGCATCATCACGGTCGATGAGGTTATTGAGAAGCTGGTAGTAGGAAGGTGGGGTGAGGTCGAAGAGCTCCTTAATTGCAGATTCCTTCGCACCGGCATAGCGCCACCACTGACGTTCGAAATCCAAGATACGGAGTTCGAGCTCGGTGAGGCTCTGCACAGATGCAACGTCCTCACGATGTAGCGCCTGATTTTCCATATGCCGATCTTATGTCCGAGGGCTGACTTTTTCCGTGATTTAGCGATCTGGCGAGGTATTAACCCAGATTTCATGTGATCCAACCTACTTATTGTCCGTAGGTCGGAGTAATGGAATTGGTGATGAGCGCCAAATCAGTAGAATAAGGGACTTCACCGCCAGAAAACTTCACTGAGAAGATCAAAAAGAGGATCAATGATGTCTGCAACTGCTGGAAAGAGTAAGCCCAAGGTCGTCATTCTCGGAGCCGGTTTTGGTGGCCTCAACGCAGCTCGCGAGCTCGGCCATGCAGCAGATGTCACTGTGGTCGATCGCCACAACTATCAGACCTTCCTTCCACTTCTCTATCAGGTTTCAACCGCGTCACTTGCTGCCGATCACATCGCCTATCCGATTCGTGGTGCGCTCCGTAAATCTGGTGCGAAGTTCCGTATGGGTACTCCTATCTCTGTTGATCACAAGAACAAGACCGTGAAACTTGATTCGTCTGAAGTTCTTCACTTTGATCACTTGATTGTCTCAATGGGATCTGCAACGACAGATTTCGGAATTCCTGGTGTTGAAGAGTTCGCACTCGGTATGAAGAGCATCCATGAAGCACTTGCGATCCGCTCCGAGATCATGCGCCGCTTTGAAGATCTTGCACGATTTGAAGATGACACTCGCCTTTCGATCGTTGTCGTCGGCGGCGGACCAACTGGTGTTGAGATGGCCGGCTCGCTCGCAGAGCTCGTAAAGGGCCCGTTGCGTAACGATCACTACCATGCATCAAAGCACATCGATATTTATCTTCTCGAGGCTGGTCCTCGTTTGCTTCCTATGTTTACGCCTGGCCTCTCCGAAAAGACGATGCGCCAACTTGAAAATATGGGCGTTAAAGTTATGGTGAACACAGCTGTGAAGAAGGTCGAATGGCGCAAGACCACCCTCGCCAGCGGCGCTGAAATTACCTCCGAAGTTGTTGTATGGGCAGCTGGCGTTAAAGGCGCTCCTGCCATCAACGATCTCTCACTGCCAATAAAGGGAAACCGCCTCGTCTGCGAGCCAACCTGCCAAGTCCAGAATTACCCATATGTCTGGGGCGTGGGTGATAACGCTGGCGTTATTGGTGAGAATGGTCGCCCACTACCAATGGTTGCGCCGGTCGCTATGCAACAAGGAACTTTCGTTGCGAAGCAGATCAAGCGATTGATCAAGGGTAAAGAAGTTCAGAAATTTAAGTATTTAGATAAGGGCTCTATGGCAACGATCGGTCGCCACAAGGCTGTCGTTCAAGTCAAGGGAATTCGCTTGTGGGGACCACTCGCTTGGTTTGCTTGGCTCTTCCTCCACGTCTTCTACTTAATGGGTGGCCAGAAGCGCATCGGTACATTGATCGACTGGACCTGGAACTACCTCACCTTTGATCGTGGCAATCGCCACATCATGGACTCACTCTAAAACTCGAGACGATTTATGGGCTATATCGATCTGCGTGGCCATCAGGTCTGGTCGAATGAGTTTCCAAATAATGGTGAGCCACTCCTTTCATTGCATGGCGGGCTAAGCGCATCGCATCGCTGGGATTGGACGATCCTCCCTGCAGTTGAACACGATCACCATCTCTATTCATACGATCGCACTGCCCACGGACGCACTGGTATTCGTCCCGGCTTCTATCACTTCGATTTCCAAACCGAAGAAGCGATCGCATATATTGAAGATGTCATCAAAGAACCGACTCACATGATTGGCCATAGCGATGGCGCGATCATCTCACTCATGGTTGCGATCAAGCGCCCGGATTTAGTGAAATCCGTGGTCTCCATCGGCGGTAATTACCACTGGGATGCTGGCTTTGCGAGCGATGAATTCGATGGCGAGATCATGATCTCTGATGAAGATGCAGCGGAGTTTGCTGAGCTCTCCCCCGATGACCCAAGTGCGCAACGGGGAATCATCCAAAAGGCGATGGATATCTGGAAGAGTGAACCAAACCTCACTAAAGCCGATCTCGCAAAGATTCAATGCCCAGTCTTGGTGATGGCCGGCGAAGTTGAGCCCTTTAGCAACCACCACACCGTTGATCTCTATGAATCTCTCGCTGATGCAGATTTAGCGATTGTTCCAGGAGCGAGCCACTCTGTCATGAAAGATAAGCCGGAGCTCGCCCTGGCGATCATTAAAGACTTTTACGCTGGGCTCGCTCTTCGCAATCAGCAATAATCTGACCATTCCTACTTGTTTACCTGCTGTTAGGAAGAAAGTACCCCTGATTTTATAAGGGAGACATCCTCACTCGGTTGGCTCAGCCCACTTAATCCTTAAGGGGGACTAATGCGCAAGAACATCATCATCGGAGTAGTTGCAGCAATCGCTGTTGCAGTACTTCCTGTTCTCTCTGCTGAGACTTCATCAGCGGCGATCGATTACAAGACTTGTAAGGACCTCGCTTCATGCGGCGGTATGGATTCACTCGTCAAGGCAGCTCAGAAAGAGGGAACTCTTAACCTCTTGACAGTTCCACGCGACTGGGCAAACTACGGTGAATTGATCGACCTCTTCACCAAGGCTTTCGGTATCAAGATCAATTCACAGAACCCAGATGGTTCATCTGCAGATGAGATCAACGCTATCCAGACAGCTCCAGCTTCAAAGAAGCCAGATATGTTCGATGGTGGCCTCACCTACGCTAAGGACAATGAGTCACTCTTCACTGACTATAAGGTTCAGACTTTCAAGGATATTCCTGATACATACAAGAACCCAGATGGCCTATGGCAGTCAAACTATGCTGGTCAGATCGTTCTTATGTATCCAAAGGGTCTTCCAAAGACACCTACAACAATCGCTGGTCTAACTGACCCAGCATTCAAGGGAATGGTTGCACTTGCTGGTAACCCAACTTCAGCACAGCAGTCACTCATGTCAGTCTTCGCAGTTAACCAGGCTGCTGGCGGAACTCCTGCTGACATCACACCTGCAGTCAAGTGGTTCCAGACAATGAAGAGCAACGGAAACTTCGTAACAGTTCCAGGAACTGCTGCTAACTTCGCTGCTGGCGCTTTCAAGATCTTGTTCAACTGGAGCTTCAACTGCCCAGGAAATATCGAGAGCTTCAAGAAGTCAGGCGTTGACATGATCTGTGCAGTTCCAACAGATTCACAGCTCGTCGGAACTCCTTATGTTGCTGCGATTCCAAAGGCTGCTCCACACCCAGCTGCTGCACGTCTCTGGGAAGAGCTCCTCTACTCACAGAACAACAAGGGCTACCTCACAGCTACCTTGCCTTCAGTTAAGGGCAAGTCTGGTTCAGCTATCTTCAAGTCACTCATGGGTGGACAGAACATCTGGGTATCAGGTGGAGCTGCTGTAACAGAAGCTGCTGCAATGTCTGCAAAGGGTATCTTGAACAACCCTCCAACCCAGTACATCATCAATGCACCTGGTAAGGCTGTAACTCCTACTGCTGCTCAGCAAGACGCTGCAAAGACGCTCTTGAATGCACAGTGGCCTGCAATTATCGGTAACTAATTAACTCGAGATAACTCTCACGTTAATAACTCACTGATGAATCAACGTACCGTGGTTCCCGGATCTGAAAAGGTCCGGGAACTCGGCATTTCTGGCAGAAAGTTTTCAATTCCCCTGCCCCTCCTTCCCTTCTTTATCTTTGTCGGCTACTTCCTCGCCTGGCCTATTACCAAAGTCTTTATTGCATCGCTGAAGAGCAATGACAATAAATGGACGCTCAGCAACTATGGCCCACTTCTTCACGGGGTCTATCTCCACTCCTTCATAGTGAGTATCAAAATTGGTTTAATTACCGCCCTTCTCGGTTCAATCTTCGGCGGACTCTTCGCCTTTGTCATTGACTCATATGCCGGTCCAAGGCTTACTTCAGTTCTCGATTCCATCTCTGCAGTCTTCGCCAACTCTGGTGGTGTTCCGCTCGCCTTCACCTTCCTCGCCTCGTTCGGTGCAAATGCCGGACTCATCAAGCTTCTTAAAAGGTGGGGCTGGGATCTTTACGCTGAGGGCTTCTCGATCTTCTCATTTACGGGAATCTGCCTCGTCTATATCTTCTTCCAAGCCCCATTAATGGTCTTGGTATTTAAGCCAGCACTGAAGGGTCTTCGCAAAGAGTGGCGCGAGGCGAGCACCAGCCTCGGTGGTTCGAACGCCATGTATCTCCGCAAGATCGCCATTCCTATCCTCTTTCCCTCTTTTGTTGGATCCTTCTTACTTCTCTTTGCCGGTGGTTTCTCTGCCTTTGCGACAGCTAGTGCACTCACGGTCGGAAACGTTCCACTTATCCCGCTCGTCATTGGAAATTTGATCAACGGAAATGTCATCTCGAATAAGACTCATCTCGGGGCATCACTGGCGATTGGCGCAATCGTCATTGCCTTCTTTGCAATGTCTGGTTATGTCTGGGCTCAACGTAAATCGACTCAGTGGCGGAAATAATGAAGATTAATCTAACGAAGTACAGTCTTGTCGGGATAGCGACCTTATTGGCGCTCATTATCTTTGTCGTTCCCTACTCGGCTTCGATTGAATATAGCCTGCGCGGAGATTTCGGTAAGGGTCATAACCTCACAAATTACTATTGGTTTATCCATCAAGATGGCTTCTTAAGCCACCTCTCACTCTCACTCGAGCTCGGACTACTTGCCGGAATCCTCAATCTCCTGCTGATGGTGCCAACTGCAACGATGCTCCACCTCTCTCTGCAGCGCTACAAGCCAATCGTTGACTTCATTTGCATCTTGCCGCTGATGATTCCCGTTGTCTCGTTAGCTGTTGGTGCCGAGTACTCGATGCCATCATTTATCCAAAATTCGCAATTTGAACTCGTCTTCTTCTTCGTCATCCTCGCACTTCCCTTCACCTTCAGAGTCTTAGATAGCGCTCTCTCAGCGGTGCCATTAAAGACCTTGGTCGAAGCGAGCCGCAGCCTCGGTGCCTCATGGCCTTCCACAATTATCCGAGTAGTACTCCCGGCTGCTCGCGGCGGAATTTCTTCAGCATTCTTCCTCTCCTTCGCCCTTGGTATCGGCGAATACACGATGACCTCGCTTCTGCATTGGGAGACATTTACTACATGGACTGTCGTAATCTCTCAGCAGAATCTTCTGGGAAGTATCGCTCTCTCAACATTCTCATTCCTCTTTGCCGTCGCACTATTAGTCGTGATTGCGATAGCAACATCCCGCCGCAAGATCCGAAAAAATTCAGAGATACAACTAGTTGAGGAGACAGTATGAGCAAGGGAAGCGAACTCGTCATTACCGGAATCTCTCGATCCTTCGGAGCCGTCCGTGCCCTCGATCAATTCTCGCTCACCATCACCCCAGGCGAGCTAGTCTGCCTACTCGGACCATCTGGCTGTGGAAAGACCACTGCTCTGCGAATCGTCGCTGGGCTTGAGAAGGCTGACTCTGGTTCGGTCTTCCTCGATGGTGAAGATCTCTTAGCGAAAGATGCCGCTCAGCGCGATATCGGAATGGTCTTCCAGTCTTACTCACTCTTCCCGAATATGACAGTTGCCGAGAACATCTCCTATGGTCTCAAAGTTCGTAAAAACTCTAAGCAGAAGATCTCGCAGCGGGTTGATGAGATGCTCGAACTCGTCTCACTTCAGAGCAAGATCAACAATTTCCCACACCAGCTATCGGGTGGACAGCAGCAGCGCGTAGCTCTTGCTCGAGCACTTGCGATTGAGCCACGAGTACTTCTTCTCGATGAGCCGCTATCGGCGCTCGATGCTCAAGTTCGTACTCAAATCCGCGATGAGATCCGCCGCATTCAGCTTGAGAGCGGTACTACAACGCTCTTTGTCACGCATGATCAAGAGGAAGCAATGGCGATTTCAGATCGCGTTGGTGTCATGCAGCATGGTCGGCTCGAGCAGATCGATTCACCAAATACCCTCTATAACAAGCCAGCGACAACATTCGTTGCAGGATTCGTGGGCATTACCAATTACATCCCATCTGTCGTCGAATCTAAGGGAGAAGTTCAAGTACTCGGTCAACTCTTAGATATCTCTGAACACTCACAAGCTGTAAAGAAGGGTGAAGAGGTAAGAGCGATGGTTCGACCTGAATCAATTCAGATTGAGAAGGCCTCACATGGTCCAACCGTCATCACAAAATCCTTCTTAGGACCAATGACACGTATTGGAATTGATGCTGGGTTGAAAGATCTGATCTACGCTGAATTATCGAGTAAAGATGCAAAGAAATTTGAAATGGGAGATCACGTGACGGTAACTATTAAGACCGATTCAGTTATGGTTTCGCATGCCTGAGAAATACACAACAAAGAGCAGCATCGCCCGTGGAGTACCGAATGAGAAAGGCTGGACCAATCTCGTAGAGATTGCCGGCGAATCACATCTTGGTGATGCACCCTCTGACTCGGCAGTTCCCATTCTCTCTCTGATCCATATCTCTGATACCCATATCTGCGATGCCCAATCACCAGCGCGCGTTGAGATGATGGATCGCTATGCAGATCCCCACAACCCAACATCTGCATTCATTCCCTTTGTTGGCGCATATCGTGCAAATGAGATCATGACCACCCAGACACTGGAGGCGGTTATCCAAACTGTTAACTCCATTAAGACTGGAACCGTGAGCTCACGCCCTATCGACTTCGTTGTTGTCACCGGCGATGTCACTGATAATGCTCAGAAGAATGAGTTGGAGTGGTATCTGACTCTGATGGATGGTGGCGAAATTCGCCCGGATAGCGGAGATCCAACTAAATGGGAGGGCGTGGCGCAGAGCGATCCCGCCACTTATGACCGCTCTTATTGGAACCCGGAAGGAACTCCTGAGGGCTGCGAGGATGACTTCCCACGTTCCCTCTATGGCCTGCCAACTGTTCCTGGCCTTCTCGATGCCGTCCGTAAGCCATTTACTGCCACCGGACTGGTTCATCGTTGGCTTGCAACGCATGGCAACCATGACGCCATGTTGCAGGGAACCATTCCAGCAAGTGAAGAGTTAGAGGCGATCGCGACAGGTACTAGCAGGATGACATCGCTGGCACCGGATGTTGATCTGCAAGAGACCTTCGGTAGTTGGAACATGGTTGGCCCGGTCAATTACAAGATCCCAGCTGGCGGTACCTACGCAACTCAACAAGCAGACGAGCGCCGCAGGTTTAATCGCCCAGCCGATTGGGCAAATCTCCACCTATCTTGTGGCCATGCAGAACATGAAGGCCATGGGCTAACGCCAGTAAATGCAGAGCGCGGCACAAAGTTCTGGTCGAAGATGGCCGGAGAGATCAAGCTAATCTCACTTGATACCGTCAATATAAATGGTGGCTGGATGGGTTCACTCGACCAGACCCAATTTGAGTGGCTCAAGCAGGAGCTAGCCGATACTGCTCCTAAGTATTTCATCTTGCTCTCACATCACCCGCTCCACGATCTATTCAATGATTACGCTCACGAAGGAGCAGATCGTCGAGTCGCAGTTGATGAGATCACTGAAGAACTACTCAAGCACGAACGCATTATCGCGTGGGTAGCTGGCCATGACCACGACAATCGAATTGCCTTTGTTGGCGAAGAAGGTAAAGCTGGATTTTGGAGCATCATTACCTCATCGATTATCGATTGGCCTCAGCAGGGTCGCTTGATTGAGGTTTTAGAAGATCAGGGAAGGGTCGTTATCGCCACTTCTACGATCAATCATGAGAGCCCGATTGACTTACCAACTGCTACCTCTGATCTCAATAATCCAGTAAATCTCGCTGGCCTCTCCAGAATTTTGTCAGCAAACCATTGGCAGCGCAGAAATTCAAATGATTTCTTCGTTGAAATTGCTGCGGGCAATCACGCAGATCGCAATAGATTCCTCTGGTTATAAAATCGTTAGAAGGTGGATCGAACCTTCTAAGACATGTGTTGCACCTGCATGGAAGAGCTGTTCAGGATTGTGGGCGCCGGTAGCGACCCCAGCAATAATGGCAGCCCCAGCGGTCACACCCGCCTGCATATCGGACTCGGTATCACCAATAACCGCTACATCGTCAGCGCTGATATGGGTCATGAACTTCTTGTTATAGAGGTCGATCGTCCGAAAGATCATGTCGGGCGCCGGGCGGCCTTGGGCAACTTCTGATGCAGCCACTGAAAAGTCGATAACCGGTGCCCAGGCAAGGCCATCGATCACGCTATCGAGAATGTCACGGGGAAAGCCAGTCGTGATACCTACAGCAATTCCATTCTCGCGAAGGTTGGTGAAGAGATCACTTACTCCCAGAAACTCCTGGAGCTTTCCGGCTTTAACGAGATTGATATAGCCCTCAACAAAGCGATCATGCGCCATATACGCTCGTTCTGCATCACCGTCACAGAGGTGCATGAAGACATCAATCTTTCGCTGCCCCATCGTGGCATTCACATAATCTGTCATGCGATCCATCTCAGGGCTAACCATCTCTGTCCCCATCGATGCCATAGCGCCCTGGAAGGCCTCGACCACAAGACCACCATCTTGAGCAGTAGTTCCCGCGACATCGAAGATCGCTAACTTAATCTTCTTATTATTTATAAGGTCCATTGATCAACCGTCTCTTCTGCAATTGCTGGTGAAAGGGTATTGCCTCTTCCACCGCCTCCGGTTACAACACATGCTCCCGGTGCGATCTCACGTCGAATATAGATATCATCACTCGTGCTCTGGCTATAAACGCCATCCCAGCGCTTCTCGATACGTGGCACTTCGCGCCCAAAGATATTGTTCATCACATTTCTTAAATGATCGTAGGGCGCTTCGTGAATTTCGTGGGTAAATGGTTCGGCATATTCGTGGGTATCGCCAACTGTCATAGAGCCATCGAGCCGCTGCACCAATAACAATTGCATCTTGTAGTGAGTAGCGATTTCAGATTGCGCTCCGAGTCGGTCGAGCGAGAGATCTTTAAATGCTGGGTAGTAACGGAGTGAATCAGCATCTGCGAGAGAATGACCAAGTTGCGCTCCAAGAGGTGCAGTTGCAGCCATTTGAAGACGGACCTTGCGAAGTGGTGCTTGCTCTAGGAACTCCTCGATAAAGCCCTTGTGCGCAGCCCCGGCACAAATCACAAGGTAATCCCCGGAAAACTTTCGTCCATTGATATCGGTGACATGATTGCCGTTGTCATCATGATAGAAATCAACCGCTTCGAACTCAGGGACCCAGGTGTAATCGGGGAAACTCTTTAGATAGTCGCGCAATCCCCCCAAGAGCATTGGCGGTTCAACAGCTGCATCGGTTGTGCAATGGAGGGCGCCGACGTACTTACCTGCTAATTCGGGTTCGAGTGCGATCGTTTGATTGCGATCAAGAACTCTAAATCCCCGTTGATCGGCATCGGCCATAGCCGCTGCCTCTTGAATCACCGTGTATTCAGCATCGTTCTGAGCAATCGTGAGCGATCCATTCGCGCGAAATCCAATCTCCGCTTTGGAACCGATATCGCCCCAGAGTTGGCGAGCTCGCAGCGCCAGATCGAGTTCTGCACCAGCTAGGCGACCGCTTACCCAGATCAATCCAAAGTTGCGGACCGATGCAGATTGCGGCTTCATATCGCGTTCGAGGTGCGTAACAGCAAAACCCTTTTCGGCGGCGAGCACAGCGTGCATCGTTCCGATAACCCCGCCACCAACAATAAGAGCGCGCTTCATCTGACTATCTCAACATAGTTTGGCAACGCCTGTTACCTCAGGCGGTGACTTCTAGATGAATTTTCTCGCTATCCGTTAAAGGATCGCATCTCTGCGCGGAGTGAATCAAGTCCCATCGGGCCAATCTTTAACGCGTAATTATGGAAGGCCTTGATATCAAAGCGATCGCCAAGACGTTGCTTTGTCTCTTCGCGGATCTCCATCCAGATGCGCTCTCCCACTTTGTAGGAGATCGCTTGGCCTGGCCATGA
>Ga0208874_1000777_pt1 | contig 10312 bp, 8 predicted proteins | sample CryBogCBH10Oct08_FD_184604 | JGI IMG/M metagenome (GOLD analysis project Ga0208874, IMG submission 184604) | Freshwater microbial communities from Crystal Bog, Wisconsin, USA - CBH10Oct08 (SPAdes) (version 2) | ecosystem: Environmental > Aquatic > Freshwater > Lake | place: Crystal Bog... | reverse complement strand
ATTCGATAATGAATTCGTCGAAGAGGATTATTTGGGCGCACTTGAGCGGCTAGCTAAAGTGGATGAAACTTTATCGCTGTATTTTCACTTGCCCTTCTGCCCAAACATTTGTTACTACTGTGGCTGTAACAAGATCATCACCAAAGATCATGGCCGTAGCGCCAAGTATATTAAGTATGTAGCCAAAGAAATGGCGATGGTGACGGCAGCTATGGGTGCTCAGAAAAAAATTCCTATTACCCAGTTGCATTGGGGTGGCGGTACACCAACTTTCTTGTCTCATGAAGAAATGACAGAACTTATGTTCTACACGCGTGAGCATTTTGAGTTGCTCCCTGGTGGTGAGTACTCGATTGAGATTGATCCTCGTCGCGTTACCGAAGCAGATATTGCATTACTAGCTGAACTTGGATTTAATCGGATTAGCCTTGGAGTCCAAGATTTTAATTTGGCAGTGCAAGAAGCAGTGCACCGCGTCCAAACTGTCGAAGAGACGCGTGCTGTCATTGACTGGTCCAGAAAGTATGGATTTAAATCCAGAAGCGTCGATTTGATCTACGGCTTACCCAAGCAAACACCCGAAACATTTAAAGAGACAGTGGATCTAGTGCTGGAGATGAGTCCTGATAGGCTCTCCGTCTATAACTATGCGCATTTGCCACACATCTTTAAGCCGCAGCGCAGAATTTCTGAGGCAGAGTTGCCGCCAGCAGCAGATAAGCTCAATATTCTTTCAAATACGATTGAGCGCTTGGGTGAGGCAGGTTATGTTTTTATTGGAATGGATCACTTCGCCAAGCCGGACGATGAACTAGCCATCGCTCAGAAAGAGGGAAAGCTACATCGTAATTTTCAGGGTTACTCCACACAAGCTGAATGTGATTTATTAGCTTTTGGGATTTCTTCTATTGGCAAGGTGGATGATTGCTATTCGCAAAACGTCAGAACCTTAGATGAGTATTACGCAGCAATTGATGCCGGGCATTTGCCAACCCTTAGAGGAATGCGCCTGGACAAGGATGACCTATTACGCCGCGAGCTCATTGGCGAGTTGATGTGCCAATTTGCACTAGACACTGATCAGTTTGCAAAAGATCATGGAATTGAATTTCCTAAATACTTTAAGGTCGAGCTTGAAGAATTAAAAGGCTTGGAAGAGGCTGGGCTCCTTGAATGGCAAGGGTCTCGCATGGTAGTGCCCATCAAAGGACGCCTACTAGCAAGGCGCGTAGCCATGACCTTTGATCGCCATTTAAGAGAATCTCAAGCGCGCGGAACTTACTCCAAGGTTTTGTAAAAAGATCAAATGTCGCTTGTTTTGATATAGATCAAAAACTCGACAAAACATTGTTGCTTTTAAGCAAATGCTGACAAATCTATGACGGTGGGTTTGATACAAGTCAAATCCATTTCCTCCTCCCAATTTGAAAATGAATTCATCAAATTGAAAACAAAAGAGGGAAATATCATGCGTCTCAAATCACTGGTAGTAGCCATGGCCGCGGTAGCTTCATTGGCACCATTCGCATCACAAGCTCAATCATCAGGCGAAAACCCATGGATGGTGCGTGTACGTGCAACAGATTTAATTTGGCAAAATGGTCAGTCTGGCTCTGTGGTTCAGGGTGCCAACGTTAAAGCTGCCAATAAAGTCATTCCAGAGTTCGACGTTTCCTACTTCTTTACCAAAAATATTGCTGCGGAACTGGTTTTAACTTATCCGCAAACTATCAATATTAATTACACTGCTAACCAAACAAATCTTGGTTCTATCAAAGCTTTACCACCATCACTCTTGCTTCAATATCACTTTACTGACCTGGGTGCGCTTAAGCCTTATGTTGGTGCAGGTGTGAACTACACCATTTTCAGTAATCGCAATAACCTTAGTAATGGTGCTTATTCTGTGGATAGTTCCAGTGTAGGTGCTGTAGGTCAAGTTGGCGCAGACTATATGCTTGATAAAAACTGGGGTCTAAACATTGATGTTAAGTACGCAACTATGTCTACAAACGTTACGACTGCTGCTGGAGTAAATGGAGGTAAGTTGACTCTTAATCCATGGATGCCTTCTGTTGGTGTTGCATACAAGTTCTAAGAATTCAGTTCTTAGGTCTTGAGGTAGGGCTCCTGAAGGAGCCCTATTTTTTTAATCTTTTTTATTGAGTCAGTTGATCAACCAGTTCTTCAAAGCGCTCTTCGTTGAACTGAAGATTATCGAATCGAAAAATGGCTGGATGCTCTGGTGGCTCAATTCTGCGTTTGGCATATTGATTCCAGTTTGCTAGCTTCCAATCATCTCGTGGATCTTCACGTTGCTCTATCCGAAGCTTTGCTTCCTTCTCTTCTAAATCTATCCAGGCAAGTCGGATGCTGGTTTCTGGTGGAATGCCCAAAGCTGTGGGGCTAAACATCTTGCCACTTTGAATTTCTCTTGAGAATGGTCCAACCAAAATGACATTCACACCGAGGAGTAGATTTTCTCTGACGATATCAATCAGGCCGGAATACTCCCAATCACGCAGATTTTCGAGGTAGTAGGGGCTGTCTCGGTCATTGGGGTTATGGGTAGTCAGCTGCATCACGTGCGAGCTATAGGCCCCATAAACCGTATCTTTATCCAAGAAGAAAAAATCTGCCCCGGTCTTTTTGACAATCAGGGGCAGAGCCCTCTTGGCTAGAGTAGATTTGCCAGTGCCAGCATGGCCTGCAAACAAAATAAGGCGCGGTGCGGAAGTCGATAATTTGCAGGTCATATGCAGCTAGTCTCGCAGAAATTGGGGGAAATATCCCCTCTTTTGCTGAAGCGTTGATAATGTCGCCATGGCTTTAATCGTACTTACTGATGCAAAACTGGCTTTTGGCCACGTTGACCTCCTCGCAAACACTGCTTTTTCCCTCGAATCTGGGGAGCGTGTTGGCTTAATTGGCCGCAATGGCACTGGCAAATCTTCTTTATTGAAGATCTTGGCTGGCATAGAAAAATTGGATGATGGACTGCTGCAATACCAGCAAGGCCTGCGTATAGCCTATGTCCCCCAAGAACCCATTTTTGAAGCGAATGAAACCGTCTTCGATGCAGTGTCTCAAGGCGTTGCACAGGCCAAGGCGCTACGTGAAGAGTATGAGGCTCTCAGTATCGGAGAATGGGATGATGCGTCTCACCATCGCCTTGACGAAGTTCAGTCTGAGTTAGAGTCTGTCAGCGGATGGAACTGGGAACAACGTGTTCATGAAACCTTGGACCGATTGCATCTCGAGGCTGATCTGAAGATCAATACATTGTCTGGTGGGACCAAGAAACGGGTTGCCTTAGCGCGCGCTTTAGTAGAGGTGCCTGATGTGCTGATTTTGGATGAACCTACCAACCATTTGGACTTGGATTCGATTGCCTGGTTAGAAGAGCTCCTAAAAGAATATCAAGGCTCGGTCATTTTGGTGACGCATGATCGCGCCTTCTTGGACAATGTTTGCACACAAATTGTAGAGTTGGATCGCGGCATATTGCGCTCATATCCCGGAAACTTTTCAGCGTATGAGGTTTTAAAAGATCAGGAAATGAATTCCGAATCATTGGCTAATGCGCGTGCGGATAAATTGCTTGCTCAAGAAGAAGTGTGGATTCGCAAAGGGGTTGAGGCGCGTCGGACACGCAGCGTTGCCCGTATTGCCCGTTTAGAAAACCTTCGCGTGAGCCGCTCACAAAGGCGCGATGCCATTGGCCAGGTCAAGCTAGCTGTATCTGCTGGAGATCGTAGTGGCAAGATTGTTGCCGACCTACAGAATGTGTCGAAATCTTACGATCGACCAATCGTGACAGATTTCACAGCAACCATTTTGCGTGGCGACAAGGTTGGTTTCTTAGGACCTAACGGCGCCGGTAAAACAACTTTGCTCAAGTTAATTTTGGGAACGATTGCACCGGATTCTGGTACAGCGACGATGGGTACCCGTATTGAAGTGGCTTACTTTGATCAAATGCGTGAAGGTCTTGACCTCAATGCCTCTTTGGAAGATTACATTAGCCCTGGAAGCGAGTGGATTGAGATCAATGGCAATCGTAAACATGTGAAGAGTTATTTAAGCGATTTCTTGTTTTCTCCTGAGCGCACAAATTCCCCTGTAAGCACTTTATCTGGTGGTGAGCGTAACCGCTTGCTACTAGCCCGCTTGTTTGCAAGACCCGCAAACGTATTGGTGCTTGATGAGCCAACGAATGATTTAGATATTGATACCTTGGACTTGCTCGAGCAGTTACTGCAAGACTACAAAGGCACTGTCTTCTTAGTAAGTCACGATCGCTATTTCTTGGACAACGTGGTTACCAGCATTATTGCGAATGAAGGTGATGGCTTTTGGCGCGAGTATGAGGGTGGCTATGAAGATTGGAAGATTCAAAAGGCGCGTTCAGACAAAATTCGCGCAGCAAATGGTGCTGCAAAACAAGAGCAAACAACTAAGCCTGTTGAGAAGACGGTTGCTAAGACTGAAGTAAAGCCTGCGGCAGTTAAAGGTGGGGTGTCAAAGCTAAATGGTAAAGAGCGTCAAGAGCTTGAAGTATTGCCTGTGCAGATTGAGAATCTGGAAACAGAGCAGGCGGATATTGGAATCGAGATGAGCAATCCAGATTTGTATAAAAATGAGCCTGAGCTGGCGGCCAGCATGCAGGCTCGTTTATCGGAGATTACCGCTGACTTAGAGCAAAAGATGCAGCGTTGGGAAAGCTTATTGCAAAGGGCTGAGGTTTAGTCCTTTTTGCTGCTAGCAATGCGCACCAGTTGCGCTCTAAGATCAGAGATTTGATCCAGTAACTGAAGCGCCAGCGCCAATCCCGGGGTATTGATTTCGAGATCCCTACTGAGGCGCACGGCGGTCTTGGTTCTGCTTAATGAATCGCCGCCAAAGCGCCAGTCCTGAGGTGATGATCCTGTTGGGCTGAGGACGCCCTCAGTAACCCATGCCATGATGAGTTCTTCGCTAGTGCTTGCCGCTTGAGATAGTTCCACAATACTCATGTGAATTTCATTCTCAACAATGGCGCCTTCAATCCAGGTGATATTCGTTTGTGTCATCTCCATCATCCCTTCAAGTGTGTTCTGGGGTTGAATTCAAAAGCTTTCTCAAATGCTTGATAAGCTTCTTTTTCAGCATCAGTATCAGCAGGCGGTGTCGCAATTATCGTGACGACATAGAGGTCCCCAGGCTCCTTACTTGGAATGCCTTTGCCTTTGAGTCGCATCTTGCGACCTGCAATGGTATTTGCTGGAATAGTTAGCTCTAGTGTCGTGCCTGCTGGAGTGGGTACTTTTACCGTTGTACCAAGTGCCACCTCCCATGGCGCAAGTGGTAAGTCCAGATAAACATCTTTGCCATCAACTCGGTAGATCGGGTTGGGGTGGAAATCAATTTCCAGGTAGAGGTCACCCGCGCCGCCTTCACCCATACCAGGCCCGCCTTGCCCACTTAAGCGCAGATTTTGTCCGGCTTTAATTCCTTTGGGAATGCTGACATCGAGTTTGCGCTCTTGGGTTGTGACATGACCGCTTGCATCCAGAGTTGGCATATGCAGAGCAATAGTTCTTTTGGCGCCGTTGTAAGCATCGGCAAGATCAATCAAAATTTTTGCGTGATGATCTTGGCCCTTAAAGTGCATACCTTGATCTTGTCTAGAATGGCCACCACGTCCACCTTGGCGGTGCTTACCTCGACCGAAAAGAGATTCAAAGAATTCACTTTGATCTCCTTCGTATCCACCACCCCCAAAACCACCATCTGAGAATTCAAAACCTTCATTCCAGTTTGGCGGAGGAGTGAAGTCTTGACCGCTCTTCCAGTTGCTACCCATTTGATCGTAAGCTGCGCGCTTCTCTGTATCTTTGAGCACGGCATAAGCCTCACCAACTTCTTTAAAGCGCTCTTCAGCATCTTTTTCTTTGTTGACGTCTGGATGATATTTTCGAGCTAGCTTGCGATAAGCACTTTTAATATCGGCTTCAGTAGCACCACGTGCAACACCTAGCGTTTCGTAGTAATCCTTAAATTTCATAAGCTTGCTTTAAGTCCCGATTGAGCTAATAGCATTAATTCTACAGTCCCTTAGGGATTGATTTCAGCTTCTTTTGAACAAAGAAAAAGCGGGCTTGTGGCCCGCCTGATCTAGGCACTGCAGTGGCTGGAGCTTAGCTCATCACGCCAATTTGCCAAGGCACGAACTCATAGTCCCCTAGACCCAACAATTCACTCTTGGAGGCTTCGCCAGAGGCGGTACGTAAGAAGAGCTCAAAAATCCGTTGTCCCATCTCTTGAACCGATACCGTACCATCCAAGATTTCTCCGCAGTTGATGTCCATGTCTTCAGTCAAACGTTGATACATGGGCGTATTGGTTGCCAATTTGATACAAGGGGCTGGCTTGGAGCCAAACATAGAACCACGCCCTGTAGTGAATGCGACTAAATTGGCGCCACCTGCAATTTGCCCTGTTGCAGAAACCGGATCAAACCCTGGCGTATCCATAAATACAAAGCCTTTAGCGGTGACTGGTTCTGCGTATTTATACACTTCCATTAATGGGCCTGTGCCACCTTTCATGGAAGAGCCAAGCGACTTTTCAAAGATATTAGCAAGCCCACCAATTTGATTGCCTGGGCTGACTTGACCATTAATCTGAACATCGCGACCAACTGAGTATTCATCTTTCCACCAACGAATGCGCTTGATGAGTTTTTCACCAATCTCTTTTGAAGCAGCTCTGCGTGTAAGTGTATGTTCAACTCCGTAGATCTCAGGGGTCTCTGACAAGATGCCCGTACCGCCATGACGTGACAGAATATCAATAGCTGCTCCGAGTGCTGGGTTCGCTGTAATCGATGAGAATCCATCCGATCCACCACATTGCAAACCAACCATCAGGTGGCTGGCCGAAACGGTTTCTCGTTTAGATTTATTGGCTTCTGGTAACAGTGCTTTTACTGATTCGATGCCGGCTTCAATCGTTTTACGAGTTCCGCCAGATTCTTGCATGATGAAAGTGTGCAGATTGTGGCCTTCTTTGAGATCTTCTTGCTCCATCAAGCCTTTGAGTTGATTGCGTTCACAACCGAGACCCACGATTAATGCAGCCGCTAGGTTAGGGTGACGTGCATAGCCTGCCATGGTGCGGCGGAGCAATTGCATTGGCTCACCACTCATTTCCATACCACAGCCAATGTCGTGACTAAAGGCGACCACTCCATCGACATTCGGAAAATCTTTTAAGCGTTCAGGCGTAAACCAATCAGCAATTTTATTGACGACGGTTGCTGAACAATTCACTGTCGATAAGATGCCGATGAAGTTGCGTGTGCCCACTTTGCCATTAGGGCGAACATAGCCTTGGAAGCTTGCTCGTTCAGATTCTGGCAGCATTTGAGTGGGCTTGAATTCGCTAGCGTAAGCATAGTCACGATCAAATTCCCGGAACTCGGTATTATGGCTATGCACCATCGTGCCCGGTTCAATATCGGTGTTTGCAAATCCAACGGTAACGTTGTATTTGAGAATGGGATCGCCCTTAATAATCTTTTTCGTAGCAATCTTGTAACCAGCAGGTACTTGGCTGCGGCTTGTGAAGTTTTCACTAGGTACTTCAGTACCAATACTGACATCAACCCGTGCAACCACAATATTGTCGTTTGGATGAAGTCGAATAATCGGGCCAGCTAATTTTTTTTCAGAAGTTTCAATCATGTTTTCTCGCGCTCAAAATACAAATTAAATACATTATTCAGCAGGCTGAGGACCTTCGTCTTGATAGGAAATTACCTCATTGCCTCAATATTGTTCGGACAAGTTATCGATTGACGTAACTATACCTGCAATTATTCATATTTCCATTGTCTTCTGTGGATTTGTGTTAAATTAACTTGTCCGAACAAATAATAGGAGGAGACCTGTATGTATAACCCATTTCAGCCCGTAGAGAAGATTAAAGCCGAAGTATTCATGACGATGCCGGCTAAATTCCGTAAGAAAAGCCGTACAGGCTGGTCTGATCCAAACCGTCAAGGTGCAGAAGTGGAGTGTTTTCTAGAGGGTCCTTCGTTTGATCGCGAAGGAAATCTTTGGTTTGTTGACATTCCTTTTGGCCGCATCTTCCGCATCACTCCTAAAGGTGATTGGGAGTTAGTAACCCAGTATGACGGGTGGCCTAATGGCTTGAAATTTCATAAAGATGGTCGCGCATTCATTACCGACTACAAAGCAGGTTTGCTTTCATTAGATCCAAAAACAGGAAAAATCGAAACTGTACTGGGTTCTATGTATAGCGAGAATTTCAAAGGCTTGAACGACTTGCATTTCGCATCCAATGGCGATTTGTATTTCACTGATCAAGGTCAAACTGGTATTGCCGATCCATCTGGTCGGGTATTTCGTTTGAGTGCTGATGGCAAATTAGATCGTTTGGCTCTCAATGTCCCAAGTCCTAATGGCATTACTTTAAACACCCAAGAAAAACACGTATTTGTTGCGGCGACACGCTCACAACAAATTTGGCGGTTGCCTTTGATGGCTGATGGCTCAGTTTCCAAGACTGGTGTAGCAATTCAGTTGTCTGGTGGTGCTGCTGGTCCTGATGGTATTGAGATGGACTCTGAAAATGGTCTATTGGTATGTCATTTGGGCGTCGGTATTTGGCGCTTTGATAACAATATGCTGCCGACCCATTTGGTATATTCAGAAAACCCACATCACCATCATTTAGCCAACTTATGCTTTGGTGGTGATGGTAAAGATCTTTACATTACTGAATCAATGTCCGGCGATATTTTAAAAGCCCGAATGCCAGTCGCTGGTAAGAAGATGTTTGGATTGAGCTAAGACTATCGGCATGCATGAAAGACTGCTAAATCAAGAGCCTGGAATTCCTTTGCATCAGGCTCTTGCAGCAACTCTTGAAGAGCAAATTCGCGAGGGGGCTTGGGCTGTAGGCTCTCCCATTCCCCCTGAAGTTGCGCTATGCAAGCTCTATAGTATTAGTCGGCATACCCTAAGGCATGCTCTAAGTACTCTGGAAGACGGCGGCCTGATCGTTCGTCGACAGGGCGCTCCAACCCGCGTGATCTCGCGCCAACGTCCCAGAAAATTTACCCAAAGCTTTAACTCGCCTGCGGATATTTTGCGTTACCCAAAAGAAACCTATCGGGTTAACGAAGTAGAGGAATACGTAGAGTGTGATTCCGCTTTGGCAAGTTTATTAAAGGTGCCCGTTGGATCGTCTTGGTATCACATTGGAGCTGTACGTAAACAGCAAAATTCAGATCTGACGATTGCATGGTCTGATATTTATATTCTGCCTAAATTTGCCGAACTTACTTCGGAGCCTGACCACACACATTCTATGGTGTACGAGCAAATCGAAAGGCGTTTTGATGTGCACATCGATCGTGCCGAGGTAGATGTTTATGCTTGCGGCGCATCACCTGAAATGGCTAAGGCCTTGGGTATTCCAGAGGGAAAGCCTTGTCTGGCAATTATTCGTCACTACTTTGATGCTAACGGAAGTCCTTTTGAGATTTCCGTTGCCTATCATCCTGAAAAACGCTTTGTCTACAGCATGGAATTTAGAGGCTAGTTAAATCTAGGCTGTTAGTTCAAATACCAGCACTTCAGCGTTTTCGCCATCCTTGATTTGAATGTGCTCTTCATCTTGAATGAGCAATGCATCACCACTTGTCAATGCTTCGCCATTCACATTCAGAGAGCCTTGAATCAAGTGAACGTAGGCTTTCAGTTTTGGATTTATCGCCAAGGTGGCAAACTGTTCGCCGTTAAATAATCCCGCGTATAACTTTGCATCGGCATGAAGCTTGACGGAATGATTATCACCATTAGGTGATGCTATTAGGCAAAGCTTGCCTTGCTTATCTTCTAGCGGAATTGTTTTTTGTTCATACCCGGGCGCCACCTCAAGAATGCTAGGCTCAATCCAAATTTGTAAGAAGTGGGTAGTTTGGTCTTTAGCGTGATTGAACTCACTGTGAGTAACACCGGTACCTGCACTCATGCGCTGAACATCGCCTGGCGGAATGCCTTTGACATTGCCCATACTGTCTTCATGAGCTAGCTCACCTGAGAGGACGTAGCTAATAATCTCCATATTACGGTGCCCATGCTTTCCAAAGCCCATTCCAGCGGCTACACGGTCCTCGTTGATTACTCGTAAATTACCCCAGCCCATGAATTTAGGGTCGTGGTATCCAGCAAAGGAGAAGGAGTGGAAGCTTTTGAGCCAGCCATGGTCAGCATAGCCACGATCTTGGGATTTTCTAAGG
>Ga0208874_1000774_pt1 | contig 10314 bp, 9 predicted proteins | sample CryBogCBH10Oct08_FD_184604 | JGI IMG/M metagenome (GOLD analysis project Ga0208874, IMG submission 184604) | Freshwater microbial communities from Crystal Bog, Wisconsin, USA - CBH10Oct08 (SPAdes) (version 2) | ecosystem: Environmental > Aquatic > Freshwater > Lake | place: Crystal Bog... | reverse complement strand
CTCGATGAATGTGCCCACGACGCCGATGGGTTCCGGAGTTGTGAAGTTCTGGAAAGGACCAGAGACTGGATTAGCTGCACCCGCGAGCGAGCTGATCTTGTCAGTCCAGCCGGCGTACCACACCATCAAATCGATAGCTTCTTCGACTTGGGCGAGTGCTTGCTTGGGCGTTAGACCTTCTTGAGCAACAATCTCGTCGGCAAATTGTGCTGCGCGACCTTGCATGACTTCTGCGATGCGGTAGAGAACCTGACCGCGGTTATACGCAGTTGCGTTCGACCAGCCACCGAATGCTGCACGAGCTGCGACCACTGCATCACGTAAATCTTTTCGGGATGCCCAGCATGGATTAGCAATAAAGGAACCCTTGGCATTCTTGAGTTCATAAACTCGGCCAGACTCGCTGCGAGGAAATGCGCCATTGATATAAAGCTTGTATGTCTTCATTACATCGATGCGGCTCATTAGTTCTTGCCTCCCTTGAGATACGCGGCCAAACCATGGCGTCCGCCTTCGCGACCCCAACCAGATTCTTTGTAACCACCGAATGGACTGGCTGGATCGAATTTATTAAAGGTGTTAGTCCAGATGACACCGGCTCGTAATCTATTGGCGGTCCAGAGCACCTTGGAGCCCTTTTCGCTCCAGATGCCAGCAGACAAGCCATAAGGCGTGTTGTTGGCCTTCTCGATCGCCTCGGCGGGCGTGCGGAAGGTCAGCACCGAAAGCACCGGCCCAAATATTTCTTCGCGTGCGATTCGGTGGGTTTGCGAGACGCCGGTAAATAGCGTTGGGGCATACCAATAACCCTTTGAAGGTAGGTCGCATGGCGCACTCCAGCGCTCTGCACCCTCGGCATCGCCAGTACTTGTTAATTCAGTGATGCGCGCCAGCTGTTCCGCGCTGTTGATTGCACCCAAATCCGTGTTCTTATCTAATGGATTGCCGACGCGGATTAACGACATCCGGCGCTTGAGCTTCTCGATAACTTCATCCTGAATATTCTCTTGGACGAGCAAGCGCGAACCGGCGCAGCAGACATGACCTTGGTTGAAGAAGATTCCATTGACGATTCCTTCGACCGCTTCATCAATCGCAGCGTCGTCGTAAACGATATTGGCAGCTTTCCCGCCGAGTTCGAGCGTCACGCTCTTCTTGGTCGCGGCTACGGCACGTGCGATTGCTTTACCTACGCCGGTAGATCCGGTGAATGCAATCTTGTCGACGTCCGGATGACTGACGATGTGCGTGCCGGTTACACCGTCGCCAGTGACGATATTTACAACACCAGCCGGAAGTCCTGCTTGTTGGCAGACCTCAGCAAAAAGCAGCGCGGTCAGCGGCGTGGTTTCGGCTGGCTTTAAGACCACGGTATTTCCTGCAGCAACCGCGGGTGCGACTTTCCACGCCAACATCAACATCGGAAAGTTCCACGGAATGATCTGTCCAACAACGCCGTGCGCCTTTGGATTGACACCCAGGCCGGCGTAATCCAACTTATCGGCCCAGCCTGCATGATAGAAAAAGTGAGCAGCGGCTAATGGAATATCGGTATCGCGAGATTCGCGAATTGGTTTGCCGTTATCCAGCGTCTCGAGAACTGCAAATTCACGAGCACGCTCCTGCAGTATTCGCGCAATGCGGAAAAGATATTTGCCGCGTTCAGCTGCTGGCATCTTGCCCCAGACTTTTTCGTAAGCGGTGCGGGCTGCAGCGACAGCAGCATTGACATCGGCGAGGTCGGCGTAAGCGACGTTGGCGATTGCTTCACCCGTGGCTGGGTTGATCGTGGGGAAGCGCTTGCCAGTCTTGGCTGGCACGTACTTGCCGTTAATAAAGAGGTTGTAATCGCTCTGCAGGTTAAGAATCGAGGTTGATTCAAGCGCTGGGGCGTATTCGAATTCGGTCATATCTCGTCTCTCTACTTAATCGAGCGTCACATAGTTGGGGCTGGCGTAATATCCATCTTGCATTTTCATGCGTTGCAAAAGCAAGTCATTAAGCAGCGCGCTGGCGCCGATTCGGAACATCTGTGGGTTGAGCCAATCTGATCCAGCAGTCTCATTGACCAAAACCAACTGCTTGATAGCATCTTTCGTGGTGCGGATTCCGCCTGCCGGCTTTACACCGATTCGCTTGCCAGTGGAGGCGTAGAAATCACGAACAGCTTCGAGCATGACGAGAACGACGGGCGCGGTCGCGGCTGGCGCAACCTTGCCGGTGCTGGTCTTGATGAAATCTCCGCCTGCCAGCATTCCCAAGTACGACGCCTTGCGCACGTTATCGAGCGTGACGAGTTCGCCAGTTTCAAGGATGACTTTCAGGTGGGCTTTGTCGCCACAGAGTTCTTTGATAGCGCGAATCTCTTCAAAGACTTCGCCGATCCGACCGCTCAAAAATGCGCCACGATCAATCACCATATCAATCTCAGCTGCGCCATTTTCAAGTGCATCCAAGGTGTCTTGCTTCTTCACCGCAAAGCTAGCGCGACCAGAAGGAAATGCAGTGGATACCGCAGCAACTGGCACGTGCTTCCCGCCGATTGAATCTAGATGCGTGCGGGCAATCTTGACCATGTCGTTGTAGACACAGACCGCACCAACAGATGGCACGGATGGGTCGGTGGCATCAGGGCGGACCGCCTTTGCGCAGAGCGCGCGAACTTTGCCCGGCGTATCGGCGCCTTCAAGCGTTGTCAGGTCAACCATGCTGATTGCGGTATCAATTGCCCAAGTCTTTGAGCTGGTTTTAATGCTTCGCGTTGCCAACATTGCTGCTCGAGCCTCGGCCCCTACCTGATCGACTGGTGGCAAGGTCTTTAAAAAGTTTTTGAGGGATGCCTCGCTGAAATCAGTAATCATGAGAGCAGCTTCTTCAGTTCTGGGGTCAGAGCTGCCACAAGTCGTTCTGCTTCGTCGCGATCTGCCTGGCTTGATGTTGGGCGCACAACTTCAATGTAGCACTTGAGCTTCGGTTCGGTTCCGCTCGGGCGAATGATGATCCGCACGCTCTTTTCAAGGTAAAAACGAAGGCCATCGGTCGCTGGCATATCTGCGCTCGCAACAGCCAAATCATCAAATCGTTCAACGGAAAGGCCAGCGATCGAGCCGGGACGATCTGCCCGAATGGAAGCCATCACAGTTCCTAGTCGGCTGAGGTCAGTCACTCGAACGCTGATTTGTTCGCCTCGGTGAAAGCCATAGGTAGCCCAGATGGAATCCAAGTAGTCTGCAAGGGTCTTGCCGTGTGACTTTAGATCAGCCGCAATATCTGCAATCTGAATCGCTGCTGAAATTCCATCCTTGTCGTTTGTCGCCGTGGGGTCAACGCAGTAACCAATAGCTTCTTCGTATCCATAGCCAAGGTTGGGGACTTTAGATATCCACTTAAATCCGGTCAGTGTCTCGTGAAAATCGATTCCGTGCGCCGCTGCAATCTTGCCAAGGAGCGACGATGAGACGATGGAATTCGCGAATCGCTGCTTCGACATATCGCGATTGGTTGCCAAGTATTCACCGAAAATTGCGCCGAGCTCGTCACCACGCAACATCCGCCAGCCGATTCGTGGATCCTTAATCGCCACGGCACAGCGGTCAGCGTCAGGATCATTTGCAATAACAATGTCAGCTGCCACTTCTTTTGCTTTCGCGACTGCTAAATCTATTGCGCCAGCTTCTTCTGGATTAGGGAAAGCAACGGTTGGGAAGTCCGGATCGGGGTCCGCTTGTTCGGAGACTTGAATCAGTGGTGCATATCCAGCAGCCGCGAATACTTTCTCCGCCGTTTCGCGACCGACTCCGTGCATTGCGGTATAGACAGCGGAGATTGGAGTCTTGTTCTTACCGAGCAATGCAGTGTGTTGAACGTATGCATCGAGTACATCGTCGCCGAGAACAGTCCAGTTTTCAGCACGAGGCTGGTCACCGCTGACGAGTGAAATCTCGCGGGAAATTTCTTTATCGACCGGCGAAATAATTTGCGAGCCACGGAATTCAATCCCAGAAACTGTGCCACCGAGATAGACCTTGTAGCCGTTGTCACCACGGGGATTATGGCTTGCAGTCACCATTACGCCGCAATCCACCCGTAAATGATTGACGGCGAAGGCAAGGACAGGAGTTGGCAGTGGGCGAGGTAAAACAAAAACGTTCAGCCCTGCGCCCGCAAATATCTCGGCGCTCTCGCGCGTAAAATCTTCAGAACCATGGCGGCCATCTCGGCCAATCACGACGCTTTGCAGACCGTTCTTTTTCATGAACGCTGCGATACCCGCCGCCGCGCGACCAACCACCGCTCTATTCATGCACGAGGGGCCTGGGCCAACCGGTCCACGTAGGCCAGCGGTGCCGAACTCAAGAAAGCCGTTAAAGCAGCGTTGCAATTCTTTTTCGTTGCCCTCATCCAGCCACGACCGCAATTGGGCGGCGGTACGCGGGTCAGGATCGCGAGCAATCCATTGCTCGACCTCGGCGATGAGTGCGGCGTTCATAACCGGAAATTAAATCTTGTGTAGGACTTTGCTGAGAAGCTCGCCCATGCGTCCGGCGGCTGCCTTGCCCGCGGCCATTACTTCTTCGTGGCTCAACTTCTGGCCGGTGACACCAGCGGCTGCGTTGGTGACGAGTGAAATACCCACGACTTCGGCGCCGAGCGCGTGCGCGGCAATTGCTTCCGGCACGGTGGACATACCGACTAAGTCAGCTCCCATGGTGCGCAACATATTGATTTCGGCAGGAGTCTCATACGCGGGGCCGCGCCAATGAACATAGACGCCTTCGGCGAGCGAAGCATCCTCCGCCTTCAGCAAAGAACGAATCCGCTTGCTATAAAGATCGGTCAAGTCAACAAAATCTGCACCTATCAACGGGCTGACACCGGTCATCGAGATGTGATCGCGGATTAAGACTGGTTGCCCTACTGAAAATTCGCGATTGATTCCACCACACGCGTTGGTGAGAACCACGGCAGTACAGCCTGCTTTTACAGCGGTGCGAACACCGTGGACAACGGGTTCGATTCCCTTACCTTCATAGAGATGAGTGCGACCAAGAAAAACCAGTGCGCGAATAGTGCGGCCATTCTCAATCAAATCGTACGAGCGAATAACGCCACCATGACCGGCGACCGTTGGCGCGAGAAAACCGGGAAGTGAGGTTGCAGGAAATTCATGCGTGGGTGTGCCAAGCGCGTCCGCCGCTGAAATCCAGCCGGAACCCATAACGAGCGCAACATCGTGCTTCGGTTTGCCGGTTAGTCGCGCAAGCTCTGCGGCTGCTGCTTGGGCTGTACCTAGTGGGTCTGAATATAAGTCGGCCATAGGGCTAACTTATCGCGTTTGAGCCCGGTTCGTGAAAGCGGTTTAGTTATCAGCGTTGCGAGTAGGACGTTTCGCGAGATCTTCTAAGTAATCCACAGGGGCACCAGCAGCAATTGCGGCATCAACGATGATTGACATGTATTGCTTGCTGGGCAGGCCGCCTTCATAACCATTTAATACGTAAAGAAAACAGAGTGGCTCGCCATCAAGAGTGTGGACGCGAACTTTAATTTTTCGATAGACGTCCACGGCGACGCCTTCCCATTCATCGAGCGCACGTTCATCTTGTGGTGTTAAATCGTAAAGCGAGACAAAGACATGCTCTGTGGGATCTTCCACGACAGTCGCGAGTGCGCCATCCCAGCCAATATCGTCGCCACCAAAAGTTAAGCGCCAACCCTCGAGATAACCAGTGCCACGATGCGGTGAATGTGGTGCGCGTTCGTGCATGCGAGCTGGATCCATATTTGATCCGTATGCCGCGTACAAGGTCATACTGGAATATTAGCCCTCGATGACGCCCTAGCCCTCAATGACGCAGAGAGTCTGCCCGCTCGCGACCGTTTCGCCAACGCTCACATGAAGCTTGCTAATCGTGCCCGCTTTATGTGCGGTCAACGGCTGCTCCATCTTCATGGCCTCAAGCACAACGATTAGCTCGCCAGCCTCGACGCGCTCGCCGTTGCCTTTAAGAACTTTAACCACGGTGCCCTGCATCGGGCTGTCGACTGAATCGCCTGCGACCTTGTTGACCGCCGCGCTCTTGATGCGATGGCGCTTGGTCACGGGTTCTGGCTCGTGCAGTTCGACTTCAATGCGATGGCCGTTTACTTCAGCGATGATGCGTCGTGAAGCCGTCTTAGTTTCGGCGACTCCTGCCTTGAAGGAGAACGGTTCAATCTGGTTATCGAATTCGTTTTCAATGTAGCTGGTGTAGACCTTGAAATCTTCGGTGAAGTTCGGGTCGTTCACGATTGCTTTGTGGAACGGCAACGCCGTTGCTAAGCCACCGATATGGAATTCTTGGAGCGCGCGTCGAGCACGCTGGATTGCTTCCGTGCGAGTAGCACCAGTGACAATCAACTTGGCGAGCAGCGAATCAAAGTGTGAACCGATGGTGTGACCATGATCAAAGCCGGCATCGACGCGAACGCCAGGACCTGAAGGTTGCTCCCATTTGGTGATGGTGCCGAGCGATGGCAAGAAGCCCTTGCCAGGATCTTCGCCGTTGATACGGAATTCAATTGAGTGGCCACGAACCACCGGGTCGATAGGGGAGATTGCCTCACCATCGGCGATCCGGAACTGTTCACGAACCAAATCGATACCAGTTACTTCTTCAGATACCGGGTGCTCTACCTGAAGGCGGGTGTTTACCTCGAGGAATGAGATTGTTCCGTCCACGCCGATCAAGAATTCGCAGGTGCCAGCGCCGATATATCCAGCCTTCTTCATGATTGCTTTACTGGATGTGTAGAGCTGTTCAATTTGAGCATCGGTCAGGAATGGCGCAGGGGCTTCTTCAACCAACTTCTGGTGGCGACGTTGCAGTGAGCAGTCACGAGTACTGACAACAACCGCGTTGCCGTGTGAATCGACCAGGACTTGAGTCTCCACGTGACGTGGCTTGTCGAGATAGCGCTCAACAAAGCACTCGCCCCGACCAAAGCCGGTGATGGCTTCGCGAACTGCGGAATCAAAGAGCTCCGGAATTTCTTCCATGGTGCGCGCGACTTTCAGGCCACGTCCGCCACCACCGTGCGCCGCCTTGATAGCAACAGGCAGGCCATGTTCTTTCGCAAATGCAACGACTTCGGTCGACGAATCAACTGGATCGATGGTGCCAGCAACAAGTGGTGCGCCGACTTCAGCAGCAATCTTGCGCGCAGATACCTTGTCACCAAGCGCGCGGATTGCGGCTGGGGGAGGTCCGATCCAAATAAGTCCGGCCGCTAATACTTTCTCGGCAAAATCTGCGTTCTCGGATAAAAATCCGTATCCAGGATGGACCGCATCCGCGCCAGATTTTTTAGCGATAGCAATAATTTTCGCTTGATCAAGGTAGGTCTCGGCTGCAGATAAACCTTGCAAGGCATAGGCCTCATCCGCGGTCTCAACGTGGAGCGCGGTCCGGTCTTCGTCTGAATAAATGGCGATGCTGGTGATGCCGTGATCACGCGCGGCGCGAGCAACGCGCACTGCAATTTCGCCACGGTTTGCAATCAATACGGATTTCATGCGGAGACCACCATTTCAGCGATATCGGGCCAACGTAGCCCTAATGTGTTGAATGCCCGACGAAGTAACGGAAGCGATAAGCCGATGATGCCGGTGTAGTCACCGTCAATCCGCTCAATAAATGGTGCGGCTAAACCGTCGAGTGTAAATCCGCCCGCAACGTTGAGCGGTTCACCAGAAGCGACGTATGCCTCAATCTCGTAATCGCTCATATCTGCAAACTTAACGAGCGAGGTTGAAAAGTCAGTGACTTCGGTCTGCGAAGCGCGATCAATAATGCAGTGACCGGTATGCAAGTAGCCAGTCTTGCCGCGCAACTTCTTGGCACGGGCGATTGCGATATCGGCGGTCAATGGCTTGCCCAGTGATTCACCTTCGAATTCAAAGGTGGAGTCACATGCAATAACGATGGAATCTGCGGGTGCGTTATCAGCGACCGCGTGTGCCTTGAGAATTGCGAGCGCAATCACCATCTCTTTAGGGGTAAGCGCGAGGATTTCTGGATCTTCTTCATCTACGCCACTGACTATGACAATCGGGCGAATGCCAGCACTTTCGAGCAATCGTTTACGCGATGGTGAAGCCGAAGCCAAGACAACTGTGCGAGCCATTAAAAAGTCTGCTTCCAGTTGCGGGGCAGCGGTTGCTGAAGCTGGGACTTACGCCAGAGGCTTGCGCGCTCGGGCTTCTTCGCCACAGGTTTGCGAATTACTTTTGAAAGCGCCGCTAACTCTTCGCGCGAAGGATTACCCTTCACGATGCTAAAACGCTTGTTCATGTTAGAGCGGAATATTTCCGTGCTTGCGTGGCGGCAATGAGACGCGCTTATTGCGGAGCGCTTCGAGCGCCTTGGTAATTTGATTGCGAGTCTCTTGTGGCTCAATCACGGCATCAATAAATCCGCGGTCGGCGGCGATATAAGGATTGAGCAAGGTATCTTCGTAATCATCGATGAGCGCCTTGCGGGCAGCTTCAACATCGGATGCCGCAGCGAGTTCTTTGCGATACAAGATATTTACCGCGCCTTGTGCGCCCATAACAGCAAGCTGAGCGGTTGGCCACGCCAAGTTAACATCGGCGCCCAAATGCTTTGAGCCCATAACGATGTACGCACCGCCATATGCCTTGCGGGTAATAACCGTAATAAGAGGTACGGATGCTTCACCATAGGCGTAGATCAACTTTGCACCGCGGCGGATGATGCCATCCCATTCTTGTTCGGTTCCAGGCAAGAAGCCGGGCACATCGACCAAGGTGACGATCGGAATTCCAAAAGCATCACAAGTGCGAACGAAGCGAGCTGCCTTTTCGCTGGCATCAATATCTAGCGTGCCGGCAAGTGCCTGTGGCTGGTTGGCGATAATTCCCACCGAGCGACCTTCGATGCGGCCAAAGCCGACCAAGATATTAGGCGCGAAGAGCGCGTGGACTTCGAGGAATTCGGATTCATCCAAGATGGCCTCAACAAGTACACGCATGTCGTATGGCTTGTTGGGGTTATCAGGAATTAAGGAATCGAGCGCACGATCCGATGGCGCAACATCTGCGCTCTCTGTTGCGGGCAGAACGGGTGACTCGTCCATGTTGTTGCTGGGCAGATACGAGAGGAGCGCCTTGACGTAATCCAGCGCATCTTCTTCATTGTTAGCCAAGTAGTGAGAGTTACCGGTCTTGGAGTTGTGGGTAGCAGCGCCACCGAGTTCTTCCATTTCGACTTCTTCACCGGTGACCGCCTTGATGACATCTGGTCCGGTAATAAACATATGAGAGGTCTCGTTGACCATGATCGTGAAGTCAGTGATGGCTGGTGAATACACCGCACCACCGGCGCATGGACCGAGGATGACAGAAATTTGCGGAATCACGCCTGATGCACGGACGTTGCGCTTGAAAATCTCGCCATACATGGCCAGCGAAGCAACACCTTCTTGAATACGCGCGCCGCCAGAATCATTGAGACCGACGAGCGGGATTCCCGACTTCATGGCGAAATCTTGAATCTTCACAATCTTCTCGCCGACGACTTCGCCCAGTGATCCGCCATAAACGAGGAAATCTTGGGAGTAGATGGCGATGGTGCGACCATCCACAGTTGCGTATCCGGTTACAACGCCGTCGCCGTAGGCACGATTCTTATCCATGCCAAAGTTGGTCGAACGATGGCGAGCAAAGGAGTCGAGTTCTACGAACGAACCAGCATCAACGAGTTGAGCGATGCGCTCGCGTGCGGTCCACTTGCCCTTTGCATGGCGCTTCTCGATTGCTTCAGGTGTTCCGCTGCTCTCGGCTTCAAGGCGGCGTCGACGCAGATCAGCAATCTTTCCGGCGGTTGTACGAATATCATCAGTCACGGTCATACGGTACTAGTCCGAATGCCGGTTGAGATACTGGGGTAACGCGATATGTCGCATTTGCTGGATGAAAGTGCGATATCCCACGCGCTTGATGGCAGCTACTGGCGGGTATCGGTAGTGCAGGAGACGTCGTCAACGCAGACGATGTTACGCGACAGTACGCCGACACATGGCGATGTCATTGTCGCTGAATACCAATCCCAGGGACGTGGCCGTTTAGATCGCACCTTCGAAGCAGCAGCTAACACTGCACTGCTCTTTACTTTTTATGTCGAACCACAAACTTCAGTCGAACGATTTACATTTCTTCCGTTGCTTGCAGGACTGACAGTCGCAGAAACACTTAATAAAAAATGTGCGCCAGGATTTTCAACGAAATGGCCGAACGACATTTTGTTCGGTGAG
>Ga0208874_1000771_pt1 | contig 10327 bp, 9 predicted proteins | sample CryBogCBH10Oct08_FD_184604 | JGI IMG/M metagenome (GOLD analysis project Ga0208874, IMG submission 184604) | Freshwater microbial communities from Crystal Bog, Wisconsin, USA - CBH10Oct08 (SPAdes) (version 2) | ecosystem: Environmental > Aquatic > Freshwater > Lake | place: Crystal Bog... | reverse complement strand
AACGTGGGATAACTATCCGCTACCAGAAAGTCGTCACCAAGCACTGGATGCTCCTGGTAGACCAAAAGCCCATAAGCTCTATCAAGAGATTTGGGATTTGCTCATGGGCTCATGGCCCAATGAGGATCGTCGCTGGAGATTGCTGCTTGATTATTACTTTAACTGTATGCGTGATAGCGATGAGAATGTTGCAGCAGTGATGCAGGGCTTAAAAGACAGCGGCATGGAAGATAACACGATTGTGATCTTTACCGCTGACCATGGTGAGTTGGGTGGATCCCATCAAATGCGTGGCAAAGGAACTACTGCCTACAAGGAGCAGAATCATATTCCGCTGATGATTATTCATCCGGCATATCCTGGCGGTAAAGAGTGTCAGGCAATCACTTCACAATTAGACCTAGCCACTACGATATTGGCGATGACAGGTAAGGACTCTAAGAGCATTGCAAAAGCAGCGGAAGGCCTCAAAGGCAAAGATCTCACGCCACTATTTAAAGAGCCTGAAAAGGCTAAAGTTGATTCAGCAAGACCAGCCTCATTGTTTAACTTCAATATGTTGATGTTTACTAGCTGGTTCTGGGCTGAGAAAACCTATTCTTGGTTAATGTCTGGTAAGTATGACTACAAAGCATCTGTCAAGATACTGGATCAGCACCAACCTAACTTTGCTAATAGGGTGGGTATTCGAAGTATCTTTGACGGTAGGTACCGTTTTTCACGATATTTTTCGCCACTGCAATTTAATACTCCAACGACAATGGAGGAACTCTTAGCTAAAAATGATTTGGAGCTATTTGATCTACAAAATGATCCAAGTGAGATGAATAACCTAGCAATGGATCCCCAAAAGAATGGTGGTTTGATCATGGCTATGAATAAAGTCATGAATGAACGGATTGCTCAAGAGGTTGGAATTGATGATGGTAGCTTCCTGCCAATTCGAAATGGTAGATGGCATATGACTAAACAAGATCAGAGATAAGAAATTCGCTGTTTAAGGCAGAATGAAAACTACAAAGGAAAAAGCCACCTTAGGGTGGCTTTTGTATTTCTGGTGGGTCGGGCGAGATTCGAACTCGCGACCAACGGATTAAAAGACTTAAGAATTATGATTAACAGCTTCTAAAACATTAAACTAAACCTGCCTTGAAACAGCTGTACGATAGGCGGCTGTTTGATTGGATTTGAGTGGGTCTTGATGGTGCTGGGTGGCGTCGACACCAGTTTGTCGGGTAAACCGACAAATTTAGTTAATAATAAATTCATCATGTGGAAAATAAGACTTCAATTCATCCAGTTATGTGCCTTGGGCATACTGCTTGGCTTGTGCTCGCCATCCTTTTCCCAGGCTATTTTGACCAAAATTGGCTCATCTTTTCCGATGTTCAATGGTGCAGATTTATCAGCATGGACTCAAATGGGCAATGCTGCTTGGCAAGTCAGCAATAATCAAATTACAGTGAACCAGGGGAGTGGCATGTTAGTCAGTAAGCTTGCCCAGCCTGACTACCAGATTGATTTTGATTACTGGGTTTCAGAGAATAGCCAGGCATCCATATTTATTCGATGCTCAAATCCTAATGTAATTAATTCAGAGACAGCATTTGAAATTGCATTATCAAACCAAGCCAATCAAGGTGCAGGTTCAATTGTTACTATTAATAAAGTAAGCCCAACGAGAGTGACCAATCAGTGGAATCACATACAAGTTAGTGCAATTGGTTCAAAAATATCTGTTACCTTAAATGGGGTGAGCAATCAGATTACAGACACACGCTTTGGCGCTGGCGGGCAAATGGCAGTTAACTATCAGCACGGAGAGATGCGTCTCAAAAACTTCAATGTCACCATTCCCGGTAGGTGGTGACATCAACCTGAGCGCTATTGCTTATTTCTTAGTAGATTGCTCACTTCTTGTTTTAGGACTTCAGCTGGTACGGCTCCAGCTAGAACATTAAATCTACCAGTTTTGTGATTGATTAAAATAATGCCTGGTGTTCCGTTGATGCCCGCATTGGCGCCATCTTCCAAATCTGCTTGAACTTGTTTCTTAACAGCCTCAGAATTAATACAAGTATTAAATTGCTCCATTTGCATTCCCTGTTTCTTAGCAAGGGTCTCAATAGCATCAGATCCTTTTTCAGCTGGCATGCCTTGGCCATTTGAGCGCGTGCTTTCGAAAATACTTCTAGCAAATTTCCAGAATGCGTCATTACCACCTTGTTGTGCCGCACAAACTGCAGCTATTGCTTCTTTGCTTGCTACTGGGTCATGAAAGGGTAGGGGGAAATTGCGCCAGACTAAATTCACTTGGTTAGGCATAGCATCAACGACTTGCATCGGGATATCCCCAAACTGTTTACAAAATGGGCATTCAAAGTCGGAGTATTCAATGATGGAGATGATGGCGTCTGGCTTGCCATAAATGAAGTCATTCTTTATGTCTACAGCCCGAGCATTTTTTGCCAAAGCTGCTTTTTCAGCATCCTCTTTTTCTTGTCTAACTTTTGCAGCATTCAGTTGTTTTTGTCTGTATCGCTCAATTCCTCTATCAATAGCCCGATCCAAGGCGCCAGATTTTTCGAGACTCTGGATAATTTGCTCAGTAGTTGGGGCGCCCGCGGAAGTTTGGGCTTGGGCAGCATTCAAAAAAAGGCTAGTGCTAATAAAGACCGCCACAAGGAAGATCGTCTTAAAAATAGTCATTGGTATTGTTATTTGGAGTTATTGCAACAGGCAGAGTATAGATTGGATTGATAAGGCTCAATTTTTAGCTTATGCATACGCAAAACCGGTTTTTTAGCACTTTAGAGTAGCAAAATACTTTGCTTTTTAATAAATACCCTCTAATATTGGGAGGCTTCATCAGCTACACCCCTGTTTTTTAAGCCTAATTCGATCCCAGATTTGAAAATATTAAAAATATCCTCGTTGGCATTGACCTTGCTAATCCTTGCGGGTTGCGCAGGAACGGGGACTAGTCGCACGAATACAGCTGGCGGGTTTGGTTCAAGCTCGCTCGATCAAAAAATTGCACCTCCTAAGCAGAATGTCACTCATGAATTAGTAAAGCAGGGGATTGAGTACTTACGAGAGGGGAATTATGAAAATGCTCAAAAAGTATTCAGCGCTGCTGTCAAGGTAAGCCCCAATAGTTCTACTTTGCACTTATTGAATGGGATTACTTATCACCTGCAGTATTTAAATAACACGCCTGATAGCAAGGAACTTGCTGAAACTGCTTACTCACTCTCTGAGTCTCTAGATAGATCTGACACCTTGCCTATTATTCAAATGGGTCGTCTTCATATCGATTCTGGAGAGTACGCTAAAGCTAGTAGAGATTTTATTCGTGCTTATTCGATTAGCCCATCAAATCAGGATGCGCTCTTTGGTCTTTTGCAGTCCTCTTTATGGCAAAAAGATTTTAAGACCGCTCTGTGGGCTGGGGACAGTTTAAAAAAACTGAACACAACTGATGCAGATAAGTTACGACTGATGGTTTTGATGTATGCCGCCGTTGGAAAGTCTTCCGAGGCAGATCAGGCCTTATCAGCATACGCCAAAGTGAATGCCGATAATCCTAAAGAGATTACGCAATTAAAGCAGCAAGTAGCTTATATCAGCACCCAGTTAAGTAGCCTCAAATCGGCGAATCTAGATTCAGATCAGAATCCAGCAAGTCTGGGGCCCACAAAAAAAGAGCAGGGAAAGATGATCAAGGTTGCTGGTGGACCTAATTCGGATAATAGGGGTGGGGCGAATAGAAATACTGGGGCAGCCAACAATAGCGGGCGCAACGATGGCTCCTCAACTTCATCTTCAGGACAAACCTCCAGTAGAGATGCTGGTTTTGCTGGGGCCTACAATGCCAGTCAAAATAGTAGCGATGACTCTTCTGGAGATACTTCATCGGGAGGATCATCGGGAACTTCGGGATCCTCAGGGGTAGCTACTGGCTCAACACAAACTGCCAAATCCTCCACCACCTCAGGTGGTGGAGGTGGTACCTACTCAGCAGTTTCAATGCAAAATCAGCAGCAACGTTGGTTTGATTGTGACACCAAGCCTGGACTAGGAAAGGCGCCCGGTGGTAGCTATGGGGTTCCGGTGGGCGGCACCAGTGGTGATCAAACTCTCTACTTAGAGCCGTTACCAAGTCCCTGTACTAATAAAAAACCACCTCAAATGGCAACGATTGATGCTGTATTAATACGGACCGTTGATTCTCAAGGTAGCTCGTATGGAATCAATTTGCTTAGCGGCCTCACGGCTTTTGCCGGTGCGCAAAGTTTTAGTACAACAGGCTCATCCGGTGGAGCAAGCGTTAGCGGGGTCGTCCAAAATAGTGTTTTTGGTATTGGTACAGCAACGAGTGCAGCAATTAATAGCGTCTCCGGTTTGGTTAGTTACAGTTTGAATATTGCCAATTCAACAACTACCAATTCTCAGGTAATCGCGCGACCAACATTAACTGCGTTAGATCGAATTCCTTCAACCTTCTACTCAGGCTCTGTCATTACTGCTGGATTGAATGGTGGTGGAGTATCCGGGGCGCAAGTAACCAACATCCCAACTGGTGTTAGTCTCTCGGTGACGCCAACCTTCGTTGACGAAGAATCCATGATGTTAGCTGTGAAAGTTTCCCGTTCATATATTTCTGGCACAAAGGCGCAAGGTGGATTTAATGCGGGCATTTCGAGCGACCAACATGCGGTTACAGCGAACGTCAGAATTAAATATGGCGAAACATTGATTCTAGATGGTCTAGCTTCTCGTCAGATATCTGGCAGCTCAGATGGAGTGCCTGTTCTACAAGACATTCCGATTATTCAGTATTTCTTCAATCAAAAACAAAATTCACTTTATTCAGAAAATGTGATCGTATTAGTTACTCCTAGACGAATAGAGTCAAGCGAAGATGCGATGAAGCGGGCGTCTTCAAGTGATAAGGATGAAAATCTATCCCCCCGAGAGAAAAGTGTATACAAGGCTCTCAAGCTATATCAGCAAATCACGAGTACTAGTGATACCAATCTCGATGACACTTTATTTGCTCTTGATAGGGATAGCTCTTATTTCAGAGCATTTAAAAATACAGCACTAAATACCCCTTTAGATAGCTGGGTGAGCGAACCTAAAATCAATAAATTTTTTGATGATGCAGCAAATATGTTGTACTTTACTCGGTAATATTTTGTTATTAACATTAGCATTCAAAATATGAGGATTCCAATGAAAAAGTTTTCTTTATTTTTCTTTGCTCTGTTAGCCAGCGTATTTCTTGTAGGGAGTGTGATTGCGCAAACTGGCCCCGATAGAAGAGATGATGACGCTCGGCAGCGAATCGATAACTTTAAAAGTGACGATTCAAGAGGGCCTAGGGTTGATAGCTCGGGAGACGCCAATCAGTCAACGAATTCAAAAGGAGTTGGGAAAATTGAATTAACTGAATGTCTTGGGGAGTTTGCCTATTGTGGGGCTTCGGTCTGCAAGCCCACTGGAAGAACAATTAAAGTGAAAGAGGATGGCGGAAAAACTACCCGGGAATATCCTGAGGCGGTTTGTAAGTGCCCAGTCATTACCAAGGAAATTGCCGTTCAAAATGGAACAATCTTGCATGGATTTGCCGCTGTAAATGAGGGCAACATGAATGGCTCATGCAGGCCTCCCAATAATGAGACGATTTGGTCTTACGCATCCATGGACATTCAAGTTTTCCCACAAGAGAGCACTACACCTCCATTTAAAATGGAGCAGGTGCAACTTCAAACTTGCCCTGCTGGAAGTGGAACAGGGGTTAATTGCTGGAATTTCCTTTGTAAGCTCGATGCTAAGCCTACCAATGGAGTTCGGACAGCTTCTTGCACATGCCCAATTGGTGAGAGTCCAATGGGGCACAAAGCCCCGGCATCTGATGACTTCATCACTAGTGCCGGCATGTATTCTAAAAATCCTGCCCAAGCCTGCTCAAAGTATCCAGTTAGCTTGACGAAGTTTGGTTCATAAAAAAGCCACCTCAGGGTGGCTTTTGAACCAATGGTGGGTCGAGTGAAATGATTGTCATTAAGCAGGACTGCATCTAGATTAGTATTCACGCATAGACTCTGAAAGTATTAAATTCGTAGAAGTATTAGGTCCATAACTAAGGAGAGACCCCCATGAAACAGTTTTTAACAGCTATTCTGCTCAGTGTTGCCTGCGGATTATTTTGGAGCTCTGCGAATGCAGCATCCTTTGACCAAAGCGCTAATCAATTTCTATTGGCTCAGGTAGATGGTAATAATCGTGATCTCCGTGATCGAATAGATTCTAGTCAGAGCGATTCAGATCGCCGTGTTGATCGGGATCGTCGCACTGATCAGAACTCAAGTTACTATGCATCTCGCACCACCAAAGGCATTGGTAAAGAAGGTTTAACAGAATGCTTAGGTGAGTTTGCTTATTGCGGGGCCTCTACCTGCAAACCTACTGGAAGAAAAATAAAGGTAAAAGAAGACGGAGGAAAAACAACCAAGGAGTATGAAGAGGCTGTTTGTACTTGCCCAATCATGACCAAGAAAATTGCCTTTCAAAATGGTGTTGTATTGCATGGTGTAGCAGCAGTCAATGAGGGCAATATGAATGGTTCATGCAAACCACCTTCAAAGGGCACGATCTGGTCCTATGCTGAGCTTGACCTAAAAATATGGCCGCAAGAAAGTGCCGATTGGGAGAGTAAAGCCCCGATTGCTCAACAATGCCCAGCTGGTAGCAAAACAGTGAATTGCTGGGATTTCTTATGCACTATTGATCCTAAGCCTGCTGCAAAAGGAGTCCGAACAGCCACTTGTCGTTGCCCAATTAATGAAGGTGTATTAGGTCACCAAGCTGGCGGCAATGAAATCTATGCAACTGCAGCCGGTGGTTATTTTCCTGATCCCTCAAGAGCTTGCTCTATGTATCCTGTCTCAGGAGCAATTCCACAGCCTAATCAGTAATTTTCTGCTGTAAGTCTTTTTAAAAACCACTACTCAAAAAGTAGTGGTTTTTTATTTGCATATGACCATTAATTGGATTATTCATCAAAGTTTATTGGATCGTAATTTGGACGATTCCGCCAGATTTTCTGAGGTAAGGCAGTTTCGACGCTGGTTTTTGTCGGGTAACCCGACAAATTATCCGAAACGTCCTTTTTATTTTAAGAGATGCTTATAGTCTCATCGGTCCACCAGCGTTCACCATCCTGACTCGTTGCGGCCCAATAGACATCCGATTGTTTAGAATAGATACCAACCCATTCCAACAAACCAAAAGAAAAGGGACTTCATTGCTGAAGTTCCCTATGTACTGGTGGGTCTGGCGAGATTCGAACTCGCGACCAACGGATTAAAAGAGGTGAAACTGTATTTTGCCTTGGTAAAGCCATTTATTAATTTCAAAAAACCGAACAGTCTTTGATCCCGCCCGCTAAGCCTAATTGCTATGAGTCTTTAATGTTATTAATAAAAGAACGAAAAATCTAATAAAAAGAGCTTAATATCGCAACATATTTTTTCAAAGACTAACCATAAGGACAAGTAATGAAATTCAAATTTATAGTCGCAACATTAGCGCTTCTGCCAGTATTAGCCATAGCACAAAGCTCACCTGTTCTTCTAGGTACTTGGAAAGGCGTGGGTCCTGCAACCGTTGTAGGCTCCGGATCCTTTCATCCTTCGGAGGCAGGCAAAGAAAATAATATACGGTATAGGAATGTAGAGTTTGTCTTGGTCATTGATAAAGAAGAAGGGCGAAACTTTTCTGGCTACCTTACCGCAACAAGCAAGAGCGACTCCACTGATACCAATTACAAAGCTATGATATTAGGATCCTCTTCAAAAGACATGAAAAATGGTGTTTGGGTTAGTGAATTAGGAACCGCTACTTATAAATTGGTAGACCCTAATAATCTAGAAGTTTGTTATACCCATATCGCAGCCCAATATAGGGTTGCTCACTGTTATGAATTAGTTAAACAATAAAACTTTAAAGTGTATTTATGAACCACTCTACGGAGTGGTTTTTTATTTAATAGAACATAACCAAAAATGCTAGCCCAACCCAAAAAAGGACCACATCGCTGTGATCCCTTTGTGTAACTGGTGGGTCGGGCGAGATTCGAACTCGCGACCAACGGATTAAAAGACTTAAGAATTGTGCTTAACAGTAATCAAAACATTGACCTAAACCTACCAAGAAAGTGGTGTGGCATAGGCGGGCGGTCTCCTGGCGCCGGATGTGAATCCTTGGATTCCTCTGGCATCGACAGCCTCATCGTGGAGTGTCCGGTTAAGTGACACTTGGTTTGTCTGGTAAACCGACAAATTTTTAATTCAACTTCTCGTGTTTATCTTGACTCACGATTGGATTATTGCTACCAAATAATCCATAAAATAAATTAATAACAATCTGTCGATGTTCTTCAGTTCCCATTAGGTCACTCTCATCGATATAGGGCTGTCTTAGTGCATAAACATATATTTTTGCCAGCAACTGGGACTCGGCCACCGTCATCTTTCTAAAGGTATTGGATTTATCTCTTTCAGCAACACCACGAAAAATGGCTACTAGGTCATCAACAGATTTATCAATCTCAAAGGGGTTATTCAATTCCTTGGAAAGAGCTGTAAGACAAAAAGTCAGAACCTTAGGATCAAATTCATTATGGTTACTAATGACTTGATCGGTTACTTTTGGTGCGAGTTCGGTAATGGGACTCGATGGATCATGATCTTTAAATAAGCTAGCCACCTTTTTCTGTGACTCAGTACGTTTTTCTACATAAATTTTGACAAATACGTCAGCTATTTTTTCAAAGTGATGGTAAATATTGCCAATTGAATAGCCTGATCGTTTGGCAAGTGCTCTGGCATTGAGATTTTGGTCTTTGGAGGCGATTAATTCTTTTCCGGCCAATAAAATATTGTCAACAGCCTGCATTGATCTCGGTTGTTTAGGTGACTTTTTTGTCGATTTAGGATTTTTAGTTTTTGGCGCCGCTGGCATTGTTTGGCCTGATGAATTACTAAATATATTTTAGATGGAGTAAATAATTACTATTCAAGTTAAATGTCTGAAGTTTTAGGGTTACCGAAAATCTAAAAAAACCGAACAACATTTATCGATCACATTCCATTGTCAGCGGAGCCATATGTTAATTGCGCCTAACGAGAATTGTGTCAAATTTTAACAGAACATATGAATCCATTTTTCTGAGAATTTTGTCATATAAGATTTTCAAAATTGCTTCTTATAGTAATCCTGAATCAAATCAAAAACGGAGTCTTAAAAATGCAAGAAATCGACATGTTATGCGAAAGTGAGCATTCTGAGGGGGTAGTTGTAGGGGGTAGGAAGTATCATAAAGTTCCAGAAACTGCCTGCATGTATTACAACGGAAGGCATTGGGTTGATGGCAACTTGGATGGTATCGATACTCCTATGGCGGGGACTGTAATTAATGTTGGGGTAAGAAAGTACAAAAAAATTCCAGAAGATTCCATCCTGTTTTATAAACAAGGTTACTGGATCAATGAAGAACTTGCAGGGCCAGTCATCAGTAGCGAAAGTACTGTAACTATTGGGACTGCTGTATTCAAACAGGTTCCAGAGACTTCAGTAATGTATTACAAGCTTGGGCATTGGGCCTTGATTTAAGCAGACCTAAATTTTCAAAATTTATCTTTCTAATTTAACCAGGAGTGTGAAATGATGAAACTAATTTTTACTTTATTGCTGTCTTTTGTTTTTTCTTCCGCTATGGCCCAACAAGCCCCCAATGTTTTAGGTACATGGGTTGGCGAAACGAATGATGCAGTTATTGGTGCAGGCCCACATTACCCGGGTGGTAAAAAAGGGGAAATCCGGTTTATCAAAGAAACGGTTACCTATAAATTTGACCGACAAGAAAATCGTGTCTTTTCTGGGGTGATCGTCATTCAAGGAATCAATATTCCTATTGTTGGCTCTTTTGCGGGAGATCTGAAAAGTGGTGCCATGGCAGATAAAGATGGCGTGTACTCATTTAAGATGATTGATACCAATACGATGAATCTCTGCTTTGCTACAGCCGCAGTAAATCCAGCAAACAAGGCCAGTGGCCCCGTAGCTGATTGTCATGATGTGGTCAGAAAATAATACCCTCAGGAGTCTCTATGAAAATGAAACTATTAGCCTTATTTGCTGCTGTTACTCCTATTCTCGTGTTGGCTCAAGCTGCTGCACCGCAAGCCCCAGTTGAGGTTCCTCCACCAAATTGTCACATCGTGTTTCATTTACCATTTGGCTATCATATTGGTAAGTG
>Ga0208874_1000769_pt1 | contig 10350 bp, 8 predicted proteins | sample CryBogCBH10Oct08_FD_184604 | JGI IMG/M metagenome (GOLD analysis project Ga0208874, IMG submission 184604) | Freshwater microbial communities from Crystal Bog, Wisconsin, USA - CBH10Oct08 (SPAdes) (version 2) | ecosystem: Environmental > Aquatic > Freshwater > Lake | place: Crystal Bog... | reverse complement strand
ACGAGGGACTTTCCAGCAAAGTGAATGACCGCAGCACAACCTTGAAGCGCACGCTTTACTGAATCACCATCTAGGAGTGAACCTTTGATGAAGGTGGCTTGTGCCGGGACAACTTCTGCATGCCCAGTGCTGCAATCGTCGAGCACTGTGACGTCAAAGCCGCGTTCGAGGAGTAGATCAACTGTTGCGCTGCCGATATAGCCAGCTCCGCCTGTTACCAAGATTCTGCTCACACGATCACTCTACTTGAGGAAGTTAGTTGCGAATCTGACCCGCGCAGGAATCGACAGGTGGCGCCTCCGTCTTGGTTGGTGAAGGGGATGGAGAGGCGGTTGAAGATGGGGATGGAGTAGGTGTGGGGGCTTGGCTCACTTGGAATTGGATGGGAACTTCAGAGGCGGCATGGGTCCCGGAAGGATCGGTAAAAGCAACAACACCGAGATAATTTCCAGCGACCAAACCCGTGACAGAGAGCGTCCACCGACCAGTTGCGGCGCGAACGGCACTCTGCTTTCCGATTGGAAGTGATGGATCTAGAGATTTAAATTGCACAGTCCCGGTAACGACCGGCGTTTGATCTGGACGGAGAACATCTACGGTGACAACTAATGGATCACTCGTCGTATTTGAGCTCTGACTAACGATCTGCATCGTTGTTGGTTCATCTTGGGGGAGAGCATCAGTCGGCTCTGGTGTCCATGTGCCGTGGGTAAGAGCTAAGAATTGTTTGGATGTACCGGCGAAGAGATTGAGATCAACTCTATTTCCAGGTACTCCATATTTCCCTGCAATACCGCATGAAGAGTATTGCCAGAACTGCCATTGCGCAGTGCAGTTCGCGTTACTCCATGAGTGCGCGTAGCAACCAACACTTTTTGCATTGGGATGCACGGTCGGCACGGCTGGATTGATTGAATAGTGTGCCATCCAAAGAGGGAATTGGCGTAAGGCAGGGTCTATGACCATCGCTGACTCCAGGAAATGGGCATACGAGTAGAAGAGTGGCTTGCGATGAGATTTCGCTGCAACCGTGGTGAGCCAGGTCTTCGCCCAGAGTGTGACATTAGCCCTGCTCATATATTTGAGGCAGGCACCCGAGCCATTTACGCGCTGACAGTTATTTTCGAGATCAAGTGCCACTGGAAGATCACGCGCGTTATATCCACCGACCTGCCCAATTCGCCAAATGACTTTCTGTGCTTGCGCCTTCGCATCTTTGACGATGTAGACAGGATCTGAACTATCTGGAAGATAGGCGTAGTAGTAGAAACCCGTATAGAGATGCGCCTGTTGAGCTGCTTTATGATCCACCAATAAATATTTGAGCGCCAGCGCGTCGGCTGCGGTCTGGGCATCGCCACCCTTGATCATTACGAAGCGAACACCGGCTGCATACATCTTCTTAAAATCAATAGGCGCGCCACCAGTGTGATTCCAATGGCTGATATCGATCCCAGCGATACGACCGCCCAACCCAAGTTGAGCAATCTTTGTGGGAGATAGCGCCCAGGCTGAGTCGGTAACGAGCGTGAGGACGAGCGCGAGGCAGATCAGTATGCGCTTCATATCTCTCGAATCTCGACCGAGATACCCGTAACCTCATCGATGGCTTGAATCAAGAGTGCGATGTGCTTTGGGTTTCTCGCGATGCTGAAGTTGTGATCGCCCCCGAGCTTGGTGACATCGGCAAAGGTAATCGTCAGTGTGCCATCGCTAATCTCTACGAGCCGAGCATCGAAGAAGGCGAGCCAGGCAATCCGGTCGTTATCGAGAACTCGGTCAAGTACTTCATTCCAGCGGCCCTTGAGTTCATCGAGCGTGAGGTGTTCAGGATTCTCGGTCGGGCTCATAGGCCAAGAATAAGGCAGTCGTTCATCGAAACTTCGCCTTGTCGCGGGTGGGGCGGAACCGCTCAAGATGATCGAAGTATGGGAAGTAGGTAGGATCGGGATATGGAAAATCAGAGCACCTGCCCGTATTCAGGCGTTAATGTCACATTCGAGAAGACCTCAAATCAAGACTGGTGGCCAAACCAGCTCAACTTGAAGGTTCTCCAATACAACTCGCCTCTCGCTGATCCGATGGATCCAGATTTTGATTACGCGAAGGAGTTCAAGAGCCTCGACTTCAAGGCGCTTAAGAAAGATCTGGCAGATCTCATGACCGACTCGCAAGAGTGGTGGCCAGCTGATTACGGACATTACGGTCCATTCTTTATTCGCATGGCTTGGCACAGCGCCGGCACATATCGCACATTCGATGGCCGCGGTGGTGGTGGTTCTGGCATGCAACGTTTTGCACCACTTAATAGCTGGCCCGATAACGTCAATCTCGATAAGGCGCGTCGTCTGCTCTGGCCGATTAAGCAGAAGTACGGCAAGAAGATCTCATGGGCGGATCTCATGATTCTTACTGGCAATGTTGCGCTTGAGACCATGGGCTTTAAGACCTTTGGTTTTGGTGGCGGTCGCGTTGATGTCTGGGAGCCAGATGAGACATATTGGGGCAAAGAGAATGTATGGCTTGGCGATGAGCGCTACAGCGGTGATCGCGTATTAGAGAACCCGCTCGGTGCTGTTCAAATGGGTCTGATCTATGTAAACCCTGAAGGTCCTAATGGAAATCCAGATCCACTTCTATCAGCGCGCGATATTCGCGAGACCTTTGCTCGCATGGCGATGGATGATGAAGAGACGGTTGCTTTGATTGCTGGCGGACATACCTTTGGTAAGACGCATGGTGCTGCCGATCCTTCGAAGTATGTTGGTCGCGAACCAGAAGGTGCACCGATTGAAGAGATGGGTCTTGGCTGGAAGAACACATTTGGTTCTGGCAGCGGTGCTGACACAATTTCAAGTGGTCTAGAAGGTGCGTGGACTGCAACCCCAATTAAGTGGGATATGACTTACTTCAAGACGCTCTTTGCATACGAGTGGGAGCAGACGAAGAGCCCAGCCGGTGCAACTCAGTGGATTCCAGTTGGTGGCGCTGCTGCAACAACTGTTCCGGATGCACATGATCCAGCGAAGAAGCATGCGCCAGTGATGCTTACCTCTGACTTGGCCCTTCGCGTTGATCCAAGCTACGAGAAGATCTCACGTGACTTCCTATCTAACCCAGATAAGTTCGCCGATGCCTTTGCTCGTGCATGGTTCAAGCTCACACATCGCGATATGGGTCCAATAGATCGCTATCTCGGAAGTGAAGTACCGAGTGAAGAGTTGATCTGGCAGGATCCACTTCCAGCAGCACCAAAGAAGGTAATCTCGGGCAAGCAGATTGAAGTTCTCAAGAAGGAGATCTTGGACTCTGGCATCTCACTCGCAGATCTGGTTAACACCGCTTGGGCATCTGCTGCAACCTTCCGAGGAAGCGATAAGCGTGGTGGTGCAAATGGTGCTCGAATCCGTCTTGAGCCACAGCGCAGTTGGGAAGTTAATAACCCCGCGCAGCTTGCGAAGACACTCAAGGTTCTGGAATCTATCCAGAGTAAATTTAATAAAAAGAGTAAGCGCAAGGTCTCGATGGCTGATCTCATCGTTCTTGGTGGAGTAGCCGCAGTTGAAAAGGCAGCGAAGAAGGCTGGCGTTTCAGTGAAGGTCGCCTTCACGCCTGGTCGAACCGATGCAACACAAGCGCAGACTGATGTTCTCTCTTTTGCTGCACTCGAACCAACTCACGATGGCTTCCGTAACTATCTCAACCCTGCACACAGCCAACCAGCAGAAGAGCTGCTCTTGGATCGCGCCTCATTGCTCACACTGACTGCACCTGAGATGACCGTGTTGGTTGGTGGGCTACGAGTTATTAATGGAGCTTTCACAACAAAGCCTGGTGCACTTACCAATGACTTCTTCGTTAACCTCTTAAGTAACGATCATGCTTGGGCCCCTAAGACAGGCACATCACTCTACGAGGCACATGATCGTAAAACCGGTGCAGTGAAGTGGAGCGGAAGTCGAGTTGATCTGGTCTTCGGATCTAACTCACAACTTCGTGCTATTTCAGAGGTCTATGCCAGCGCAGATGCTCAGAAGAAGTTCGTCAAGGACTTTGCCGAGGCGTGGGCTAAGGTGATGTACCTCGATCGCTTCGATCTCGCATAGCTTTTAGAGTCGGAACCACTTGTTCATGAGTGAGGACCGTTCGGTCTTTGATCTGGTTGAACCGTCATCTGGTGAGTTAATCTCTTACGGAGATTCGGCAGATCAGGTCATTGAGCTTTTCCGCGCGACTGGTACGAGCAAGAAAACTATTGGCCTTATTCATGGCGGATATTGGCGACCTGAATATGATCGTGCCCATCTGCGACCATATGCCGCACGGCTCGCTGCTGAAGGGTTCGACACCTATCTGATTGAGTATCGCCGAACTCAAGGCTCACCAGATCACTACATCGAAGATATTGAAAGTGCAGTAGAAGTGATCGGTGATTGCACACTCATCGGCCATTCAGCCGGCGGCCACCTTGCCGTATTGGCATCTGAAATGTCACAGGTTGAAAAGATTGTGGCGCTCGCGCCGGTGAGTGATCTCGTACGAGGTGAAGCTCTCAACCTTGATGGCGGAGCGATCACACTCTTTCTCGGCGGCAAAGCAGGAGATCGCCCTGATCTGGACCCAATGAAGTTGAGCGCCTTGAAGGTTCCGGTGACCGTAATTCATGGTGCATTCGATGAACGAGTTCCCGTCGAACTTTCACGAGGTTTTGCCGAGAAATTCACAGAGATTGATTACTTAGAGATCCCAGATTCTGGCCACTTTGAATTGATCGACCCCCGAAAAGATTCCATCATCCGATTGGTGTTAAGCGCTCTGCAATAGCAAAGTGAGTGGGGCGGGTCGGGCTCGAACCGACGACGACGGAATTATGAGTTCCGGGCTCTAACCAACTGAGCTACCGCCCCTGAGTGTTTTCGATCAGAGGCGAGTTTACTAGTTACGAGCCACGCCTAAGACACCCAAGCACATCTCATCGGATGAGCCTTCGCCCCATGTCACATAACGTGGCGGGAGCTTCTTAAATTGAGCCAAGAAGGTGCGTAACTTTGGATCGAAGGTGCACTGAACACGAACGATATCTCCGGCTTTCAGGGCAATTGGCTTTGCGAGCACAGTAGGGGATTGGTCATCGAAGTTATATTGGGGACGATCTAAGAGAATCTTCTCGCCGGGAGTTCCGGGATTAAGAATCATCCGCATCGACTTTCCGAGCAGGTGCATGTGCGGAGTTGCCTTCACAACTAATTCATTCTGAGTGATGGTTCTGTCGCAGGTCGATGTCGTACTTGGAGTCGGCTTAAAGGCGCTCTGCCCGCAGAGCAGATTGAGGCCAGCTGCTTCAACAGCGCTTTGACTACTTGTTCGGCGAGCGAGATCGATCAGAGATTTACCACGATCGCAGAGATCCCCGGTGACTCCGGCTGGACACGCTAATTCAACAGGGGCAGGGAAGAGATCGGCGTAAAGGGCCTTCAACTTTGTTCCAGATTGCGGAACAGTGTTGAGGACAACACTCGATCGATCTTTTGGTGGAGTTCCAAAATCAATTGCTAAGAGGTTGTAGTGGATCTGTATGACTAAGAGATCGCCCTTTGCGATTGAAGTTCCGTAACCCGTTGGCATGACATCGGTATTTCGACCAGGTGCCCATGATGAGAGCCAAGGAGTCGTCAGGAATGAGGAGAATGAAGATCCAACACCGGTGCCACCGAAACATGACCAGCCAGCACCATTATTATCAAGAGCAAGGGCTGCATCGCGATCCTTCTGCGTGATCTGGAAGAGGATCATGTGATGAACCATCAGCTTCTGCTGAGGTTTGAAAGTCACAGATGTAATCATGGAATTCGAAGTGATGTGTGGATCGATAACAAAGCAGTGGTAATCATCGCTTCCGCCATTGGCTGGAGCGGGCTGGTAGGCCTTACTCATAGTCGCAGTAAATGCGGTGGTTGCGGTTGCGGCTCGAGCGCTAGTGATCGTAAAGATCGTGGCTGGTAGAACGAGAAGCGAGAGAATGAGAGCGAGATACTTTCGCGGCTGAGTGAGATGGCTCTTCATAAGTGAGGATTCTATCGAGACTTTCACATGGCATCTTGGTGAATCAGGCGATACGGTGGGCAAGTGAGAGCAAAGAAGAGGGTAGCCCCTTGGGTGCGAACGAGAGTAGCTCTCTCACTCATCCTTCTCAGTGGCTTCTCGATCTCAACCATTGGAACTGCCAGCGCGGCGAACAAAGTCATAATCTCCGATCAGCGCCTTGATGGTGCAGGCGGAGTAACTCTCGATACCTCGCTCTACCTTCCGGTCTCTGTTCCAGCGCCTGCAATTCTTCTAGCCCATGGCTTTGCTGGGGATAAGAGTTCGGTTGCAGCTCAAGCGAAGTCGTTAGCCGAATCTGGCTATGTAGTCCTGGCATGGACTGCGCGTGGTTTTGGAAAATCAACCGGCGAGATCTCGATGAATTCCCCACAAGGTGAAGTTGCAGATGTTTCTAAGTTAATCGATTACCTCGCTACGCGTAAGGAGGTCGTGCAGCAGGGTGTAAAAGATCCCCTTGTAGGAATTGCTGGGGATTCATATGGCGGCTCAATCGCGCTGATGACAGCTGGATATGACAACCGCATAGATGCAGTTGCAGCAAATATCACGTGGAATAACTTGAGCCATGTTCTCTTCCCGCAGAACTCTCAAGACCCAAGTTATGGACCATACAAGAAGTTCTGGGCCGGTACATTCTTCGCGTTGGCATCACTTCCGAATGCATTTGGGGGAGAGTGCGGAACCTTTGCACCCGCATGGTGCGCCGCCTTTAAAGACGCCGTGGCGACCGGGCTGCCGACTGCAGCCGATGAGAAGTTGATGCTTGCCTCGTCACCTTCAACAATTACCTCGAAGATCACGGCGCCAACGCTCTTGATGCAAGGTGAAGCTGACTCACTCTTCCCACTCACCGAATCGATTGCTAATGCACAGCAGATTCATCAGGCCCACCCAAATGTGCCACTTGCGATGATCTGGCATAGCGGCGGTCATGATGGTGGAACCGATGAGACAAAGCGCCTTCAGTTGGCAACTCTTACTTGGTTTAATAAATATCTTCTGCATAAGAAGGTGACATTCCCTGCTTTCCAAGTGACTGACACGAATGGATCCATTTCACTTGTTGACTCATCAGTGATCCCGAAGCTATTGCAGAGTGAGACTCTTCCTATTAATCCGGTCTACTCAACCTTGCCAATCACAACCCCATTCACGGCGCTGATCGCACCCATCGGTGGCATCCCCGGAGCAATTAGCTCATTGCCTGGAGTCGGGTCTGCGTTAGCGCTGGCTGGAAATATCGATGGTGTCTCTGCTGCATTCTTGCCAGGCCAGAGTGGCTTCCTTGAAACTGCCCCACTTGTGCACCCGTTGAGCATCATTGGACCATCAAAGGTCACAGTAAAGGTTTCATCCAATAAGCCAGATGCAACGCTCTTCTTCTCGCTTGTTGTACGCACACCATCTGGACAGACTAAGCAACCCAATGGCATCGTCGCGCCAGTTCATCTAACCAACCTGGCAACTGCTGGCTCGCTCTTCACAATCAATCTTCCAGCCGTGGTTCTCGATGCGGCAGTAGGCGACAAGCTCGCTGTGGCTATCTCAACCACCGACCAGGGATATGCGATGCCAGCAGATGGCCGTCTTTATACGGTCACCGTTGCCAGCCCATTGAGCTTCTCTCATCCACTCTTCACCTCATCAAAGAGTAAGAGCTCGTATTACATCTGGCCGATCGCCGCACTCGTTATTCTCATTCTCTCGGTTATTACGGTCTATCTCCGTAGGCCACGACATAACGATGAGCCGGTTGAACCAACCGATGCACTCGTTACCGTGAGCAATCTGACAAAGGTGTACAAGGATGGCTACAAAGCGGTCGACGGCCTCTCCTTCTTTGTAAAGCGCGGACAGGTGCTTGGACTCCTTGGTCCAAACGGTGCGGGTAAGACAACAACGCTTCGCATGATGATGGGCTTGATCTATCCAACTGATGGCGAGATCAGCATTAACGGCAAGCCGATCTATCCAGGATCGCCAACGTTGGCCGAGCTTGGTTCATTTGTGGAGGGCTCAGGCTTCTTGCCGCATCTGACTGGACGAGAAAATCTCAATCTTTATTGGCGATCGATCGGCCGGACTGATGACCCATTCTTTGATGAAGCGGTGAAGATCACCGATCTTGGTAAGGCGCTCGATAAGAAGGTGCGTTCGTACTCACAAGGAATGCGCCAACGGCTCGCGATCGCCCAAGCGATGCTCGGCATGCCCGATCTTTTAGTCTTAGATGAGCCAACAAATGGTCTCGATCCGCAGCAGATCAAGGCGATGCGTGAAGTCCTCAAGAGCTATGCGAAGACCGGACGCACTGTCATTGTCTCTTCCCACTTACTCTCTGAAGTTGAACAGACCTGCTCTCATGTGGTCTTGATGCACCGAGGCAAGCTCATTGCATTTGGAACGCTGAAGAAGATTCTGAAGATGACCGGCAAGAAGGCCGGCTCGTTGGAGGAGATCTTCATTGAACTTATCGGTGACGATCTGACGATCGGGAAGGAGTCCTAAATGTATCTACCAAAGACGACACTCCCATACCGCGTTGAGATGTATCGCCAGCTCAAGCGCAAGCGGACCTTCTTCGCGTATCTCTTTGTCATGTCACTTCCGATTATCGTCGCCCTTGCAGTGAAATTTGGAACAACAGGTAATAGCACTGGACCAACTCGATTTGGCGCAGGAACGGCCGATCTCATTGGCCTAGCAACGAAGGGCGCAGCGAACTTCACCGCAACGATGTTCTACTTCGCCACACCATTCCTACTGATCGCTGTCGTTGCACTCTTTAATGGTGACACAGTGGCGTCTGAGGCATCCTGGTCAACGCTTCGCTATCTCTTAGCTTCACCTGTTCCGCGCGCTCGACTACTGATTCAAAAACTCAAGGTAAGTCTCACGCTCTCCGCCTTTGGAATCTTGCTTCTTGCTCTTACTTCCTTTGGAGTCGGCATGCTCGCCTTTGGTACGGCGCCACTTCAGACTCCACTTGGAGTCACGATGGTTAACTCGGTCGCGATCCAGAGGCTTGCGATTGTCGCCGCCTATCTCGCCATTACATTGCTTGTTGTCGCCGCGATCGCCTTCTACTTTAGCGTCACAACCGATGTCCCACTCGGTGCAGTTGGGGGAGCGATCGGCATCATGATCCTTTCTAATATTCTCGACGCGATCACCGGCTTAGGATCACTCCGCAATTGGCTCCCAAGTCATTACTCATTTTCTTGGTTTGATGCTTTGTCGAGCGAAATCGACTGGAGTCAGATGATTCGTGGCGCCTCTTACGCAGTAATTCTCGCTGGAATCTTGACTGCAATCTCATTCATTCGGTTCGCGAAGAAGGATGTCACGTCCTAAGTATCGACAGGGCTAGGCTAGAAGTATGAGAAAGCTGCTCGTTCCACTTCTTGCCCTGGGTTTGCTCTCTCAGGTCACAATTGCTGCCCATGCTGCACCGATCTACACCTTTCCGGTCACGGGATGTTCTTATACATATGCCAGAGCCCATCACAACTATCCGGCAACTGACATATTGACCCATATCGGTTGTAGCTTTGTCGCTCCTACATCCGGAACTATCGATGAAGTAAACCGCATTGATCGATTCTCGTGGAAGACAAATAAGGGAGCCGATCGCGGGGGATTATCAGTCTCGATGATCGGGGATGATGGCGTGCGCTATTACGGATCACACTTATCAGCGATCCCTGCAAATGTCGTGCCTGGCCTGAAAGTCAGCGCGGGGGATCTGATCGGAAAGACCGGAAATTCAGGGGATGCCAAGGGCACAACGCCACATCTGCACTTTGGAATTAGCTGGCCAACTCCATCTGGAAAGAACATTTGGTGGGTACGCAGAGGCGAACTCTACCCATGGCCGTTCTTAGATGCGTGGAAGGTGGGTAAAGATCTTTCACCTGCAGCGAGTGTTGCAAAGTTGGAGAAGAAGTACGGAGAGATTCCCAAGCAAGTTGGGTACTAGTAGATAAGTAAACTGTGCAGGCAAAAGAAAGAAGCCCCACTCTTTCGAGTAGGGCTTCTTTAATGGTTAGTGATTATTACGCAGGGTTAACTGCATCAGCCTGAGGACCCTTTGGACCCTGTACGACTTCGAAAGTCACAGCCTGACCCTCTTCGAGAGACTTGTAACCATTGCCTTGGATAGCTGAGTAGTGAACGAAGACATCTTGTCCGCCACCATCAACAGCAATGAAACCAAAACCCTTTTCAGAGTTGAACCACTTAACT
>Ga0208874_1000766_pt1 | contig 10366 bp, 10 predicted proteins | sample CryBogCBH10Oct08_FD_184604 | JGI IMG/M metagenome (GOLD analysis project Ga0208874, IMG submission 184604) | Freshwater microbial communities from Crystal Bog, Wisconsin, USA - CBH10Oct08 (SPAdes) (version 2) | ecosystem: Environmental > Aquatic > Freshwater > Lake | place: Crystal Bog... | reverse complement strand
AGATCTACTACCGCCGGATCAAGATCTGAAAATGGACGATCGATCTTTGTTGAAATCGCGAAATCGTGCTTGCCTTGCATTCGCAGAGTTCCATATGAGAGTTCAGTTGCGAAGGCACGATCCCTCTCATCGCATTGAGATTGAGCCAAGAGTTCTGGTAAGCGAATATTTGCATATGCGCCTTCGCGATTCACCTGGCTCACGAGCTTAAAGGCTATGAGCCGACTCTCCTCTGGCTTCGGGCGTTTGAAGGTGCTCTTAGCCAAGGGGGTCAAACCTCTCGTCAGGCAGTAAGCGAGCACCTCGCGCAAAATCACTGGCCTTCATCCGCTTCTTACCGGCTGGCGTTACTTCCGTAATCTCAAGTGCGCAATCAAAGGCCCTCGCGAGAAGACGATCGCCCTCGCACCAGAGGGCGCCATAGGGACGCGATCCCAAATCACTTGGAACAATTTTTACACCGTGGATACCCAGTTTTGCGCCTCGGAAGAATGTGTATGTTCCAGGTCGATCTCCAATTGCACGAACTAATCGAGAAATGGCGACTCCAGAGAGTTCCCATTGAATCAAGCCCATCTCCTTAGAGATTTTCGGTGCCATTGTGATGTTCGATTGGCTCTGAGCCTTTGGCTTTATCCCCTTGGTGATCATCTCCACGACTTCCAAGATTCGATCTCCGCCCAGTAGAGAGAGTTGATTGAGCAATTGAGGTGTCGTTACCTCGTCATTCAGATCAACTTCTTCCTGAAAATATACGGGTCCGGTATCCATTCCCTTATCGAGTTTAAAGATTGAGATACCGGTCTTCTCATCCCCCTCAAGAATCGACCACTGGACGGGAGCTGCGCCTCGCCATCGAGGAAGAAGTGAAAAGTGAAGGTTGAGCCAGCCAAATCGTGGTCCATGCAAGAGCTCTGGTGGTATCAACTTTCCATAGGAAGCCGTGATCACAAGTTGGGGTTGGGCTTCCAAAAGATGCTGATTGATCTGAGAGATATCCTCTGGCTTCGCGACGAGGATCCCTCTCTCACTTGCCCAAGCTGCTATCTCGTTTTCAGTGAGATCTTGACCCCGCCCCACCTTACGATCTGGCAGAGTTATGAGAGATGCGAGTTTATGAGAAGAAGCCTCGATCGCCTCAATAATAGGGACACTTATCAGCGAAGAAGACGCGACTGATATTTGCACCTAATTACCTAATCCGCGAGTGAAATGCGGCGAAACTTTGATAGTCGGAGCAGTTCCATTCTCTTGAGCAAGCGAGAACCACTCACTATCGCGGATCTCCTTCATAGCTTCTTTACGCAGATCGATAGCCATGCGATCAACAAAGAGGACTCCGTTGAGGTGATCAGTTTCATGCTGCAAAGCTCGAGCGAGAAACTCTGTTCCTTCAATGACGATTGGTTCACCGTGCATATTGAAACCCTTGGCGACGGCACGCAGAGCTCGAGGAGTTTCATAATAAATGCCAGGGAAAGAGAGGCAACCTTCTTCTCCATCTTGCATTTCATCACTCAAGTCCAAGGTTGGGTTTACGAGATGCCCAACTTCATCATCAACATCCCAAACAAATACACGAAGAGAGACGCCAATCTGAGGGGCTGCCAATCCTGCACCCGGAGCATCGTGCATCGTATCTGTCAGATCTTTGACCAAGGTGCGAAGTTCTTTGTCGAAATCTAGGACTTCACTTGCTGGGGTGGTGAGAACAGGATCCCCAAAAAAACGTATCGATTGAATGGCCATGTTCTTATTCTAACCGTTAAGTGGAGTGCACGATATCTAGCGCTTATCTAGCTAATGGCGAAAGGATCGAATCGATAGGAGAAGGGATCCTCCTTCTTCACAACCTTGATTCTCGTGAGCGCTGCAAAGAGCTCTAAGATCTCATCATTACGTTCTACCGGAATTTTTACGAGAACCCGCCCCCTGCCATCTTTACCTGAGTGAAGTCCATATGTTCTAATCCCCTTCTCCTCTAGCAGATTGCTGACATCAGTTAACTCCGAGAAAGCACCTTCTAAGGAGAGCAATCGTGTGAAAGGTGGGAGATGAACGCGATCCCTCTCATGCATCTCTCGAAGAGCAAGATCGTATGCATTGGATCTGATTAGCCCTTGCGATACCTCTAACGATGGGGGCATAGAGAAGTAGATCTCTCCATCCTTTTCAAGGAGCGAGAGGAGGTTGAACCAATGGGCGCGAACCTCCTCTTGGCTGCGAAGTTCTATCTGGCCATAGGCTTGCTCAGCATTTAGAACAACGACTGCCGAATACTGAGCGATGGGTTCTGATCCAGGTGTCGCCACAACAAGGGTTGAGGAAGTCCCAAGTTCTCGAACCTGTTGATCTGCCGATGACGAGATGACGGTATAGCCAGGAAATGCTCTTCCGAATTCAACAGCGCTCCGCTCTGCACCCCTGGAGATTGCATTCATCTCCCCTGACTTACACCACTGACAACTCCATGCAATAACCTTCTTCGAACAGAGGGCACATTGAGGATTCGTTCCGGCCTGGGGAATTACCAATCGTCCGCCGCACTCACATTCGGCAATATTCCGACATTTTCGGCAGATGATGCCATTGATATAGCCCGCGCGTCCGACAGATATCAGAACATGTCCTCGTTTTAGACCATCCGAGATGATCTGATGATATTGCCCGCTCTGACGCTCTGCGGGAGAGAATTTCATTCGCTTAATCGGTACTTGCGGGAAGGAGAATTGTGTGAACCAACCAAGTTCTACTTGCCGGACCATTTCTACTGAAGGCGAGCGAGAGATGAAGATGATGGAAGAGTTTGCGCTACGAGCAAGAGCAACATCCCGCGAGTTCCATGTTGGACTATGCAACTCGAAGTGATGCCGTTCTACATCGTTAAAAACAATCAAAGTATCTTGTGCTTCTAGGTGTAGGAATATGCCTGAGCGCAGGGTAAGGAAGATACCTGAATGAGAAGAGTTAGCTCGGAGGTACTGAGCAAAGCGCTCGCTCTTGGCCTGATGGGAGGAGAAGATGGAGAAGGTTGAACCGGCCTCCGCGAGCGATTTACCTAACGCTTCCAGATCCTTGATATCCGGCAGAACAATGACGACCTTTCCGACGGTCGCTCTTCGAATTGCGATTGCAGCAATAATTGGATAGCTCGGTTCTAGCGTAGGCAAAACCAAAAGATCTCTGAGCTGTTCACTGCTGAGAAGTCGGCGTTGTAGAACATCCGGTAGTACAACACCAGGATTCGTCTCGACCTTCTCGCCAGCGAGGTGATTCTTCTTGAATTTCGATTCCCCAAGTTTCGAATACGGTGGTGAAAAGGCACTCAGAAAAGACCACGTGGAGGTGACATACCTCTTTGCAAGTTCCTGGGCTAAATCTATTTGTTGATCCGAGAAGATCCGCACCTCTGAGATGACCATAGTGATTGGCTTTATTGGTCCATGATCGGGCTTCTGCGCGAAACGACGAACAATCAAACCATCGATCTCGTGATTGGCAAAGGTAACTGCTACAAGTTGGCCAATATCTGCACCTTCGCATCCGCGAGGAAGGAAATAGGTATAGACCTCCTCCGTGGAGAGATACGGAAGGTGAACAACGACATCCACGTAAGGCCGATCATCAATCATGACCGGCCGAGGAGAACTCTTCTCAGACTTGAGTGTGAGTGGCTTTACCTTCGCCACTTTCGACTATCCCTTTACTGCGTTATTCAAAGCAGCCGCTCGGTCAGTGCGCTCCCATGTGAAGTTTGGAAGTTCGCGACCGAAGTGGCCATATGAGCTAGTGGCAGAATAGATCGGGCGTAGAAGCTCAAGATCACGGATGATCGCAGCAGGGCGAAGGTCAAAGACTTGTTCAATCGCCGCCTCGATCTGAAGAACCGGGATCTTCTCGGTTCCGAAGCACTCGACAAAGAGACCAACAGGTTGAGCTTTTCCGATTGCATAGGCAACCTGAACTTCGCAACGCGTCGCCAATCCAGCCGCAACCACATTCTTAGCTACCCATCGCATCGCATATGCCGCAGAGCGGTCTACCTTCGATGGATCCTTTCCTGAGAATGCGCCGCCGCCATGACGGGCCATTCCGCCGTAGGTGTCAACAATAATTTTTCGACCAGTTAATCCCGCGTCACCCATCGGTCCGCCAATAACGAAGCGGCCCGTTGGATTGATCAGTGAGCGAATGCTTGATGTATCGATAGCAAGATCAGCGATGACTGGGTCAATCACATACTTTTGAACTTCGGGCGCCAGTTGCTCCTCTAAGTTCACCGACGCTGCATGTTGGGAACTCACAACGATCGTGTTGAGTGCAACAGCCTTATCTCCATCATATTCAATCGTTACTTGAGTCTTGCCATCTGGGCGAAGGTAAGGAAGTTCTCCCGATTTACGAACTCTTGACAGTTGAAGTGAAAGCTTATGTGCAAGTGCGATCGGTAGCGGCATGAGTTCAGGAGTGTCATCACAAGCGTAACCAAACATCAGGCCTTGATCGCCGGCACCTTGTAAATCGAGTGGATCGGCCGATGAGCTAACGCGCTTCTCGAAGGCCGAGTCAACGCCCTGGGCGATATCCTGTGACTGCTGACCAATACTGAGGGAAACGCCACAGGAGTTTCCATCAAATCCCTTATCGGACGAGTCATATCCGATCGCGAGCACAGTATCTCGAACGATGCTCATGACATCTGCATAACCGTTGGTTGTGACCTCACCGGCAACATGGACTTGACCGGTGGTAATCAACGTTTCTACAGCAACGCGTGATGTTGAGTCTTGCCCTAATAGCGAGTCGAGAATTGCATCTGAGATCTGGTCAGCCATCTTATCTGGATGGCCTTCGGTCACGGATTCAGAGGTAAATAGGCGCTTAGTCATGGGCTAAACCTAACTTATGAGCGGCGAAATCAAGAAGCTTATCTGCGAGTGTCAGCTTTGAGGCAGTGGCAATTTCTTCATAAACCTCCCCATTGGTAAGGAGAGTTCCACTTGTTTGATCCGAACCAAAGATCGCGCCCCCACTAACATCATTGAGATAGATAAGGTCCAGATTCTTCTGGGAGTACTTCTCGATCGCCTTAGCAACCCCATCTCCCCCGGTTTGAGCTGCGAAACCGATGAGAACACGATCACCTTTTCGCTGACCAATCTCTTTCAAAATATCAACAGTTGGCGTCAAGTCAATTGAACGATATGAGGCCTTTTCCAATTTTTGATCATATGTCTGCGAAGGTTTTGCATCTGCAACCGCCGCTGTCATCACGACTATATGGCTCTCGTCGAAGTGCTGCAAAACAGCTCGATGCATCTCTTCAGCCGTTGAAACTCGGATCGTCGTTATGCCTTCAATTTCAGGTTCGTGTGAGTTTGCCGCGATAAGCGTTACCTTTGCCCCGCGCTTTGCTGCTGCAAATGCGGTGGCGAACCCCTGCTTTCCAGATGAGTTATTTCCAATGTAGCGAACGGGATCGATGGCTTCTCTCGTTCCCCCTGCGGTGACCAAAACGTTGACTCCTTTGAGATCTGCGATGACATCAAGGGCTGCAGAGAGAACTGCGATAATTCGCGAACTTTCCGGATAGCGTCCTATGCCAACATCCGATCCTGTCATGCGACCCTCGTCGGGTTCGATGATCACCACTCCGAGTGAACGCAACGATGCGACATTCTCTTGGACGGCCGCATTCAGCCACATCTCGGGGTGCATCGCGGGAACGAGGATGAGTGGTTTAGTCGAGGCTAAAACTATATTGGTGAGAAGATCGTCGGCTCGTCCAGTAGCAATCCGCGAAAGCAGATCAGCGGTTGTCGGCGCAATAACAATTGCATCGCACTTTTTTGCGAGGTCGATATGGGGCACGCTATGGACATTGCTCCATAGATCGTCGTGTACTTCTCGGCCACTGAGCGCTGCCCATGTAGCACTTCCGACGAAATTTTGGGAGGAGCGAGTAGGGACGACGGTAACAAGAAAGCCGTGATCCTGAAGGCGACGGATAAGATCGGCGCTCTTATAGGCAGAGATCCCGCCACCGACGCCGAGAATGATCTCTCGACCGCGAAGAGTCATGAGAGTGAGTTATTAAGCGGTGGCTTCTTGAGCCTTAGGCTCGAGATTCTCAATAGTGAGTAGCCCTTCATTGATCTCACGAAGGGCGATAGAGAGCGGCTTTTCGTGAACATAAGTCTCCACAAGTGGACCAACGTACTCAAGTAGTCCTTCTCCGAGTTGTGAATAGTAGGCATTGATCTGGCGAGCGCGCTTTGCTGCATAGAGCACGAGGCTATATTTTGAGCCAGCCTTGTCGAGAAGCTCATCGATCGGTGGATTAGTGATGCCATCCATGTTGGACATTGAGCTCATAGTCGCCTCTTTCATCTTGTTCAAACGTGAAAAGTTAACCTTCGGCCGCGCCGGCTAAGTCGCTAAGGATACCAGTTCCTCAATTACCTGATCTACTGCCTCATTAACCAGAATATGGTCGAACTCGTTGGCAGCCGCCATCTCCTGCTCGGCTAGGGCCAATCGAGCAGCCTGGCGCTCTGGCGAATCGGTGCCTCTACCTACTAGGCGGGCCTTGAGTTCATCCCAGCTTGGAGGTGCAATAAAGACGAGAATCGCACTCGGATCGCTCTTACGAACCTGACGAGCTCCCTCAATCTCTATCTCCAGGAGAACATTCTTACCAAGTGCAAGCCAATTTTCTATCGGTTCATGTGGCGTTCCGTACCGGGCACCAGCGAACTCTGCCCATTCCAAAAATGCACCTTCTGCAATCGATTGATCAAATTTAGAATCGGTATAGAAATAATAATCTACGCCCTCCCGCTCGCCTTCGCGGGGTTCACGAGTAGTTGCCGATACTGATATCCAGAATCGGGGATCGCTTCGGAGCGCACGTGTAATCGTGCTTTTGCCCACCCCACCGGGCCCGGACATCACAATGAGAGTTCCACGTGCCGGGTCAACCTTCGACACTGATAACTCCCCTCTCAGCGCTGTTACTTGGTTTCTTCCGAGTCCAGCTATCCGTCTTGTTGGGGAGATCTTCGCTCTCTCCATGATTGCTTCGGCGCGAAGTTTACCCACTCCTGGAACTGATTCGAGCAACTCCCGAACCCTCATCTTTCGAACAGCCGGGTCAGCTGAGTTGATCACATCAAAGATACTTATCTCACCGTTACTCAGCGAATTCTTTACCTTCGATCGAATTCGTCGCGCGGCTATTGCTGCGCTATTTGCCGCTGCTCGCTCATCTGGTGAGAGCTTAGGCGGAAGTGGCGTCATCGAGGATCTCCCGAGCCTTTGCACTCATTGCATCTAAACCTTCGCCATAAAGAGAAGTTATCGGTCGCCCAATGACGAGGTAGGTGGAACCAGCCGCAATTGCATCTCGAGGCGTCATGACTCGGTTTTGATCCCCAAGTGAGCTCCCTGCCGGCCGAACGCCAGGAGTAATAATTGCTGACTCTGCCCCGATCCGTTCTCTAATAGCGGAAACCTCAAGAGGAGAGCAGACAATCGCCCGGGCACCCGCACTAACAGCCAGGGCAGCAAGGTTAATCGCAGACTCAAGTGGCGGCTGTGAGTAACCGATCGCATGAACATTCTCAGCGGAGAGCGAGGTCAAGATTGTTACGGCGGTGATATCAATTGATGGCGCGGCCGCGGCGGCGGCCGAGATCATCTCAGAGCCACCCGAAGCATGCACCGTGAGGAACTTTGGCTGTATATGTGAAATAGCTTTTGTCGCGCTCGCAACAGTATTCGGGATATCGTGCAATTTAAGATCCAGGAAGAGATCGAAATCTCCCGCACTTCGCAACTTCGCGATGCCTGATTCACCAAAGGTTAAGAAGAACTCAAGCCCAGCCTTATACGTTTTAATGGAATCGTTCGTCGCTTCAATCCATGAGCATGCGGTATCGAGATTATCTGTATCAAGGGCGAGAATCAGTGGGTTCATGGGAGGACCTCTCTATGCGCGAATCCGATTGCCTCATCCAAGGAATTGAAACCCTTCTCGATAAGAATCTCTTCCAGCTCCTGCTTGACCTTAATTACAGCAGTTGGATTTCCAAATGTCGCCGTACCAACAGATACCGCATTCGCCCCTGCCAGTATGAATTCGAAGGCGTCGCGGCCGGAGGAAATTCCACCCATCCCGAGGATCGGGAGGTTGGGAAGTGCTGCACGAACTTGATAGACCGCTCTCACTGCGACCGGACGTATCGCTGGACCGCTGAGCCCTCCGGTCTTCTGCGCCAATTTAGGGAGCATCGAGTTGGTATCGATAACCATTCCTAGCAAAGTGTTGATTAAGGCAACGCCATCAGCACCAGCACTGGATACTTCACGGGCGATTGCAACTATGTCGGTCACATCTGGCGAAAGTTTTGCGATGATCGGTAACTCGCCACCGATATTTCTTCGAACGGCTTCAATCGCTGCGCGCGCGGTTTCCGGGTGGCAGGAGAAAACCATTCCACGATTTTCAACATTGGGACACGAGATATTTGCTTCAATACCCACCACGCCGGGGAGATTTCGCATCCTTCTGGCAAGTACTGCATAATCTTCGACGGTTTCGCCAGCGATGCTCACAATAGTGCGTGCCCCTTGATCAGCTAACCAAGGGATGTCATTCTCCAAGAAATAATCCACCCCAGGTCCTTGTAGACCGATTGAGTTAAGCATTCCACTCGGCGTCTCAGCCATTCGTGGCGTAGCCCGACCACTACGAGGTTTAATCATGATCGACTTGGTGACGATGGCACCTAATTCAGTCAGCGGGAAGAATTGAGATAGTTCTTTACCGGAACCAGCACAACCACTGGCCGTGAGGATTGGGTTTGGCAGTTGGGCAGTTCCTAGCGAAGCCGCAAATGAGAAGCTCATGCGCCGAACGTCCCTTCCGGAATCTGCCGTTTGCTATCCCAGATAACACGCGACCCATCCATTACGGGTCCATCGATACATGAGCGCAACATGCGAATAACCCCATCTTCTCCCTTTACAGGAAGTACGCACGTCATGCAGACACCGATGCCACAGGCCATCGACTCTTCGACCGCACATTGATGCAAAATTCCATAGCGGTCGCTGATCTTGGTGATCGCTTGGAGCATACCCATTGGACCACATGAGTAAATGATCTCAATCTCATTCTCTTCAATGAGCTTAGGGAGAACATCGGTAATCTTCCCCAGGATTCCAGTACTTCCATCATCAGTTGTGAGGATCAAGCTCGATACTGACCTCTTGCCATCGAGCGGTGCATAAATCTTCGAAGCCGTACTAGCCCCAAGCACCATATCTACTCGACATCCACGACCCTTTAAGAGTTCAGCAAGTCCGAAGAGAGGCGCGCTTCCATAACCACCTCCGACCAGGAGTGCTCTCACGGGTTCCGTCGGAATTCCAAATTGAGTTCCAAGCGGTGCCACCATATCGACAACGGCATGAGGTTCGAGCGAGGTCAACCATCGGCTTCCTTGCCCGTGAGGGGCAACAACAAGCTCGATGAGGCCTCCCTCTGGCCCCTTCTCTGTCGATCGATAAATGGCGAAGGCTCGTCTGAGAACCATCGCTGAACTCTCACCGCCTACAGCGATAGCCACAAAATTTCCAGGTCTAGCTTGTGCCGCAAGGTCTCCAACGGAGAAGACCATGTGGTGATATGCCCCAACCTTCTTATTGCTTATGAGCTCGGCAGCGATTTGAGCAGCTCTCGGATTCATCGTTGTGCTCCTTGCAACCACTCCTGCAATGATTCCACATCAAAATCGCGACTCTGCATCTCACGGATACCTTCAACAGCCGCCTTAAAACCTGCGATTGTAGTAATGATTGGAATAGAACGCTGAACAGAAGCTGTTCGGATCAACCAACCATCTTGGCGCGATCCTCTCCCTAGCGGAGTATTGATAACCAAATCCACCATGGATGTGGTGATGATATCAACCGCCGAGAGCCCATCAGCTTGCGAATCAGAGTTCTTTCGTACTTGGCGTGATTGAACTCCGTGGGAAGCGAGATAATCATGGGTACCTGCTGTCGTAAAGAGTGTGAATCCAAGTTCTGAAAGGGCGCGAGCAGGCTCTAGTGCATCGCTCTTATCTCGATCAGAGAGTGAGATAAAGACCGAACCCGACATGGGCAGTGGTCCAAAGGAGGCGATCTGACTCTTTGCGTATGCCTGCCCAAAGCTATTTGCGATGCCCATTACTTCACCGGTTGATCTCATTTCAGGACCAAGCACTGAATCAACTCCAGTTCCATCAATCCTGCGGAATCTATTCCATGGGAGGACGGCCTCCTTTACAGAGACGCCATTAGCGACTCCATCACCAGA
>Ga0208874_1000765_pt1 | contig 10366 bp, 11 predicted proteins | sample CryBogCBH10Oct08_FD_184604 | JGI IMG/M metagenome (GOLD analysis project Ga0208874, IMG submission 184604) | Freshwater microbial communities from Crystal Bog, Wisconsin, USA - CBH10Oct08 (SPAdes) (version 2) | ecosystem: Environmental > Aquatic > Freshwater > Lake | place: Crystal Bog... | reverse complement strand
ATTCTTACAGAACAAGAACATGCGGGTATGATGTAATGGTAACCTGTGACCTTGCCAAGGTTAATATGCGAGTTCGATTCTCGCTACCCGCTCCATCTAATGCGGAATCGTTGTAGAACGAGTTAAGATTCCCTCTTAATATCTTGGTGCAACTCCAAGATTCCGCTCCAATTGCCTCGTTAGTTTAATGGTAGAACACCGCCCTTACAAGACGGCTGCGGCAGTTCGATTCTGTCACAAGGTACCAATATGCAAATTTAGCTGATGTGGTCATAGCAGTGGTCTGAAGAACCATAGAAAGAGGTTCGATTCCTCTAGTTTGCACCAAATATGCCCCTTTGATGTAACTGGTAGCCATGCGGTCCTTAGAAGTCCGTGCCGAAAGGCGTGAGGGTTCGAATCCCTTGGGGGGCACCATTGACAAACTACACTTAATTTGTTACAATAGCGGTGTCCGTTCTTTAGGATTATATTATGTTAAAACTTGAAATGTGGAAATGCTTATCAGATAAATTGGTTTATCCTAATGATGACCAATTACAACAAAGAGGTATTGCTGATAAGATAGAACAAAGTTGTAATGCAATCCTAAAAGAATCATTTACTAATGTGGTATCTCCAAGAAGCCGTAGAAGCATTGAGGACATATCAGTCAATGATTGTTACGTTGACCATAAAACAACTGATGTAGCTTTAGATTTTAAGATGCCTAATTTGATAAGTATTGACAGATTGAAAGAGTTAAACAAACCACTCTTATACAATTTTATTAAGTACGATAGCAATAAAAAAGAGATACAAGATATTTTGATTCTAGATGTGTATGAGTTGAATTGGGATCATTTAGCAATCCAAAATTTGGGTAAAGGTCAGTTACAAATTAAAAATATGGCTTCGTTTCTTTTGAATCCAAAAACTAACTTGACAAAAGAAGAATGGAAAGAAAGATTGAAAATGGAAGCAATTTCATTCTATCAAAAGTTAATTGTAAAGACGGAGAAAAGATTAGAGTCTTGGTTATAATGCGAGTATGGTGAAATAGGTAGACACAAGAGACTTAAAATCTCTCGCTTTAATAAGCGTGCCAGTTCGATTCTGGCTACTCGCACCAATGTAAAGTCATAAAATTGAAATAGAAAACGTGTATATATACTTATAGCAGGCTGGTGAAACGGTATCACAGAGGACTCATAATCCTCAGTTCCTAGTTCGATTCTAGGGCACTGCAACCAATTTATTGCGGGATTAGTTTAGTGGCAAAACTGGAGATTTCCAATCTTCTGTCGTCAGTTCGATTCTGACATTCCGCTCCAATATACTTATAGGTCTTGTTATGAAAAAAGTAATGTTCATTCTCAAGCGCAGAGAAGATTACAACGCTGTGCTACACCAAAACATAGGTCTTAGCACAGGCCTATACAACTCGGCATCTTTTATGAACCAGATGTTGCGTAATTCAGGAGTACATTCTAATTTATACGTTGTTGAAGATAACAACAGAATTGATGCTCTCGTTAGTGCATATAAACCAACTCATGTTATTATTGAAGCATTGTGGGTTGTGCCATCTAAATTTGCAGTATTGCAAAAACTTCATCCTAATGTTAAATGGATTATTCGTTTACATTCTGAGATGCCTTTTATGGCAGGAGAAGGCATGGCAATGGATTGGATTTCAGAATACTCTTGTTTCAAAAATGTTTATATTGGTGTAAATGCACCACGTATGATGCGTGAAGTTGAAACACTATTGAATACTAAGCATTCAAAATCGCTAGATGAAAAAATAATTTATCTTCCTAATTATTACCCACAGAATTATGTGAAGAAAGAATTCAATAGAGATAAAGATACAATTGATATTGCTTGTTTTGGTGCAGTAAGACCTTTGAAAAATCATTTGGTTCAAGCCGTTGCTGCAATAGACTTTGCAAACAAAATTGGTAAGAAACTAAACTTTCATGTAAACGCTGGCCGTATTGAAATGAAAGGTGATGCGGTGATTAATAATCTTAGGGGAATGTTTGAACATCTTTCTGATTCTGGTCACCAATTAGTTAATCATCAATGGACGCCAAGAGAACAGTTCTTGGAATTGTGTGCGAGTATGGATATTGGTTTACAAGTTTCATTCTCTGAAACATTTAATATTGTAGGTGCAGATTTGATTAGCCAAGGTGTTCCATTGGTTGGTAGTAAAGAAATACCATGGTCTTCTAATCTTTACAATGCTGATCCAACCGACAGTAAGGACATTGCAGCTAAATTAGAATGTGCTTACTATCATCCAAGAATCAACGTATGGGTCAATCAGCGCTTGTTGACTAAGTACACAAATAACACCAGAAAAATCTGGACTAAATATTTCCTTTAAGGAGTTTCGCATGTCACACATGGTAAAAAGACACAAATGGGTTAATGGTATTTTAGAATCATACAACCACTTCTTTGGTTCATTTGAAGAAGCTAAAAACTTTGCAAATATATCTGATGCAGATACAGCAAAGGTGTATGACGAGAATGGCCAATTGCTACATGAAGTACAACCTAGCACTCAAAATACCTACGCTTAATTATCTAACATATTTTATGTAAATGAGCAATATGCCCATGGCTATTGCCCATAGTCCAGCAAAAAACAACAATATAATTCTTATTGGCAATTCAAGTAAGAAGTCGGAAAAGGACATTGTTCCGACTTCTTCATTCTGATTCTCGTTTGAATTCTTCATCTTGCCTCTTTATTTCTTCATCCATTTGTTCTAATTCCAACAAACGGATTCGTTTACGTTCTGCTTGATGTTGTTTAATAATTTCTGGTTCTAATTTCGGCCATCTTGTTTTTCTATCATGTGAAATATATGCCATCAATAAAGTCATTGTTATTCCAATAATGAAAATAAAACCACCATAACTTAACTCTGTCATATACATTTTCATTTTTTGGCGTCTACGTTCAGCAGCTCTAGCTTCTTCACGCATTTTCTTAGTAAGAAGTACCTTTTGCTGGCCACCCATTTCTTTCATCATCTCACTAACGTCAGTCCATAATGCACCGAGTTCTGGAGGAGAATTGTAAATCATCATTTCACGCAACTCAACTGCCATTTGTTCCAATTGTTTTTTCATTATGACCAATTGCAATGCACGGCGACCTAAACTTTCTTCACCTTCATAAATTTCTTCACGGTTCTTACGTTCTTCTTCTTCAATTACTGCCATACACTTGTTCATGTTGTCAAAGAAGTCGCCAAGGTAATTAGCCAACTCTTGGTAAATACCGGCAGTTTCGCCTTGTTTTTTGTTTAACTCAATGACACGATTTTTTTCTTCAATGTATGCATTGCGTTGAGCAGTAGTTGCGGGTTTATCTTTATGGTTGTTTGCAAATTGCTCGTCAAGATCCTTCAGGACAGATTTCACATCTCCTGCAGCACCTTTGATATCTTTGTATAGTTGGCAACCTTTCTTTACGGCAGACACAGCCGCATTTGCCATTGCAAACAATGTTATTGGATCCATTCAACCACTTTGTTATAATTAGAGTATTATGGTAAAGATGGCACGAACACATTGCGTGTTCCAATGAATTCAAACATACTGGTTATTTATCTAATTTGAATGTAAGTTAAGTCTCTTTCTTTGTGTTGTGCGTCTATCAGTCTTTCGTGAGCAATTTTAGCTCTTTTACGTTCAATTTCTTCACCTTCTTGTTTTTTTGCATAAATCAATAAGCAAATCCAAGCAAAAACACCAAGAACCAATGCTGAGGCTAAAAAACCAACTCCCCACATAATCAATTCTGCCAGTTCTTCTTTGCGTTTACGTTTCTTTTCTTCAATTAATCGTTCTTCTTCCGCTCTCGCTTTGAATAATCTTGTTCTCTCCTTGAGCATATCTTCCCAGATTTGACCATTGCCGGAGTATATTAATAGTTCTTTTAATTCTTTTTCTTGTTTTCTTAATTGGTCGGAGTGCATAGCTGTTTCTAGAGCCATCTTGCCAATTTTTGCACTAGATACTCCTATCAGAGACATATGTTTGACTTTTGTGTTTGCTCTGTGTATGGAATCAGCACTTTCAAAAAATCTTGAAAACTCACCAACAAGTCCACCAACATCTTTGCCTAATTGAACGGCTTGTTTGATGTTGGAAACTGCACTCTGAGCAACTTTGAAGGCAATGCCTATGCTAATTGGGTCTATCATTTTTTCGCCAGTGTAATTAATCTTAATGGCAAAAATGACACGAATAGGTTGACTATTCTAATTAAATCAAGTACAATAGTTATTTATATAAAATGGAGTAAAAATGAGTATTTTAGTATTAAAATTGACAAGCGGAGAAGACGTTCTAGGTGATGCAGAGATTACTCAAGGACAATGGCGCATTAAAAATCCTGTAGGTATTGCAGTAGTTAGAGGTAAAGATGGACAACCAAACGTAGGACTTACTCCATTCCCATTACATTCACCACAAAAGAAAGATTCTACTATTGACATTCCTGTTGCAAGTGTAGTATACTCTTATGAACCTGCACAAGATTTTATTGATAATTACAATCAAGTCTTTGGATCAGGTATCGTTCTTCCAACACCAAAACAAATTATTACAGGTTAATGACTAATTTCTACACTAACGTACAATGCTTTGGTAATTCTATTCTTTACCGAGGCATTATGAATGGCAAGAGAGTCAATCAAAGAATTGACTATCAACCATCTCTTTATATTCCTTCACGCAAAACGGCCGGTTCTTTTAAGTCCCTTGATGGTACTCCATTAGACCGTAAAAAGTTTGATGACATTAGAGAAGCCAAAGAGTTTACTAAGAAGTATGATGGCATTCCAGGTACACCAAAAATCTATGGTAATACTCGTTATGAGTATGCCTTTATTGGTGAACAACACCAAGGCATGGTTGAATGGGATCAAGATAAGATTTCAATTGCAGTAATTGATATTGAGGTCGGTTCTGAGAATGGTTTCCCTGACCCATATCAAGCAAACGAACCAATCACTGCTATTTGTATCAAGTACGTTAATGGCACAACATTCGTTTTTGGTTGTGGTGATTATAAAGTTCAAGGTGATGAAGTTTATTTCAAATGTAAAGATGAATGGACTCTTTGCAAGAAATTCATCCAACAATGGTGTCACATGACACCTGATGTTCTGACTGGTTGGAATACAAAGTTCTTTGATATTCCATATTTGGTGAACCGTTTTCGCAAGATTCTAGGCGAAGATGAAACTAAACTTCTTTCTCCATGGAAATACATTGGTAGTCGTCAAACAACTATTAATGGCCGAACGATGACTGCATATGATTTGATGGGCGTTGCATCGTTAGATTATATTGAATTATACAGATGGTATGCTCCTGATGGTAAATCTCAGGAGTCTTATCGTTTGGATGCCATTGCAAGTGCGGAGATTGGTGAAAACAAATTGTCTTATGATGAGTATGACAATCTACACCAATTGTATCGATTAAACTTTCAAAAGTTCATTGAATATAACATCAAAGACGTTGAGTTGATTATTCGTTTGGAAGATAAGTTGAAGTTGATTGAATTGGCTTTGACTTTGGCTTATGATACGAAGTGTAATTATGAAGATGTGTTTGCACAGACTAGAATGTGGGATGCATTGACGTATAATCGTTTGATGCAAGATAGTATTGTTGTTCCGCCACGTGATGTACAAGAAAAAGATGGTGCATTTGAAGGCGCATATGTTAAAGAAGTTCAAGTTGGTGCACACAATTGGGTTGCATCGTTTGATTTGAACAGTTTGTATCCTCACTTGATGATGCAGTACAATATCAGTCCAGAAACTCTGATTGAACCTGAAGATTATACAGATGAAATGCATGAGATTATTTCTCAAGGCGTAACCGTCAATAAACTGCTGCTTAAACAAGTTAATTTATCAAATATTGGTGATAAAGTAACAATTACACCGAACGGTCAATTCTTTCGTACAGACAAACAAGGCTTTTTGCCTAAGATGATGGAAGAAATGTATACAGACCGAAGTAAGTTTAAGAAGATGATGTTGCAAGCGAAACAGGAGTATGAGAATGAGAAGGATGATAGTAAGAAGTATGATATTGAAAAGAGAATTGCAAGATACAACAATCTTCAATTGGCTAAGAAAGTTTCTCTCAATTCTGCCTACGGTGCTCTTGGGTCTCAGTATTTTCGCTTTTATGATTTGCGTATGGCTCTTGGAGTCACTACGGCTGGGCAACTATCAATTCGGTGGATAGAAGCAAAACTCAATGAGTACATGAACAAATTGTTGAATACAAATGATGTTGATTATGTAATTGCTTCTGACACAGATTCAATCTATCTGAAACTTGGACCTTTGGTCGATAAAGTTTATGGTGGTAACGGTGATGTTAGACTCCCCAAAACCAAAGTCATTGATTTTATGGATCGTGTGTGTAAACAGAAGATTGAACCATATATCAGTAATTCATATCAAGAATTGGCCACATATGTTAATGCGTGGGCACAGAAGATGCAAATGAAACGTGAAGCACTTGCAGACAAAGGTATCTGGACTGCTAAGAAACGTTACATTATGAATGTCTATGATAATGAGGGTGTTCGTTATAATGAACCAAGTCTCAAAGTCATGGGTCTTGAAATGATTAAATCATCTACTCCTGCAGCCGTAAGAGAGAAGATGAAAGAATCAATTAAGATTATGATTTCTGGTACTGAAGATGATATGCACAGGTTTATTGGAGAATTCAAAGAATACTTCAGTAAATTGCCACCAGAAGATATATCTTTTCCTCGTGGTATCAATGGACTTGCTAAGTATGCCGATTCATTGCAGTTATATAAACTTGGAACTCCTATTCATGTCAAAGGCGCCATACTATACAACCATCATCTGCAACAAATGGGACTAACCAAGAAGTATCCATTGATTCAGGAAGGCGAAAAGATTAAGTTCTCTTATCTGAAAATGCCAAATCCTTTCAAGGATACCGTTATCTCATATCCGGCAAGATTGCCTAAAGAATTTGACATTTCTCGTTATATAGATTATGATACACAATTCGAAAAGACTTTCCTTGAGCCAATTAAAGTAATCTTAGATTGTATGGGATGGTCTACTGAAAAAGTTAGTTCTTTGGAAGATTTCTTTACATGATTTATTTTACTTTTCTTGCTGCTTTCGCTTTATCTGCCTGTGCCGGTCTATATTCAGTTATAGGTCTGGCTGCAATCTTTCCTGGTTCATATTGGCCTATTATCATTATGGGTTCTGTACTAGAAGGTTCTAAACTGGTCACAACATCTTGGGTGTATCGCAATTGGGATACTGCACCAAGATTGATGAAGTATTATATGGTGTCTGCTATTGTTATTCTAATGGCGATTACTTCAATGGGTATCTTTGGATACTTGTCGAAGGCTCATCTGGAACATTCAGCAGATATGGCACCATTGACTGATAAAGTAGCAATGTTAGATGAGAAAATTAAAACCGAAAAGGAGAATATAAATGCCAACCGTACGGTTCTCAAACAACTTGATGAGGGCGTGGACCAAGTTATGGCACGCTCACAAGATGAAAAAGGTGCAGACAAGGCAATTGCTGTCCGCAAAGCCCAAGCGAAAGAACGCAGTCGAATTAGCCAAGAGATATCAGAGTCACAAAAAACAATTTCTTCCCTTAACGAAGAAAGAGGCCCTCTTAATGTGGCGTTACAGAAGGCGGAATCGGATTTTGGCCCAATCAAGTATGTTGCTGAGTTGATATATGGTTCAGGAGAAAGAGACATCATAGACAAAGCAGTTAGATTGGTAATCATTCTAATCATGGTTGTGTTTGACCCTCTTGCTGTGTTATTATTGATAGCAGGTAACATGTCTCTCAAAAAAGAGCCTGAAATAGAACCAGAACAAACACCATTCTATCCTATGCCAGAACCTGAGCCCGAACCAATCAAACCTAAAGATGCAATCATACCTGAGGTTGGATCACCGATAGATATTAAACAAGAGAAAAGATTGGCTAAGAAAGGCATGGCAATCAAGTCCAATTTTAAGATGACAGGTAATGAAGATGATATTAATTTCTACAAAAGAAATGTTTAACAAAGGAATGAAATGAGTATATTAGACAAAATCAAAAAGAACAGCAGCATCAAAGAATCTGCAATTCTATCCAAATCAAAGTTCTTCACACAGAAGGATATGATTCCAACGGCAATCCCAATGATTAACGTTGCACTCTCAGGTAAACTTGACGGTGGTTTAACACCAGGTCTTACAATGTGGGCAGGTCCATCCAAACACTTTAAGACTGCATTTTCTTTATTGATGGCCAAATCTTATCTGGACAAATATGAAGATGCTGCACTTTTATTTTATGATTCTGAGTTTGGCACTCCTCAATCTTATTTCGATTCCTTCGGCATTGACACTAATCGTGTCCTCCATACTCCTCTTACTGACATTGAACAGTTGAAGTTTGATATTATGAAACAGTTAACTGAGTTGACTCGTGGTGAACACTTAATTATCATCATTGATTCAATTGGTAATCTGGCCTCAAAGAAAGAAGTTGAAGATGCTTTATCTGAGAAATCTGTGGCAGATATGTCTCGTGCTAAACAAGTTAAATCCTTGTTCAGAATGGTGACACCACATTTATCTTTGAAAGATATTCCAATGATTGTAGTGAATCACACTTACAAAGAAATCGGAATGTTCCCTAAAGACATCGTTGGTGGTGGTACAGGTTCTTATTATTCTGCCGACAATATCTTCATTCTTGGCCGACAACAAGAAAAAGAAGGTACTGAGATTGTTGGATATAACTTCATTATCAATGTAGAAAAGAGTAGATATGTTAAAGAAAAATCAAAGATACCAGTTACTGTCTCGTTTGACGGTGGCATCAGTCGTTGGTCTGGCTTGCTTGATATTGCTTTGGAATCTGGTCACGTTGTTAAGCCTAGCAATGGTTGGTATTCTAAAGTAGATATGGAAACTGGTGAGGTTGGAGAAAAGAAATATAGAATCAAAGAAACAGATTCTAAAGATTTTTGGACGTCAATCCTAAATGATAGTACATTCACTGAGTATGTTATGAACAAATACAGCATAACTACAGGTGACATTATGCAAACGGAAGAAGCATGATAGAAGGAATTGACTATTGTTTCATTTATCCTAAAGATGATAAGACCATAACCCACATCAAACTCTTATTAGGAGAGTACAAAGGTGTGGTTTTTAAGTATGGTAAAGTGAAGATAACGGAAGAAGATGACGGACCCCATTTACATTTTGCTTTTGATGTGTTAGAATCTCCTGATATAAAACCTAAAAAGTTGATGAAGGATGTCCAATTCAAAACGTATCTTGGAGATATGTTGATTGGATTGATGAGTGATAATATTGATGGGGATATAATTGATGAAACTAGAACAGACGATACTGAAACACCTGATTTACTCGGAAGAATACCTGAGAAAAGTCCTCCCCTTCTTGAAGGCTGATTATTTCACCGACAGAACAGAAAGGGCTATCTATGATGAAATCTCCTCATTCACGCAGGATTACAATTCGACACCCACAATTGAAGCTCTCTCTATTGCCGTCAAAGAGAGGCGAAATCTTACGAGCGATGAATTACAAAGATGCGAGACTTACCTTACGGAGATTCAAACATCTGGCAGTGAACAGTCCGACATTCGATGGCTTGTCGATAAAACGGAAAAGTTTTGTCAAGAAAAAGCCATTTATAACGCTGTATTGGGGTCTATTTCAATACTCGATGGCAAAGACAAACTACACGACAAAGGTCAAATTCCCAAAATCTTATCAGATGCACTTGCGGTAACGTTTGACACATCTGTAGGACATGATTATTTGGAGAATAGTGATGATAGATATGAATTTTACCACAGACATGAAGAAAGAATTCCTTTTGATTTGGAATTCTTTAACAAGATTACAAAAGGTGGTCTTCCTGCTAAAACACTTAATATTGCTCTTGCCGGCACTGGTGTGGGTAAGTCTTTGTTTATGTGCCATGTTGCTGCTGGAAATATGTCGATGGGTAAAAACGTTCTGTATATCACTATGGAAATGGCTGAAGAACGTATTGCTGAAAGGATAGATGCTAACTTATTGAACGTATCACTAGATGAATTGATTAATCTTCCTAAAGACTTGTATGACAAGAAGGTTGAGAAAGTTAAATCTAAAACAACAGGTAAACTTATCATAAAAGAGTACCCAACTGCTTCCGCTTCTGTAACACACTTTAGGACTTTATTGAATGAACTCAACCTTAAAAAATCTTTTGTACCTGATATTATTTTTGTT
>Ga0208874_1000760_pt1 | contig 10423 bp, 23 predicted proteins | sample CryBogCBH10Oct08_FD_184604 | JGI IMG/M metagenome (GOLD analysis project Ga0208874, IMG submission 184604) | Freshwater microbial communities from Crystal Bog, Wisconsin, USA - CBH10Oct08 (SPAdes) (version 2) | ecosystem: Environmental > Aquatic > Freshwater > Lake | place: Crystal Bog... | reverse complement strand
AAAGTGTAAGTATTAGATTATTGGGTAAAGAAACTGAGCAAGCAGGTAGAGCTATTATTCTTTACAGAGAATCAGCCATTATGCTACGCCAACAAGCAGACCGCATCAATGTATTAGAGGCTAACCATAAAATACAGCTAGATATAAATGATAAGGCATTGAAATATATTAGAGAGTTAGAAGAACAAAATCATTGGCTGACAAGTAATCCTTTAAAAGAGTTAAGTGATGAGGAAATAGAATATGAATGGTTTAATATTTTCAAGCCTGAAACAGGAATAGGAAAAAACATTACCAACGGAATTTACGATTTTGCAAGAGCAATATTAAAGAAAGCGAGTGAGAAATAATTTGCAAGAAATTTCCTTTCAAGACAAAAAATCTTAAAAAACGAAAGGAAATGTCAATAAATAAGTTTATTTGTGTTAAATCAGTTTAATTTTGTCAATAAAAGTACACATTTAGTTTAATTTTGTCAATAAAAATGAGGATAATAAAAAATGAATGATGATTATTCAACAAGAAGAATTACAGTTGAATCGTATGTGCCTGAAACGGGTGATTGGCACAAAGAATTATTTTGGGAACTTCCTGTATCTCAACAAACGATAAGAGATATGCTGACTGTTTATATGGGCATGGGAACACTAGCAGAAAGAAATGCTAGGGAAGAGTTTGAGCAATACAGAAAGGCATTAAATAAATGAAATTTAACTGTGGTGAAACTTGGTCAACTAAACAACAAAGATTGCAAGAGTGGCACGAATGGTTTGCTTGGCATCCAGTACGGCTTGGCGACAATGATTGCAGATGGTTAGAAAAAGTGCAACGCAGAGGTACTTTATGTTGGAGTGGATGGACTGATTCATCGTGGTACTGGGATTATAAGGCTATTGAAAAATGACAGAAAAAATAAAATGGAAACCATATGAAGAGATTGAATTTCATAACAAAGTAATTCACCGATGGGTTCGTGAGGGCGATGAATATGTAAATCGTATGACCAAAGAACAGATGGAAGAATTTAAGAAAGCGATTGAAAAATGACAGCAAATGAAGTAGCAGATAAATTTAAAGATGTAATGACTGCTTGTACATTATGTGGACAAAAAGTATCAAATGATTCTATACATACTTGTTCACCACAATTGAAATTTACACCATTAAATCCACCTTATGCTGGTTCTTGGGTTATTGGTGGAAATTGGCACATGAATGTTAGAGAAAAGCCTACAGAAAAACAGATTAAGAATACTGAACTGTTGCTTGGTTGGAAATGGAAGGATGTATGATGACAGCAAATGAACTAGCAGACGAATTAACAAAAATGTTCAGGGGCGAAGAATATGATAGGCTTATTCACGAAATACCCGATATGCTACGACAACAAGAAGCCGAATTGACTGAAGCAGGGCATATGATTTGTATGTTGCGATGGGAAATAGGGGAGTTAAAACAAATTATTGATGCAAATAATTTACAGTCAGATATTGGACATTATAAAAAAAAGCGAAAGAGAAATAAACCTATAGGTTAAAAAATATTTTAAAAATATAACTTATAGGTTAAATTTAGAAGTGGTTAAAAATGTGTAATATATTACACATTAATTTGGTTAAAAGTTAACATATTGGAGGTTTTATGGACGTATTTTTTATTTTAGTTTTAATTTTTATTGGTTTTATACTTTTATACACATGGGGGGCGTAAATGATTTGGGAATTAGCAAACGAAATTGAACAAATAAGTTATAGACTGGAATCCATCAAAACAATAATTGAAATTATTGCCGAAAGAAATTCTGACAATTCCGAAAGTGGTGCATTATGGGGATGTTCCGATATGTTAGAAACTTATATACGAAAGCTGGAACAACTATCTGATGATGCTTTACATTTCCACAGAGAGGAAAAAGAAGCGGACGAATATTTAGAAAAGATACCTAAAGGAAATAAAAAATGATATTTATATTTGAAAAAAAACAAGATGGCACTGTATTTGAAGATAATCAACCAAATACAAGAATGGAATTTAAAACAACAGATTTACCTGAAGTTGTTTCTAATTTTGAAGATTTTTTAAGAGGTTGTGGGTTTATCGTTGATGGACATTTTGAATTTGCGGAGGAAGAATGAATCCTTTTGATGCCCAAGTAGAGATGAGCCATCGTTTATATAAAATGATGTTAGAGGATCACGAAGATAGAGTAAAAAACCATCACCACTTATATGAAGTCATTGATAGTTTAATGAAAAAACTGAAAGAAAGAGATGAAACAATATTTTTATTGAGAAAAAATATTAATGAAATACGAAATATATTAAACATAACAAAGGAAATGTAAATGACCGAAGATATTGTTAAAACTTTAATATCAGAAAGAACATTTTTAGAATCGCAATTAAGAAAACTAGCTGGTATTATACATGGACAGGAGGAAGAAATATCCGACCTGAGAACTGCTAATCAAGATTTAAAGTTTCAATTAATAAATTTATATGATAAATTAAGTTTAAATCACGAGATAGATAAAATCGATGACGGGAGATGTTAATGGAAATGCAAATACAATTAATTAAAGAGTTAGAGGATGGTTCAGCCATTTGTAGTTTAGAATTAGATAACGATGCAAAAGAGTTTTTAATCGGAGAAGGATTTCTTGCTGTTGTTAAAAGAGCTTTAATCACTTCAGAATCATATGTTAAACCAGAACATAAAGACGAGAAAAAAGAATGTGGAACTATAGAGTAGTTGAAATCAACGAAGAGGAAGATAAGTGGGTTGAAGTGTGTGAAGTATACTATGACCAGTTAGGCAAGCCTATGGGTTATTGTAGGGCCACAGTAGGCGGAGAAAACACCAAAGAAATTAAAGATGTTTTGGAAATGATGATGAAATCGGTAGATAAGGCAATCCTTAAAAACCTTTCATTTAAATCATAATTCCAAAGGATCAAACCCCAATTCTAATGCAACTGCGGAAGCTTTTCTGCGGAAGTAAGCATCATGAGCGGCATACTTGCTCGTCTTACCCCTAGTCATATGGATAACTTCATGGGCTAGGGTTTTTATTAAAGTATCTAGATGTCCGCACTTTGCTTTGGATATAGTAATAATATGCATATTTGTTTCTTCATCAAACAAATATGTTCCCAAAGCATCTTCATTTGTATCCACGATAAACTTAATCTCTTCTGGACATGGAAGTTTCCAGCGATCAAAAGGCTTACAATTACATAGTAAAATGTAAACCTTTTCCATAATTTTAGGTGTTATTTTCATTTCCAAGTAATCCAATCTGTTTCTATTTTTTTCTTTTTATTATCTACATAAATAGGAATACTGAATGTGATTCCGTGTTCTGGATGGGTAATCCACATGGCTTGTCTTGGTGGTTCAAAACCAAAGTTATTGGAATACGCATACTCATCATATCCTTTTAATGAGTTATGCACACCAACACCATTTACTACATATGTATGCTCACCGCTAACCTCTAAATCATATACATCTATGTTTTTATTGGTTTCAAATCTTTCTTTAATTTGATAGAATAATTCCCCGTTTATTTCAACAGAATGTTGCCCTACATTTAAATGAACGGTATACGCATCATTTTTACGTTTTCCACCTTTTCTTAAACAAGATAATGCGGGAACACTTCCCGTTGCTCGTGCTAAATAAAACATACCTGTTGCAAGATTTTCACTTACAGATGTAGCGGATATGGTTGGTCGAGAGTCCTCTCTAAATGCTATATGACCATCTCCAGCAAACCATCCCTTAACTAAAGATGCTTTTAAATTATCAGCCCAATAAAATGCTCCATTAGGAAGTTTTTTATTAATAGCACCATGTCCAAATGTCTCTCTAAACCATAATGCAAGCTCTCTTGGTACAGACACAATTAAATCAGATGTATTTCTGTCATATCTCTCAGTAATTCGCACTTTATTACCGCCATAAGTTTTTTCAAACCACTCAGCCCAATATTCAAGTAAAAACTTTTCTTTAATATGCATTGTTAAACCAATTCGATGATGTTTTTTACTTATTCCGCCATCTACCAAAGCATGACCTTCAGCCAAAAATAATCCATACGCCCATGCTGTTTGTTCATCTATCGGTGTTTCATTACCTTTAGGAAATGGTACATGAACATAATCATTTGGACTTAAAAAATCCATCGGTATCCATTGTTCCTTACCGTGCTTTAAATCAATTAAATCTTTTCTTGCTGGCGTTACCTCAGCAATTCCACTTGAACGCTTGCAAGCCCATATTAAGTGGTTTGGTGTAGCTTGTAAAACATGAGGTAATCCATGAATTTTTAAACCAATTATTGTTTCAGCTTTTTTCTTAAAAACATGAGTAACTGTTTGTTCCGAACCATCTCTTGACATCACCTTATCTCCTATTGAAATATTCTCAATAGTATTATACCCCATATTCGTAATAACCTTTGAACCAGATGGGAAGCAACCATTCACGATAAGGCGCTCTAATTGAATTAATTGATGCCAATGACCTAGTAGCATAGTATCGTATCCCATATCAATCTGTGAGTTTCTAGAGCGTTTACGATGGTCACCCCTTATGATAGGTCCCAAAGCTCCAATAACGCCATCACCGCCCCTAAACTGGTCACCATGAGTAAGAAGATATTTATGCCCAAAGATGGAATAATAAGCATCTGGACCATCTGGAATATGAAACACAACGCGACTATCATTTTCAAACCTTTTTGCTAAAAATTGATAAAGTAACCAGTCGAAAGAAGTAAAGTTTCTTCCTTTATTCCTAATCTTGTGAGTATTTCTGCCATGATTCCCAGATACACAAGGAACAAAAACATGACCAAACTCATCAGCCAAAGTATGTATACACCACGATAAAACGCCAAAAAGATCCAAAATGGTTGGCATAATTTCTTTTTCATTTGTTGCTTGAAGTTCTTCATGTATATCCCCCGAACACATATCCCCTCCTAGAACAAATACAATTCCGGGATAATTAGGATTAGCGATGTAGTTTTGAAGTAAATCTATGGCTTTTAATACCATAGTTTTTGCTCTGTTTTGAGCAATAGAAAGATTATATTCATTGACATTATTAATTTGATTGGAGTCAACAATTTCACCCCAATGCCAATCAGACGCAAATAAAGTTGGAACACCTGCAAATTTCTTTTTGCCAGTTTTCTTTACCATCCAATTAGGAATGGTGGATTTACCATCCCTTAATTTAATAATTTTTTTCTTAATGTATTCTGCTGTTAATTTTTCTTCTTCTTGCGCCTGACTTGCTGATTCTAATTGTCTTATGCGGTCATTTGCATCTTTTAATTTATCAATTAAACTTTCTTCTTTTTTCTCACTAGGCTTAAAACCTTTTGCAACTGCCGTTCGAAAACGATGTGCATAAGTAGTAGAATTTAAATTTAAAAGTAAAGCTGCTTCTGTTTTTGTTCCAGTTTTATTATATGCATCAATAGTATCTTGCAACTGCTTATCTGTTAAACTTGGTGTTGACATGGCATTTCCTCCTTTATATACCATTAAAAATTATAACACATGAATTTGAAAAATTAATACTGTCAAAATATTGTTTTTTTAATTTTTTGTAGTAAAATAATTATTCGGTCTTGAGGAAGGCCATCTTTAAGAGGATAAAATGAAATTAAATTTAAACCAAATCCGCATTAACGGCGGAACGCAACTACGCCACTGTATCAATGAAGAAACAGTTCAAGAATATAAAGAAGCATATCAAGAAGGAGATCGATTCCCGCCATTAATAGTTTATTTTGATTTAAAACAATATTGGTTAGCGGATGGATTTCATCGCTATGATATGTATCAACAATTAAAGGTTGAAGAAGTAGAAGTAAACATTCAGGAAGGCTCATTGAGAGATGCCATTCTTTATGCGGCCAGCGCCAACTCTAAGCACGGACTTAGAAGAACCAATGACGATAAAAGAAAAGCAGTCTTAACTATCTTGGATGATATGGAATGGTCACAATTTTCCGACCACAAAATAGCCAAAATTTGTGGTGTTTCACATATGACAGTTGGTAGAATTAAAAAGTCTTTAAAATTAAACGTTATCAAAGACAAAATTGAAAACACCAAGATTGAAAAAGCAATCGATTTGGAACAAGTTCCAACTGCGAAAGATGTAAAAGAAAATTCCGATGATGGTATTGTGGAAGAATTATCCGCAGAATTAGCAGAAACTTTAGAGGAAAATGCAAGGCTCAAAGATAAACTATTGATTTCTAACATGGATGAAAACCAAGAAAAAGTCCAGCAGACAATAGACGAACTTCGCAATATAATAAAGAGTAAAGATGCTGAAATTAAGGCTCTTATTAATTCTAGAAATAAATTTCAAGCTGAAAACGCAGAACTAATCAAACAGGTAACCTATTGGAAAAGAAAGGCGGAAAAGGTGAAGTAATGAGAATATCTGAAAGTCAATACGAACAAGCCATAATACGTTATAACATGTTCCAATCTATGATTGGCGACAAAGAACCGAATGAAAAACAAATGGAAAAATTAAATGAATTATTATTAATCATTTGTTTATTCGAAAAACAGTATTCAACAATTCACTAACCGAAGTTGGGCGGTTTCCCAATAGTTACATGGAGGATGTAAATGCTTGAGTTACGAGAGCATCAAAAAATAGTTGTCGATAAATTATTTAAGGGGTTTGAGGAGGGTCACAAAAAACAATTGTTGTATGCACCGACTGGGTTTGGTAAAACAGAGGTGGCAATGCATATCATGCGTGAAATGTCGAATAAGTTTATTAAGACGGCAATGATATTGGATAGAATTGTTTTAGTGGAACAAACCAGTCAACGATTGCAGAAGTATCAAATTCCGCATGGAGTATTGCAATCAGGGCATTGGCGTTATCGACCTTATGAAGCAATTCAAATATGTTCATCACAAACTTTGGAGAGAAGAGAATCATTTCCAGAAATGGATTTATTGATTATTGATGAATGTCATATCCAACGACAGGCTATATTAGAATTTATCAGAGATAATGAAAATCTCAAAGTCATAGGATTAACTGCGACTCCGTTTACCAACGGGCTTGGAAGCACTTATACCAATGTGGTAGGTGCAAGCTCGACAGGAAAATTAATAGAGAATGGTTGGTTATGTGATTTGAGAGTTTTTATTGCAAAAGAAATCGACATGACGGGCGCATCCAAAGTTGCTGGAGAATGGTCACAAGATGACGCATCCGAACGTGGTATGAAAATCACAGGCGATATTGTTAGCGAATGGATAAAGGTTACCCATGAAATTCATGGACAGCCCGTAAAAACCATTGTGTTTTGTGCTGGGGTAGATCACGGAAGAGATTTAGAAGAACAATTTAATAATGCTGGATATAACTTTAAATCTATATCTTATAAAGAAGATGACGAATATAAGCGAGATATTATTCAGGAATTCTCCAAGCCCGACTCGAAAATAACAGGTTTAATTGCAACGGATATTTTAACAAGAGGGTTTGATGTTACTGATGTAATGATTGGTATATCAGCACGACCCTTTAGTAAATCATTTAGTTCCCATGTTCAACAAATGGGGCGAGTAATGCGCGCGCATGAAGGTAAGAAAGAAGGCATCTGGTTAGACCATTCGGGCAATTATCTACGATTCAGAAATGATTGGGATGAATTATTTAACGAGGGTGTTACTTCTTTGAAAGAGGGTAAGGAAACATCACGCAAAGAACCTACGATTCGAGAGAAAGAAGAAGCAAAATGTGTTAAGTGTAATTCTTTATGGATATGGGGATTGAGTGATACTTGCGGGAACTGCGGTCATGTAAAACCGAGAAAGAAAGTAGCAAGTGTTCCGGGTCAATTGGAAGAATTTAATGGAGTTAAATTAGATTTAGAGAAGAATAAAAAGTTTTATCAAGAGTTAATGTATTACGGAAAAATGAGAAACTATAAGGAGGGTTGGGCTGCTTACAAATACAAAGATAAATATGATGTTTTTCCACCAAGAAAGTGGAATTCCGAGCCAATTATTTATCCCTCAAAAGAAACAGAAGGATGGATAAAGAGTCAATTAATTAAGTTTGCACATAGGAGAGTCAAATGAGTTTTGAAAATTTTGCACAAGAACATGGTTTAATCATTAACAGTATTGTTTATGATAGATGGACACGAGTTCCAACAATAGACCATCCAAAAAAAAGAAATGGTGCATATATTTACAATGGAAAGTCTGGGGCAATACAGAATTGGGCATTGCATGAAAAGCCAATCGTATACAAAGGAAAGGATTCCAACTATGACCCTGAATGGAGACAGAAGGCAATTAAGCGTGACTCGGAAATTGCTTTGCGTCAAAAAAATGCACAGATAAAAGCCGTGCATATGCTCAACAACTCAACTATGACTCAGCATGAATATTTAATCAAAAAAGGGTTTCCACTTTTAAATGGTAATGTATTGGATGGTAGTTTACTGATTCCTATGAGAATCAATGACGAGTTGATTGGTATCCAACAAATTAAACCTGACGGATCGAAAAAGTTTTTATACGGACAGAAAACAAAGGGGGCGACTCTTAAAATCGACAATAAGGGAAGAAATATTGTTTGTGAGGGTTATGCCACAGGTTTATCCGTTCAGCGAGCCATGAAGGCATTAAAACAACGCTATACGATTTATGTATGCTTTTCTGCGTCTAATATGGAATATATAGGTAGTCAATTAAATAATCCATTGGTTATAGCCGACCACGACCCAGTTGGAATAAAGTGTGCATCAAAAATTGCGAAAAATTATTGGTTGGGGGATTTTGGAATGGACTTCAACGACATGGAAATGAGAGACGGCACAGGTTCCGTCTCCCAATCCCTTGCACTACTTCTCTAAATCAAAATACGATTGTATCTTGGAAGCCCAATCATCTAAAACCTGATTGGGTGTATCCTCTAAAACTTGTTTAACTAACTCATCAATTCGCCAAGTATATAAAACATCTTCCATATGGTCATATATTTCTCGACCATACTTTTCTATGATTTCATCTATCTTCATTTACTAACCTCATCTCGATAGATAACATATAAAAAAGAGCCGTCTAATTGATTGATTTCCTCCCAACCATTTACATTGTGGCTATCATAAAACTCATTAAACCTCTCTACGGATACCTCTTCATCATCTAATAAAAACTTATCATTGTTGTGTGTTTTCTTGAACATATTCATTTTCATCCCTTTCTAATTCATCTAAGTATTCATTGATGTATGGAATCTCAGGAAAGTCTTTTCTAACCTCAATCGTTCCATCATTCCAAATAACTTCTAAAGCATAACCTATAATTTCACGCATTTTCTTCCTCGTCATTCCACATGTTTTCAGAAATACCCATTTCATCATTTATATCTTTTGGAATATTTTTCAATACCCATTTAGAGTTGCCCTCTATCTCGAAAAAATCATCTTCGCCATCTTGATATTTTCCACAATAAGCACAGCCACCCTCGTAATAATAGGCTTTTACTTCAAATCCTAACTCTTCTAACTTTTTATAAAAGCCAATAGGAGGACTCCAAGCACTCAAAAACGATACGAATATATCAGTAGGCGAACCTCTATCAACAAAGCCGTCACCACCCCCACATTCGACTCCTACATCCCATTTTGTTCCCCAATTAGCAACTCGCCAATCATACCAATTGGTAGAGCCAAACCATTTCATATTAAGTTCTTGTTTTAACTCCAATAGTTCTTGTTCATAAGTTCCCTCTCCCAAAAAACCTGAAACAGTTTCCATTAATTCTTTTGGGCATGGAAAAAACTCACTTATTAAACTACTATTTTCATAACCCTTTAAAACTCTATCAATCATTTCAGGGTTTTCATGACTTAAAAACACATTGTTATCGCACCAATTAGGCATTTTCATACTCCTTCATTTCTATATCAAAAGTTGGTAAAAATTCATAAAAATCTAATTCTAGTTTTTCATATTCTTCGTCTGGTAAATCTTCAAATACTTCATAAAAATTATGTTCTAACAATCCATCTTCGCTAGTCCATTTCACTTTTACTTGTCTACCTTGCAACTCCACTAAAAAATTTACATACAAAGATATTTCGTTGTATCTAACAAACTTCATTTTTTTCCTCCTTTAAATAAATTCCATTAGTAAACTCTTCTGCATCAACACACTTCCAATTACCTGCCCTATTCCATGCCATTTCACGAGCCTCTTCTTCATTATGGGCTTCTACATGGATGACTTCTGAATAGTATTCTGTTCTTGCCAAGTGAACTTCATATAATAATTTACTCATGATAATTTCCAATCACAGGTAAAATTGGAATAGCGTCACTACTTGTAAATAAAGCACCACCACCATTCCC
>Ga0208874_1000755_pt1 | contig 10466 bp, 9 predicted proteins | sample CryBogCBH10Oct08_FD_184604 | JGI IMG/M metagenome (GOLD analysis project Ga0208874, IMG submission 184604) | Freshwater microbial communities from Crystal Bog, Wisconsin, USA - CBH10Oct08 (SPAdes) (version 2) | ecosystem: Environmental > Aquatic > Freshwater > Lake | place: Crystal Bog... | reverse complement strand
TGCGCTACTGGCTGCATCATTTGTTATGGCAGATTCATCCTTCGTGTTAGCCAAGTTCTGAGATGCCTCTGCACTAGAAGCTTCCACAGGTGGTGCTGGGGCTTTATCTGCGCCCAAAGTGCTAGCTTGGGATTGCTGGGCACCTGAAACAGCAAGCGCTTTTGCGGTATTCATGGCGCCAAAAGTCTGGGACGCTCCCCCCACATCAAATCCATTGCTATTAGAGCGGGTTGCTTTGACTGATACTGGCTTTTGAGTTAAATCGCCCAAGGTTTGACCGGCACCTACCAAAACGGGGGCTTGGTTGCTAATCGGATTATTGGCTGCGCCCTGCGTTTCTAGGGCTAAAACCTTAATAGCTTGATCTTTATTAGAACCAATATTGCTAGGCAAAACTGCATTAGAACGGGCATTTTGGCCATCAGCAGCTAATGCAGCTTGTGCTTCCTGAGATGCTTGCGCTGCCCGATCCATCTGCGAGGCGTTCGCTTGTGCTGCATTTTGGCTATTTTGAGCTAATCCATTGGCATTGGCCTGCGCTTTTAGCAAAGCAAGTGCACTAGCAGAACCTAGATTATTTTGACTGAGTAAGGCTTGCGCAATACTGGTGCTGGTCATGGTGTTTTGCACACTAGCAATATCTTGGCTACCAGCCGTCTTGGCAACGGCATTAGCGATGTTCGCACTATTAAGACCAGGAATTGGTTGGGTCAACAGCCCTTGAGCCACTAGGCTGGCTGACAACAACTGCATCTGATCGGCAATTTTTGCCGGATCGCCAGCATTATTGGCACTCTTAGGCAAATTCTGTAGGGCATTTGCCAGGATATTTTTCGCACTTAGCAAGGCCGCCTGATTTTGCGGAGAAAGGTCTTGCCCTTGCTGCCTTGCCTGAATAGCTTGCTCGATTTCCAGCATAAACGCGTCTACGCCCTGGCCTGAGCCAGAGTTATCTTGGGCATTTGCCGTGTTTGCTAAACCATTTACATGGTGTTTTACAGCCGTATGCGGGCTATTTTGTATTACAGAGGCCATAATTTCTCCAATAGGACCCTCTGTATTAAGCATCTTTCGTGCCAGTATTCAAAGATAGCCTAGCAACATAGCTATCTTCGAACTGATTGATCTCCGATCTTTCCTGTTTTTTGCGGATTTCACGCGCCGCTTTGTCCACCAACTTACCTAGACCCTTGGTTCTCATTCGAGCCTGAGCAGCTTCCTGCAAGGCTTGATCCGATGCTCGATTCAGACCCTCAATTTGGGGGTCCATTTGAACCGAGCTTAAGAGCAGCTTCTCGCGAAAAGCATTGGCATCTTGGATAAAGGCGATCGAAGTGCCTTTCTTAGCGCCATCTAGGATCTGATTTTCATAATCCTTGGCGTATTCGAGCACCTGCTGTTTAAATTGCGCAGTTTGATTCATTTGACCGGTCACTCGGCGTGCTCTAGCCATGGCCTGATCTTCGCGAATCTTGGCTAGGCGGAAAAGAAGTTCAATCGATTTCATAATTTCAGAGCTCTCAATTACTGAGGCGCACTCACGGGAGCAATTTCTAGCAACAAACTCTCGGAATCATTCATGCCCATACTACTTTCAGCGTCTTGCTGCAAATAGGCTTGAATCTTGGGCCAAGTTTGCAAGGCGACATCTAATTCAGGGTCGCTACCAGCAATGTAAGCCCCCATAGAAACCAAATCTCGACCGCGCATATATCGACTATAGAGTTGCTTCATCCGACGAGCTGATAGCAAATGATTCTTCGAGACTACCTTTGGCATCACCCGTGAAATGGACTTTTCTACATCAATTGCTGGGTAGTGACCGCTATCTGCTAGCTCGCGAGATAAGAAGAAGTGTCCATCTAAAATGCCGCGCGCAGTATCTGCAATCGGATCATTGGTGTCATCACCTTCTAGTAAGACTGTATAAAAAGCGGTGATCGATCCATTGGGATTTGGGCCGTTGCCCACCCTCTCGACCAACTCAGGCATCCGTGCAAAAACGCTTGGTGGGTATCCCCTAGCAACTGGAGCCTCACCCAAACTTAAACCAATTTCGCGTAGCGCCATGGCGTAACGCGTTAATGAATCAACAATGAGCACGACGTGTTTGCCTTGATCACGAAACCAAATTGCCACATCGGTTGCATACGATGCCCCTTTTGAGCGTGCCAAGGGAGAGGCATCTGCAGGAGCAGCCACAACTACTGCTCTAGCAAAAGCTTCTGGACCAAGCGTCTCATCACAAAACTCACGCACTTCGCGACCACGCTCACCCACTAAACCAATCACGATGACATCAGCCACGCAATTACGTGCAAACATTCCGAGCAAAACACTCTTACCAACACCGGAACCGGCAAAGACACCAACACGCTGACCGCGACCGACTGTGAGTAGGCCATTGATCGCCCGAATGCCCACATCTAAGGGCTCATGAATGGGGGTGCGCTCCAGCGGATTTAAATTACGCTGAATAAAAGAATTTAATTCTTTCTTGCCCGGACCCTTGCCGTCAATGGGACGGCCTAGACCATCGACCACTCGACCCAAAAGACTCGTACCAATGGGTAAAGGCTCCATCATGGCTTGTGTGTGGTAACCATTCCCAGAATCAAATGGGGTATTGGCTGGATAGACTAAAGCACCAGGAGAAATACCTTCGATGTTATCGATCGGCATGAGATAAGTAATGCCACCATTAAAACCAATGCACTCAGCGTTATAGGTTTGACCGCCCATTTGCGAGAGGATGGTTGCGCCCGAACCAATGGTCATTGGCAAACCTTCTACTTCGAGCACAATACCGGAGACGCGTTTTAATTTGCCTTCACGAATAGAGCGCGGCATCAAACTGAGCGCTTCTTTTTGTGAGCGCAACTGACTTGCTAGCTCAGTCGGCTGCAAGCTCATCATCGTCCTTTAAATGCGCAGTAGGGTTAGTAGCATCCGCAGAATCATCTGCCAAGATAGGTGAATATGAAGGCGACTCTTCTTGAATGGATTTAGTCATACCCAAAGCTGTTTTCACGAGCGCTAAACGAGCCTCTTTACCCACATCAATTCGAGCACCGCTAATTTCCACATACGCATGGCCTGGCTGCACATCCGCATCCACTAAAACAGAGCAGCTAAACGGCAAACCTGGGTCTTGAATAATCGCGCTCCATGTATCAACATCTTGTGCGGAGAGGCGCAGGTATAAATTTTCACCTGGTCTTGGTAAGCGCATTAAAGCTTCTTGTACTGCCGCTACAAAGGGAGCGCGCTCCATGGAGATGTTGGCTGTGAGGCGAGAACTGATTTCGAAAGCTAAATCCGTTAAGGGTTCGGCAATTGCCTCTGGCATGCCATCAACTGCTTGCAGCAATTCTCTTAAGGCTTCATGTAAGCGTTTGGTTTCTTCATCAGCTTGGGTGTAGCCTGCTTGATAACCCTCACGATAGCCCGCTTCTTTGCCTTCTTTAAAGCCAGCGTCGCGACCCTCTACAAAGCCTTGGTTTAAACCAAGCTCATGCGCTTCTTCATAAGCTTTTTCACGAATTGCCTCAACCTCTTCAACAGTAGGATATTGAATCGGCGCAACCTTAGGTGGCTTTGGGGGCTTCGGAGGATCAAAGGAGGGCGGCTCCCACCTCGTCAGCAATGAGTCCTCATCAGAGGAATGCATCGGCGGACTTACCTCTCTCCATGATCATGCGACCTTCATCTGCCAAATTGCGGGCAATCCGAATAATATCTTTTTGCGCTTCTTCCACTTCTTGAATTTTGACCGGTGGACGGGTTTCGAGATCTTCGCGAACGCCATCGGCAGCACGCTTGGCCATATTCTTGAAAAGTTTTTCGCGCAACTTTGGACTCGCCCCTTTGAGCGCAAGGACCAAATTGTCTTGAGCGACTTCGAGCAACATCGTTTGCAGCGAGCGATCTTCGATTTCGATAAAGTCTTCGAAGACAAACATTTTTTCCTGAATGGCATCGGCCAACTCGGCGTTGAATGCGCGAATAGTATTGAGTGCTTCTTTGTCTAGGCCACCAGAGAGCATATTGAGAATTTCGGCTGTCGGCACAACACCGCCAACCGTACTTCTGCGGAAGTCGGCATCGGGACCAGCAGAGCGTGACATGACTTCGTTCAATTCTTTCAAAGCAGCTGGTTGAACCTTTTCTAGTAAAGCAATTCGCAAGACCAATTCATTGCGTAAATCATCTGGGAAGAGTTTAAGTAATGAAGCGGCTTGCGCGGGATCTAAGAACACCATCACTGTAGCAATAATCTGCGGATGCTCATTCTTAATCATTTCATACAGCACATCAGCTTCCATGCGCTTTAAGGTCTCAATACCGGACATGTCTAGAGTTGACTCTAGGCGACCTAATAAATCAGAAGCACCTTCTGCACCCATCGCTTTGGTGAGCATGTTCTGCATGAACGAATCAGTATCAAATGCTACTTGAGCATTGTTTGAGGTGACATCTTTAAATTGACGTAAGACCTGCAGTACTAAATCGCGATTGAGTGAGCGCACCACCGCCATCTTTCCAGACAAACGCTGGACTTCAAAAGGACTCATTTGACGCAGTACGTTTGCTGCAGACTCAGCACCTACGGCGAGCAAAATCACTGCAGCACGAGACGCACCATCGAGGTCTTCGAAAGACACGGTACCCGTTTGGGTAGCGCCTTTAACGCCCTCTTTTAAGGCCTCCGCTATCGAGAGGGTCTTGGGTGCTGGTGCTTCATCAGCCATTTAAGAATTCCTCATCATTAAGCCGCCGGTGCTGCTGCAGGAGCTGCCGGTGTAGCGGCAGCATTGGTTGCGGCGGCATCGTCGGCCAGCCATTCTTTAAAGATTGTTGCTACAACCTTAGGATTCTCGGCTACAAAATCGGTCGCATAAGCAATGAGATCGTCATACTCACGCTTACTTTCTTCATCCTTACGTGCGCGCTCTTCTTCCATGCGTTTTTTCTCTTCTTCTGCATGAGCGCGCTCTTCTTCCTCTTCCATGCGCTGACGCTCTTTTGCCAACTCAACTTCCATGCGCCGTTTCTCACGCGCTTTTGGATCCATCTGAGCCATTTCAGCTTTAATTTTCTCGTCAAACTCTTCTTCAATACGCTGCTCTTCCAAAGCCTCGTCGATCTTGGCTGGAAAGAGAATTGGCCTAACCACTCCAAAGAATAGAATGCCCAAAGAACCCAGAATCACAGCAAACTTGAAGAACTCTTTGGTCATCTCAAGGACGCCTGGCTGCTTATAGAAAGGCGGCTCATCAGAAGCTTCCACTTTGAATGGAATATTGGCTACGCTAACGCTATCGCCTCGCTTATCACTAAAACCAATAGCATCACGCACCAAATTATTAATTTGATCAATTTCTTTGGCGCTATAGGGAACAGGTTTTAAGGGCTTACCTTCCTTATCAACACCCGTTGGCTGCTTATAGTTGACCACTACACCAGCAGAAACGCGACGCAACTGACCCTTCTCAGATTTCATGCGCTGAATCGCGCGATCGACTTCATAGTTGACCGTCGATTCTTTGCGATTATTGACCGTAGAGGATCCAGAAGTGGTAGGAGGGCCATTCAAATTCTGGGGGCCGTTATTACCTGCTGCCTGAGTATTTAAAGGGGCTTGAGGCTGGCCAGGGGGTTGATTGGTTAAGGCGCCAGGCACTCCACCAGCACTAGTGCTTGGTGTTGCTGCTTCATTGGTTTGTTGACTACGAATCGCAGACTGATTTGGCGGTGAATTTTTTCCAAAAGTCTCTTCAGTGCGCTCAAGCGTACCAAAGTCCATGTCCACTGTCACTTGAGCGCGCACATTATCGCGGCCCGTGACAGGCTCAAGAATGGTTTGCACGCGCTTAGAAAGAGCGCCTTCTAATTCAGCAACATACTTTAATTGCGTCCCATCTAAGCCAAGCGCTCTTTGCGGGTTAGGGGCCAAAAGACTCCCCTCTGCATCGACAATCGTGACATTCTCGGGACCTAAATTGGGAACTGAAGAGCCTACTAAATTCGTAATAGCAGCAACTTGCTGATTGTCTAAGAAGCGTCCTGGATGCATCGTCACCACAACCGATGCTGTTGGCTTTTCTTGCTCGCGCATAAAAGCGGTTTGCTTTGGAATTGCCAACATGACGCGAGCCGATTTCACCTGAGCCAACGAGCTAATGCTACGCGCCAATTCACCTTCTAAACCGCGCTGGTAATTGACTTGCTCTACAAACTGACTGGTACCCATTTTCTGGTTCTCCAGCAGCTCAAAACCGACATTACCTGCCTTTGGCAAACCCTGGCCGGCTAAGCGCAAACGGGTTTCGTAGACGGTATTTTCAGGCACCAAAATAGCAGCGCCACCCTCGGTAAATTTGTAAGGAACGTTCATTTGCTGCAAGGCAGCCACAATGGCTGCGCCATCGCGTTCATTGACACTTGAAAACAACACGCGATAGTCGTCTTTGCTCTTGCCAGAAGCGCCAACAAAGATAATCGCCGCTAAAAATAAGAGTCCTGCAGCGCTAACAATGAGCTTTTGCTGGAGTGATAAGGCCTGCAAACGGTGCTTGATTTCGCCAAATTTAGTGGGAACTTTGACCGGCACCGCTCTGTGGATGCCTGCATTGGGGGCCAAATTTGCTCCAGAGCCAATATTGACTACTGTTGCATCTTTATCGCCGCCCTGTAATCCGTTTATTGCCTCGTCAGCCAATGATGTAGTCCACTAGATTACGGTTTAGTAAAAATTAATAAAAATCATAATATCACTAAATATAGAACTTTTTGCCGATAAAATCCTATATATTGATATCCTACATGCAAATTAGCCAAAAAGCAGGAAAATTTTGCCGCCCAATCCATCTGCCAATTCACCCCAACTTGCCTCTACAGTGACAGATTTGTCAGCATCAGGCAAGAGTGGGCCAAGCTCTCAAGATTTAGAGTCGGCATTTGCGCTGTTCTGGGCTGAATCCCAAAAGCTAGAGGCTCAGCAGGCTACCTTGCAGGAGAAGATCAATCTCCTTAGTAATGAGCTGCAGCAATCTAATCAGCGCTTAGCAATACTGCTCAATGCTATCCCTGCCGGCGTAGTCCTTTTAGAGAAAAATATTGTTTTATTGCATAACCCTGCAATCTTGCAATTTCTTCCCAGTTTGGCGATTGGGCAGGCATTTGATACCCCAAAAGCGTGGGCTCCATCGATTGCACCCAATGAATTTGTCATTGAATCTACCGATAAAGAAGTGGGCAATAAGCGTCAAACGATTCAACTGATTCGGATTGATGAGGGCGAGCGCAGCTTTATTCAAATTCAAGATATCACTGCCAATATCGCTCTTCACCAAAAGAGTCAGCAAGAAAGTCGCTTGGCTGCCATGGGAAAAATGGCAGCAGGCATTGCTCATCAATTTCGCACTCCACTAGCAACGGCGCTCCTCTACTCTTCACATCTTTGCGATGAACATCTAGATCCCAAGCTCTTGCCAGAGTTTGCCCAGCGCATCCGTAAGCAATTACTCGATCTTGAAAAACTCTCACAAGAGATGCTGCGATTTATTTCTAACAAAACCAATAAAACGACTTTAGTACCTGCAGCGCAAATCATTCATGAAGCAGAGACTGCAATACGCCCGCTCTTTGATGAGAAAAAAGTTGTGCTGCAACTACATCTGGATATTGCGCAAGATCTGATGATTAACGCAGACCAAAAATCACTTACCAATGCCCTCATTGCAATTTTAGAAAATGCCTTACAAATCTCCACAGAAAAACAAACGGTGAATTTGGATGCCAAACGTGAGGGCAAGAATCTACTGATTCATATCGCCGACCAAGGCCCTGGGATTGCAGCAGAAATGCTGACCTCCCTGTTTGAGCCCTTCGCTAGCACCCATGCCAATGGAACTGGCCTTGGCTTATCGATTGCCAAGAATGCGATTGAGTCCCACCGCGGAAGCATTACCGCCAATAGCTCCAAGACTGGCGCGAGTTTTGTGATCACGCTTCCTTGTATTAGCTCTCAATGATTCGATCTGAATAAAGTAAATAAAAATGGATGACTCTGTAGATCAAAATAAACCCTTCCCAGTAATTCTGGTTGAAGACGATGATGATTTGCGCGAAGCAATTGGGATTACTTTGCGCATGAAGAAAATTGATTTTGTAACGCATCAAAAAGCAGAAACCGTTTTGCCATTGCTGCAACCAGGCATGCGGACTATTTTGATTTCTGACTATCGTTTGCCAGGCATGACGGGTTTGGATTTATTAAAAGCAGCTCAAAAATTAGCGCCTGATTTACCAGTGGTGATCATGACTGCTTTTGCTGATACCAAGCTTGCAGTAGAGGCATTAAAGGCTGGTGCAAGAGATTTTTTGATCAAGCCTTTTGTACCAGACCAGCTGATTGAAATTATTACCCGTCATCAGGCCAGTGGTGATGAACTAGTACCTACAATTGAAACTAGCAAAATTGAGGCCAAACATTCCTCCATCATTGCTGTTGACCCAGCGATGCTGGCAACCCTGACACGTTGTGATCGCGTGGCCACGACCGATACCAGCATTTTGATTACCGGTGAGTCTGGTGTTGGTAAAGAGGTGATTGCTAGAAGAATCCATGAATCTTCCAAAAGATCTGATGGTCCCTATGTAGCCTTAAACTGCGCGGCCATTCCTGAGAGCCTTTTGGAATCGATTCTCTTTGGTCACGAAAAAGGTTCCTTTACTGGCGCCACCAAGGTGCAAACCGGTAAGTTTGAACAGGCTAATGGCGGCACGTTATTTCTCGATGAAATCGGTGAAATGCCAGCACCCTTGCAAGCCAAGTTACTGCGGGTTTTGCAAGACAAGATGGTTGAGCGCCTAGGGTCTGCTGAGCCAGTCAAGGCGGATGTGCGCATCATTGCGGCCACAAACCTCAACTTGCAAGACCAGGTCAAAAAGGGCAAATTTAGAGAGGATCTGTACTTCCGCTTGGCAGTTTTCCCAATTCTGGTTCCAGAACTGCGAAACCGACCCGGTGATATTTTGCCTTTGGCTGAGTTCTTCCTAAAACGCTATCGCTTTAACTTGGGCCGCGAGTCTATCAAATTGGGTCCAGATGCCAAAAATTGTCTGCAAAGCTATAGTTGGCCGGGCAATGTTCGGGAGCTGGAAAACGTCATTCAACGCTCTGTTTTACTTTGTGACACGGATGTTATTGGGGTGGCTGACCTCGAATTAGATGAAAACAATACCTTTAGCCAAGTCATTACCCAGAATGCAGAAATAAAGGCATTAGAGACACCCCAGATACCTCAAAATGGCACAGTAATTGCATCAATACCTAGTAACAGCGGTAAGGATATTGAAACAGTTGAGCGTGAGCATATTTTGAAGATTTTGGCAGAAGTAAACGGTAATCGCAGTAAAGCCGTACAAATCTTAGGCATCTCCGATAGAGCGCTACGCTACAAGCTCAAATCCTACCGTGATGCGGGCTACTTTAATGATTGATTGTGTTAGATAATATGAGTATGGATGCAGGAAACGTAGATTCGATGGTCGCAAGAATGCAAGCACTCGCCGCAGCAGCGAGTGGTAATGTTGCGCCCTCGAATTCTCAGCCAGCTGCAGGAGGCGTGGATTTCCAAAGCATTCTTAAAAACGCCATTGAGAACGTGAACAGCGCTCAAAACAACGCCCAAGCAAAGGCCCAGTCTTTTTCTTCGGGCAGCTCAGATACTTCACTTGAAGAAGTGATTGTTTCCCTCCAAAAAGCCAATTTGTCTTTACAGGGCATGATTGCGGTTCGCAATAGGTTAGTAGACGCGTACAAGGAAGTCACAAACCTTCAGGTTTAAGCTACCTCTTAACCCACTTCAAAGTCAAAAGCCCGATTTATTCGGGCTTTTTTCATTTGGGGCAGCTGTGCGCAATTTATTGGGATTAAATATTATCAGGGCTGGGAACCTTTTTTCCATCGATCTCATATGCCCAGGCCAGGACCTCAGCTACAGCGGCATAAAGCTTGGGGGGGACTAATTCGTTCAGCTTAAGTTGCATCAAAAACTCCACTAACTCGGGCTCTATTCTGGTTGGAATTCCAAATTCCTCGGCTTTTGCCAATATCGCTTCGGCCACAAAGCCCTCACCCTGCCCGGTGATTCTTGGTGCAGCGCCATTGGTCTCATAAGCTAGTGCAACTGCTTTACGATTCTTTTTATTATCCATTAGCTACTAGACTCGTCTTTTAGGCTCACTTTGGCATCAGGGTCTACTTGTGAGTGTATTTGCTCAAGTAATTGCGCAAAGGATTGAGACAAAATTGCTTGGGACCCTGGGGCGGCCTCAATGGCAACATGCACACTTTCGCCAAATTGAGTGCCAATCACTTTAAAGGGCCCAAGATGAGGAAGGGTCACTTCCATAGTGATTTTGCTGCCTTTTTGTATTTGAGCAGGGTCCTTAGGATC
>Ga0208874_1000745_pt1 | contig 10585 bp, 10 predicted proteins | sample CryBogCBH10Oct08_FD_184604 | JGI IMG/M metagenome (GOLD analysis project Ga0208874, IMG submission 184604) | Freshwater microbial communities from Crystal Bog, Wisconsin, USA - CBH10Oct08 (SPAdes) (version 2) | ecosystem: Environmental > Aquatic > Freshwater > Lake | place: Crystal Bog... | reverse complement strand
TGCCTTCGAAAGCTTTGGTGGTCAGGCCGAACAGGGTTTCAGCGTTGGCTTTTTGGGCGGCGACGATTTGTTCAACGGTCAAGGTCATGGAAAACTCCTAAAAGTAAGTGGTTAAAAAGGGATCACAAGGGCAAAAACAAACTTCAAATTGAAGCGCCCTGAAAATGGTGCGCTGCAACATGATTTGAATTATGCACCCCTTAAATGACAATTGCAAGACTTTTTTGCTGCATTGCAACAAAAAAATTCTCAGCTCAGTGATTCACGGGCTTGAGCTGTTTGTAAAGACTTAACAGGCCCTGCACGCCGGGGGACAGTGGCCCCTTTTGGGCCTCTTCAGACATCAATTGATAGATGACCTTGTCCAGGGAAGGGGGCAGTCTGGACGTTGTGGCCGAGGATTCCGCGTAGCCCATCGACCAAGCGCCAAAACTTCTCCTGCCAATGGCCCCTTGGCTGACCACCTGAATTCTTCTGTGTCGGGGGTCGGATTGGATGTACCCGTCGTAAATGGCGGCCAAGCCCTCTGGCGGCCCTTCCAACAATTGGATGAATTTACGCTGGTGGTAAATCAAGACGCCCGTGACCCCCGCTTCCCCATTTCTGCGACGTGCGCTGGCGAGAATCTGCCCCATGTTGAGGGGCCGATGGGGTAATTCGACAGCTTCGCTGATGTAAAGAAACTCTGACAGCATTCCGGTTGGGTCGTGGCGGGATGGCAAAAACGGCTTGAGTATCTGATTTCTTGGACCCTGCTTACAGCGGAAATACCCTTAATTTTTGAATGCTGGCCTGCAACTTGCAACGGTTCAGCCGATCGTTGGCTGTGTTTTTAATATTATTTATTTTTTAAAAAGGGGTCCTTTTATGAACCGTTTGGATGTCACCGAAAAAATCATTTCCACCAAAGTCGCCAAGGGCATCAAGTGGAGCGATGTGGCGACAAAAGTGGGCTTGTCCAAAGAATGGGTGACCGCGGGTTGCCTGGGTCAAATGACCTTCGACGAAAAGCAGGCCAAGGTGATTGGCAAAATTTTTGGCCTGACCGCTGAAGAAATCAAGTGGCTGCAAGTGGTGCCGTACAAGGGCTCCTTGCCGAGTTCGGTGCCAACCGATCCGCTGATTTACCGCTGGTACGAAATTGTGAACGTCTACGGGACGACCATCAAAGAGTTGATCCATGAAGAGTTTGGTGACGGCATCATGAGCGCGATTGATTTCAGCATGGACATCGTGCGCCAACCCGACCCCAAAGGCGATCGCGTCAACGTCGTGCTGTCGGGCAAATTCTTGCCTTACAAACAATATTGAGCTGGGCTCAAAAGCATCAAACGCTGCCCCGAATCATCGAACGGACGACGGGGTAGATTTGCTGGGTCCAGCGCTTACCGCTGAACACACCATAGTGGCCCACACCGGCTTGCAAATGGTGGGTTTTGCGGTAGGCCGGTAATTTGTTGCACAGGTCTTGGGCGGCCAAGGTTTGGCCTATGCCACAAATGTCGTCCCGCTCGCCTTCCACGGTGAGCAAGAAGGTTCGGCGAATCGCGCCCAAGTCGACGGTTTTGCCTTGGTATTTCAAAACACCCAAAGGCAATTCGTGGCTTTGGAAAACCTTTTCAACGGTCTCGAGGTAATAGTCTTCGGCCAAGTCCATGATGGCGAAGTATTCGCGGTAGAAATCGGCAATTGCATCGGCTTTTTGGTCGTCGCCGGCCACACGCAAATCATGCATGTCTTTAAAACTTTGTTGGTGCCGATCGGGGTTCATGCTCATGAAGGCACTCAACTGCACAAAGCCGGGGTAGACGCGCCGACCACCGCCCGGAAACTGCCAGGGCACGGTGCTGATTAAGTTTTGTTTGAACCATTCAATGGGTTTTTCTTTGGCCAACTGGTTCACTTTTGTGGCGTTGATGCGGGTGTCAATGGGACCCGCCATCAAGGTCAGGCTGGCCGGCGTGGCAGGGTCGTTTTGCTCTGACAGAACACTGGTGGCCACCAAGCAGGCCACCGTGGGCTGGCAAACGCCAATCAGGTGCGATTGCGGCCCCAAAAATTGCATGAACTCAACCACGTGGCCAATGTAGCTTTCCAGATCAAAAACGCCTTGGCTGATGGGTATGTCGCGCACATTGAGCCAGTCGCTCAAATACACCTCGTGGTCACGCACCAAGGTTTGCACAGTGCCCCGAAGCAACGTCGCAAAGTGCCCAGACATGGGAGCGACCAGCAAAACTTTGGGCAGGTTCTCCACAGTGCGTTTTTTGAACCGCACCAAATCGCAGAAGGGCGTGCCCGTGACCCGCCGCTCTTCAATGGGCCAGCTTCGCCCGCTGGCGTCCAGAAAAGGTTGAATTTGAAAAGGAGGACGTTTGTTCGTAAAGCCACTCAGAGCCGTTTGCTCGAGCCAAGCCCGCCATTGGCGGTGGGTGGGGGAATCTTTGGCGCCGGGCCAACGCGACAACCAATCAAAACCCATCTCAGCGCTTTGACGAAGCGGCTCGGAGAGGTTGGCGAGTAATTGATAGCCCATGTAAATCATGTGGAGTAACTTGCAAGAGATGTGCCACTGCCACCGATGGCATATTTTTTGCAAATGATGGATGAAGAGGCCGCCTTGTTGCTTCTAAAAGTGAGTTCACACCATGTCCAAAACGACCCTGACGCTCAGCAGCAAGAACTATTCGTCTTGGTCCCTTCGGGGCTGGCTGATGGTCAAAATGGCTGGGCTTTCATTTGAGGAAGTCATGGTGGAACAAGACACCGCAGACGCCAAGGCTGAATTGCTTTTGCTCTCGCCTTCGATTCTGGTGCCCTGCTTGACACATGGCGATGTGAAAGTTTGGGACACCTTGTCCTTGGGTGAATACCTGAATGAGATTGCACCAAACAAGCATCTGCTACCCACCAATGTGGTGCAACGTGCCCATTGCCGTGCAATTTGCGGCGAAATGCATTCGGGCTTTTCAGCGCTTCGGATGTCGATGCCAATGAACATTAAATCCAAGCTCAAGGACTTCAAAGTCTGGTCCCGCGCTCAGGGTGACATTGACCGCATTTTGGAAATTTGGGGTGATTGCCTCAAGCGGTACAAAGGGCCTTATCTCTTTGGCAAAACACCCACTTTGGCCGACGCCATGTATGCGCCGGTGGTGACTCGATTTGCCACTTATGGCTTGGTGCTCGAGCCGGCCATTCAGGCTTATTGCGATCAGATTCTTTCCATGCCCCTGATGAAGGAATGGACAGCAGCGGCGATCTCCGAGCCCGATGACATCCAAGAACTTGAAGTGGACTTTTAACCATGACGACGCTAAAACACCCCCAACTCGGTCACGCCATCAGTGACACCTCTTTCACCCACGTGAAAGGAAGCGAAACCACTTTTCTACCCGGCGGTTTGCGGGATTTTTTTCTTTATAAAGACTTGGGCGTGAAAGACGCCACCAAGGGCCAAGTGATCGCCCACATCGCCAAAGCCAATAAGCCGCCCGAAGAGGGTACAGGTTGGCACTACCACGTGGCCGAGTTTCAAATTGTTTACATGCTGAAAGGCTGGGCACGCTTCATGTATGAGGACGTGCCGACCCTCGTGTCTGCTGGCGACTGCGTGCACCAACGCCCCGGTGTGGTTCATTATTTGTTCGATTACTCCGCCGACATGGAGTATTTGGAAATTGTCGGCCCCGCCGACTTCGGCTCCATCCCCGTGGCAGGTCCAGGCGTTCCGTGCGTCGTCCCCCCTGTCACGCCTTGGCACGCTTAGTTTGGAATTTAGGCGTTAGGCGTCCATAGGCACTTCCACCAGCAGGAGTTGTGCATCGGGTGTCAGCGAGGTTCCAGAAATGGCGTCCGTGTTTTCGATGCCCAACGCGTCTTTGGCACTGATCTTGACGCCTTCAAGTAAAAATTCGCCTGCCAGCACATAGGCGAAAACACCATATTTTCGGCCGCTTTGACCGTTCTGAAGGTGCGTGGCGCCTTTGAGTGCATAAGAAAAAGGTGCACCTTGGTCAAAGCGTCCGATACTGAACCAAGCATTTTGCAAAATTCGGGCCCCTTCTTGGGCGTCATTTTCAGGGCCATCCACGCCTTCATCACGGCCTATACTTTCTTGACGACTGAGGCGTGGTGGCCTCAAGGGTTGCACCAGGGGCGTGAAGTGGTTTTGCCGCAGGTGGTTGGCGTAGCGAAACCACTCATAACGGGGCGCGGAGTTGAGCTCGTTGGTATGCAACCAAAACTGCATGGTGGTAAGGGGGTTGGTTTGACTCGCGTTGAACTCGCTGTGCGCCATGCCGGTCCCCGCCGACATGATTTGCACCTCACCATCACCAAAATGAATGAGGTTGCCTTCGCTGTCTTTGTGCTCCCACTGCCCCTTGATGGGGATGGTCACAATTTCCATGTTCTGATGCGGATGCATCGGGTAGCCCTGCGCGGGCTGAATCGTGCCTTGGTTGAAAACGTGCAGCATGCCAAAATGGTGGCGATGGGGTAGGTCGTATTGACCTCCGCGAAACATCGGTGACATGGTTCGCCAGCCCCAATCGTAAAAAGCAGTTTCACTTTTAGGGTACGGCGTGAGCTTGGGTTTTTGCATGATTTTTGTCTTGCTGCAGAACTTCTTGAATCAAAAAAGCCCATCGACAAATTTAACTTTGGCATGTGTGCCGTCACAAAAAGGTTTATTGGATGAATGGCCACAGCGACAAAGTCCTTGGCGATTTCGAACCTCATAAACCTCGCCACTGGAATTGCTCACCGGAATGCCGCCACGAACCATCAGGGGACCACTGACACCCAGCGACGGGTCTTCAATCAGTCCTAAGAAGGGCACTTCAGGGGGTTCGATGGGCTGTTTGGTGATGGTGTCCCAAACAATCAAGCGCCCACCGGGACAGTTCTGAGCTATTTTCATCGTCAGGTCAGTCGCTTCAGTACCGGCCAGCTTGACTTCATTCCAGACCCGCTCACCGGCATCACAAAATCGTGCAAAGCAACAAAAAACTTCGTTGTCAGTCAGTGTGAGCACAGGGCCAGGAAACGCTTGCATCGTCGCATCCGTGGAGCCGATTGGCGCGGTTTCTTTCATGTCCATTTTGGCAGGGTGTGAGCCATCGCAATAGGGTTTGTTCTTGGAGGCGCCGCATCGACACAACGCGGTGCCTTCGGTCAAGGTGTATTGCTTTGTTTCAACGTAATTGGTCGAAACGCCATAACTTGTCCCTATGAAAACTTGTGCAAACTTAGGCGAGCCATAAATCAGCAGGGGCCCATCGTCGACCACCTTGATGTAATAAGTGGCGGGCGCTACGTGAGAGCCTGGTTCGAGGATTTCGTTTGGAGCCTCACCATCGGCAGAGGGCGTAGGGGGCTTTTCAGGGTGTGGCTGTGTGGTCATCGAGTGTTCCCGAGGAAAAGGAAAACTTGATTAAAACGCGCGACTCTGGCCGCGCCCAGACCGATTGGCTGGACGGTTAGGGTCGGACAACCAGTGGTTTGGTGAGGCTCAAAACCCAGGCCACCCACTCTTGAGCGGCGCCCCAATTGTCGAAGCTGGCTGGCAGCCGTCGGCCATCCAAATACTCGTTGTATAGCCAAGGGTCCACCGTGGCGAAGACGGTCCCTTGGCCGTGCCGTGCACTGGCCATCAAGACCTCGCCATGGGCCACGAGTTCCGGTTGCGCCGGCGCGCTCGTGGTGAGGGTGCAAATTTCTTTCATGAAGGCGTGGTGGGCTTGCTTGAAAATATTGCCGCCAGCCGGAATTTCCACCGCACCTTGTTCATATTGCCCGGGAGCCACCTCATTGCGCATGACGCTGTTGAAGTGGATGCCCAAGGGGTCGGTGAGCAGGTTCATGTGTTCAATGTCGGCCCGCAAGGGGTCGTTTTCAAAGACCAACAAGACGCCGCCTTGTTCGACCCAGTCGGCAATCACCTTCGCCGATTCTGGCGTCATGAAGTGAGGCGCGGGATTGGTGAGTGAATTGTCAGGCGAAACCAAGAGGTAAACATCAACCCCTTTCAACGACTCTGGCGTTGGGGCTTGTGCGAGCTGCGCTGTTTGAGCGCCGAAGGCATTGAACACATGGCCCAGCAACGAGAAGCCGCTGTTGCTCCGGTCTTGCCACTTGTAGTGGTAGAGGTCTTTTTGACCCAAAAAGTTGGCCCGTTGTTGGCTGTTGAACCAAGCGTCCACCACCACTTTTTTGCCGCGGCCGAGTTTGGATTTTTCAGCGTTCTCGACTTCAACCGAAGCCAGTAAAAAAGCGCCGACGCCTTTGGGGTCGTTGGTCACCACCTTCTCGCCGACATAGTATTCGTAGCTGCCGTCGCGGTAAGGTTCGCCGCCCAAGCCGACGCCTTTGACGGTCGTGGTCAAGCTCAAGACGCCTTGCTCATTGACCTTGACAAAGCGCTCGACGATGCCTTGGTAACCACGCAATGCGGCCTGCATCATGGCGGGCGGCAAGTAAGCTTGGCGGACCCCCTTGGCCAAGGCGTAGACAAACATGCTGGCGGCCGAAGACTCTAAATAATTGCCCTTGGCGTCTGGCTTGTCGAGAATCTGAAACCACAGTCCGGTTTGAGCATCTTGAACTTTCAAAAGGGCCGTGCTGGTGTCCACCAGTTGCTTCACCAACTGGGCATGGGCGGGGTCATCTGCTGGGAGGTCGTCCAAGGTATCCACCAAGGCCATCAGGTACCAACCCATGGCGCGGGCCCATACATAGGACGAGCGCCCCGTGGTCGCATCGGCCCAGCGTTGCTGCTTGGATTCATCCCAGGCGTGGTAGAGCAAACCGGTTTTTGAATCTCGCAAATGCGCGTCAATTAATTTAAATTGAAGGGCGATGTCTTTAAAGGCGTCGGGCTGGTGAAAGGTTTGGGCGTACTCGGCATAAAAGGGCTCGGCCATGTACAAACCATCGAGCCACATCTGATTCGGATAACGTTGTTTGTGCCAAAAGCCCCCTGAAGGACTGCGGGGTTGCTGCTTCAGTTGATCGTGCAGTTTTTGCGCCGCCAAGCCATATTTTTTATCGAGCGTGACGCGGTAGAGCATCAGCAATTGGCGGCCTAACAAAATGTGGTCGAGTTGGTTTTCTTCGGCTTTGTAGGTTTTGATGCTGCCATCGGCTTCGATCCAAGCGTCCACCTGCGACTTGATGAACTGGTAATAAACCGGATCGGCTGAGTTCACCCAAACAGATTGAAGACCGGCCATCAACGTGGCGGTTTCATAATTCCACTTTGGGTTCAGTGGGTTGTTGCGCTCATCGAACTGGCCATTCAATGCCGCGTGGGCCATTTGAATAGAAAGGGGCGGTTTCAGGGCGGGGGGCGACGAGGTCGACGAGGTCGACGAGGTCGTTTGACCGAAGCAAACGCCCCAAGGGCCTGCCAAAACACCGAAGACAATCAAGCCAAAAATCAAACCAAATGAAAAGGCCTGTTTGAGAAAGACGGCGGTTAATTTCATGGCTTATCGTCTAAGTGGGTTTTAACCCTTTTTTAATCCAATTCCATCGAGATGCCGACCTTGCCCACCCAGTGGTCTTGGGTGCTGTTCGAAACAGGGGTCGGTTTGCCAATGCCCAGGTTCAGCTGGGTGTGTGCGTAGTGGACGTCCCAAACCAGGTAAGTGGTTTGGTCGCGTTGCGAAGCGCTGGGCCAAAACGCGGTGGTCGAAGCCGTTGACCGCATGTAGGTTTCAAAACCCAATTCGTGGTGCGGCACCACCGCGTAGGCCCATTTGAAAGCGGGAGCCCAGCGGGGTTTCTGTTCGTCGCCGGTCAGGTCTTTTTCCAAACTGGGGTTGAACACCCATTGCCAATCACGCCCGTGGTAACCCAAGATGGGGTTCACTTCCACCGAACGCTTTTTCTCTGATTCATAGAAAGAATTTTCAGAGCCGAATTCTGAGCGAATGCCCCAGTAAAAACCTTCCTTGGCGTGTTTGGCGATGTACTGGGCCTCCAACTTGATGCCTCGGCCCTGGGCATGGCCTTGCACCACCGAAGCGGGCAGCTCGATGCCCACAGACACTTGATCGGTCAGTCCGTAGCTCACTTCAAACAAACCTTGAACCACTTGTTTTTGCGAGCGGCTCTTGGCGATGCTGGTCAAGAACTCCATTTCGGATTCGCCTTTTTCAGGCAGATCGTCCGAATAAAGTTTGATTTCATAAGAGGCCGCGGTGGCTTGGGTTGCCATACATGCCCAAAGTCCAATGGCGCCCATGAAGGCCAAGCAACGCCTGAGGTGGAGGGTGAATGCCATTTTTATTTTCCGGGTATTTTGTTATGAATTTAACCACCAACTATATCGACAGAGAGACCCATGAAACGGGCTCCGTTAAATGGCTCCCTTTAAATGCATCCCTTTAAATAAAGTCGCGCTTGGCCATTTACGACTGCACAGACGTTTTCTTCAGATTCAATTGCTTGCTGACAAATTGCCTGAAATGGGCCATCGCGGGGGCCTCGGTTCGTCCTGCCAAGGTGACAAAGGCAAATCGGGCATTCGCTATCAATTTTGGTTTTAGGTCAATCTCGACCAAACGCTGGCTCTCCAGCCCCTCGCTGGCGGCGGCCATGACGCCTAAAAAAACCGCGTCGGTTTGCGCCACGGTGCTGATCAGGCTCATCACATCGTCGCTGCGCAAGGACACCATTTCTGCGGGGTTGGCTTGCTGGCCATATTGGTCGATTAAGAGGCGGGTGACTTCATCAGACAGCGGCGTTGAGGCCACCGGAAAGTTCACAATTTCGGCCAAGCACACCTTCTTTTTTGAGGCCAAAGGATGGCCCGCGCGCACCACAAAACCGGCGCGCAGTTCGGCCAGTGACTCAATGTTCAAGTCGGTGCTGGGGACGACCCGCCGCATGTCCACCACCATCGCATCGAGTTGACGGCTGCGCAGCTGTTGCACCATCAATTCAACCGGACCTTGGGTGGCGCTGACGTGCATCAGGGGCGTCTGGGCCGCGAGCTTGAGCAAAGGCACCAAGAGCAAAGCCGCGGGGCCAGACCCCAGTCCCACGCTGATGGCCGAGCGGCCCCCACCTTGAAGCAACTGAGCGCTCTGCTTGAGTTCGGCTGCGTCGCGAACGATGTGTCGGGCCCTTGCCACCACATCCAGCCCCAGGGGCGTGAGCTCGTTGCGTTTGCCAATGCGGTCGAGCACTTTGCCGCCCAGCTCGTCTTCCAAGTTCTGGATGCTGCGGCTCAGTGCCGATTGCGTGATGAACAGCTTCTCGGCGGCGCGGCTGAAGGAGCCCGTGTCGGCCAAGCCAATCAAATGCTCGAGGTGTTTGATGTTCACTTTAATACCATGAATTAAATGAATGGTAATGAGAATAATAATTCATTTGACACATTGATGACCGAAATCTAGTATTCCTTCACCACCTGCCAAAAAATGGAGACCAACATGCAAACCCCATCCACTTCCCATCGAATTCCCATCCCCGGCAAGGTCGTGTCGGCCACCGTCATCGGCAACGCCTTGGAGTTTTATGACTTCGTGACCTACGCCTTTTTTGCGGTTTACATCGGCAAGACCTTTTTCCCTGCTTCGACCGAGCTCGGCAGTTTGCTGTTGTCGGTGGCGGTGTTCGGCGTTGGTTTTGTGTCGCGCCCCTTGGGCGGCATTTTGATTGGCGCTTACGCCGACCGCGCCGGTCGCAAACCCGCTTTGCTGTTGACAATTGCCTTGATCACGCTCGGCACATTGGGCTTGGCCCTGACGCCTTCGTATGAAAGCATTGGCGTCGCCGCCCCCGTGATTGTGGTCATTTGCCGCTTGATTCAGGGTTTTGCTTTGGGGGGCGAAGTCGGCCCATCCAGCGCCTTTTTGGTTGAAAGCGCGCCGTCCCATCGCCGTGGTTTTTATGGCAGCTGGCAATTGGCCAGTCAAGGCTTGGCGGGGTTCACGGCCGGTTGCGTGGGCATGTTGTTGACCAGCACCTTGACGCCTGCTGAGTTGTTGGCTTGGGGCTGGCGTGTGCCTTTTGCAGTCGGCATTTTGTTGATTCCCTTGGCCGTTTATTTGCGCCGAGAAATGCCCGAAACTTTGGAGGCCCCAACCCCGGAGGTCAACCGTGGCGTGCCCCCCAGCCTGAGTGGCCATCGCCGCTTGATCGTGTTGTCGGTGCTGACTGTTTTGGGCGGCACGGTGTCCACTTATGTGGGCAGCTACATGACCACTTACGCCATCACGACCTTGAAGTTCGCGCCCACCATCGCCATGGCGGCGACCGTGGCCGGTGGCCTGTCAACCGTGGTTTTCTCTTTGTTGGGGGGCTGGTTGTCCGATCGCTTTGGTCGTCGCCCCGTCATGCTCATTCCGCGCTTGTTGGCGGCCTTGGTTTCCTACCCCGCGTTCTTGTTCTTGGTCGATCAGAAAACACCCGAGGCCTTGTTTGGCGTCACCATTTTGCTGGGCGCATTGACGGCCCTGAGCGGCGCGGCCTCTTTGGTGGCCATTCCAGAATTGTTCCCCCGCCGCATCCGTGCCGTCGGCATGTCGATCGCCTATGCCGTGGGGGTGGCCTTGTTCGGCGGCACCACGCA
>Ga0208874_1000734_pt1 | contig 10642 bp, 5 predicted proteins | sample CryBogCBH10Oct08_FD_184604 | JGI IMG/M metagenome (GOLD analysis project Ga0208874, IMG submission 184604) | Freshwater microbial communities from Crystal Bog, Wisconsin, USA - CBH10Oct08 (SPAdes) (version 2) | ecosystem: Environmental > Aquatic > Freshwater > Lake | place: Crystal Bog... | reverse complement strand
CCCTGGCCGAGTTGGCCGCGCAAAGCCAGCCAGACGCCGAGGCCTGGATGGCGCTTTTGGAGCGTTGCGATGCCCTGAGAAAACCGCAACGCTTTGAACAATTGCTGGAAGCCCATGCATTTTTGCATCGCGACTCTGAAGCCACCTGTGCAGAGTTGAACGCTGCTCAAACCCGTTGGCGGCGTGCTTTGGAGGCCGTGCTGACCCTGGAAACCGCACCCCTGGTGGCGCTGGCAAAAAATCAGGGCCTCAAAGGCCCTGAGATGGGTCAACTGATTCGGCAACACCGAGTCAGTCGACTGGCCCATCCATTGCGTTAATGCCAGCGGCGACCGCCGCCCCAATAACGGCCGCCCCAGTAGCCCACCCCCACTGAAACCCCAATCGGGGCATAGGGGTAGTAGCCGGGGTAATAACCTGGATAGGGGTAATAGGCGGGCGTCACCACAGTCACATTGGGGGGAAGGGCGGCTGCAGGTGCTTGCACAGGGCCCAACTGGAGCTGGATGGTCGGGCCGGGGTCGACGGGCATTTGCACTGAATATTGCTTATCGGCATATTCATAAACAACGTTGAATAGGGTGCGGTTTTGGTAAGCCGTTTGCACCCCACATTGCTGTGCATTCACCACGTGGGTATTGCCGTTGGCTTCAATCGAGTTGCCCACCATGGAGCCGCCGACCACGCCGGCCACCGTGGCCAAGGCCTTGCCTGCGCCACCGCCCAACGTGTTGCCAATGGCGCCGCCCGCAATCGCGCCCAGCAAGGCGCCGCCACCCGAATTGGGTTGTTGAATCGCCACCGGCGTGTTGCCACACACTTGGGTTTGAACCGGCACTTGCACCAGGACTGGCGTGCTGGAAATCACACGACCCGTGACCTCTTGGGATTGAGCAGCCGCGGGGTTGGGAGCACTTAAAAGTGCCGCCCATGCCAAACATGAAACCGCACTGACCACCGACTTCAAATGAAATGAACTTTGCTTTTGCATGACTCTAATCTCCTAAAACAGCAACGACATCAACGACAACCCCGTTTGCGTTGCATGCTTAGTATTTTGCTACTTTGTGGTCGTGCCGACCAGCGTGCTTGCGTTAACGGCAGGTAAATTTTTGTCATCCCAAGGACCCGCGGCGTTTTTCAGCAGGATGCCCGTGGCGACCAGTTGGCGGTTGAGCACCGCGGTCCAAGCGTTTTCGGCCACCAGGGCGGCGTTTTGAGCGGTGATGACGTTCAAATAACTGACCGTGCCTGCCTTGTATTGCGCCAAAGCCACTTGCAGCGAGGTCTGAGCCGCCTTCAATGCCAAGCCTTGCGCCGCCTGTTCCTCTTGCAACTGCTGAGCGGCCGCCAAGTTGTCTTCCACTTCTTGAAAGGCCGTCAACACGGTTTGTCGGTAGGCGCTCAAGGCCTTTTCCACATTACCGGCGGTTTGTTCGTTGACGGCGTTCAACAAGGGCGCGTTGAACCCGCTGAAGCTCAGCGCCGGCCCGATGGACCAGAACTCTTGAGAGGTTTTCAACAACTTGGGCAACAGGCCCGCGCGAAAGCCACCAGAGCCATTCAAAGTGATGTCTGGAAACAGCGCGGCCTTGGCCACACCGACGGCCGCGTTGGCCGCGGCCACATTGCGCTCAGCAGCCGCAATGTCGGGCCTGCGTTGCAACAAGGTGCTTGGAATCAAGGCCGGCAAAGGCGGCACTTCAGGCAGAACGCCGGTGACCTCCAAGGGCAACTCGCCCGGTTGCTTGCCCAACAACACCGCCACCGCGTGCGCCGCTTGCGAGCGCAAAAATTCTTGTTCGATCAACTGTGCTTGGCTGCTTTGCAGTTGGCCCTCAGCGGCGGCCACATCGGCGCTCGCTGCCACGCCGCTTTGACGGCGCTTTTCCGTCAAAGCCAAAAACGCCTTGTTCGATTCAACCGTTTTGCGCCAAGTGGCGGCGGTGGCTTCGGCGGTGCGCATCGCAAAATAAGTTTGCGCCAAACTGATTTGTTGGGCCAATCGAACCGCCGCCAAGGTGTCGGCCGAGGCTTGCAGGAAGGCCTCGTTTTCATGCACGGTGCTGGCCAGTCGGCCCCACAAATCGAGGTCCCAACTGAAGCTGCCTGAGAGCGTGAAGGTGTTGGCCAAGTTGGTGTTGACTTGACTCACGCCATTCGCGTTGGTGGTCTGCGCGTTGCGCGACCTGACACCGCTGGCGGTGCCGCCGAAGGTGGGGTAAAGCGAGGCGACGCTCGACTCCAATGACCCTTTGGCCATGCGCAGTTGGGCGAGGTTGTTCAAAATGGTTTCGTTGCTGACACTGACCTTTTTTTCTAGCGAAGACAGCACGGGATCATGAAAAGCATCCCACCAAGTGTCGGGCACCTCGGCGAGTTGCGGATGGGCTGGCATCCAAAAGCTTTCGCTGAAAGTGGCCTCGGTTTTCACCTGCGGTTTTTGGTAAGGCGGCTCCATCGAACAGCCTTGCAAAACCAAGCTGTTCAGGCAGGTCAAGCCGGCTAAAAAGAACCAGGAGGGCCAGGAAGTCCGGGAGTTCCGGGAAGTCCATGACGTCGAAGGCCAACTCAAACTAGGCAGGAATTTCATGATGCAGTCCCTTTCCGAAACCACGTGCGCCACCGGGTGCTGAGGCGGTCCATGCACACGTAAACCACCGGCGTGGTGTACAAAGTCAACAACTGGCTGAAGATCAAGCCACCCACAATGGAGATGCCCAAAGGCTGGCGCAGCTCCGAGCCATCGCCCGTGCCGATGGCCAAAGGAATCGCGCCAAAAATAGCCGCCACCGTGGTCATCACGATGGGTCGCACACGCAGTTCGCATGCGCGGTAAATGGCTTGCGCTGCGGTCACCGTATGCCCTCGCTCAGCGGCTTCACGGCGGTAGGCGATGGCGAAGTCGATCATCATGATGGCGTTTTTCTTGACGATGCCAATCAGCAAAATGACCCCAATCAATGCGATCAAAGAGAACTCGGTTTTGGTGAACATCAGGGCCAGCAAGGCGCCCACCCCCGCCGACGGCAAAGTCGACAAAATGGTGATGGGGTGAATCAGGCTTTCATACAAAACGCCCAGCACCAAGTAGATGGTCAGCAAGGCCATCACAATCAAAAAAGGTTGGCTGGCCAACGACTTTTGGAAAGCCGCCGCCGTGCCTTGAAAGCTTCCCCGCACCGTCGTCGGCACGCCCAAATCGGCCACCACTTGGGTGATGGCCTCGGAGGCTTGTGAAAGCGAGGTGCCAATCGGCAAGTTGAAGCTGATGGTCGCTGCAGGCGCCCCGCTTTGGTGGGCCACAGACAAAGCGGTGTTGGTGAGTTCGACCTTGGCAAAAGAGGCCAAGGGAATTTGCTTGGTGGAGGTCGTTGGCTGCGCGGTTGAGGCCGCAAATGAGGCCTTGGCGCCGGCGGCCACCACGTTGGAAGTGGCCGGCGTGAACATCAATTGCTTCAAAGACTCGGGCGATTTTTGATATTCGGGGGCCAACTCCATGACCACCCAATATTGATTGAGCGGGTTGTAAATCACGGCGGCTTGGGTTTGACCAAAAGCGTCGTTCAAAATGGTGTCGATGGTGCGCATGTTCAGACCCAGTCGGGACGCTGTGTCGCGGTCAATCACCAAAGAATTTTGCAGGCCTTTGTCTTGCTGGTCGCTGCTGACATCGGTCAACAAGGGCGACTGCATCAACTGCCGTCGAATGCGGGGCTCCCACGTGCGCAGGTCTTGCAGGTTGTCGGACATCAGCGTGAACTGGTACTGCGCATTCGACTGCCGACCGCCAATGCGAATGTCTTGCACGGGCACCAAGTACAAGTTAGCGCCCGGGATTTTGCTTAATTTACCCCGCAAACGCGCCACCACCTGATCGGCGCTGACTTGGCGTTCGCTCAAGGGTTTGAGCGAAATGAACATATTGGCCGTGTTCTTTTGGCTGCCCCCGGCAAAACCGCCCACCTTGTCGACCGCCGGATCGGTTCGCACTATGGCCATGAAGGTGTCGAGGCGCTTTTGCATGGCGGCAAAAGAAGTGGCCTGATCGGCCTGAATGTTGCCCACGATGCGGCCAGTGTCTTGCTGCGGAAAAAAGCCCATGGGGATGATGCGGTACAAATACACATTCAAGGCCACCACCAAAAACAGCACCAACAAAGTGGCCGGCTGCCAACGCAAAGCCAAGGCCAAAGTACGGCGATATAGGCGCTCGCTGCCACGGCGAACGCGCGCTTCAAAACGCGCCCATCGGCTGGGGTTGCTGACCCTTTTTTCTGGGCGCAGCAAAACCGAGCACATCATCGGTGTGGTGGTGAGCGAGATCACCATGGACACCAAAATGGCCACCGTCAGCACCACGGCAAATTCACGAAACAAACGCCCCACCACGCCGCCCATCAACAAGACGGGGATGAAAACCGCGATCAAAGACAGGCTGATGGAAATGACCGTAAAGCCAATTTCACGACTGCCTTTGAGTGCAGCCGCCATCGGGGTCATGCCGCGTTCAATGTGGCGCGAGACGTTTTCGAGCACCACAATCGCGTCGTCCACCACAAAACCCGTGGCGACGGTCAGCGCCATCAGCGAGAGGTTGTCGAGGCTGTAGCCGCAAAGGTACATCACCGCAAAGGTGCCCGCCAAAGAAGCCGGCACCGCCACACTCGGAATCAAGGCCGTGCGGAAGTGGCGCAAAAACAAAAACACCACCATGATCACCAGGCCAATGGAGATCATCAAGGCGCGTTCGACTTCGATTAAAGAGCCGCGGATGGTGGGCGTGCGGTCGATCAAGACGTCCAAATCAATGGCGGCCGGAATGGCCGATTTCAAGCGCGGCAGCAGGTTGCGCACCTTGTCGACGGTGCTGATGATGTTGGCCCCGGGTTGTTTGAAGAGGACCAACAAAATGGCGGGCTTGCCTTGGGCAGCGCCGTAGTTGTAGACGTCTTGCACGGAGTCGGTCACGTCGGCCACATCGCGCAAACGCAGGGCATTGCCGTTGGCGATGTGCAAAATCAAAGGCGCATATTCAGCGGCGGTGCGGGCTTGGTCGTTGTCGCCCACCTGCCAACTGTGCAGGCCATCGTCCAGCACGCCCTTGGGTCGGTTGGTGTTGGTAGCGCTCAAGGCCAAGCGCACGGTGTCCAAGGCCGTGCCCGTTTCGGCCAAGCGGTTGGGGTCCACTTCGACCCGGACGGCGGGCAAAGCGCCCCCGCCCACCACCACTTGCCCCACGCCTTCTACTTGCGCCAAACGCTGCGCCAACACCGTGGAAGCCGCGTCGTACATCTGACCCCGACTCAGCACATCCGAGGTCAAAGACAAGACCAAAATGGGCGCGTCGGCCGGGTTCACCTTGCGGTAAATCGGGTTGCTCGGCAAGCTGGTGGGGAGCAAGGCGCGGGCCGCGTTGATGGCCGCTTGCACATCGCGGGCGGCGCCGTTGATGTCACGGTCCAAATCAAACTGCAGCGTGACCGAGGTCTTGCCCAGCGACGACGACGAGGTGATTTCGGCCACGCCGGCGATGCTGCCCAAAACGTGTTCCAGCGGCGTGGCCACGGTCGTGGCCATGGTCTCGGGGCTGGCACCTGGCAAGTTCGCCGAAACGTTGATGGTGGGAAAGTCCACCTGCGGCAAAGGCGCCACCGGCAGCAAACGGTAAGCGATCAAGCCGGACAACAAAATGCCCACCGTCAACAAGGTGGTGGCAATCGGTCGCCGAATAAAAGTCGCAGAAAAATTCACGGCTGAGTGGCCTGCGATTCGTTTCGTTTTTGACGCTCGCGCCACTTTTGAGACAAGGCATCGAAGGCCAAATAAATCACCGGCGTGGTGAACAGCGTCAGCAACTGACTGACGATCAAACCGCCGACCATGGTGACGCCCAAAGGATGCCGCAATTCGCTGCCAACGCCCGTGCCGAGCATCAACGGCAGAGCGCCCAACAAGGCCGCCATGGTGGTCATCAAAATCGGACGAAAGCGCAACAAGCCCGCTTGGTAAATGGCTTCGCGGGCCGGCAAGCCATGCTCACGCTCGGCCTCCAAGGCAAAGTCAATCATCATGATGGCGTTCTTTTTGACGATGCCAATCAGCAGCACGATGCCGATGATGGCGATGATGTCCAAATCCATGTGCGTGATTTTCAAGGCCAGCAATGCCCCCAAACCGGCCGAAGGCAAGGTCGACAAAATCGTGATGGGGTGGATGTAGCTTTCGTACAAAACGCCGAGCACGATGTACATGGTGACGACCGCTGCCAAAATCAGCAGCAAGGTGTTGCCCAGCGACGCCTGGAATGCCCGCGCCGCGCCTTGAAAACCAGTCTCAACACTGAGCGGCATGTCCATCGCCGCTTCTTCATCGCGGATGGCTTGCACGGCTTCGCCCAAAGACACGCCGGGGGCCGCATTGAACGAAATCGTGACCGCTGGGAACTGCCCCAAGTGGTTCACCACCAAGGACACGGGGCGCTCCGAAATTTTGGCCAAACTCGCCAAAGCCACCTGCTCGCCCGCCGCGTTGGGCACATACAACTTGGCCAGCTCTTGGGGGTTGGTTTGAAAGCGGGGCGCCACCTCAAGGACCACCCGGTATTGATTGGATTGCGTGAAGATGGTGGAGACCAAACGCTGCCCAAAGGCATCGTACAAAGCCGCGTCAATGGCCGCAACAGTGACGCCCAAACGGCCTGCGGTGTCGCGGTCAATGTCGATCCAGGCTTGGCGGCCGTTGTCCATCAAGTCACTCGCCACGCTGCTGAGTTCGGGGCGTTTTTGCAAGCGGTCGATCAATTGGTGGGTGGTTTTCGCCAAAATCTCGGGGCTGGGCGAGGACATCATGAATTGGTATTGGGTGCGCGAAATGTGGTCTTCAATCGTCAAGTCTTGCACCGGCTGCATGTAGAGCTGAATGCCGGGCACTGCCTTCAAGTGGGCTTCCAATCGGTGGATCACGCCACTGGCATCGGCGTCGCGTTGGTCGCGCGGTTTTAAATTGATCAGCATGCGCCCTGCATTCAAAGTGGCGTTGGTGCCGTCAATGCCAATGAACGACGACAGCGAGGCCACAGCGGGGTCTTTCAGCACCTGCTCGGCGAGGGCTTGCTGGCGCTCGGCCATGGCTAGGAATGAGGTGTCTTGCGATGCCTCGGTAATGCCTTGTATGACGCCCGTGTCTTGCACCGGGAAGAAGCCCTTGGGCACGACGATGTAAAGCACCGCGGTCAAAAAAAACGTAAAAATAAACACCCACATCACCGTGTGCCGGTGGTCCAGCACCCACGTCAAGGCGCGGCCGTAGTGGGCAATCATGTTGTCAAAGAATCGACCGGTGGCGCGGTAAATCCGGCCATGGCTGGACTCGGGCGTGTGCTTAAGCAACTTGGCGCACAACATCGGTGTGAGGGTCAAAGAAACCACCGCTGAAATCAAAATCGACACCGCCAAGGTAATGGCAAATTCATGGAACAAACGCCCCACCACATCGCTCATGAAGAGCAAGGGAATCAGCACCGCGATCAACGACAGCGTCAACGAAATGATGGTGAACCCAATTTGCTTGCTTCCTTTTAAAGCCGCCTCCAACGGGGGCATGCCTTCTTCAACGTAGCGGGAAATGTTTTCGATCATCACGATCGCGTCGTCCACCACAAAGCCGGTGGAAATGGTCAAGGCCATCAGGGTCAGGTTGTTGATGGAAAAGCCCACCAAATACATCACGCCAAAAGTGCCCACCAAGGACAAGGGCACGGCCACCGCCGGAATGAAGGTCGCGGGCACGCTGCGCAAAAACACAAAAATCACCATCACCACCAAGGCAATGGCGAGCATCAATTCAAACTCAACGTCTTCCACCGAAGAGCGAATCGTGACGGTACGGTCCGTCAGCACCTGCACCTCCAAAGACGCCGGCAAATTGGCCTGTAACTTGGGCAACAAAGCCTTGATTTGATCGACCGTTTTAATGACGTTCGCACCCGGTTGGCGCTGCACATTCAAAATCACGGCAGGCTGCAAATCAGCCCACGCCGCCAGGCGGGCGTTTTCAGCGGCGTCCACACTTTGGGCGATGTCGCGCAAATAAACCGGGCTTCCGTTTTGGTACGCGATGATGATTTTTTCGTAATCGCTGGCCGAAAACAACTGGTCATTCGCGTCGATGGTCGAGGCCCGCGAAGGCCCGTCAAAACTGCCCTTGGCTTGGTTGACGTTGGCGGCCACAACGGCCGAACGCACGTCTTCGAGCGACATGCCCATGGCCGCCAAGCGCTCGGGGTTGGCCTGAATTCGCACGGCAGGACGGCGTCCGCCGGCAATGGAGACCATGCCCACGCCGGGCACTTGAGAGAGCTTTTGTGCCAGTCGGGTTTCGACCAAATCGTGGACCCGAATCACGGGCAGCGTTTTGGAGGTGATGGCCAAGGTCAAGACCGGCGCATCGGCGGGGTTTACCTTGTTGTAAATGGGCGGCATCGGCAAATCGGCCGGCAGCAAATTGGTCGCCGCATTGATGGCCGCTTGCACCTCTTGCTCACCCACATCCAGCGTCACATCCAATGAAAAACGCAGCGTGATGACCGACGCGCCGCCCGAGCTGGTGGAAGACATTTGCGTCAAGCCTGGCATCTGGCCGAACTGCACCTCCAGCGGCGCCGTGATCGAGGAGGTGACCACGTCGGGGCTGGCCCCGGGGTAAAGGGTGGTGACCTCAATGGTTGGGTAATCGACCTCGGGCAAGGCCGAAAGCGGCAACAAGCGGAAGGCCAAGAGACCTGCTAACAGAATAGCCACCATCAACAACGAGGTGGCCACCGGCCGCAAAATGAACAGACGAGAGACGTTCATGGCGCTGTCGTCAAGGTGCTTTGGGGCGAGTGCTTTCGGTGGGGCGGGCGCTCTCAATCACCTCCACTTTGGCGCCTTCACGCAAGCGGTCGGCGCCGTCGGTGACAAGGCGGTCACCCGGTTTCACGTCGCCTTCAACGCCGACCCAATCCCCATCGACCGCGCGGGTTTTGACCTTTTTCAAAGTGACCGTGCTGTCTTCTTTGACTTGGTAGACAAAGGTGCCCATGCTGCCGCGCTGAATGGCGTTGACGGGGACCACCAAGGCGTCTTTTTCCGTGTCAATTTGCAGGCGCACATTCACAAACTGGTTAGGAAACAAGCTGTTGTCTTTGTTGGGAAACAAGGCCTTCAGCTTGATGGTTCCGGTGGTGGTGTCAATGGCGTTGTCGGTGATCGTCAGTTGGCCTTTGGCCAGCGGGCGCTTTTGCTCGCGGTCCAACGCAAAGACGGGTAAACCTTGTTTGGCTTTCAGCTTTTTGTTAATCTGCGGCAGGTAAATTTCAGGCACCGAAAACACCAAAGAAATCGGCTGTGTTTGGGTGATGCTGACCACGCCCGTGGTGTCGGAGGCGTGCACCACATTGCCCAAGTCAATCAAGCGCAACCCCAATCGGCCTGAGAGGGGGGCGTTGAGGTAGGAATAATCCAACTGCACCTTGGCGCTGTCGACGGCGGCCTTGTCGTTGGCGACGGTGCCTTTTAACTGCTTGACCAAGGCTTCCTGCGTGTCGAGTTGTTGCTTAGAAACAGAGTCGGAGGCCACCAACTCGGTGTAGCGCTTTAAGTCGAGCTCGGCATTTTTCAGCGACGCTGCATCACGTTCATAAAGGCCCTTGGCTTGTTCCAAGGTGGCCAAATAGGGCCGGTGGTCGAGTTCGGCCAACAACTGGCCCTGCTGCACCAAGCTGCCTTCTTGGAAATGCAATTTGAACAACTCGCCGTCCACACGCGACCGCACCGCGGCCGTTTGCAACGCCGTGATCGTGCCGATGGCGGGCACGGTGACATTCACGTCTTGGCGCTTGGCGGCCATCGCCGAAATGGGTTGGGGGCGGTTACCACCTGGGCCTTTGTTTTGTCCGGCCCCTGGGCTCCCCGGGCTTCCCGGGGCACCTGGACCGGGGCCCGAGGACACTGGCGCGTCGGTTTTAGGAGCAACGTCACCCGAGGTGCGACCCAGCGCCCACCAAGCACCGCCGGCTGCCAACACCAACAGGGCCACCACGGCCATTGTTCGGAGTCCCCGTTTGTTCTTTCCGGAAGCTCGCTTGGGCGTCAGAGGTGGGTTGGCAGAAGCGGGGGTTGAATTGGACGTGTTGATCTCGGACATGGCAGGTGTATTCCCTTGAGAGGGTGGGTGACCAGTGGGCTGTATACAAACGCGTTATCTTAAACGCTGGGTGCGTTAAGAAGCGCTGAGCTACACAGGGCTTTACTTTGTATACCTATAAACAAAGTCGCCCAGCCACTCGTGGATTGCCATTTGCCACAGCATCAGGCTCCTAGCGAGCGAGTATTCGGTCCAGGGGGTTGACTCCCCCGTCCTGAAATCAACTGGATAGGCCGTCACATTGCAGCCGACCGACTCGAATTCGGCCATTGACCGTGGCATGTGCCAAGCCGAGGTCACCAGCAACCAAGGCTCCTGGCACCGCTCGCCCAGCAGGACGGCCACTTGGCTGGCATTCTCACGGGTGTTGCGTGAGCGGCTTTCAAGCACCACTCGAGACATGTCAACGCCCTGCTCTTGGTAAAAAGCCTTGGCCAGCACCGCCTCGCTGATT
>Ga0208874_1000724_pt1 | contig 10710 bp, 9 predicted proteins | sample CryBogCBH10Oct08_FD_184604 | JGI IMG/M metagenome (GOLD analysis project Ga0208874, IMG submission 184604) | Freshwater microbial communities from Crystal Bog, Wisconsin, USA - CBH10Oct08 (SPAdes) (version 2) | ecosystem: Environmental > Aquatic > Freshwater > Lake | place: Crystal Bog... | reverse complement strand
TAAAAGGAATTTTGTTGGGCGGGGCAGCTTTGCTGGGCGCAGCAATTACAGCGTTCTACATGACTCGAGTGATGGTGATGACATTTATTGGAGCAAGAAGATGGAAGGCGGGATCTCATCCTCACGAGAGTCCAATCCTTATGACCCTTCCAATGATTTTGCTCGCATTCGGTTCGGTTGCTTCTGGGTTCTTGCTCAGCAATGGAAGCGCACTCGTTCATTGGCTGGAGCCTGTAGTGAATTCACAGAACGTTGAAGAAGGAAAGCCTCTTATGCCAGCGCTTACCGTTTCTCTTTTAGCACTCGGCGTTGTTGTGATTGGAGCAGCCTTTGCAATTATTAAGTATCGAACTGTAAGTGATGTCGCACCTGAAAATGTTTCTGAATTTACAAAAGCAGCACGCAAGGATCTTTATCAAGATATTCTCAATGACAGGTTACTTGTTGCTCCAGGAACGCTCTTAACTGCTGGATTAGTAAGAGCAGATGATCGGGTCATCGATGGTGGGGTCAGGTTTGTCGGTAGTTTCTTAGGTGCTACTTCAGATGCACTACGCAAGGTTCAGAATGGCTTTGTTCGTAGCTACGCCCTTCTCATGCTTGCAGGCCTTGTAATTACTGTTATTGCTGTGTGGGTGATCGGAGCATGAACATTCTCTCCGTAGTCACGCTTTTCCCTCTCGTTGGCGTTTTGGCGCTAGCGCTTATCCCAAAGACAAATACCTATCAAATCAAGATAGTTGCCCTCGGTACCTCAGTGGTGACTATGGTGCTTTCTTTTGTTATGGCCATTCAATACAAATCACCAGCATCTGGCTTTGCCTTTGTAACTTCACACGCCTGGGTATCAAGCTTTCATATTAATTACGCACTTGGTATCGATGGCTTAGCACTTGTCTTGATTCTTTTAACCACAGTTCTTGTTCCAATTGTTGTTCTTGGGGGCTGGAATGAATCTGAAGGTGGACGCTGGAGCGTGAAGACCTTCTATATGTTGATCTTGGTTTTAGAGACCTTCATGATCGGTGTCTTTGCCGCAACAGATGTCTTCTTGTTCTATGTGATCTTTGAGGCGATGCTGGTTCCTGTTTACTTCCTTATTGGTGGTTTTGGTACAGGTGAACGCGCAGCAGCGGCGCTCAAGTTCTTGCTCTATAGCCTCTTTGGTGGGCTACTCATGTTAGCTGCTGTGATTGGCATCTACATCATCTCTGCGCAGCAAGCTATTGGTTCATTTGATGTAAGTGCGTTATCTCATCTGAGCATTGATCACACAACACAAAATTGGCTATTCCTAGGATTCTTTATTGCCTTTGCAATTAAAGCGCCACTTTGGCCATTTCATACATGGCTTCCTGGGGCAGCAAAAGCTGCAACACCAGGGACATCTATTTTGCTTCTCGGAGTTCTAGATAAAGTCGGAACCTACGGAATGATTCGTTTTTGCCTCACGCTTTTCCCAGATGCAACAAAGACCTTTGCCCCTTACATCATTGTTCTCTCTGTCATTTCCGTTATTTATGGAGCCTTCCTCGCCATCGGACAAAAAAATCTAAATTCGCTTATTGCGTTCACTTCGATCTCACACTTTGGGTTTATTACGCTAGGAATTTTTGCTTACACATCTCAAGGCTTAACTGGCGCAACGTTGTATATGGTCAACCACGGCTTCTCAACAGCAGCGCTCTTCCTTGTTGGCGGCTGGATGGTTTCTCGCCGCAAATCTGCCGCAATTGAAGATTTTGGTGGGCTGCAGCGCGTTACTCCGATCATGGCGTGGATGTTCTTTATCGCAGGCTTATCTGCTTTAGCTTTGCCAGGGCTTTCAAGCTTTGTCAGTGAATTCCTTGTTCTTCTTGGAACATTTACGAGATATCCAGTGGCGGCAATTATCGGCACATTAGGAATCGTTTTAGCGGCGCTTTATGTCTTGATCTTGGTTCAGCGCTCACTGCATGGACCACTCAAGAGCGGAAATGAATCTATGAGTGATCTTAATCTTCGTGAGAAGATTGCAATCGCCCCGGTCATTGCAGCTCTTGTGATCCTTGGTTTTTATCCAAAGCCGGCAATTCATGTCATTAATCCATCAACGACATCGACCATGTCCCAGATGAATGTCTCAGACCCACATGTATTGGCAGGTAAATAATGTTTACGATGCCAACGCTTAATTACTCTCAGCTCGCTCCTATTCTTATTGTTCTAGGTGGCGCGCTATTGGGTGTATTAGTTGAAGCCTTCTTGGGAAAGAAGCAACGGGGCCCAGTACAAATCGTCCTTGCACTTGGAACACTGGCTCTTTCATTTGTGTGGCTGCTTCGTATCAGAAATGATGTCTCTGCAACTGCAGCGATGGGATCAGTTGCGACAGACGGATTTGGAATCTTCCTGCAGGGGGCGGTTCTCGTCTTGGCTTTCTTAGCGCTCTTGTTGATTGCAGATAATGATCACTTTGCTCCTGCTGCATCTGCTCTGCCCGGCTCAGAAGAAGAAGCACAGGCGCTTTTGTCAGGAACAAGAACTACTGAAGTGTTCCCACTAACACTTTTTGCTGTCGCTGGAATGATGCTCTTTCCTATCGCAACAGACTTCATCACTCTCTTTGTTGCACTTGAAGTGCTCTCACTTCCCCTCTACATCATGACTGGTTTGTCTCGTCGTCGCAGATTATTGTCACAAGAAGCAGCTCTGAAGTACTTCTTGCTCGGTGCCTACTCTTCGGCCTTCTTCCTCTTTGGCATTGCATTCCTCTATGGCTATAGCGGAACTTTGTCGCTGACTGATGTTGGAACAGCGAATATTTTCTCTGTTGGAAGTCCTGCCTTCTTGTATATCGGAATGGTTTTTCTCACCATTGGTCTGCTCTTTAAAGTCGGAGCTGTTCCATTTCACTCATGGACACCTGATGTTTATCAAGGCGCTCCAACACCTATCACTGGATTTATGGCAGCTTGCACAAAGATCGCGGCATTTGGCGCTCTACTACGTATTTTCTATGGTGCGTTTTTCTTGATGCAATTTCAGTGGAAGCCATTTCTCACAACTATTTCAATTATCACGATGGTCCTAGGGGCAATCGCAGCGATGTCACAGCGTGACATCAAGCGCACACTTGCCTATTCATCTATTACCCATGCAGGCTTCCTGCTAGCAGGCGTTGTTGCGCTCAACAAAGATGGACTAGCCGCATCGATGTTCTATCTTGTTGCATATGGTTTTGCGACAGTCGGCGCATTTGGAATTGTGACTTTGGTTCGTGATTCCTCCGGTGAGGTAACCGATCTTTCAAAGTGGGCTGGTCTTGCCAAGAAGTCGCCTCTGGTTTCTGTTGCTATGGCTATCTTCTTGCTTAGCTTTGGTGGCGTGCCACTGACTAGTGGATTTATCAGCAAGTTCTCGATCTTTACTGCGGCCTATCAATCGGGCAATATAGCTATTGTCGTGGTCGGCGTGCTTTCAAGTGCGATCGCGCTTTTCTTTTACTTGCGCGTCGTACTGATGCTTTTCTTCCAGGAAGCCCCAACAGATGGTGTTTCAGTTGTTATTCCATCGATCATGACGCGTATTGCCATCGGAGTATGCGCTGTTATGACGCTGATCTTAGGGGTGTATCCAAGCTTGCTTCTTAATCTTGTGAACACAATGGCAACGCTGGTTCATTAAGCCAATTCGTCGAAGGCGCTCATTTCTCCGCGCATCTCTGGGTGATCATAAAAATCAGTAATGATTGCTAGGCAAATCTCATTCTTTTCTTTGAGCACAGCATGTGATGTGCCAGGAATAATTGCAAGCCTTCCGTTAGGAAGAGCTTCATAGAGATCAATGCCATGATGGTTATCAAAAGGCTCATCATCACCATTGAGTACAAGAACTGGGCAGGTAATTGTGCTGATTTGAGCTTGAGTCATATTTGGCTCTTTGGCCCATATTTCATATGCCTTTTTAATAATAACTTCTTGCATATAAGCAGGCTCTGGTGAGCGCTCAGCAAACTTTGCTTTATCTTCTTCGCTAATAATGATCGGCTCATCAAAGAAATCAAGTCCACAATCCCAGTGGTAGTTCGTTCCTCCGGCAACAATTGAAAGCACAAGATCAGGACGCTTGAGCGCGACCATCAGCGCAATGATTCCGCCATCGCTATGGCCGATAATGTGAGTAGGGCCGCCAATGACATCTTCGATATATGAAATTGCTTCATCGGTTTGAAAATCAAAGTGGTAATAACCCTCACGTACTGGAGTTCTACCGTGAGCTGTGCGGTCATAGCCATAAACGTGAAACCTGTGACCTACAGCTGGCATTACTTGCCAATCAAAACTTTCTGTTGAACTTAGACCACCATGAAGAAGAAGTAGAGGCGCACCGTTATCTTCTCCTTCAACGCTCCATACCTTGTGACCACGCAGGTCGATATATGCCATGGCGAGTGTTAAATGGAGTCCATGATGTTGCGATTACCGCGGTCAAATGTGAAGTAGTTCCAAGTCCAATCGGCAATCGTCGCAACTTTATTACGACCACCCATGAGATAGAAAAGGTGCAAGAACAACCAACCAAACCAAGCAATGGGCCCGCTAATTTTTATTCCCTTAACTTGAATGATTGCTTTGTGGCGACCAATGGTTGCCATAGAACCTTTATCCACGTACTTAAAATCAGGAAGCTTCTTGCCCTTCATCAGGCGCAAGATTTGTGCAGCAGCAAAACGACCTTGTTGCATGGCAACTGGGGCAACTTGTGGCAGGAAGCGACCGTTCGCACCTTTTGTTCCTGCAACATCGCCAACTGCAAACATATATGGGTAGTGAGAAACTTGAAGAGTTGGGTCGGTCTTGAGGCGATTGGCTTCTACCTGAACGCCAAGTTGGTTAATAGCTGGTGCACCTTTTACGCCAGCGGCCCAGACAATGACATGCGCACGCATATTTGTTCCATCGCCGAAGTTGATTTGGCCATGATCGATTGACTTCACTTGAGTATTGAGCATGACATTCACGCCCATCTTCTCAAGTTCCTTCTTGGCGTTATCTGTTAGTTTCTCTGCAAACATAGGTAGCAAGCGTGGGCCGGCCTCAATCAAATAAATGTCTACATGCTTTGATGCATGTTCATTGTCATGGCGAAGTGGGCCATGACGAAGTTCGGCGAACGCTCCAGCCATTTCAACACCAGTTGGGCCACCTCCAACAACAACGATGGAAAGGCGTGTGTCATCTTGAAAGCGGCAGAGGTCTTCAAAGCGGCGCATTACTTCTGAGCGAATAAGCACTGACTCTTGGATAGTTTTCATGCCGAGCGTGTATTCACTTACTCCTGGCACACCAAAGTCTGCGGTGACAGAACCAAGTGCAACTATAAGAAAATCAAAAGGGAGAAGCTCTGAGCTATCAAGCTTTACGGTTTTATTCTTGTGATCGACAGAAATAGGAGAGCCCATACGAAACTTTGCATCATATTTGCGTACGGCGCCTCTTATAGGAAAGGCCACATGGTCTGCTGCGATACCGGCTGTTGAAACTTGATAAAGAAGAGGCAAGAAAGTTTGGTAGTTGTTGCGATCAACAACTGTGACATCCGCGTGACGACCGAGCGCTTTTGCAGCAGCTAATCCTCCGAAGCCACCTCCGAGGATGACTACCCGAGGCTTTCCCTTGAAATCTTTGACCCAACTGGCAAACGCTGAGAGGACTTCTTGCTGTTCAGCAGGGGTCTGGCCATAGACGGGTACCGCTCCGACTGCTCCGTTGGAATTCAACGTAAAGTTCCTTTTCCGCTCGTTATTTCTATGGGGTAAGTCTACTGTTTCTCTCATGAGCGATGCACCGAAAGACCGGCTAGTTCTTGTGACTGGTGCCTCTGGCTATGTTGGAGGAAGGCTAGTTCGGGCGCTTCTCAATCAAAATATGAAGGTCAGAGTTTTCGTTCGCGACCGTCAGAAAATTTCATCACAGCCATGGGCAAATATGGTCGAAATCTTCGAAGGCAATGCCGATGATTTTGAATCTACCAAGAGCGCTCTCATGGGGGTTCACACTGCCTTCTATTTACTCCACTCCATTAATGCAGGAACTCGCTTCGATAAATTAGAAGAAAACATGGCGGCAAATTTCGCCCATGCATCGCGTGTTGCAGATGTGAAGCAGATTGTTTATCTCGGCGGAATTGCCAATGATGAGAAGCAGAGCATGCACCTTGAGTCGCGCGCTAATACCGGCAAGAGACTCGCATATGGAACGGTCCCGGTCCTTGAATTTAGAGCGGGCGTCATCATCGGTTCAGGTTCTGCGTCATTTGAAATGATCCGACACATGACTCACAGGCTTCCCATCATGATTACGCCTAAATGGGTTCGAAATCGTACGCAGCCAATTGCTGTCCGGGATGTGCTCTACTACCTCACTACTGCTGCAAAATTTCAAAAGCCAGTAGAGGGCGTATTTGATATCGGCGGGCCAGATGTTTTGACTTATGAGAATATGATTCAAACTTTCGCCAAGGTAAGCCATTTACGCAAGCGTATTTTTATCAAAATTCCATTTCTCACCCCTGCTTTTTCAAGCTTGTGGATTGGGCTTGTGACACCAGTTCCCACATCACTTGCCAGACCACTGGTTGGATCACTAGTCAACGAAGTAATCGCAGATCCTGCGAAAAATGTGAATCAGATTATTCCTCTACCCCCTGAAGGCTTACTCACTATCGAAAAAGCATTTGCTCTGGCACTTGAAAAAGTTGAAGCTCACCTCGTTGAATCACGCTGGTCAGATGCATCTTTATATATGCCACCCTGGCAAAAGACTCAGGGAGATCCTGAATGGTCAGGGGCTGCTGAATATAAAGATGAAAGAATTTTTTATACCGACGCATCTTTAAAATCACTCTGGCGGGCCATCGAACAAATTGGTGGGGACCACGGTTGGTATGGGGCAGATCTGCTCTGGTATCTGCGTGGTCTTATGGACAGCATGATTGGTGGTGTTGGTCTTCGCCGCGGCCGTCGTGATCCTGACTTTTTGCGCCAAGGAGAGTCCCTTGATTTTTGGAGGGTTGAATTATTAGAGCGTGAACACATACTGACTTTGGTGGCGGAGATGATCTTGCCTGGCAAAGCATGGTTACGCTTTGAGATTGCCGAAGTAGACCATGATGGCAAGAAGCAGCGCCGCATGATCCAGACCGCAACATTTCAACCCCATGGCATGGGTGGTCATATTTACTGGGCTCTGGTTTATCCATTTCATGGATTTATCTTCCCAACGATGGCGCGTAACTTAATCCGTGCAGCGAAATCTTTCGATTACCACAGCAACATGCCATCCCTCAATTAGAGGCAAAAAGCGCCCACTGTCAGTGCTTCCTTCTATGATGTTCTCATTATGGGTAAGGCAGAATTAACAGAGCTTGAGCTATCAATCTTGGCTTTTGAGCGTCAATGGTGGCGCCATGCAGGGGCAAAGGAATCTGCTATTAAAGAGACTTTTGATTTAGCTCCCGCTGCCTATTACCAATTGCTCAGTGTTCTTATTGACAAGGAAATAGCTTACGAATTAGAACCAATGCTCATTAAACGTCTTCGCAGACTGCGTGATGTTCGCTCATCAAAAAGAGCAGAGGGTTTTAAGCTCGGTTAGCTGCGGAATTAAAATTTATATGTCCTGCTAGTTTTGGCAATCCTTGGCATAACAACTTTGATCAAGAGAACTAATCCCATATAACTTGCAGGAATTGCAACTACAGCAGAGAAAATGTGACTGAAGAGGTCCATGGATCAATCATCACCATTTTCACCGTCATCATCACCATGCGCTCCGCCCACAATTTGTAGAAGCGTGCTTCGGTGAGAGTGTGTGGTTCCCTTGCTAGTTGATGGCGCAGGTTGTGTGACTGATGAGCTTGTAGAAGTCGTGACGCTCTGAGTACTTTGAGTACTTTGAGTACTTTGAGAACTTTGAACAGCTTGTGTTGGGTTACTTGTGCTCACTTGGTCGCGGTGCGCCTGGGCATAAACAGCTCCAGAGCTAATAACGAGCGCCATCGCAAGGAGAGCGATTTGTGGTTTAGCTGAAGGTAACTTGCTGTTCTTTGTTCTCATGGGTAGATCATGGGGCGCCGATCTGTGGTGACACTTAGGTATTTCTGAGAGCCAACTTAGAGATTTTGGCAGTTCTGCCCCCAGCCCACGCGTGAGCAGGCTCCCTTCGGTTTGCCCAGAGCTCCAGCCTGCTCTAGATTTGGTTTTATCACTCGAAGTACCAGAGTGCTAAATCGCCTTTAAGCTAATGAAATTTATGAGGAGTAAAACATGGCAAAGATGATCGCCTTTAATGAAGAGGCTCGTCGTGGTCTTGAGCGCGGGATGAATGCGCTCGCTGACGCCGTCAAAGTAACACTTGGACCTCGCGGTCGTAACGTTGTTCTTGAAAAGAAGTGGGGCGCTCCCACAATCACAAACGATGGTGTCTCCATCGCCAAAGAGATCGAACTCGATGATCCTTGGGAAAAAATCGGCGCAGAATTAGTAAAAGAAGTTGCTAAGAAGACAGATGATGTTGCAGGAGACGGAACAACAACTGCAACAGTATTGGCTCAAGCACTCGTGCGTGAAGGTCTTCGCAACGTTGCTGCTGGATCAAATCCAATGGCTCTTAAGCGCGGTATCGAAAAGGCTGTTGAAGCAATCTCAGCTGAACTTTCAAAGATGGCTAAGAACGTTGATACAAAAGAGCAGATCGCAGCTACTGCATCTATCTCTGCTGCTGACACAACAATCGGCGAGATGATCGCTGAAGCGATGGATAAGGTCGGCAAAGAAGGCGTTATCACTGTTGAAGAGAGCAATACATTCGGTCTTGAGCTAGAGCTCACCGAAGGTATGCGTTTTGATAAGGGTTACATCTCGCCTTACTTCACAACTGATTCAGATCGCATGGAAGCAGTCCTTGAAGATGCCTATATTTTGATCTCAAGTGGCAAGATCACAAACATCAAGGATCTAGTTCCTATTCTTGAAAAAGTAATGCAATCAGGTAAGCCGCTTCTTATTCTTGCTGAAGATGTTGAGGGTGAAGCCCTTGCAACTTTGGTAGTAAACAAGATTCGCGGAACATTCCGCTCTGTCGCTGTTAAGGCACCTGGCTTTGGAGATCGCCGCAAGGCAATGCTCCAAGACATTGCAATCTTGACTGGCGCAACAGTTATCTCTGAAGAAGTTGGTCTCAAGCTTGAGAGCGCAACTATGGATCTACTTGGAAAAGCTCGCAAAGTTGTTGTTGGTAAGGAAGAGACAACAATTGTTGAGGGCTCAGGAGATGCTGATCAGATTAAGGGCCGCGTCAATCAAATTCGCGCCGAGATCGAGAACAGCGATTCTGATTATGATCGTGAGAAGCTTCAAGAGCGTCTTGCAAAGCTTGCTGGAGGAGTTGCTGTCATTAAGGCAGGAGCTGCAACAGAAGTTGAGCTTAAAGAGCGTAAGCACCGCATCGAAGATGCAGTGCGCAATGCAAAGGCTGCAGTAGAAGAAGGAATCGTTGCCGGCGGCGGCGTTGCTCTTCTTCAAGCTGGAAAGATTGCACTTGCAAAGCTCTCACTCGCAGGAGATGAAGCAACCGGCGCTCGTATTGTTGAGTTCGGAATTGAAGCACCTCTTAAGCAAATTGCTATTAACGCTGGCCTTGAAGGCGGAGTTGTTGTTGAGAAGGTTCGTAACTTGGAATCAGGTTGGGGACTTAATGCTGCAACTGGTGAATATGTAGACATGATCAAATCTGGAATTATTGATCCAGCAAAGGTCACACGTTCTGCTCTTCAAAACGCAGCATCTATCGCAGCGCTCTTCCTCACAACAGAGGCAGTTATTACAGATAAGCCAGAACCTAAGTCAGCGGCAGCAGCTCCTGCTGGTGGCGGAGATATGGACTTCTAATACGCGTAGATTGCATAAAGCCCTCGGCAATCCCGAGGGCTTTTTCATTGCGATATTGCCTCTACAATTGAGCCATGTCAGTCAAAGATCCGTTCAACGCACTTGAACTTGCGCGCCAAGCAGCATGTGAAGATTCCCATGATGCGAAGTTTGTTGGCGAGCTTGTTTCTATTGATGCTGAAGATGAGCGCATCTGTACATACCTTTTTGAAAGCTCACTTCCTGGTTATCACGGATGGCGTTGGGCAGTAACAGTTGCAAAGCTAGATTCTGATTCTCCTGCAACTATTTGTGATGTTGTTCTGCTTCCAGGCGCCGAGTCATTACTTGCTCCAGAATGGGTTCCTTACAAGGACCGTATTTTGCCTGGGGATGTTGGCGTTGGCGACATCATTCCAACATCAGCAGATGATGTTCGTCTAGTTCCAGGTTTTGCCGAACTTCCAAGTGATGGTGAATTAGATTTGCAGGAAGCATTTGAGCTAGGTCTTGGACGTGCACGTGTTCTCTCAGTTGAAGGAATTGATGCAGCGAGTAAGCGTTGGCATAGCGGAGACCGAGGACCGGCAACTCCAATTGCTCAATATGCACCAAAGCCATGTCACTCATGTGGTTTCTTTATTCCTATTGCAGGATCTTTGCGAAGTGCCTTCGGTGTTTGCGCCAATGCGCTCTCACCGGAAGATGCCCGCGTAGTTTCGGTAGATCACGGCTGCGGCGCTCATTCTGAGGCGCTCATCGTGGCCGAATAAGCGCTCGAATACCCGAATAACGAGCCA
>Ga0208874_1000718_pt1 | contig 10784 bp, 5 predicted proteins | sample CryBogCBH10Oct08_FD_184604 | JGI IMG/M metagenome (GOLD analysis project Ga0208874, IMG submission 184604) | Freshwater microbial communities from Crystal Bog, Wisconsin, USA - CBH10Oct08 (SPAdes) (version 2) | ecosystem: Environmental > Aquatic > Freshwater > Lake | place: Crystal Bog... | reverse complement strand
AAGAAGCTTTATGGGAATTTGATTAAAATCAAAATAATGGAAGAAACTACCGATAAGGAAATTGAAACGAAAATCGTTGAGCACTTTATTGAAATGGGTTATGGTTCCGATGAATTTTTGGATCAAGTGGAACCGTATGCAAAACTTTATGTCAAAATATTATTTATATTGAAAACAAACTTCGTCAACGAGGAGAACATGCATATTTATTTGAATCACTATGAGGTGTATGATGATCACGTGCGCAAAGGAAAGAGGATAGTAAAGGATAGAAAAGGGTCTATTACGCGTAAGCCGCATTCTTGTAAACGTACTATCTAACTATAACTTTCATATCACCAGGTGGTGATGCCGAAGAGGAACGAGTGGCAATATACAGGAATGTAATCGCAGAAAAAAATTCTTTCATCGAACGATTAAGAAAAAAGTTTAAGCGTCGTTTAAATCTAATCGGCAAGTATATTGCGAGCACCATTAATTTAGATGATTTTACGTTGTTTGTTTCCAGGAAAAAATCTACTAACCGAAGCTAATCAATCATCCTCGTCCCTAGGCTGTTCCCACCTCATTACGCTGGATGATTTATCAAATGAGCCAAGCGAGAATGGTGGTAGTTGTGATATTAATAACAACAAAGGTGATGCGAATAGAGCCTCAGCTGGGGCAAGACAAGCCTCTACCGAATCGTGGAGTCTGGGCAGAATAGTCAAGGCAGCTATTGAGGATGGATTGTTTGCTACCGTCGGAGATATGAGTGTAGTGGAGGAGAGTCATGGGCAGGATGTGGGGATTATGAAGACGGGTGCTGTAGTGGAGGAGAGTCATTTGCAGGATGTGGTGGTTATGAAGACGGGTGCTGTAGTTGAGGAGAGTCATGGGAAGGATGTGGTGATTATGAAGGCGGGTGCTGTAGGGTTGGCGATACAATCAGAAGTCGGAGCTAAAGAGATAATGGATTTAATTCGATATGACGTGAATGAACATTTGCTAGTTTATAAAGATTTTCGAGAAATTATTATTCCTCGGACGAATATCATATCGGATGATTCTATTGAGGCCTTTAGTAATTTGTGTACAAGCTGGCAATGGAAATGGGAACATTTATATCCGTTAGTTGGATGGCGATTTCCTTCCAGTAAAGTTGATTGGATTGGATTTGATCCACAATTACGCAATATTATTTCTATGAGTCATTTATTGAGGTCCTATGAATGGTGTAAAAATACGGAAAATGTTTTACCACACGATAGCGTTAAGTACTCTGAATTAGAAAATTTAGAGATCCTTGAAATAATCACATGTGAGGAGGCCTGTTCTGTGAAGTTTGGTTTATGCTTATTGCAGCATTGGTACGCAGAATACACGGAACTTAAGCAAGAGGATATGATATCGTGTTGGAAAGATCATTTGCGCATTTTGACAGGATACATAAATGATCAGCCTAGGTATGATGTACAGAACTTAAGCGGAAACATTAAGCAACTGGAGCTCATAATACAAGAAAACAAACAATTACTTCAGTTGAAAAACGACATCATAACCCAAGAAATTTCAAATATTTACCATGAATTGGCACGTTTGTATTCAATTAGTAGTGTAATCTTGGGTTACTATTGCAAGCTAATAACTATAATAAGAGATGAGATCATTCGTCGATTTCAAATTAATGATTCTTCACATCTTCGAACTCATCTTGGGGTTTATCGAAATCACAATGAGTTCAATGAAGACCCGTTAGTTCACGTAGTTATCTCAATACTTTTACAATTGACACAAGCGATAAAGGAATGCCAGCGAAGTCATAAGCACCTGCATGAAGTTGTGGCTGGGGAACAGGGATCATTGCCAGATAATGTTATGCTTAAAATCGATGAGTTTCGAAACACTTTACAAAATTTTCCAGAGTCTAATTTCATCGATTTTAATATAGATTACTCTAAGTGGTTAATTCTAATTCCATGCATTTCCGACGTTATGAGCTACTTACAACAAGTTCTAATGAAAGATCTCAATGTGAGGTCTTTTCGAAGTGTGCCTGAATTCTTACCAAATCTTTCTCTGAAGTACATGAATTTAAGAGGGGTAATGGAGGAAGCTATCTTGCGTTGTGATAATGATTTAGACATGATGTATGATAACATTGATGGGGCCATTGAAGAACTATGCTACTCGGAGGCGGAATCAGATACAGATCACAAAGAAATTAGCATGGCAGCATCATTTGATAAAGGTTCAACTAACTCAGTCGCTGTGAAGGTCAATAGTCAGATAAGGAAAGGAATTGTTTTAGATAATGAAGAAGGGAAGATAACGTTAAAATCTGGCAACGCATGCAGAGTGTTAGGACGAAGGAGAAGTATAATTATGGATGAAGACGAAGAGCCTTCTCTGTCCCCGATTCAAGAAAATTCCAGACATGATGTTTCTATTAATCAATCCTCTACATCGCCAAACAGTACCGTTTGCAGCAATACGGATTCCTCTGCTAAATACAAAGTATCGGACAGGAAAACCAAGAAAGTAACGCCCTCAGTTGCATCGAAGAGTAGTTCAATTGATGAATGTTCGAAAATCGAAAAACTTAGCAGAACTTCAAATCATGTGAAGCCTCTATTCACTACAAGAAGAGCAGTCGATTCACCTCAAGGTCTAGCTCGTAAAGAGCTTCTATACATTTTACAAGCAATTAAGTACGGTATTAGTCAGCTGAAATCGTTGGATTACTTTTCTATAATTAGGTCCAACAACTTCTCCGTGTCAGACAAATCAATTCCCATGCGTTTACCAATTTGTTATATTATCAGACAAATAGAAAATTTGTTTGAAATGATCGAGAAAGGGAAATGTTTAAGAACGAGAAGTCATTCAATATTCCAAGATTTAACCAATAAGGATTTTAGTGATTACAAGGATGAAATCAGCGAACTATATCGTTTATATTCAGTCTTGACTAGGAAGATTGTTATGAATGATGACTATAAATTGTTCATATCGAGTACAAGTTCAAATTGCATTAATGAAAAAAATGCCGAAAAGCAAACATTGTTCTTTCAAGTTGTCTACGATAACATCATTAACTTGTGGAGGACATTAGACAATTTTATTTGGGAGGATTTTAAAGGTATGATATATATAAATAAGTTTAGTATAATATTTACGTATAATTACTGATTTACTTTAGGTGGTGTATTGGATTCTTCTTATGTTACTGCATTAACAGCAACACGCCTTGTTTATTTTATCAAGAAGTCTTTCAATCATATTAAGAACATCAAACTATATTTGGATGTTCAGTGTGGCATACCATACTTGGCTTACTGTATGATGAGCGTATTTCCTCACATCACTGTTGTAGCGCTTGACTGTATTGATATTATTCGTAAAATTGAACGCAACATCGATAATGTGAAAACAAAGGAGTTGGAATTATTGCATCTCATTAACTACCGTGATATTGACGTACTAGATGGGTCCAGTAACTCGCATATTCGATTCCATTATGATATCAAACAATTCCAGGTCATCACTTGCCTGAGTAATGATTTACAGCAATATGAAACTATAATAAAACATCATTTGCCTGAATCTTGCTGTAAAATCATTTGTTTTCGAGTGGGTCCTAAAGCATTTCCTGATCTGTATAATAAGTGGCTGATGGAGATGAAATTCGAATTGGTGAAGAGGATAAAAGGCTGTTCTGTTAAAGCAGTTGATAGTGAGGTATTTATTGTTTGTTAATCTAACGATAATAATTAATCAAATTTATTTAGGATAAGGATATCTTCATCATTATTATCTACAAATTCAGAGAATGCTCTGATAACCACAAGGTTCCTAACATAGATTTTCAGAATAGATCTGCATGTAATCGAAACAAAAGACTAAAGCTTGACCAGTCAGACTCTAACTACATTCATGCGACAGATTACAAACATATTGATCGTGAAGATCATAAACTTAACATTCTTGATGCGGTCGATATTAATGCCTTCAGTAAAGCACTCTTCCCTAAGTTTTCTTCTGATCCTACTGTAACCAGTTTGATGATCTCAGCGTTACAGAATTCTAAAACAAATATTGTTGAGGATATTTGCCTAGTTTGTGGTGGAGTGCCTAATTTGGGGATTAATGATACATCTGCCATCCAAAAAGTTCAGGATAGTTTTTCTTCACAATATATGAAATCTGGTGTTGATGAAGTGTATAATACAGGATCACATGATAACACTCTTGCTACCTGTGATAGATCGGTTGATATTATAGTGGATTCACCTGAAAAAGTTATGATTTTATCACAATCTACAGAGCCGAGTTCAATCAACACGAAATACTTGTCCCCTTGTTCCTCTAAACCATACGATCACGTGCTTTCAGCTAAAGATTTAAGTGGACTCAGTTTCAACAAATTCTATGAGAATGTTTTGCTTCAGGTTGGAATCCCAGAATCATACGAATTCACAAAGAAACAAGAATTTTTTCAATTTGATAATCTGAAACAGGAAATCATTGATGGAAAACTGCCTATCTACGTTAAAGTTAGTAATGTGCCGAAGATGCCGAAGTGTGTTAAAACGTTCTATTCAATGTGCGTTCCTAATGGCACTTGCGCATATCAAGTTGTTCCAGTGTTGGAGAAGCTACTATCTATTGATGTGGAGAACTGGAAGAATAGAGCCGTAATTGGAAATGAATTGAGCGCGGAACACTGGTTAAATAGTATTGACCGCAATTGCAATGATTCTAAGATATCATCTTCGTTGCAAAACAAGCTTCATCTAGTTCATAAATTCCTCAAGGATAATAATTGTAATCTGGGCATAGGGTTCCGTGAACAAGAACTTTGGGGAGATATGTGGGATGTCGTAGAAATGATACCTACACATGTGACGACGTCATTATGGGTATGTGAAAGCGGTCATAGCGTATCTGATAAATGGTTCATGCTGCTATGGGTACCAGGAACTTCGATGGGGGCAGAGAATCCAATTCCTGAAATGATCTACCCAAATATGTTAAAAGCATTAACAAACCGAGCTGTTATAGTGGTCGATGAAGTGCCAAAAGGGTGTACTAGTCACTACTATCCAATGTATATTCCAAACATCGTTCCTCATCTTCCCGATATTGTGCATGAATTCTGCCAGTACGCAAGTCAAAAGGCTTATTTCAATAAATTTATTTCAGCAAAATCTTTAGCAACACCGTTTATCGTTCAATATGGGGATGTCAAAATATGGATTTCAAGTATTACAGATGGATACCACGATTTACATTTCCCTAATCTTGTTGGTGATGAACTTCGTCGCAGCTTCGTATCGTCACTAAAGTCCCACAAAGTTCAGTATGGGTTAGCGATTAATCTTGTTAAGGAAAAGATAAAATCGGGCGTGTTTAGAAGTGACGGTTCATGCGGTTTTCAGTGCGCACATTACATAACCAGCAATCTCGTCTACTTCAATGAAAATGGGATTGAAGATGCCCCTTATCTGGACAAAGTTGATGCAAACGCCGATTACTGTAATACTTTACTAAAATGGGTTCAGTCAGCCAAGGTTACTCCCGAAATGCGTAATAAACTAGAACGCTGTTTAGATTTTACCGTCTCTAAGATGAAACCAACTCATGAATCTTCAAAACTACATGCCGGATCTAAGAGAAAGTACAGTGGAAGGTTAAGTTACCTCGACCGTAAGTTTTGGTTGAGCTACCAAGATATTAGATCCGTAACTTCTAGTGAAAAAACAAAGGTTGGATTCTGGATACATAATTCTAAAACAAGACGAAAATCAAAACAAAGCAATCAGTGGATCATTGAGAATTGGATTAACTACTCCGGAACGACGATGAATGATAATCCCATAACATACTTAGGGAATTTTTCAGAACTTAGCAGTGTATTTTCGGAGTGTAAGTTGAATATTTTGCTCAAAGATTATCACTACTGTCCTTTTCTGATGCCAGAGAACTGTAAATATTTCTTCGATAATATACTTAATTATATGGCAATAGGACTACTTAATCGAAACTACAACGAGTATAAACACACTTTGGTTAGTACCGATGGTCGTGAAATTACAAGGGATTTGAATGAAGAAAGAGAAAACGAAGGAGAGGATGTCATTAAAAACTACAAAACATATATAGTAGGTGAAGATATTCCAATACTCTATTAACTTAAAACCCTTGATAGTATGCGTACTGAAACTCCATTGTCCATTTGTAAATAATATTTGTCCCACATGAATAAATTCATGTAAATTTGTGTTTCTTATGTATTGTAAATGCCAAAAATATGGGTTAATGTAATTTATTTAATTACTTGGTGCTTATTTTTTTTTGTTAAGCATCTTAGTTGTTAACGTTACTAAGCAATTATTACATTCTTTGTTTTTATGTTTATGTTAATTTTAGATTTCATTAGCTATCTTACTATAATAAGTTGAATTATAGTTAAGAATTTATATTACGACTAATTTAACCAAATTTTGTGGAAACTAATAACGTTATACTAGGAGATTTTAGGACATTAATTTAAAAAGTATTAGATACACCCAGCAAAAATGAAATTTTGTACAACCAATTCCTCTCTAATGCGAAATGAAGATGTCAATGACAAGAGAATTAGTAATACAAAAAATTTAGTTAATTAAATATTATAGAACGTAAAACGAAACAGAAACAAAACACTGCTATCCAACAATGAATCCTAATAGTCATCGTCTTGGTCAGATGACGTAATTGCGGAATCTCCATCCCTGATATGTTCTTGCGGTAAATTGCTTACATACCTATTCGGCTCCATCAATATGTTACCTAAATTGTGCGCATTCAAATACTCCCTTTGTTCACTTACATTACCGACAAAATTTTCCATTCGGTCATGAATGTTGTTACGCCACCCTGACCTATCAAAATATGGGCGATCAATCACATAAAAAACATTTCGTGCATTTGGTTTGTTGTCATTGTAAACATATTGCTCACTTAATTCTGGTATGACAAATACCGGTCGTACAATGGAATCGACTGGTATTATGTGATACTTAAAGAGTCTATCATTATTAGGATCTGCTGCCCATTTGAAGGCTTTCCCTAGCTGACCACGTGTTGATGCAGGCTGATTACACTTTCTGCGGTTATTTTTAATTTCATACATTTCTTGAACAACACAATACATGTCAAGTTCATGTTCATCACCACCAATTTTTTGCAAACACATAAACAATAATAATTTCACTAAAATAGTTTTCACCAAACGCTTTTCCATAACTTTATCACCTCGTTTTATACCATCATTTAGTGATACCTCATCATCTTCAGTTCCATTGACATCATCCAAGGCAATAGAGACCAGAACGTAGTCGTACCTAGATTTGTTTTCTAAGTGCCTTAAATCCGTGTGATTGTGTTTTGTTGTAGCGTATAGCTTCCCAGAGCCTATAGATTTGGGATCACTAATGAATTTGATTGCTCCAATAAAGTACGTATAATATTCGCACATATCAACGACATTGTCCCATTGTATACCTATGTCATCTTTGACAACATTCAATAAATCCAACTTATACACCATATCAAGAAATTTTTTAACCGTGTTCATAGGTTCATAAACGCATATAGTATTCCATTCATCATTTAATACAAAATGGTTTGGTGCATTAATTTCTCCATATTTTAAACGAAATTGATGCTTTTTATATTTGTTGATAATGAAATACCTTACGTTTTGGTTGCACCTGTTGATATTCCTCATTCTCTTTTTCACGGCATCCTCATCCTGATGTATTTGAGATATTATATTCAAATGCTTAGAAATATTCAGCAAATGAAATTTATTGAGCATTTCAAGACAAAGGTTATTATGTCTTTTACTGGTAGTTTCATATACTCCAGTTGTGGCTACCTTATGGTAAGCTTCCCATCTGGATGTACAGCACTTTAACAAACTACCAAATTTCCTAATGATAAGCGGCAAATGAAAGATTTTATGCGGATTTCTCTGCTTACATGGAGTATAATTTTCTCTTAACTGGTCAGCAATCAATACCTGATTCAAATCCCATACTAGCATGTAATGTGTGTATAAATTCTTTAACTTTTGGTCAAAATTTACAACGTCGTCTTCTATCCACTCAGATCTTTTAACATCAAAGTAAACGTCCAGTACACTTTCAATAGATCTGCTTATACGTCCTCTGATGTCAACCAATTCAATCATGTCTCCATTCTTATAAGTCCAAATCACCTTCTTCCTTGGTCCAGGTAAAATGTAGTCATCGAAGCCAATTGAATAGTAAATTTGGATTAATAGTGATATGAATGAATTTGATCTAAATCCTCCAAAGCTACCAGTTGCTCTGCCTTGCTCTTGCTTAGAAGTTTGAACATATTGCATCACACCATCCTTGAATTTAGTCCAATTGACATGAGGCATGTCATGTACATAGCAAAAATCGATCACTCGCTCCTCTAACCTACTAGCAACAGTTGAAAATTCCTGAATCTTTCCAAGATTGTGCGCAATAGTTAGTATAAACTTTACTAATGATTTCATTAATCCTGCGCAAAAGTTATGCAAAGTGTCCGGTGGTGTAGCAATGAAAATATTATTATCATGACCCATAGGTGCATCGAATGCTGGATTACGAAAAGGATGCATGTTAAAATAGCGCAATTCAGATAAGTTTTCTTCTTCCACTTTTGATACTAGTTCTCCTCTGCGCTGCTTTTCTGATGTCCTCTCTGCTAGCGAGCACTTAACAACAATGTCAGCATAGTTTCTTGGGAGATGGATAACATCATTGTATAACCCATCTTTGTACGAGTAAGTGCAATACGTGCAACCGTGTAAACAGTTTCCTTCCTGTAGACCGGCTTGTCTGTGTTGCTGGGGATCATCACCTACAAAGAATGCTACACACGGAAATAATAGCTTCATACCATGACCCAATACATGTACTCGAACACCTCCACTATCCCAATGTCTCTTAATATCTTCCATTATTTTTCTCCAATATTCTCTTTCTACCAACAGGTCAAAATGATGGATTTGATTTAAAATGAAACTTTTAGATTGGTTTGGGTACACTTTTTTCAGATGGTCTTCAAAAATTCTACGATTATTTCGCTTAAAGGTGGGTAAATAACCAATTATACACTTACTGACATCTTGTTCAATTAATTCATCAGAAAAATTTCCTATAGTACACATTACTGGCTTAACATTATTACCACTAATGTCATTAAGTTGAACACCATCAGAATAAAAAATAATGGGACAAGGTATGCCATCCTTATCTATATTTTTAACCATTATTTCAGTCTCCTTCAACCATTTGCTGCTCATCAGATCTGTGTACTTCAAATTGCCATCTTCATCCAGAGATTCGTGATATTGGAAACGTACGTGATCTTTATATTTGTACATAATCTCCGGATTTATAAGTAATTCGCTGATTGAGTACATAGGATCTCTCTGAAAAAGCAAAATAGGTTCTATGCTATTAAGCATATGCATTCGCCAAGCTCTAGGCCATTCAACATGAATTGTATCGAAATTATAAACCTTTAAAAAGGATTCTATTTTATTCTTCACACCTACAATACTTCTGGGAAATGAATCGCTTTGGGATGCGTTTAAAAACGTTTTGTGCAACAACTCAAGTAAAGCTTCCTGTTCTCTTACTGAGCAATGAAAAGTATTCCAATGATTATACAAATTTATTTTCTTCATAAGCTTAGAATCAAATTTGTCCCAGTAGTAATCACGCATGATTTTTATCATTTGTGCAAAATTGGTAGCAGCTAGGCAGCGTTTTCCATAGGAGAAATCGTACAATTTCTCTTGGAATTCGATGTATTTATTATAGCCCATGAAGGGTACTTCATTATCCATTATTTCCATATTTTGATTTTCAACTACATCCAAGCTCGCTTCATATTCAACGAAATCGAGGGCATTACGTTCTTTTGTCAATTGGACGATCAAATTTGGTTGGGGTGGCAAAGATTCCATATTCACATCATCACCACTAATCACATCGTTAAAAGGCTGCACAATGTTTAAGTTAGCATTTTCGGTACTGAATACTTGGCGTGTCTCAAAATTATTGGATAAATGTTTGCTTCGATTCGACATCACTACTGACTCTTTTGTAACAATTAATTTACTCTCTGCCGCTGCAGATTTATTTCTTGCACAATTCGCTGAGTTCTGATGACGAAATAAACCTCGAAATGTATCATAGGTTCTTCCATCTTGATATTGATCGAAACAATAAGGACAGACTGACTTATCGTTTCCTCCTTGACTTTCCTCTTCTTTTCTTTTCTTCTCTTCTGCTTCCGCAACAAGTCTAGAAGATTTCCTTACATTCATTGTTTTTTCATTCTTTTCCACATTCTCCTCGTCGTTTCTAGTTCTTCTTCTCGTCTCTTTTGGTGAAGATGAAGAATTAATAAATCCTAAATTTCTCAAAAATTCATTATTGCTTTGTAAATTTGTCTCTCTTACTTCTGAACTACTATTGGGAATCGCAGAACGCTTTAGATTACTCATACTACTTGTTAAAAAAATTTAGAACGCTTCAACGTTGAAATACGTACTGTTGGAACAAACTTCAATATAAATTACTCCGCTATAGCGGTGCCGTGGTACGCGGTAAGCCTTCATGGTGACCGCTATAGCGGCACCGCTATAGCGGTCACTATGGCGGTACCACTTTAGTGACCGCGTACCGCGGCACCGCTATAGCGGCACTCCACTATAGCGGTACCGCGGTACG
>Ga0208874_1000714_pt1 | contig 10875 bp, 7 predicted proteins | sample CryBogCBH10Oct08_FD_184604 | JGI IMG/M metagenome (GOLD analysis project Ga0208874, IMG submission 184604) | Freshwater microbial communities from Crystal Bog, Wisconsin, USA - CBH10Oct08 (SPAdes) (version 2) | ecosystem: Environmental > Aquatic > Freshwater > Lake | place: Crystal Bog... | reverse complement strand
TAGCGGGTAAGAATAGTTATCCTGAAACGATAGTTTAGCGTAGAAAAAGGGCCAAGTCAAGCGGGTTATTCGCCACCGCCGCCGCCGGCACAGCTTCCGCCCAAATTACACCAGCCAACTCCTAAACTGCCCGATGCATACGGTATTAACATAGTTTGTACAGCACCAGCGGAGTTAAATCCTATGAAATACTGGGTTTGATTACCTATAGGATCTGCTAAATTATTCAATCTTTCGTCAGCGGTTGAATAATAGTAGAACAGATATTGTACTTCGTTTAAAGTTGTATTGATATCTGTGTTTACTGCATCGATTGCTCGTAGCCCATTTAGTGCAATTGACAAATTACCATCGCTATCGGAGGTTATTGTAAACATACTACCTATAGCCTCTTGGAACCCAAAATAACTACCATAGGTCTGAGTTTGACCGGGAGCAAATTGAGTATAAATTTGATAGCCGTTATTGGTATGATAGGTATCTGTACCAGAAATTGGTATCCGGTATACTTCAGACCAATAACCGTAGATATTATTAGCGTAGTTGTAGGTTGCAGCCAGTGTAGACCATACATCAGTATTTGTACTAGGTTCTGTAATTCTAATACCCACAGCACCAACTGCATTGGTATTAGTTACGTTCCAAACTAGAGTATGAACGCCGGCAGACAAATAAACAGAGCCTAGTGCAGAACTTCCATAGTTACCGCTGACTGTCGATATTCGTGTTCCGTCAATGGTAAAATATCCGTAATCATCACAGGAGAACTCCCAAGTATAATTACCAGCATTGTTAACTTGGAATATATAGGTATCCGAATATGTTCCTAGTAATCTAGTATTCGCAAACCATATACCATAGGTTTGTAAGAATGTACTATAAGCACCTTCAGGTTGATGGTAATATGCAGTATTAGAGCTACCATACAAATTCATTCCATAGAACCCTAATAGTTTCATAGCATAAGGCATATAGGCATAATTGTATGCACCTGTGCTAATACCAAAACCTATAGTAAGATATTTGTGGCCTCCGATAATGCTATAATCCATGCCTATAACACCATTGTTTTCATTGATAGGACTTAACCAAGATCCTAGCTTTTGATTTACAACATTAACTGTGATTGTTACAGGTATTTGAAGATTAATAGGTGCTTGATTAAGATCACTAGGTATTAGTACAAAATTAATGGTATTGGTATAAACTCCATTGGTAATAGCAGTATTAGACACATAGGTATTGAACCCTAGAGTAAAGGTTGCACTATTGGTTGTGGTACCATTGGCATTGATCAGTGCGAATATTCCCGGGTACGAACTATTACCGGACTGACCGTTGGCCAGTGTAGCACTATAACTGCTGCCTTTGGTTCCGGACACTGCTAACGATATAGGATATTGATATGTTCCTAATTTTGTTATAGTTTGAGTGATCACTGTAGTTTGTATATTAATCGGAGGGGCGGGTGCAGGTGTCGGAGCAGGAGTCGGACCCGGCGGAGTAGGAGGTGCAGGTGTCGGAGTTGGTTTCAATACAACAATAACCTGTGTAATCACATTGGCGGCGATATTCAATGTGTTAACATTTGAATTAACAACAATAGTACTACTCTTAGTACCGGGTTCTGTTCCTATGTATGTAACTGTAAGATTAGTAGATGCACTAGGGCCCAGTGTAGTTGTTCCCAGTTGATAACTGCTGAAGGGGAATCCGGTAGAAGTTATGCCAGTAATATGACATTCAATATTAGAGTTGTTAGTTAATGTAATAGTCTGCGGAGCACCTTGATTTACAGGTGCAGTAAAATCAGGAACCGGATTAGGTGCATAGGTTAAAAATCCGTGCGGTGTGCCGCCTGTATCTACCGAACTTATCTGTACTTGTGGTAGTATAGCCGGAATAGCACCAACAGAGTATACTATGTTAAATTTACTAGTTACTGTTAAATTATTCAATGTACTACTAGGTGTTTCAAAATCTAATTCTATAGTCAATACTGATCCTGATAAAGAAAAAGAAACAGTTAACGCCCTGTTGCCGCTACTAAATGTCTGTGTATAAGGCAGCGATCCGTAGAACTGAGTATGATTAAATGTAACAGCATTTGCTCGATCAACTAGCGATTGCCAATTATCAGCATCGGCTCCTGATACGGATATAACAGGAGTTATACTACTTCCAAGATTAAAGAAATACTTTGCTCGTAACGGTGTAGACCAAGACATCTTGGTTGTTAAAGTATAGTTTGTAATCCATGATGAATCACCAGTGTGCAACCCTACTAGAGTAGATCCAGATTGTCCTATTGTGAATGTATTTGCATTTAAAATATTAACAGTGGTAGATAAATTAACCTCATAACTACCCTTCACTACATTAGATCTATTAAACACAGGAGAACCACCAGTTTGGTGTGTTTTAATTAATCCAATATCGTACTCTAACAGATCCCATTGTACATTGGATATTATATCTCCAGCAGCAACTTGAGAAGATTGCACATTAACACCATAACCAGAAGGACCAGTTCCAAGGATATTATCCACGATAGATTGAATGCTATTATAATCAGAATGATATATTATCACCGGTGCTGGCGCAGGTGTCGGCGCAGGAGTAGGTGCTGGTGTCGGAGCAGGAGTGGGCGCTGGGGTAGGTGCTGGAGTAGGTGCAGGGGTTGGGGCAGGTGTCGGTGGGGGAGTGGGTGCAGGCGGTGGGGCTGGAGTAGGTGCTGGAGTGGGCGCTGGGGTAGGTGCTGGAGTGGGTGCCGGTGCAGTTACTACTAGGGTAGCTGTTTCTAATCCCAAACTACCGACATTAAAATTTCCATTATAAGAATATCCTGTATAGTTTGCAGTAAATGTTCCCGAAATAGTTTGTGGAGTTGTTGATATAGTTCCATTATGATTAACAAGATAAGTGCCGTTATTGCTTACCTGAAGAAGATATGATGATCCAACAGAGTTATAAACTATTCCGCTCAGTGTTACATTAGTTCCGGCAGATACAGGACCGGCAGGACTAAATCCAAATAATCCATAACCGGGTCCGCTAGGGGCAGGTGTCGGAGACGGAGTGGGTGCAGGGGTAGGACTAGGAGTCGGGCTAGGTGTCGGCGATGGAGTAGGCGCAGGTGTCGGAGACGGAACTGCTGTGATTTGTGGTCCAGCGTTTACAGAAAGACCAGTAACGACCATTGCCGTATAATAAGGAGCACAAGCAGTATAAAAAGTAAAAGAATCAGAAAATGACTGGGTTGCACCTGATGAGTTTAAACAACCGGTGTGAAGTATCGGTTTAGTTCCGTTACTAGCTTCTACTTGCCAGGCATAAACTTGACTATGTGGATTGTTAACAGAAATACCAACCGAAACCGTAGCACCGCAGGTTGCTGGATTTGGACTTATCGACCAACTACCATAACTTGTCGGAGTAGGGGCAGGTGTCGGGGCAGGTGTCGGAGCAGGTGTTGGGGCAGGTGTTGGAGACGGAGGAGGTGGTGGTGGAGGAGGGCTACCTGCGGGAAGACTTAGATAAGTTATCGACGACGATGTGGTATGATTGTTATTATCAGTTACATTCAGTGTTAATATATACGTCCCTGTAGAAATATTTGGTCCGTAGGTGGTACTACTGTTCAATGATGTAACCGGAGTTGACCCATTAGGAGATCCGTCGAGTTGAATATCAATGACAGCTGAACTAAGTCCATTTGGACAAGTTATGCTCCATGTTACTATGGCAGTACTGACACTAGAATAATAACCAAAATAAGGACTTTTATATCCATAATATCCTTGGTAGGCACTTATATAAAATGAATTAATTACAGGAGTTGTTGGAAAAGATTGAACTAGGTTTAATAATGCAGTTCCATCCGGACTACCCATACCGGTTACAGGATCCCAACCATTTCTAGCAGCATATCCATCTACATTTTCTGTAGCGTTATTGCCTGTAGTTATATCATGGAATGCTCCGGGGTTTGCATAGAACAATGCATTGTAGGCCGGGGACGATAAAGATTTTCCTGTTAAGGCCTTGATTCTAGCTATCATACCTGCTAGAAGTGGCGTTCCGGCACTGGTTCCGCCGACTCCGGTTATACCTCCATTATAATATAATGCATAGCCGCTAGCATTCATAGGTGCAGAAATATCAGGGACACCCCGCCATATTAAATCTCTAACTTCACCCGCACCTAATGCTGTGTTATAAAGTTGGTATTGCAGTCCCTGTTGCCAATTAGGCACCGGAAACCAAGTACTAATACCGCCACCACTTCCGATTGAGCCTTCGTTATCAGTGGTTTCTGAAAGTCGTGTATTATCTGAATTTAGAGTAAGATGAGTACCGCCTACTCCTATTACACTAGGACTTGAGGCCGGATATCCAACATTAAATGAAAATCCCGAAATAATCGGAATATCTGACCCATAGTCGCCCGATGCAGACAATATAGTAACTCCACTATCTGCTGCATATTTTAAGGTAGCTTCTACATAGGTTGAAACTGTTTCCTGTGTAGTCCAGCTGATTGTAATTATGTCACAGCCATCGGCGATAGCTTGATTAATTGCATCAACACTATAGATAAAACTACCAGGAGATATATAGATATTAATTGCGGCTGCAGGAACTGTGGTAGCCACAACATATATATCTAAAGTATTTTCAAGACTGGCATTACCATCGTTAGTGCCAAATGTCCCACTGGCACCGTTTAATAATACCTGATGCACTGTCGGTGCTGTAGTCCCTGCGGGTAAAACTCCTGCAGTAACCATGGCTGCAATTGTTGAGTTAAGATCAGATTGAAGAAATCCACCACCAAAACTTAAAATACCAACCTTTATTCCTGCACCAGTACTTGCTGGAAAATTATATGCAGTGGCTATCTGCGGAGGAGTGAGCATCCCAGCTTCCCATTGAGCAAGCGGGGTTACTATTAGTGTAGGAACTCGAAAATCGGTATTGGTATTAGATGGTGAACAGGACATAATTGATATTTACCTAGAATATCGACTGCCGAAAGAAACACTTGTAAATAACTTTAACTACCTATATAATAAAACAATGAAAAAGTTTAAACACTCTGGCGCCATTGGCGATTTAATCTATAGTCTACCCGTCGTTAAACATTTTGGCGGTGGCGAATTTTATCTACATCTAAATCAAATAGATTGGATAGGTCAGCACTACTATAGCAGTCCTCCAAATCCGTTCCATCAAGGCCGTATGACTGATAAAGATTTTGAGTATATGCGATCATTTATGGAAGCACAGGACTATATCAGTAAGTTTGGCACAATGACTCCGCAAACCGAAATTACTCATAATCTAGATCGTTTTCGTCCTGTGTTTGTTGGACATCCTACAAATTATATTGATATCTACAGCGGCGTGTTTAATCTTAATGCAGATGATACTCGCAAGAACAGCAGCACACCTTGGCTAACCGTGCCTAATCCATCTAACGTAGACGGACGAACTGTTGTGATCAATCGCACTCAACGCTGGATCGGCGCACCTGGACCGCAATGGGCTATCTGGAAACAACAAGGCATGGAAGAACAGGCTGTGTTTGTTGGGCTAGAAGAAGAATACACCGCATTCAAACAACAAGTAGGTTGGAATATTCCTTGGACCAAGACTACAACTATGTTAGGACTTGCTCAATTAATTGGTGGTGCTACTACCTTTATTGGTAACCAAAGCAGTGCATTGGCCATGGCCATTGGATTAGGCGTTGAGAACATTTGGTGCGAGGCACGAGTTGATATGCCTTTGGATCGCAACGAGTGCTACTTTCCAAATATGATGAACATTACATACTTTTAATATATGGCTAAAAAGAAACTAGGATTAATTCAGAGCAGGGGGCTAGGAGACATTGTCATTGCACTTCCTATTGCCAAACACTTCTACGATCAAGGCTATGAAGTACTATGGCCAATCTGCGAACAGTTCATGAGTTCGGTAGAGAACCATGTACCTTGGGTTAAATGGATTCCTATCCCCAATGATCCCTATGGACACTTTTTCTACGAAGTGCCTATGCAACGTCTTAAGAACTTCAAGTGTGATGAGATTGTATGCTTGTATCAGGCACTAACTGGACATCCTTTCCACGAAGAAAAATATTTTCAATATACCAGTTTTGATCAATACAAGTACATCAAGGCCGGAGTTCCATTCCTAGACAAATGGAAATTGGATCAGTGTATCACTAGGGATCTTGCTGCCGAACAGGCTCTGTTTGAAAAACTAGGTAGTCCTAGCAAGTATGCAGTTATCCATTTAGAAGGGTCAGATCATACCGCTCAATTTGACGAAAGTATGATTCCCGGTGACTGGACCAAGATCTATATCAAAGAAGGTTTGACTCCTAGTATCTTTAATTGGATCGGTGTGTTGAGTAGTGCAGAGTCTATCATCTGTGTGGACAGTTGTATTGCCAACTTGGTAGATCAATTGAATCTAGGCACGGATCGTTATTTTATTGCTCGAAGCCACATTGGTCTGACACCTGTACAAGGGCAAGATTGGACTTGGTTGCCCTAAATGGTTCCACGCTGGGAACCTATAGATACTAAACCTGTATCACGCCTGTATAATCAAAACGGGCGTGGTATCAGTATCTATATCAATGACCTAACCATATTAGATTGGTTTAATCAAACACAACCACGCAACGAATGGCAGTGGTTTGATTATCCTAGAACATTAACTATGACTTCTAGAGTCTATACTATGTTCTTATTGGTCTACGGTTAACCTTCGTGTTGCTTTACAAGTTTAACTAATTCAGTTGCCGAAATATCGTTAAAGTCTATTCCGATGTTTATTCTCGGGCGATCAGATACGTATTTGTGTACGCTGTGCCATTCCCTGTGATTGAATACATACCACTTACCTGGTTGAATTACTGAGGAAATAACTTGTTCAACACAATCAATATCAGGAATACGCAGAGCATCAATGACTTCAAAGTCCTGTGTGTTGCGATACCAACGTGTTTCTTGTCCATCTGATTGCAACAAAAAGAATAGCGAACAGGTTCTGCGATGCCCCTTATGTGGATACAATACCTGCCCCTGGCTTCCTATTTGCAGCATAAAATCAGGACCTTCTTCGGTAAAGGTTTTAAGCCAATCTGGTATGATTGACATAAACCCTGTTTTCAATTCTTCTGTGAAAAAATACTGATGAAATTCGATAGGATCTTGATCAGGATAGAGTTTATGAAACTTATCCATCCTTTTTAGAATCTCTCTGGTCTTTTCTTTACCAGCATTCCTTAACACATCTTTAAGAGTCTTTTTATAGTTGTGTCTACTTGGAAAAATGTCAGGAGTAGTTAGCACAAGATCTAGAATCTTTTGACCAAACTCTTTACCGAAGTCTAATTTAGATTCGTAGACGTAGAGATCCTGATCTACATTATTGCCAATAGTCTTAATCATAAGATACCTTTAAATTCTCACTGGAGCATATTTCCAAGGATGAAAATCCTCCTTGAAAAAATCAATATGCGGTTTAACTAAGAATAGTATAATACCTTTTTTAGGACTAAACAATAGCGATGCAAGATCTTTTAATGTACGCCATTTGAATAGTTGCTTGTCCTTATTCAACATTGTAGCAGTATTACGAATTGAATAAAATAACATCTCAATAGTTAGTCTTATCATAGCCTTGTGTAATACTCTGTTGATTGTTTTTTTAAATTTAGGATGTCTTTTAACAATTTTATTTGTTATAGAAGTCCACACATCAAATGATACTGCACGATGTGCTGATTCCTCATCCATATGCCAATAAAATATTTCTCTAAAGTGGGGATGCATTTTATCAAACAAATCTGAATTATGATTCAACCAATCACTCATAGTGGCTGTAAAATGTTCTGCTGCCACAGTGCCTGCTAGGTTTCCTAGGTCCGAATACTTACTTTCCATCTTAGTAGCAGGTATATCATAGCCTAGAGATTCCAACCAATGATTGTAATCGTTATGAACTTTGGTATGCCACGCTTCCTGTCTAGAAAGTTCATCTATATCTTCTAGTAATTGTTGATTGTTGATTTCTTTTCTATAGGCTCGAACACTTTTAACCACGTGTGTTTCACCGCCAGGAAAATCCATTTGAAAAGAATTAAAGAAATGTGTATAAACTGGATTATTATCTAACCAATGTCTAGGTAACTCTTGGTTCCAGTTTGGTTGTAGTTTAACACCACGTTTCATATTACCTCCAGATTTTTATTATAGTGGAAGATGTAAGTGCAGTTAGAGATGGGGATACTGAGCAATCAATCATATGATTTCTTGTATATCCTTCATTGGCAGTGTCTTGTAGAATTCCTGATACTACAAAAATATATTGTACTGAAGTAGAGGTGCTACTAATAATATCATTGTGAGCATAATCGTTGGGAATATCATTAGTAATAGTATCTCCCTGATTAACCGGTTGTTGATATCTATTCCAGAATGTAACACCGTCTTTGGGTCTGATACAAACATAATCATTTCGATCTTCACCTATTGAAGTAAATCTCCAACGATTCTTTCCTGTCCAAGGAATTGCTGGTGCAGGTTGCCCATTAGATTGTGATGCTGATACTAGGCCCTGCGGAGTTAATAAACTACCATCAGTACCATCTTGGTGACCGGCTCTTTGTAACTGCCAAGATCCTGTGGTACAGGCTATAATAGCAGTAGCGGCCACAATATCCGGTTCAGTAGGATGAGGAATAATAGAATCAGAATCGGGTCTTGATACAGAATAAAACTTATAACTTTGAGGTGCGTTGGTTAGGTAATCAACTAAAAAATCATAGAATTTGTTATTAGTCCAAGATGCACCTGAATTTACCTGTAAAGCTGCATCACTGATTACTGCGGTTCCTAAAACATAATCTGTATTGGCTGTTAGATTAGCAGAATATTTTTCATTATAGTCATCAACAAAATGATGATTCTTAACTCCTAATAGTTCGCCGTTCTCTATCTTATATTCCATTTCGTTAGTAATTGGCTTTTCTATCGCATCAGGTATAGAATAATAAGGAATAATATCTTCCCAGGGTGTAGTTTGAAGATAATCAGCTAAATCCTGCCCTTGTAAGACATTACCGTCTTTGTCAGTAGGTAATGTTAGCCCATCAGGGCTAGTATGATAGTTAATAACTATGTCGCCGTTGGGTTGTCTAGTTAATGTTTGATACGTAACTAATGTAGAAGTTGTTGTCATACTATATTCCTATTTTAGGTAGAACTTTGTAAAGTTATTATCAGGCCCCCGTGTCCTGTCCAAACACCCAGGCCGCCCGAGTGTCCGGGATCATAGATAGGGTCGGCACCTGCCGGTGTGTAAAGATAGATGTTTGAGAACTTAATATTCGAAGAGCTAGAATTTGTATTCCAGAATAACCAGTAAGATGCGTTATTATACCACCACTCGGCTCCACTTATATGGTAAACTCCAGCAGGTACTGTTACAGGAGTACAACTTCGAACATCGCCATTATAACCGTTATCAAATGTGAATACTGTTATAGAATTAGCAGGCAATGCATGTACATAGTGTCCGTAAACTGTCGGTGGAGGTGGAGGTGGAGGTGGAGCGCAGTAACTCGGTGGCGGGCTAGGCGGAGGCGGTGTTGGGACTGTAATACTACAATTATAACTACATCCATCTACTGCCTGTGCGCCAGTAACATGCCATTTGCCAGGAATGATCATCATAGTAGACCAAGATCCATTATTCTGTATGTTCCAAGTATAATTATACCCAATTGTTGACACGCTAGGTGCTGATGCGCCTAATCGAGAAGTAGCATAACTGAAACTACCGCCATCGGGTGTGCTCGGTCTTTGAATATTAATACACGATCCGGAACAAACTGATTGTATTGATGCCGAGTAACCTGTAGCCCATACAAACAAGGTTGAATCAGGGTATGCTGATGGAATACCAGAATTACTAAATCCTATGTTTACATCAACAGGGTTGGAGCTTATATGACCATTCTGTGCAAAGCAGTCGCCTTGATAATTTGGATTTCCGCTTGGATATCGACCACAATCTCGATTTGGTGCTCTGATATAAGCTGAACGGTATGTATAGCTTTCCAACGGTGTTGCTGCTGATACAGGTGTTGGCGCCGGTGTTGGTGCAGGTGTTGGACTAGGAGTAGGAGCAGGCGCAGGGGTTGGACTAGGAGTAGGAGCAGGTGTTGAGGGAGGCGACGGTGGAGAACCAGGAGCAGGAGGTTTACCATACAAATCACTCATACTAATTGCACCACTAGATTTTCCGGCTAATGTTCTAACTGCCGATTCTCCTAGGCTCACAGTTGCGTTAGCACTTCTACCCAGTTCTCCGTCAACTCCTGAATAAATTTTACCAGGACCGTGTGCCCATGCACCGCAAATATAAGATGCTCCACCTAGTGATATAGCACCGCCGGACTCCATACGATTCCAGGGGGCTGGAGCTGGGGTAGGTGCAGGCGTTGGTGCTGGGGTAGGTGCAGGCGTTGGTGCTGGTGTAGGCGCAGGTGTTGGACTAGGAGTAGGAGCCGGGGTCGGAGCTGGAGTAGGTGCAGGTGTTGGGGCCGGAGTAGGAGCAGGCGTTGGTCCAGGTGGCGCAGGTGTTGGGGCCGGAGTAGGTGCAGGTGTTGGGGCCGGAGTAGGAGCAGGCGTTGGTCCAGGTGGCGCAGGCGTTGGGGCCGGAGTAGGAGCAGGCGTTGGTGCTGGGGTAGGTGCAGGCGTTGGAGCAGGTGTTGGTGATGGAGTAGGGGCAGGCGTTGGAGCAGGTGTTGGTGATGGAGTAGGGGCCGGAGTAGGAGCAGGCGTTGGGGCA
>Ga0208874_1000710_pt1 | contig 10956 bp, 10 predicted proteins | sample CryBogCBH10Oct08_FD_184604 | JGI IMG/M metagenome (GOLD analysis project Ga0208874, IMG submission 184604) | Freshwater microbial communities from Crystal Bog, Wisconsin, USA - CBH10Oct08 (SPAdes) (version 2) | ecosystem: Environmental > Aquatic > Freshwater > Lake | place: Crystal Bog... | reverse complement strand
AACAACCTATATTAAATATCTAGTTGAGAGATTTGACCATTCAGAATTACCCTGAAAGCAAGCATTCATGCGGGTTTAAGGAATTATTCAGGGCCAACTGATTAACAACGTCAGCGAATTGGTGTTGGCTCGCAACCGCTTGATTCCCTTTGCAGAGAAATTCGTCGATAAAAATTTTCTTAATACCGTCTCCACCATAGACAAGCTGACCATCGAGCTGCAAGACAAAATCATCCGAACCCGAATGCAAACCGTGGGGCAGTTGTGGAGCAAATTGCCCCGATTGGTTCGCGATGTCGCCTTGCATTGTGAAAAAGAGGTTCAGATTTTTTTCACCGGAGAAGACACCGAGCTCGACCGCACCTTGTTGGATGCCATCAAGGACCCACTGACACACATTATTCGCAATTGCATAGATCACGGGATTGAGCCCGTTTCAGAAAGACTGGCGCGCGGAAAACCTCGGGTCGGAACCCTTCACTTAAAGGCCTCGCACGACAACGGCATGGTGGTCATTGAAGTGGACGACGACGGTCAAGGCATTGACTATGAAATTGTCAAAGCCAAGGCCATCCAAAAGAAATTCATCACCGAGTTCGAAGCCCATGCCCTCAGTGAAGAGGAGTTAACCCAGTTCATTTTCATGCCTGGGTTCTCGACCCGTGAGAATGTGACTGAAATTTCGGGCCGCGGGGTGGGCATGGATGTGGTGAAAACCAACATCACTTCGATTGGGGGGACCATCAAAATCAGCAGTCGCCGGCATCAGGGTGTTCAGTGCGTGATCCGAATACCGCTGACCTTGGCCATTATTCCGGCGTTGTTGGTTCGAGCTGGCGGCGAGTATTACGCCATCCCCCAACTTAATTTGATGGAGTTGGTTCGACTTAAATCCAGCGCTGCGAATGAGCTGGAGAATTTTTACGGCACCCCTGTTTTCCGGCTTCGTGACATGCTGTTGCCCTTGTTCCACTTGAGTGACTTGGTTGATTTAGAACCCAAAGGCGCCCGTCCCCTTGACGACCCCCTGAAGATGGGGGCTTTGAACATCGCTGTGATTCAATCCTTGGGCACTCAGTTTGGTCTGGTGGTGGACGAGGTGTTGCGCTTACAAGAAGTGGTCATCAAGCCCCTGCCTACTTTATTAAGACCTGGCTCTTTGTTCTCAGGGGCGACTATCTTGGGCGATGGCCAGATATCGTTGATCTTGGATATTGATCAGGTGGCACTTAAAACGCGTGTTTTCAGCCGGGTTAAACCCCTGATCCCGACACAAGAGGCGGCTCCCCTCTTAAACAAATCCGAGGTACCTAAACAAAAGATGTTGTTGGTCAGCATCAGTGGTTATGGGTTGTCGGCCATTCCCATTGAATACGTCAATCGAATGGACAAAGTGGCAGCCAGCAAAATTATTCGCAGTGCCCATCGGGATGTCCTGCAATACGACCAACAAGTCCTGAGGGTTCTGGATTTGAGTCAGATGTTGAATCACTCTTCGACCTCATCTCAAATTGAAATTTACGAAGAACAATTGAATCTGGTTATTTACTTCTCCCCACAAGGGCCACTGGGTTTTGTCGTTCAAGACATTGATCAAATTGTTGAATTACCCAAAGAGCTGCACCGCACCAGCCCCTTTCAATATGGGCTGTTGGGGATGTCTTTACTCGGAGATCGCCTGGTCAATGTGTTGAACATGCCTGAGTTGTTGCAACTTGAAGTGCTTCAACCTCAAACATTGCCTTTGTTCGAGAGCCTGACATGAATACCCTTTTGTTTTCATTCAGAGTTGGCGGTTATTTATTTGGTGCGCCTGCCAGCAGCGTGGTCGAGTTGAGTCGGGAGGTGGAGGTATTTCGGGTGCCCGGTTCTCCCCCCTTTGTCAAAGGGCTGATTAATCTCAGGGGCCAACTGGCCGTGGCAATCGATTTAAAGAAAAAAATGGGCCTGGATACGACGACAGAATCTTCCGAGCGTCAGCTCTGCATCTTTATGGAAACTACCAATACCTTGATTGGTTTGATGGTGGATGATGTTCATGAAATGTTCAATGTGGGGATTTCTGATTTTGTCAGTAGCCCCGTGAATTTGGGCGAGCAAGTTGACGAGTTGGTTTCAGGTGTTTACAAATTACCCAATGGTTTGTTGCACGTCATTAATTTGGCTGGCTTGCTGAAGACCAACGAACAAAAAAACTTTGTTCATTGATAACCCACCCTTGTTAATTCTTTTCACCCAGGAGTTGCTTTATGGAGATCAAAGTCAATCAAAGGACTCAACAGTTCAACGGCGATCCCGAAACGCCATTGCTTTGGTACCTGCGCGATCACCTCAAAATGCCCGACACCCGTTTTGGTTGCGGACAGGGATTGTGTGGCGCCTGCTCCGCCCATGTTGATGGCAAACTGGTGCGCACCTGCAACACAGCGTGCGACGAGGTGGTCGGTAAAGAAGTCACCACCATCAGTGGCTTGGCTCCCCATTTGGCTCAGGCCATCAAAAGTGCTTGGATCAAAGTCGATGTGCCTCAATGTGGTTATTGTCAAAACGGGATGATGATGGCGGCTGCGGCTTTGCTGAGCCAAACCCCCCACCCCAGTGATGCTGACATCACCGACGCCATGAACAAAAACATCTGTCGGTGTGGCACCTATGCCCAAATTCGAAAGGCCATCCACCTGGCGGCCAAAAATCTCACTTCAAAAGCCGTTTAACCCGCCACCCGAAGGAGTCACATCATGTTAAGACGTTCATTCATTCAGTCCAGCGCTCTTTCTCTGGGTTATTTGGTTTTGGGTTACTCACTCGCCGAACAAAAAGCGGTGGCCGCCCAAACGGGCTTTGCCAACGCGTGGATTCGGGTTGGCTCCGATAACTCGGTCACGATGGTCACCCCCCGTGCCGAAGTGGGGCAAGACATCTACACCACCTTGCCCTTGATCATGGCCGAGGAATTGGATTTTCCCGTGACGAAAATCACGGTCGAGCAAGCCACGGCAGACGCGGCCCACTACGGCAATCCCCACCCCATCATGGGGGGGAACCAGGTCACGGGGGGCTCGACTTCGGTTCGAGGTCATTGGGACCAAATGCGCACCATTGGTGCCAGTGCGCGATTCATGTTTATCCAAGCAGCTGCCAAAAAATGGGGCGTCTCCCCGACCGAGTGCAGCACTGCCGATGGCTTTGTGCTGTGCGGCGCCAAACGGGCCAGTTACGGTGAATTGACTGAGTTGGCTGCCTTGGAGACGCCGCCTGAAAAACCGGCCTTGAAAGACCCCAAAGACTTCAAATACATCGGTCAAAGAATCAACCGCTTGGATACGCCCATCAAGGTTAACGGGGGGGAAGTTTATGGCATGGACCACCACGAACCCGGCATGTTGGTCGCCAGCGTTGCGAGATGCCCGGTCATGGGCGGCAAATTAATTAGCTTTGATGATCAATCGGCCAAAGCGATCAAGGGGGTCTTGGGCGTCTACAAAATTGGAGAAGCCCTGGCCGTTGTTGCCGACGATTTTTATTTGGCCAACAAGGCTCGAGGGCTGCTGAAAATCAAGTGGGATTTTGGAGATACAGCCACTCGCAAAGACACTGCAACCATCATGGCCAGACTTCATGAGGCAGCCAAAAAGCCAGGCGTTGTCGTTGCGAAATCGGGTAATTTCGAGAATCCGGTGGCTGGCGCTGCTCAATCCATTCATGCGGTTTACGAGCAACCCCTGTTGGCACATGCATCTCTTGAGCCTGAAAACTGTTGCGCCATGATCAAGGATGGCGAGTGCCATGTTTGGGGTCCCTTCCAGTTGCCTGGATTTGCCAAGTCATCCGGGGCCGCCGCCTCTGGATTGCCCCCTGAAAAAGTCATCGTTCATTCGATGTTCATTGGCGGCAGTTTTGGCCGAAAAATGGGTTTCGATTACGCTTTCGAAGCCGTTGCCATCGCCAAGGCCAGCGGCCGCCCCATCAAATTAATATGGACCCGGGAAGACGATATCCAAAATGATTTTTACCGTCCGCCCACCGTTCACCAATTGTCGGGCGCTGTTGATGCGAAGGGTAAATTGAGTGGCTTGATGGTTAAATTGGTCTCGCCTTCTCCTTCTATCAAAGCCGTGCCACCCTGGGTTCAAAATGGCGTGGACTTGTTCATGATCGAAGGCCTGAACAACTTAACGTACGAAATTCCGAATCACCGGGCTGAAACCTTGATTCAAGATGTCGATGTGCGGGTGGGCTACTGGCGCAGTGTCAGTAACGCCACCAATGCCTTCGCTGTCGAGTCCTTCATTGATGAGTTGGCCACTTTGGGGCAGCGTGACCCCTTGGAATTCCGCTTAGAAATGTTGGGCAGACAACCCCGCGCACAGGCGGTCCTCAAGCTGGCTGCAGAAAAAGCGGGTTGGGGCAAGCCTCTCCCTCCAGGCCATTTCCATGGCATTGCGCACCAGGAATGCTATCAATCCTATTTGGCTGTGGTGGCGGAGGTTTCTGTCAAAGACGGCGTACCGACGGTGCATCGCTTGACTGCTGCCGTGGATGTGGGCATCGCGATTCGCCCCAATCAAGTAGAGACTCAAGTGGAAGGTGGGCTCTTAATGGGTTATTGGACCGCGATGGTCAATCAAATCACCCTGAAAGACGGCCAAGTTGAGCAAGACAATTTTGACACCTACAAGATGCTGCGATTTGACTCAACCCCCTTGGTGGACGTGCATTTGATTGTCACGAACAACCGTCCTTCGGGCATTGGCGAGGCGGGGGTTCCCTTGGCTGCTCCGGCCATCGGAAATGCGATTGCTAAGGCGACCGGTGTGCGACCGCGCAAGTTGCCTTTCGTGGACGCATGAGCATCCGGGTTGTGATTGCCGATGATTCGTCGCTGATGCGGCGAATCATCATCAGCCAACTGGAGAAAGACCCAGAAATTCGTGTGCTGGCGGCTGTTGAGGACGGCAGTCAGGTGTTGAAGGCGGTGCAAGAGTACCAGCCAGATGTGCTGGTTTTAGACCTCGAAATGCCCGTCATGGATGGCATTCAAGCCCTTGGTGAAGTTCGCCAATGGGACCGTCGACTGCCCGTCATCATGTTCAGCACCTTGACGCACCGAGGCGCAGAGGCCACCATCAAAGCCTTGGTCAGTGGGGCCAGCGATTATGTGGGCAAGCCAAGTCAGTTGGGTTCGGCAGACGAGGCGATGCAGGTTTTTGAAACGCTGCTGATCCCCAAAATCAAAGCCTTGGCGAAGAAAAAAGCAAGTCAAAAACCGGCCCTAAGACCGACCTCAGAAGGTCTTGTAAAGCCAATTGTTTCGCCCTCCTCAGGTCCCATGAAAGAAGTCCCTTCGAATGCCGTTCAGGCCGTTTGCATCGGGGTTTCGACGGGGGGGCCGGTGGCCTTGGTCAGCCTTTTCGAACGCTGGAAAACACCTTTAAGCGTGCCCATTTTTTTGGTTCAGCACATGCCGCCCCGGTTCACTGAAAAATTGGCCAATCGACTGTCTGAACTCGGTTCGACCTTGGTGAATGAGCCTTATGACGGCGAGGAGCCCAAGCCGGGGCATGCTTATTTGGCGCCCGGCGGATGGCACATGTTGGTTGAAAAGCGTTTTAACAAAATCAAAATTCGCCTCAATGAAGAGCCGCCCGTTAACTCCTGCCGTCCTTCGGTGGATTTGTTGTTCCGATCGGCCGCCGAGGTCTACCAATCTGATCTGTTGGGCGTGGTGATGACGGGCATGGGCAATGACGGCTTGCAAGGCAGTCGTCGGATTGTTGAGTTGGGGGGGAGTGTGATCGCCCAAGACGAAGAAACCAGCACCGTTTGGGGCATGCCCGGCTCGGTGGCACAAGCTGGTTTGGCTTACAAACTGCTGCCCTTAGACGACATCGCGGCAGAAGTGGTTCAACGTGTCAACCCTTAAGCCCATGAATCGGATCAAGCCCGACAGACAATTAAAAGCCGTTATGGATTTTTTGGCCCAGCTTCGAAAACACATCGGCTTGTCTTTTGGCGCAGAGAAGCGCTATTTGGTGGAATCCAGGTTGAGTCCGCTGGCCCAGAAAGCGGGCTTCACCAACGTACACGATCTGCTGATTCAACTGAACACCAGCGTGGTGGGCGAATTGCATTGGCAGTGTTTTGAGACCATGACGACCCAAGAGACCCAGTTTTTCCGAGATGGCTTTTTCTTCGAAACGCTGCGAAAAGAAATATTGCCCGCCTTGATTCAGAAGAGGCAAGGGGAGAAGAAACTGAAGATTTGGTCGGCGGCCGTCTCCACCGGTCAAGAGGCCTACAGCTTGGCCATTTTTTTGGAGGAGCAGTTCCCCGAATTGAAAAGTTGGAAGATTCAAATATTGGCCACTGATGTCTCCGACAAAGCCCTGCAAGTGGCGCAGCGGGGTGAATATGAAATACAAGACCTTGAAAGGGGATTGAGCCCCTTACAAATCACGCGCTTTTTCACCAAGGGACCGGTCGACTTTCAAATCGCACCTTGGCTGCGTGAGGCCATTCAATTTCAGAAAATCAACTTGATCAGCGCGTGGCCCGCCGAGTCGTCTTGGGATTTAATCCTGATGCGGAATGTGTTGATTTATTTTGACCAGAGTACCAAAAACAAAGTATTGGAAAAAGTGTCCCCAGCCCTTGCTGACGATGTGGGTACGCTGGTGTTGGGTTCATCGGAGACCCTGATCGATTTCCCCAAGTTGGTCAGGCGCAGTGCTGCCCGGGGGTTCTTCTACCAACGCCAATCGGTTGAGGCATAACGCCATGTCCAACTCCGAAATTCAAAAATTAGAGCTTTCATCCATGAAGGTCTTGGTGGTTGATGACAGCCGCACGCTGCGCAAAGTATTGGCCCGAGAATTAGGAAAAATTGGTATCACGCAGATTGCAGAAGCCGAAGATGGACGCCAAGCGCTCGAGCAATTGAATGTTCAGTCTTTTGACCTGATGCTGTTGGACATGGAAATGCCTGAATTGGATGGCATTGGTGTGCTGGAACACCTCAAGCAGCAAGACCGTTTGAAAAGCATCCCTGTCATTGTGATCTCGGGTGCTGAAGAGCTTGAAAAAACGGTCAAATGCATAGAAATGGGCGCTGAAGACTATTTGCCAAAAAACTTCAACCCCGTCTTGTTGGCCGCTCGTGTGCTTTCTTCCTTTGAGAAAAAAAGGCTTCGTGACCGTGAAATTCAGTATTTAGAGCAACTCAAGTTAGACAAAGAAAAGCTCTTGCAAGAGCAACAAAAAACCGATCGCTTGATGCTCAACATTCTGCCCAGCCCGATTGCTGAACGGCTGAAGAACAACGAGGTGAACATCGCCAATCATTTTGAAGATGTGACGATTCTTTTCAGCGATTTAGTGGGCTTCACCCAAATGGCGTCTCAACAATCGGCGATTGAATTGGTGACCAAACTGAACTTCTTGTTCAGTCGGTTTGACTTGAGAGCCAAAGCATTGGGGCTTGAAAAAATCAAAACCATTGGCGATGCCTACATGTTGGTGGGCGGCGTTCCCACCCCACGCGCCGACCACGCGGATGTCGCTGCCCAAATGGCGCTGGGGATGTTTGAAGACTTGGCCGTCTTTAACCATGAGTATCAAACCCAGCTTGAAATGCGTATTGGGCTGCACTCGGGGCCCGTCGTCGCGGGCGTCATTGGTTTTACGAAATTTTCTTATGACCTATGGGGTAACTCAGTCAACCTGGCGAGTCGGATGGAGTCCACCTCCTTGCCTGGGCAAGTTCAAGTTTCATCTTTTACCCGCTCAAAGCTGAGTGACCGTTTTACGGTGGTGGAGCGCGATTGGATTGAGTGCAAGGGCATTGGCAAGGTCTTGACTTTTTTCTTGCAGCGTCAGGCGCTTCAATAAGCTTTTAATACCCTCAGACTGTCAAACCCATTCTGAGTGCGCCTCGTTTCTTGAACGTGAAAGGTTCACTGACCCAGGTCGTAAAGTGGTTTGCCTTTGTCGACGATGTGCACGGTGAAGAGTTTCAGCGTTTGGTCACCCACGATCACATAGCCACCGTGCATCACGTCGCGCAGATTTAAAACGGGCGCTCCAGTGGGCAAATCCATCGGCTCTTTTCCGGGCACTTGAACCTTGGCCCCCTGAACCACATACGCGGCTTCGATGCCGTGGTGCAAATGGCGCGGCAGTTTGTCGCCGGGTTTGTATTCGCCAAAAGAACTTACCACCTCCATGCCCGGTGCGCCGGTCAAGTCGACACGGCTGAGTTCCTTGCGGGTGCCTTCTTGCGCTCCCGCTGAAAGGGCCAAAGTCGCCAAGGCCACAGCCATCCAAAGTCGTTGAAAACATTGCATAAAGTTTCTCCTGTTGTAGTCAATCTCAGGATTAGAGCAAAGATACCCCCATGTGGCTATGGGTGAAATCGAGGGTGCCAAACAAAAAGCACCTAGGCTGGTGACCTAAGTGCTTGGCCTTCGCTTTCTCGCATTTTTATCAACTCAGTGGCTGGGATGAGGACATTCTTACCGTCCACCACAACAAGAATGCTGGTGTTGGTCTTAATTGCGAGATCCTGGGCAGAGCGAGCTGCGCGTTGCATGGCAGCATAAGAGCCCGCCAAATCCGGGTCTTGAGATTTTCTGATGTCTATCGGATTCATTTTTCACTCCAATCAATCAGTACTGGCTGAAAGCCAGCGCTGTCATAAAGCGCCCATGAGTCGACTATCTTGCAGTAGCGGGTGTGAAAGTTTTCTACACCTGATTTGAATCGTCTACGGATGACGTCCTCTGGAATACCATGCCCACCTTGTATCACCCTAATGGCTACTCTCGAAACGGCCGCATCGGAACTTGGCAAGGATAAAAACCATAATTTCACCTGGTAGCCAAGGCGCTGCCAAAGTACTATTTTGCGTAAATAGGCCATGCCCGAAAGGGTGGTTTCAAAAGCAAAACTGGTGCCCGCCGCTACGCACTCGTCAATTTCTTCAAGCATTAGGCGCCCCGCCTTGAGAGATGCAGATTCCGGGTTAAAGGGCGCCAACCCAGCGGCAATCAGATCCGCGTTGATGAACCTGAGGGTTTGCGCTTCAGCGGGCAAAAAATCGCGGGCAAATGTGGTTTTGCCCGCGCCGTTCGGTCCTGCAATGATGATAATTTTTTTCAAATTGGTTTCTTCGCATTCCCAAAGGCAATGTTTTTGGCTTGTTCAAGACGATTTTATGCCTTCACCGCGTGCAAAGCCTGCTGACAGGTTCAAAGTACGAGAACGCCATGCGTGAGATTTTTAGGGGTGGGGAACTGCCGTCAGTGGAAAGCACTGAAATTCTCAGTGTTCCAAATTTTGGCTCCTCGACCTGGGCTCGAACCAGGGACCTACGGATTAACAGAAAACAGCGCACTTAAAAAACTTATATAAAACAACGACTTACAGTTGTAAAAATCTAATGTGTAATAAAGCGTGTAATAAAAGACAATTTTTGCGTGTTTTTTGAGGGGTGTCTTTTTTGAAGGAACAAATTGTTTAAGTGCTGTTTGAAATTACAGACACTCTGTAAATTGGTCTTTTTTATAATTTGGTTGTTTTTCAAATATTCAATAAAAACAACAAGTTACATTCATAAAAAATTAGCGTGTAATAAAACGTGTAATAAAAATCGGAGTTTCATAAATCAACTGGCGCTGATTTTAGAGTGATGAGTAGATTGAGGCAGTCAAATTTTTCTGAGTTTTTGACTGTTTGCGCACTAAAAAGAAGCGAAATTTGGTTCCCCATTCGGGAATCGAACCGATGCGTTAAAGCTTTCGATCCAGTGACCAACCATCAACCAAAAAACATAGTCCTTGAGACATAAGGCATGATAGCCACTCAAACATTGAACGTCCTAATCTAGCTTGGGGCGTCTTACATTTCCCCCCAAAAAGAGCAAGCCGGTGTGTAGTAGAAGTGTGATAAATTTTAGACGTAAAAAAAGACTGACATTTCTGTAAATGCTTGATTTACTTGGGTTTTTTGGTGGGTTCTGATAGGCTCGTACTGTCGACCTACGGATTAAGAAAGTAGAACTATAAAAATTCTTCAATTAAATCAACAATTTAAAAATAGTGTGTAGCAAAGTGTGTAGTGAATGAAAACTTTAATTTAAGGAATTCTTCACCTCAAGCGCCTTCAACGACTCTGGCCACATCGCAATGGCATACGGCGCGCTAAACCACTAAGAGCAAATTCCCACCATTGATCTCGCCAGTGAAATTGGTGATGTTTACTTCGTTAAGACAGGCCGCTTGACAGGGGGAATTTACGATCTCGATTTGTAATCAATTCAAATTTAGAGCTTTGCCTTCTGTGTTGACAAACCGAACGCCTAACACTTTTGCCATAGTCGGGGCGATGTCTCTCATATCGACCGTGCCTAGATTGGTACCCTTTTTCTTGCTGGGAAACGAAACGAGCAAGGTCGCTTGCATCTCTGGGTTGCTGGGTGAATAACCGTGCATGCCCTTGGACTTGCTGGGCGCCACCAGAGAAGCGGTGGGGTCGATGCCCATTTCATAACCCAGTTTAAATTCAACCCAAAAATCAGCCAGCGGGTTTCCGCCCCTTTGGCTGATCGTGGGTTTTTCGTAAACAGCGGCAATGCCCACTTCGGGGGCGTTGCTGAGTTGTTCCAGAACGGCTTTGACTTTGGCATAAGTGGCTTTGTCAGTGGGGTCTTTCAGAACGACGGCGGCCGCGCCGCCGGCAAACCAAGGCGCGGCCGTCCAACCCGTCACCTTTTTGCTGGCCGCGTCGAATTGAATCAAGCCATTTTGCAAAAAGGCGCCAATCAGGTTGACGTCGTAGTTCACGGTTGCAAAACCATGATCGGAAACCACAAAGACAACGGTTTTCGGATTAACCTTACGGGCCGTGGCAATCATTTCGCCCAGCGTTTTATCCAAGGTCTTCAAAATGTCTTTGGCTTGC
>Ga0208874_1000699_pt1 | contig 11127 bp, 9 predicted proteins | sample CryBogCBH10Oct08_FD_184604 | JGI IMG/M metagenome (GOLD analysis project Ga0208874, IMG submission 184604) | Freshwater microbial communities from Crystal Bog, Wisconsin, USA - CBH10Oct08 (SPAdes) (version 2) | ecosystem: Environmental > Aquatic > Freshwater > Lake | place: Crystal Bog... | reverse complement strand
CCGGTTTCTGCGACGACAGCTCTGGCAACGAAAGCTATTGAAGTAGGCGTTGCAGTTGCAGCCTTTACTCCAGTCACGGCTGCAGGTGGAATTGCGCCAATCACATATGCCATCGCGCCTTCACTTCCAGCTGGCCTCTCATTTAATACCTCAACAGGCGCCATCACCGGTACCTTGACGGCACCTTCTGGAACATCCACATTCGTGATCACAGCTACTGATTCAACTACGCCAACGCCTGAGAGTTCATCGTCATCCTTCACATTGACCGGAAATCCAGCGTTGAGCGCACTTGGTTCGACAACTCCGGTATCACTCACCGCAGGTGTACCTGCAACACCGTTCACGCCAATCACCGTTTCAAATGGTGTTGCACCAGTGACGTATTCAGTCTCACCAGCACTTCCTGCCGGTCTCACACTGAACCCTGCAACCGGCCAAATCACCGGAACTCCGATCTCAGCGGTTGCATCAGGGACTTACACCATCACTGCAACGGATGCAGCAGGTGGAACATCACATGCCGATTTCACACTCGAAGTTGCACCAGGACCATTGACTGCAAATACCTCCGTTGCAAGCACTTCTGCAACACAGAATACCGCGATCACACCTTTCACTCCTGTAACAGTTGCTGGTGGAACTGCTCCGTTTACATACTCAGTATCACCAGCTCTGCCAGCAGGTTTAACGTTGGATCCAGCTACCGGAAGAATTAGTGGAACACCAACAGAAATTCTTGCAGTCGCCACCTTTACTCTGACTGTTACAGATTCTGGTTCACCAGCTCAGTCAGTTTCATCTACCTTTACTCTCGGAGTTGTGGCTGCTCCGGTTGCTCCGGCACCGGCGGTAGTGGTTGCTCCAGTACGGAATCCTGTTGTGCCGGTAGTTCCAGTTGCCCCAGTAGCGCCTGCACCGATCTTCACACCGATTCCTGTTCACCCAGCGAAGCCTCCCGCCGTGAAGCCAACACCGACTCCAAAGCCGACCCCAAGCTCTTCACCATCACCGAGCGTTTCACCATCGAACCCAGCGCCAGTGACCCCTGCGCCTGCCCCATCGAGCAAGCCAACTGTGAAGCCAACTGTGAAGCCAACTCCGGTTAGTTCTCCAAGTGCATCGGCGAAGCCATCTCCAAAGCCATCTCCAAAGCCATCTGCATCATCAACCGTTGCTAAGCCACTTGAGATCGCACCAAAGGTCGGAGATAAGAGCGCCTCCGTCGCGATCAATAATTTGAAGCCGGGGCAGAAGATCAAGGTAACGATCACGCAAGGCAAGTCGGCTACTATAAATAAACCGGCCCCTGCAAAGAAGAGTGAATCTGTTGTTGAAATTTCTCCGAAGACCGATGGCAATCGTGCCAATGTCGGCATTATGAATCTCAAGCCTGGCCAAAAGATTAAAGTCACAATCAAAGATGGAGCTAAAGAATGAAGAAAAAGATCCTTCTAGGAGTTGTCTTAGGTCTCCAGGTGATGACGTTATCCGCTTGGGCTCAAGACACGGTTGTGATCAACAAACCAGTTACTAATCCATCTGAGCAACTCAACATTGACGTTCCCGCAGATACCACCCCAGGTTTCCACGATGTGCAAATTCAAGTGACAGATGCCAATGGCGTTGTAAGTGAGAAGACCCTTCAATTCTGCAAAAATCTTAAGGGCGAAATTCATTGGAACAATATCTGTCCAGATTTAGATCAACCTTTTAATCCTGCTTCAGATCCAAAGGGGAGTACCTCTATCGCTGTTACTGCACTTGCACTTTTAGGTGCTATCGGTGGATCGATTGCAGGGTCGTCACAGAGTTCATCAGATTCTCAATCTGAACAATCTGATCAATCTCAAGAAGATAATGACCAGAGCTCTGTGCAGAGCGTTGATGCTGGCGAGCTCATCGCAGTAGAGCGCGAAGCCGGTTGGGGCGACAAGAAGCGCACCTGGCGCTCACCGCTTACTTCACAGGTTGATTCCTTCTTCGGCCAAGCTGCCCAGCAATTTTCCAGGTTCTCACCGCTGATGGCGAGATTCCTTCTGGATGGCACTTATTTACGCTCAATTATTGGCTCACTAGAGGTCCTGCTCTACCCATTAGCGATCTACATTGGTTTCCATACATTGAGTCTCAACGGTGGAAAAGCGGTTCCTGCCACTTTGGGAATCACGCTTCTAGGAATGCTCGTTGGCCTAGCTGATGCCTATGCCGGTTTCATCATTGCCTTCATCTTTTCGATTGGTGTGATTGTCTCCGGGAACTTCAACAGCAGGCATCATATTCTGACAACTCTTGGAGTGTCGATTCTGTATTTTGCTCCAGGGTTGATTGCGAGCGCCATTAGACCAGTACGTCGTGAAGTAAAGGATTTCTCAACCTTGTGGGAGCGCGGAACTGATTATGCTCTTGCAGCGCTACTCGGAGGATGGGCAACTCAGAAACTCATTCAATCACTTGGCGGACTTTCAGGATTCAAACTAGCGATCATGAACCATGCCAATGCAATAGGTGTGATTATGGGCATAGCGATTGTTATCAGATTAATTATTGAAGACTTTGGTACTTACTCATATCCAGAGCGCCATCGCTCACTCTTTGTTGAACTCGCTAGCGTTTCACATCGACACCATTGGTTTGTGCTCGCCTTCCGGACCTTTGCCTTCTTCTTCACCGCAGAACTCTTCGTCGGAAACTGTTTTGGCTTATGGTTAGCCACAGCCCTCTTCATAGCGCCAAAGTTCCTCGATATGGCTGGCGAAAGATTAAGCACTCCAATATTGAAAAGCACATTTCTTCCTAAAGGCGCTTTTAAATTATTGGTCACTGCGGTGATTGGAGGGATTTTCGGTGCAATCCTTCAGAAAGAGATTCCTGATGGTCGCACATATCTCCAAACTGCGATCGTGATTCTCACAGTTCCATCACTGATTATTGGGGCTCTCTATGCCTTCGCCGGTGAGAGCGAAAAACGGATCCTTAATGGGAATTCACTTGCCTCTCGTTACGCTTATCGACTCCTAGGACTTGTTGTCTTTATCTTCCTTATTTTGTTGGTGAAGGGCACAGATCTTTCGGGTCTCATCTGGGGCTGGTTGAGCAAGTAAGTAGTGCTTTTTAGCGCCTTAAGTGCTAAAAATAGCCATGAGCACACAGACAACCCACCGTTCCGAGATCTTTGCCCTCTCTGATGAATATGTCGAGAAGAGCGCAGCCTTTAGCCCTATGGAGTGCACCTCTCTAGGAATCCCTGGGTATGAAGATCAACTCGATGACTTTTCACTCGCCCATGCAAACAAGGCAGCGGCATATTCACGTGATGTCCTCCATCGTGCAAAGGCGCTCCAGCCAATCGATGATATTGACCGCATCGCCCAAGCAGTACTTATCGAACGTATTGAGTCTCGTCTGCAACTCCACGACTCTCGTGAAGCGTACGTCGCTTATGGTCAGCTCGCATCACCAGTAAGTGGGATTCGTAGCGTCTTCACAATCATGGCTCTCGATACTCCTGAGCAAGTTGCAAATGCCGGAAAGCGTTTTGCAGCCATTGCCGGTTCACTGAAGTCATGGCGCGATTGTTTAGAAGAAGTACATGCAGAAGGACATCGCACTGCACGACGCCAAGTTCTTGCTGTTGCTGGCCAATTGAAGACCCACTCAGAAGGTGCCTATTCAAAGATCGCAGCTGAGATCGCTCCAGGAAACGCTGATATCGCTGCTGCTGCAAAGAGTGCTGAAGCTGCATGTCTTGAGATGTCGAAGTGGCTCACAGATGTCCACGCACCTCGTTCCGCAGATGCAGATGGCGTAGGTGAGAAACGTTATGCACCATGGGCTCGTTACTTCACTGGTGCCGAACTCGATCTTCGAGCCACGTATGAGTGGGGCAAGCAGGATCTCCAAGCGATCAACGATCGTATGTGGCGAGCTGCTGCAAAGATCGCACCACATTGCAAGACCCTTGCTGAAGTTGCCACGTTCTGCGAAGAGAGTGATCACCTCAAGATCCATGGATCAGATAACTTGCTCAAAGAGCTCCGCGACTTCACAGAAGAAGCGATCAAGAAGGTCGATGGCATCTACTTCGATATCGATGATCGCGTCCGCTTCTGCGATGCAAAGCTCGCTCCAGAAGGTTCAGCCGCTGCCCCTTATTACATGCCACCTTCAGAGGATCTCTCACGTCCCGGCACAACCTGGTATCCAACCCTTGGCAACGACACCTTTAACTTCTGGCATATCGCCTCTACCTGGTACCACGAAGCTGTTCCAGGCCATCATCTCCAATGCGCAACTGCAATCATTGAGAAGGATCGCCTTACCCGCTTCCAGCGCACAGGTGCCTGGATCTCAGGTTATGGCGAAGGTTGGGCGCTCTACGCAGAGCGGTTCATGGATGAACTCGGGGCCTTCGATGATCCTGCTTTAGAACTTGGCTATCTCTCTGGTCAAGCACTTCGCGCGGCACGTATTGTTGTTGATATTGGAATGCACCTTGGTCTCGATGATTTCGAAGGCAAGCCTTGGAATGCAGAGTCTGCATATAACTTGATGGTGGAGCGTGCTTTGATTGAGCCAGCATTCGCACAATCAGAGATCGAGCGATATCTCTCCTGGCCAGGCCAAGCTATCTCTTACAAAGTGGGAGAGCGCATCTGGATGGAGATCCGCGAAGAGACGAAGGAGCGCCTCGGCGAAAAGTTTGATATCAAGGCCTTCCACAACTACGCGTTGAAGATCGGCCCAATGGGACTTGATTCACTTCGCGCAGAGATGCGCTCCTTTAACGGATAACTATTCGTCATGAAACGTGACTTCGATGTAGTGGTGATCGGATCTGGCTTTGGCGGATCCGTCGCTGCTCTTCGATTGCGCGAAAAGGGTTATAGCGTCGCAGTCATAGAAGCGGGCCGTAGATTTAAAGATAAAGATTTTCCTAAGACATCCTGGCGCCTGCGCCGATTTCTATTCTTTCCCCGACTTGGATTAACGGGCATTCAGCGCATCCATGCACTTCCTGATGTCATGGTCTTGGCAGGAGCAGGAGTCGGCGGTGGATCGCTTGTCTACGCCAATACTCTCTACACACCACCAGATACCTATTTCAACGATCCGCAGTGGCGTTCCATTACCGATTGGAAAGCTGAGTTAAAACCTTGGTACGACCTGGCTCATCGCATGCTAGGAGTAGCAGAAAACCCTTATTTTTCGCCATCAGATAGTGCGATGAAAGAGGCAGCTGAGGCGATGGGAGTTGGCCACACCTTCAAAATGGCGCCACTTGGCATCTACTTTGGAGATGGCACCAATAAGACTGTAACCGATCCATTCTTTGGCGGAGCAGGTCCAGACCGAAATGGTTGTACTCAATGCGGAGCTTGTATGACAGGGTGCCGTTTCAATGCGAAGAACACCCTTCCTAAGAATTATCTAGGCCTCGCCGAGAGCGCCGGAGCACAGGTATTTCCTCTCCACACTGTCACTACGATTGAAGAACAATCTGATACGTCGTGGATCGTAACAACTCGCAAAAGCACATCCTGGTTCGGTGGTTCACAAACATTTTCCGCTCGCCAAGTAGTTGTAGCTGCCGGCACCTACAACACACAGAAGTTGCTTCACTCAATGAAGGATCAAGGCATCCTTCCTCACTTGTCACCGATGCTAGGCAAACTCTCACGGACAAATAGTGAGGCACTTACTGGCGCCTTACTCAAAAAGTCTGATGTGGATTACACAAAGGGATCTGCAATCACTTCCTCATTCTTCCCAGATAACCAGACCCACGTAGAACCTGTGAGATACGGCAAGGGCAGCAACCTCATGGGTCTCCTACAAACAGTGATGACAGATGGATTTATCGCGAAAGATCGACGCCGTCAGTGGCGCAAAAGCTTGTTGAGGAATCCAGGATTGATCTTCCAGATTCTTAATGTGAAAAAGTGGAGTGAGAGAAGTGTGATCGCACTCGTCATGCAGAACGTCGATTCCTCAGTAACAGTCTCGGGTAAGAAGGGGCTCTTCGGGTGGCGGCTAACTTCTAAAAACGATCTAGATAAGCCCAATGCAACATACATTCCCGCAGCCAATGAAGTAGTGCGTAAAATCGCTGAGAAGCGCGATGGAATTGCAGCTGGTCATTACGGAGATCTCTTCAACGCCCCCTTTACTGCTCATTTTGTTGGAGGATGTGTCATTGGCGCTGATGCAAAGCATGGCGTCATTGATCCATATCACCGGGTTTGGAACTACCCAACGCTCCACATTGTCGATGGATCGAGCGTCACTGCTAATCTCGGTGTGAACCCATCACTCACGATCACGGCCCAGGCTGAACGAGCCTTTTCATTGTGGCCAAATAAGGGAGATAACGAGTCCCGCCCAGAACAAGGCCAGGAGTATCAACAACTAGATCTGGTGGAACCACATTCACCTGTTGTTCCAACTGGTGCGGTGGCAGCGCTACGAAAATAAGTTCATCCATCTTTCACCTTTCTCACTCTCAAGTCAGAGATATCTATGTTGAGATAGGGCCATGAAGCACGCTCTCATTGTCGGTGGTGGAATTATCGGAACGATGCACGCTGTGCTCGCAGTCGAAAAGGGTTTTGCCGTTACGCATCTTGAGCGCGACATTAAGCCACAATCGGCATCGATTCGTAACTTCGGATTGATCTGGGTGAGTGGTCGCCTTGCCGGTGCCGAACTCGATCTGGCGCTTCGTGCGCGCGAACTCTGGGGAGATATCGGCTCAAAAGCGGCAATCGGATTTCGAGCCAATGGATCGCTCACCATTGCACAGAACGATGCTGAATACACCGTTATGCAAGAGGCAGCGGCTATGGCAGATGCAGATCGACGTGGATTTAGAGTGCTAGATCGGAATCAAACGATTGCACTCGAACCAGAGCTAGCTGGCACATACGTTGGCGCCTTGCAATGCACCACTGATGCTGCGGTTGAGCCACCCTTGCTCTTAGGTGGATTGCGCGACTATCTAAAGAGTTTCCCCGATTACACATGGGTCCCGGAGTTTGAGGCAGTTGATTTCTATCATGATGAAACTGGCAATCATGTCACCGATATCAATGGTCGAAAGTTCTCGGGGGATTACATCGCGATTTGCGCAGGAGCTGCGCATAAGGGTTTTATTGAAGAGTTCTTAGAACAAGCACCACTTCGTAAGGTTCGCCTACAGATGGCCGCTACTGCCCCACTTGGCGCGCACTTGGGTCACTCCATTGCCGATGCCGATTCACTTCGCTATTACCCAGCTTTTAAAGATCTTTCGCTCGATCGTCTCGGTGCGCAATCAGAGATTGCTACTCAATACAAGATGCAATTGTTATTAGTGCAGCGGCTCGATGGTTCGATGACTATTGGTGATACACATGAATATTCCGAGCCATTTACCCATGAAATTAATGAAGCGCCATACGATCATTTGAGAAATGTCATGACAAATATCTTTGGTCGCGAGGTCCCACGTATCGAGAAGCGTTGGGATGGCGTTTACAGTCAAAGTACAAGTGATGAGATCTATATACGACGTGAGATTGCTCCAGGAGCTCACGTAGTCACTGGTGGCGGCGGAAGAGGAAATACCCTTTCACCGGCGATAGCAGAAGAGACGGTGAACCAGTGGTCCCTATAAATAATAAGAAGATTAAGTTAGCGATCTTTGATGTCGCCGGTACTACTGCTCAAGATGGCGGGCTGGTTGTAGAAGCATTTCAAGGGGCCATGGCCTCGATGGGCACACCGCTCGGCACTCCTGAGATGGATCGCATGACAGATTATGTGAATGCCACGATGGGGCAGCGGAAGATTGATGTCTTCATGCACCTGTGTGATGGAGATGCGGATCGAGCCAATAAGGCGCACGATCGCTTTGTTGAGGGCTATATCAACCTTGTAAAAGCCGGGAAACTTCAAGAGTTCGCTGGTATTAGCGAGCTTTTCAATCGCCTTCGTGAGAATGGAATTGCTGTTGGAATTACTACTGGATTCCCACGAGATATTCTCGATAGTGTTATCGACGGCCTGAAATGGGCGTCAATCATTGACTTTTCGGTTGCCGCTTCAGAGGTCGCCCAGGGTCGCCCGGCACCTGACATGATCTTTCGCACGATAGAGCTATATAACGAGCGGTATATGACTCATATCAGTGCCAATGATGTGGCGGTGATCGGCGATACCGAGTCAGATATGCAGGCAGGTGTTACCGCGGGAGCGCAGATCATCGCAGGAGTCTCCACAGGTGCGCATAATCCTGAGCAACTTTTCCACGCCGGTGCTACACATGTTCTTGAAGGTGCCGTTTACCTTCCAACCATTTGTTAACTTTCCTTTCATCAGATCTACCCCGTTAAGGAACCTCCCTGCAAACTCCTCGCGGTTGAGTGCGCTTACCAATCCTTAAGGGGGATATATGCGCAAGCGTCTACTCACTGGAGTTATCGTGGCCACAATGGCTGCAGCTTCAATGGTTGCAACAACATCAGCTTCAAACGCTGCTTCAATCGACTATTCAAAGTGCACAGATCTCAAGTCATGCGGTGGCATGGATGCACTCGTCAAGGCAGCTCAGAAAGAAGGAAAGCTCAACGTCATCACACTTCCACGTGACTGGGCAAACTATGGCGAGGCCATGGATCTTTTCTCAAAGGCTTTCGGCATCAAGATCACTGATGACAATCCAGATGGATCATCAGCTTATGAAATTCAGACAGTAAAGACCGCTCCTGCTTCAAAGGTTCCAGATGCAGTTGACGTCGGTATCACATATGGTGCAGATAACGCTAACCTCTTCGCTCCTTACAAGGTTGTGAACTGGAACGACATCACACCTGCATACAAGGAAGCTTCAGGTCGCTGGTACGGCGATTACGCAGGCGTCATCGCACTTTCATATGACACTTCAATTGCCAAGGCTCCAAAGTCATTCAATGACCTCAAGGATCCAGCGTTCAAGAACATGGTTGCTATCGGTGGAGATCCATCAGGTGCTCAGGAAGCGTTGATGTCAGTCTTCGCAGCGAACCTCGCAAATGGTGGAACAACTGGAGACGTTCAAAAGGGTATCGATTACTTCAGCGGCCTTAAGTCTTCAGGTAACTTCGTTACAGCACTTGCAAGCGGACAGAACTTCCTCGCTGGTGCATACAAGGTCTCATTCTCATGGTCATTCAACGGTCCAGGAGCTGTAGCTACAGCTGCTAAGGCTGGAAAGACTGTTAAGTATGTTATTCCTTCAGATGCAGTCATCAAGGGAACTCCATACATCATGGCTATCCCATTCAACGCTCCACACCCAGCTGCTGCTCGCCTCTGGACAGAGTTCCTCTACTCAGAGAACAAGGGCAAGGGTTCAATGGATCTTGGCTCAACTAAGGGTATGTCAGGTTCAAAGATCTTTGCAGCAATCAACGGCGGACAGAACATCTGGATCGCAGGCGGCGCACTTCCAATCGAGTACGACGCAATGGTTGCGAAGAAGACAAATGCAACAGCACCAGCTGGTTATGAAATCCCAGCAGGCACGAAGATCGTGACACCAACTCCTGCAGAACAGGATGCGGCGAAGACTCTTCTTAAGGCACAGTGGCCAGCAATCGCTGGTAACTAGTCTTAATCCTGGTTACTAACTGAATATATGGGAGTAGTGAAAGCACATTCTCGAGTTCGCTCGAGCGGCCGAGGGACCGGCGTGCTTCCGCTACTCCCATTTTTCATCTTCACCGGCTTCTTCCTCATCTGGCCGGTTATCGCAGTAACGCTTCGAAGCTTTCATGGCAACAAAAATGAATGGACCCTGGCAAACTATCGCCCCATTCTCAAGAGTGGTCCATACCTGCATGCATTTGTTGTATCACTCAAACTCTCCATTGTGACATCGATTATTGGTTCAATCCTTGGCGCATTCTTCGCTTATGTGATCGTGAAGTATGCACATGGAAAATTTGGCGCAGTCATTGATTCTGTTTCGGCAGTCTTCGCGAACTCTGGCGGAGTTCCACTCGCATTTATGTTTGTCGCAGCTTTTGGTACCGAAGGAATTGTGACCACTGTCCTTAAATCATTCGGCTGGGATATCTATGCCGGACACTTCACGATCTTCTCGTTCACTGGCGTTGTGATGGTCTACTCGTTCTTCCAAGTCCCACTGATGGTCTTGGTCTTTAAGCCTGCGATCGCTGGCATGCGTCGCGAGTGGGAAGAGGCGAGCATCAATCTCGGAGCTTCTCCTGCTACCTATTGGCGCAGAGTCGGCATTCCGATCCTCACGCCATCCTTTATCGGCGCCTTTTTCTTGCTCTTTGCTGGCGGGTTCTCGGCATATGCGACTGCTCGAGCGCTCACTGTGGGCACTGTGCCGCTTGTACCGATCATTATTGGAACGCTTGTCGACGGCAATGTGATCTCTGATCAAGCAAATCTAGGCGATGCTCTCGCAGTCGGAATGATTGTGGTCGCAACAATTGCGATGGCTGGCTATATAGCAGCTCAACTCAAGGCGGCGAAATGGCGGAGCCAATGAAGAAGTTCAGCCTTAAATGGCCGCTCATTACGGTTTCATCTCTATTGGCGATCCTCATCTTTGTCATTCCGCTGTATGGTGCATCTGTCTATAGCTTTAAAGGGACGGGCGGCAAGGGTCACTCATGGGTCAATTACCAATGGCTGATCCACGCTGATGGTTTCTATCCCAGCCTCTTCACATCATTGAAGCTTGCAGTACTTGCCGGCGCTCTCAATCTGATCTTGATGGTCCCGACAATGGTCTATCTGAATCTGAAGGGGCAACGCTATAAATCACTCGTTGATTTTCTCTGCATCTTGCCATTGATCATCCCAGTCGTCTCGCTCGCAATTGGTGCCCAGGTCGCAATGCCATCGATCTTGCAAAACACTCAATATGAACTCGTATTCTTCTTTGTCATCATCGCCCTTCCTTACACATATCGCGCACTAGATACTTCCCTTCAGACTGTCGCACTAAAAACCTTAGTTGAAGCATCTAGAAGTTTGGGAGCATCATGGACTCGCACAATTATCCGCGTCATCGTGCCAGCGATCCGCAGCGGTATTACTGGCGCACTCTTTTTGACATTTGCATTATCGATC
>Ga0208874_1000694_pt1 | contig 11168 bp, 5 predicted proteins | sample CryBogCBH10Oct08_FD_184604 | JGI IMG/M metagenome (GOLD analysis project Ga0208874, IMG submission 184604) | Freshwater microbial communities from Crystal Bog, Wisconsin, USA - CBH10Oct08 (SPAdes) (version 2) | ecosystem: Environmental > Aquatic > Freshwater > Lake | place: Crystal Bog... | reverse complement strand
CATATAACAGATTGGCGTTATTACTATACTGAAGAATTAGCTAATATTGTTTATGATTATAAAGCAGAACAGTTTGAAGTCTTTGGTTATAATAAAGACAGCTGGAAAAACAGTTGATTAGTTTTTATTCGTTCATATAATGTTAGTTTTATATGAAAGCACAGCAATCTGTTGAATTATTTCCTACATTAGTTCAAATGTTCGATATAAGTGATAATATTGATATACCGGTACTACTTAAACTATGTAAAACAACAAATATCGAAAATCACAAGCTACTAGAAAACGGAAAAAGCTCTTTCAATACTAATTTAAGTTTACTACATAATAATAAGTTAGCTAATTTAAAAAAAGAAATACAGAACTGCATTAACATATATTGTAAAACTTATGGTGTACCGGAAGATGAAATGTATATTACTAATTCCTGGTTTAATATATTAAAAAAGAACGGTTCTGTGTTACCTCATACTCATATGGGTTCTTTTATTTCAGGAGCTTTTTATCCTTCCGTAAAAGAAGGCGCCGGGAGCATCTTTTTTAAGAACCCTTTATGGAACGAACAACAGCATTTTCAGTTTGCATTTACTAATGTGACATCTTGTACTACAGAAAAAATAGGTATAAAACCTCAGAGTGGTATGTTAGTTTTATTTCCTAGCTGGCTTGAACACTGGACAGATATAAACTTAGCTGAAGAACGTATTACAATAAGTTTTAATACGCATTCTAACAAACAGATAAAAAAGCTACATTCTCTCATATAGTAATTTTTGATTTTTAAGTAAATAACAGTATATGGCACACTTTGCAGAAATAGACGAAAACAATATTGTAAAACGCATACTTGTTGTGCATGATAATGATCAGCACCGTGGCCACGACTTTCTATCTAAAGATCTAGGTTTAGGAGGTACTTGGGTACAAACAAGTTACAATACAAGAGGTAATAGACACTCATTAAGTGGTACACCTGTAAGAGGTAATTACGCTGGTATCGGATTTAAATACGACCCTGTAAACGATGTGTTTATACCGCCTCAGCCTTTTCCAAGCTGGACCGTTGCACTATCAACAAACTGGGTATGGACACCTCCAACACCTTATCCTACAGATGGCAACATATATATGTGGGATGAAAGCAAGCTAAGCTGGATATTAACTATAGTTGTTTCTAGCAGTGCTGCAAGCCTGTCTGGTATCCATACACATACTCCAGCACCTTCTGGTATTAATTAACCTAAATATACATATGGCCAATACGTATACCTGGAATATTAAAAACTTACAATATCTACTTTCTTATGATATTAGTGATACTACTTTAAACAATGTAATTACTAGAGTAGAATGGGATTTAATAGGGGTAAACTCTAGTGGCGTGTCTGGCGTGTTTACTGGAGCTACTCCATTCGATCCATCTGTAATATCTCTTAGTGCTTTCACTGCTTATAACGATTTAACACAAGATATAGTAGTTGGATGGCTACAAAACGTAGTAGTTGGTAGTTACCAAGCTCATGTTTACGAGCAAATACAAAAACAGATAGATGCAAAGACTGTTGCTGTATCGTCTGTTGATATTAACAGTTTACCTTGGAAATAAAATAGTTACGTGCAACACATGTTTTGCACTGTAAACCTATTTCTAGAAGGTAAATATTAGTAATGCTTTATATAGCAAACTAATACCATGTATCTCGGAACCGATCCAAATGCAGTCTCAGGCTATTCAGGTTATAGTGGCTTAAACGGTCACGTAGGTGTCGATGGTGCGTCTGGATATTCTGGTTTTAGTGGTAGTATAGGTGCCTCTGGTTATAGCGGTATTTCCGGTTTCAGTGGTGCTAATCAAACATTAGTTTCATTTACATACTCTAATAGTTTTAGCGCCGGACAAGCAGTTTATAAAACTCCAGGTGGGTATGCTCTTGCACAAGCTAATGCAGTTAGCTCTTGTGATCTATTAGGTGTAGTACAATCAGCTAGTGTTAGTGCGTTCACAATTGTAGCTAATGGATACATATCTGGATTAACAGGATTAACTGATTCTTATCAGTACTACCTATCAGATACTACTCCAGGCTTATTAACCACTGTAGTTCCTACAGCTGTTGGTTCTGTTATCAAGCCAGTTCTTATTGCAATTGGTAGTACAGCCGGTATAGTAGTAGAGTACCCAAGCGCGTTAATTGGTTCAAATTACGGTATAAGTGGTTACTATACTAAATGGACTGGCGGTACTAATATAGGAACAAGTGTACTATACGATACAGTTTCTTCTGTAGCAGTATCAAGCAATTTCGTACCAAGTGTAAGTGGTGTATATGATTTAGGTTCTCCGAATTCACCATGGAGACATATATACGCAGATGCAGGTTCAGTGTACATTGGTAACATTAAATTAAGTGAAGTTGGTGGTTCGTTATCAGTACAATTAGTAAGCGGTATTGGTACCCCTGGTGAATTAGCAGTAAGTGGGTTTTCTCTAAGCGGTACATCTGGGTTTTCTGGTTACTCCGGTGCTAACGGAACAATAGGCTTGGATGGTGCTTCTGGTTATTCTGGTAAATCTGGTTACTCAGGTATTTCAGGTTATACTGGTTTTTCTGGCTTTACAGGTATTTCTGGTTATTCTGGTATATCAGGGTTTTCTGGATACACAGGTATAACTGGTTATTCCGGCTTTACCGGTATTACAGGCTATAGCGGATTTTCAGGTATTTCTGGTTATACAGGCATTAGTGGTTTTACTGGTATATCAGGTTATTCAGGACCTACAGGCGCTTCTATATACGGTAGAACATATTTCTTTGCTGAAAATAGCAGTGATACCGGTAGTTATGAATCTCTTACATTATCGCCTAGTGGTGTAAACGTAAATGACGACGTAGTAGTCGTTTCAACAGGTAACAGTTCACTAGGTAGTCCGGTTCTTATAGACGGTTATATAACTGTAGCAAATGAACCTGGTATAATTGAAATACCGTCCGGTTTGTGGGATATTGAGTTTTACCGCTACGTTAATACAGCTTCTGCTAATTTTATATTTCAGGTTTATCAGCGCACTACTAGTGGTACTGAAACGTTAATTTTAAGTGCCGATTCCGGTCCGGTAACAGATACGAGTTCAACATACCAAAAAATTGGCTATGTTACAAGCAGTATAACTACGTTAAACATAACTGACAGAATAGTAACTAAGGTATATGCTTATTCAACTAATGCCTCTCCAGTTTCAGCTACATTCCAGTACAACGGTACAAGTATATATTCAGTAGTACGTACTCCAATCGGACAAGGTGTTTCTGGTACTTCTGGTTGGTCAGGTTATTCTGGTTTAGGTTTGTCTGGTTATTCTGGTATAAGCGGTTTTACTGGTATCAGCGGTTATTCAGGTTTTACAGGCATCTCTGGTTATACTGGTATAAGTGGTTATTCTGGTATTTCAGGTTTCACTGGTATAAGCGGTTATTCTGGTATATCTGGGTATACAGGTATTTCTGGGTTTACTGGTTATAGTGGTTTTACAGGTATATCTGGTTATACAGGTATTAGCGGTTATACCGGTATTTCGGGTTTTAGTGGTCCGGCTGGTCCAACTAACACCGCTACACCTACTGTTTCAGGTGGTGTGTATGGTAGTACGCTTAATAGTGGTAATAACGTTGCTTTAGGTAAGACTGCTTTCCAGAATAATACAACTGGTAGTTATAATGTTGCAGTAGGATACGCTGCACTAAATCAAAACACGACCGGGGCTTATAATACAGCTGTTGGCAATGCTTCTCTTTTGTGTAATACCACTGGTAGTAATAATGCTGCTCACGGTTACGGTACACTTAAAAACAATACAACCGGTGGTTGTAATACTGCTCAAGGTTATCAGGCTTTATATGTCAACACAACTGGCAGCAAAAACACTGCTGTAGGTAGTTCTGCAATGCAGAATAATACAATCGGTAGTAATAATGCAGCAGTAGGGGCGTGTGCTTTATTATGCAATACTTCTGGTAGTCTTAATAATGCTTTCGGTATGACTGCTCTTGCAGTTAATACTACCGGTAGTTCTAATAATGCTTTCGGGTTTGGTGCACTCAATTCAAATACAACGGGTAGTGGTAATGTAGCACAAGGTTATCAAGCACTTTTTTATAACACAACAGGTAATCTTAATTCAGCTATTGGTTACCGTGCAATGTTCTGTAATACCACCGGTAGTTATAATACTGCACAAGGCTATCAAGCTTTATATAATAATACTACAGCAGGTAGTAATATAGCCATTGGTATTAACGCTCTTTATGCTAATACAGGTGGTGTTAATAACACCGCAGTTGGTGTAAACGCTCTTAGATGCAATACAACTGGTAATAATAATACGGCGATGGGTATTAATGCTCTCATTGTTAATACAACCGGTTATAGTAATACTGCTCAAGGTTACCAAGCAATGTGTAAAAACACAACCGGTGCACAAAATGTAGCAATCGGCTTTGATGCGCTTTATAGTAATACTACAGGTTTTCAAAATGTAGCTGTTGGTTATAATGCGCTTTATGGTAATACAATAGGTTATCAAAACACAGCAGTTGGTTTTAATGCATTATTATGCAACACAACAGGTATTAATAATACAGCTGTTGGCTGGCAAGCAATGTCAAATAATACAACCGGTTGTAATAATACAGCTGTTGGAATATTTGCTCTTTGTTCTAATACAACAGGACAAAGTAATACAGCGCAGGGGTATTCAGCTTTATTTAGTAATACAACTGGTGGGGGTAATGTTGGTATAGGTAGGTATGCTTTATCAAGCAATACATCTGGTGGTAGCAACACTGGTGTAGGTAATTCAGTAATGTCTAATAATACAACCGGGTACAGCAATACTGCTGTAGGTGCTGTAGCTCTTACTAGTAATACTACCGGTAATAATAATAATGCTTTTGGTAGCTATGCATTATTTAACAATACAACAGGTGGTAGTAATTCTGCGCACGGTTATGGAGCTTTACAATCTAATACAACCGGTAATGCTAATGTTGCAATGGGTCATTATGCTTTGGCTTCAAACACTACCGGTAGTTATAATACTGCTATAGGTTATACTGCACTTAATTTAAATACAACCGGGTACAGCAATACTGCTGTTGGTTATGTAACACTTGGTAGTAATACAACAGGCTATCAAAATGCAGGTTTTGGTCAACAAGCTCTTTATTTAAATACAACTGGTATTCAAAATACTGCTATAGGTTATCAGGCTCTTTATTATAATACAACTGGTTATTGTAATACAGCTGTTGGTTGGAGATCTCTTTTCTGTAATACGACTGGTTATGGTAATACTGCGGTAGGTGTAAATTCTCTTAATAGTAATACAATTGGTACTGCTAATACATCAAATGGTTATCAATCATTAGTAAGTAATACAACAGCTAACCACAACACTGGTTTTGGCTTTAGTACTTTACGTAGCAACACTACTGGTAGTTATAATACAGCTACTGGTAGCCAAGCTCTTTGTTCTAATACTACTGGTTGTTATAATGTAGCAAATGGTTATAGAGCTTTACAATCTAATACTACTGGTGGTAGTAATGTAGCAGTTGGGGTAAATACATTAGTAAACAATACTACCGGTTACCAAAATACAGCAGTAGGTACAAATTCTCTTATTTATAATACTAACGGCTATTATAATACAGCTGCAGGGACCAATGCTTTATTTAGTAATACAACTGGGCATAGTAATACAGCAATAGGTATGGGCACTCTTTTATGTAATACAACTGGTAATGGTAATACCGCGCACGGTTACGGTGCTTTACAATTTAATACAACAGGTAATGTTAATACTGCAACTGGTTACTGGGCAATGTTGTGTAATACGAATGGTTACGATAACAGTGGTTTTGGTAATCAGGCTTTACGTAGCAACTCAACCGGTATAAAAAATACTGCAACTGGTACTGCAGCATTACTACTTAATACTTCTGGACAAGGTAATGCAGCATTTGGTTGGGGAGCTCTTTGCAGCAATACAACCGGTGTTTATAATGTAGCTGTTGGCTATAACGCTGGCTGTTCTGTTACCACAGGTACTTTTAATACTGCTATAGGTACTGGTGCTGGTAGCAGTTTAACTACTGGATCTTGCAATACACTAATCGGTTATAATGCCAATGTATCAGCAGGTGCTACTAATACAATTTACATACAAGCCGGTACAACGTACTTAAGTGCAGGTCCTGCAGGTTTATACGTACCAGGAAGTATTTGGGCTACAGGTAACGTAACAGCTTATTATTCTGATTTACGCTTAAAAGATGTTAAAGGTCCAATTACAAATGCTACAAGTAAAGTTGAGCAATTAAGTGGATTCTATTATCAAGGTAATGATATAGCAAAATCATTAGGTTATAATACGGATAGAATTGAAGTAGGTGTAGCGGTACAAGACGTTGAAAAAGTATTACCAGAAATTGTAGAAGTAGCACCTATAAGCATTAAAGCCGGTGTAGAATATAAAACACTAGATTATGGTAGACTGGTTCCGTTATTGATAGAAGCTATTAAAGAGCAACAAACTGCAATTGTTGCTCTTAACGAGCGTATAATAACTTTAGAAAATAAATGAGTTTACCCTCATCAGGACAAATTAGTATGGGACAGGTTGACACTGAACTAGGACTTAGTTCTACTGCACAAGTTAGCTTAAATGATTCTGCTGTAAGAACATTATTCGGTGTTTCATCTGGTCAAATATCAATGAGTAGTGGTTATGGTAAATCTTCATATGTTACATCAGGGTTAATAATGAACATAGATTTTAACCAAGCAAGCTATTCCGGATCAGGTACAACAGTTACCGATCTTACCACTAACGGTAATAATGGAACGCTTGTTAATAGCCCAGTTTACACGTCTGGTACACCAAGCTATATGACATTTGATGGTACTTCTAATTACATTGGAAATGCTAGTACACTAAACAATTTTAATTTCGCGTCTACTGGAGGTATAACTGTTGAAGCTTGGGTAAAGCCTACTTTAAGTAGCTATGAATTTTGGTTCAGTTCTAATGTATCTTCTGGAGACTGTACGTATAGGTTTGGTACAAATAGTGGCGGGTATTTTTATTGGAATTTGGGCCACCACGTAGATCATAATACTGGAGGTCCTATTAGTAGTGATACTTGGTGTCAAGTAGTATTTACCGGTGGTGTAGTAAGCGGTACTGTATACACTAACATATACCTTAACGGTTCTAATGTAGTGAGTAACTTCAATGAAAGTATTAGTAGTTTATCAAATCCTAATGATTGGCTTATAGGTCACGGAGAAACTTCATCTGCATGGCCATATAATGGCAGTATTTCAATAATAAGAGTATATAATACAGCACTCAATTCAACTCAAATTACTCAAAACTACAACGCAAGTAAAGCAAAGTTCGGTTTAAGTTAATTAATAGTACGGTATTATTTGGTTTATAATTACTTCTTTTAGACTACAGTAATATTTTGTAAATATAAACAACAAAAATGGCTACTTTAGTATATAATATTGATAACATATCCAACTACATTTCCTCAAACGGATTCAAAGTTAAAATAAAAGAACTTAATGATAAGGCAGCAGTTTTATAACTGAATAAGTTAACTAAATATATTAGTACATGCCAACGCCTTTTACATATATATCGGTAGGTGTATCCGGTTATTCTGGTGCAGCTGGACCTACAGGAACTTCTGGATATTCTGGTTATGTAGGCGGTACTGGTTTATCAGGTTATACTGGTATAAGTGGTTTTAGCGGCTCTGGAGTATCAGGCTACTCAGGTTTTAGTGGTATAGGTTTATCTGGTTACTCCGGTTTTATAGGCGTTTCTGGTTATAGCGGTTTTACCGGTATTAGTGGTTACACTGGTATTTCTGGTTATTCAGGTTTTACAGGTATGTCCGGTTATACTGGTATATCTGGTTTCACAGGTATTAGCGGTTACACCGGTATTAGTGGTTACTCCGGTTTTACTGGTATCTCTGGTTACTCAGGTTTCACAGGTATAAGCGGTTTTTCAGGCACCTCAGGCTATTCTGGTATTAGTGGTTATAGCGGTTTTACAGGCATCAGTGGTTATACCGGTATTAGCGGTTACACTGGTATAAGCGGTTTTACAGGTATTAGTGGTTACTCCGGTTTTACTGGTATATCAGGCTATAGTGGTTTCACGGGTATTAGTGGTTTCACAGGTATCAGTGGCTATAGTGGTTTTACTGGTATTTCAGGTTACACTGGTATTAGTGGTTTTTCAGGCTTTACAGGTATTAGCGGTTACACTGGTATATCAGGCTATAGTGGTTTTACAGGTATCTCTGGTTATACCGGTATAAGCGGTTTTAGTGGCTTTACAGGTATCTCCGGTTACACTGGTATAAGCGGTTATAGTGGTATATCTGGTTGGTCAGGCCCTACCGGGGCATCTATATACGGTAGAACTTATTTCTTTGAAGAGGTAGATAGTGATATTTCCCCTTATGAAGTTATTTCACTAACACCGGGTGGTGGTGATAGTACTATCAATGATGACATTGCAATAGTAAACAATACTAACAGCTCACAATTTAGTGCTCAGTTTATTGGTGGTTATTTAACACCTATTAATGAACCTGGTATAGTTGAAATACCATCTGGTATATGGGATATAGAATTTTACTGTTATGTAAGTTCTGGTTCAGCTAATTTCGTATTTAGTGTATATACTTGGACTAATTTAACAAGTAGTACGGGTACATTTATCTTAAGTGCTGATTCTGGTCCAGTGTCAAATACATCTTCTGCATATAAAACAACCGGTGTTGTAACTTCAAATATTACTTTACTGTCAGCTGCAGATCGTATTTTAGTTAATGTAGCTGCATATACAACTAATAGTTCTCCTGTTACTGCTCATTTCATATATAATGGTAGTACTCAATATTCAGTAATTCGTACGCCAATTGGACAAGGTGTAAGTGGTGCATCTGGTTACAGCGGTTATAGCGGTATTGCTACTTCCGGTTATAGTGGTTATAGTGGTATAACTGGTTATTCCGGTTTCTCTGGTATAAGTGGTTTCACAGGTATCTCTGGTTATACCGGTATAAGCGGTTTCAGCGGTTTTACCGGTATAAGTGGTTACACCGGTATTAGCGGTTTTAGCGGCTTTACTGGTATTAGCGGTTATAGCGGTTTCACTGGTATATCGGGTTATACAGGTATTTCAGGTTATAGTGGTATAAGCGGTTTTACAGGTATTTCAGGTTTTACAGGTATATCTGGTTTCACAGGTATTAGCGGTTACAGCGGCTTCACCGGTATGTCCGGTTATTCAGGGTTTACTGGTATAACTGGTTACTCTGGTTTTACAGGTATAAGTGGTTATAGTGGTATTTCAGGTTATACTGGTATAAGCGGTTTTACAGGTATTTCAGGCTTTAGTGGTTATACAGGTATATCTGGTTACACTGGTATCAGTGGTTACACTGGTATGTCTGGATACACTGGTATATCTGGTTATTCAGGGTTCACTGGCTTCTCTGGTTTCACTGGTATATCAGGTTACACCGGTATAAGTGGTTTCTCCGGTATTAACGGAGCAAGTGGCTATAGTGGCTTTACAGGTATAAGCGGTTATACAGGTATATCTGGTTTCTCTGGACCACAAGGTGCTCAAGGACCTGCAGGTTCTGGTGGTGGTGGAGGCGGTGGTTCAACTAGCCAAACTTTCACCTATACTAATACATTTTCAGCAGGTACGGTGGTTGCTAAGATAAGCGGTGGTTGGGTAGCTGCAATGGCCGATAGTGGTTTTGATGCAGAAGTAATCGGTGTAGTGCAATCTTCTAACGGTACCTCATTTACAGTAGTATATAGCGGTCCGGTAAACAATTTATCTGGTTTAGTAGATGGTGGTGTATATTTCTTATCTGATACAGTAGCAGGTTCTGCTACTTTAGTACCGCCTAGCTCTAATACAAGCATATCGAAACCAGTCATGATAGCAGTAGCTGCTACTTCAGCAGTGGTTATCAATCAAAGAGGTATAGCTAACCAAGCAGCCGGGTTTGCCGGTGCTGGTAACGGTGTATCTGGTGCATATGCAGTGTTTACTAATGCTAATACTTTAAGTGCTGGTGCAATCTCTCAAATAGGTAACACCCTTACCGTTGTTGGTAATATATCTGCTACTGGTACTATATATGGTTCGATAAGCTACTCTGGTTATAGTGGTATAAGTGGTTATAGTGGTTTTACCGGTATAAGTGGTTATACTGGTATATCTGGTTATAGTGGCTTTACCGGTATAAGTGGTTATACTGGTATATCTGGTTATAGTGGCTTTACAGGCATTAGCGGTTACACAGGTATTTCTGGTTATACCGGTATTAGTGGCTACTCTGGTTTTACTGGTATTAGCGGTTATTCAGGTTTTGTTGGTATATCTGGTTTTAGTGGTATAGGTGTAACAGCTACACCAACGGTATCTGGTGGTGTTTATGGTAGTACGCTTAATAGCGGTGGTAATGTAGCACTCGGTAAATCTGCACTTAATGCCAATACTACCGGTACAAATAATACTGCTATTGGTTATAGTGCACTTTATAGTAACACAACTGCAAACGGTAACACAGCAGTAGGTTTACAGTCACTTTATAGTAACACAACAGGTAGTGGTAATACTGCTGTTGGTTATCAGTCATTATTAAGCAATACAACAGGTTTTAGTAATACCGCTCAAGGCTATTGCGCATTAACAAACAATACAACAGGTAGTGGTAATGCAGCTTTTAGTAGAAATGCACTTTATGCTAACTCTACTGGTAGTAATAATATAGCATTTGGTGCAGGTGCATTACAATGTAACACGATAGGTAACTGTAATACAGCAGTTGGTGTACTTAGTCTGTATAATAATACAACCGGTGTAAACAATACGGCGGTTGGGTATAACTCTCTTGGTTCTAATACAACCGGTAGTCGTAACACAGCTAATGGTTATCAAGCACTTAATAGTAACACAACAGGTATTAGTAATACTGCAATTGGTTTCAATGCAATGGTTAATAGTACTACAGGTACTTATAATACGGCTAATGGTTACTGTGCTCTTGGTAATAATT
>Ga0208874_1000693_pt1 | contig 11185 bp, 6 predicted proteins | sample CryBogCBH10Oct08_FD_184604 | JGI IMG/M metagenome (GOLD analysis project Ga0208874, IMG submission 184604) | Freshwater microbial communities from Crystal Bog, Wisconsin, USA - CBH10Oct08 (SPAdes) (version 2) | ecosystem: Environmental > Aquatic > Freshwater > Lake | place: Crystal Bog... | reverse complement strand
GCTTGCCCAACCTGCGGTACCTATAACCGTCGTCAGGTTCTCGAGGTCTGATTTGTACTCTCGCCTAACCGAGGCGCTCGGAATTTCGGTTACGGACGAGCTGCTTGAACTCGCACTAACCCACCGTTCCTTCGCTTACGAAGCTGGTGGATTACCTACAAACGAACGCCTGGAATTTTTGGGCGATAGCGTTTTGGGATTAGTCGTTACCGAAGAGCTCTATCAAACCTTTCCGGATCTCGACGAAAGTCGGCTATCGCCACTTCGTTCGGGCGTAGTCAACATGCGCGCTTTGGCAAAGATTGCGCGCGACCTTCATTTGGGTGATTACTTGCGCATCGGCAAGGGCGAAGAAGCAACTGGTGGCCGCGATAAGAATTCATTGCTCGGTGATTCACTCGAAGCAATTGTGGGTGCGATTTATTTACAGCACGGCTTTACCGAAACTCAACGAATTATTCTCAAGTGGTTCCAGCCAGCGATCGCCTCGGCCAATGAACAAGGGCTCGGGCTCGATGGCAAGACTGCTTTACAAGAGTTAGCAGCAGCTCGAAACATCTCTGCGCCCGAATATGAAATATCTGAATCCGGGCCTGATCACGATAAAACATTTGTTGCGGCCGCAATCGTCGGCGGCAAGAAATATCCCGAAGGCACGGGCAAGAGCAAGCGCGAAGCAGAACAAGTCGCGGCCCGCATCGCTTTCGATGCACTCTCAACTATTGGTTGAGGGTCGGCACAACTTTAGAACGCGCTATCTGAATAAGCGGGGTTGAGATTTCCGATAGGTTCTCCTCGTGTATTTGAAGAGTATGACGCTCAAGGGCTTCAAATCCTTTGCATCGGCAACATCGCTTAATTTCGAACCCGGAATTACGTGCGTGGTCGGACCAAACGGATCTGGCAAGTCCAACGTCGTCGACGCCCTTTCCTGGGTTATGGGAGAGCAGGGCGCAAAATCTCTTCGTGGCGGAAAGATGGAAGACGTCATCTTCGCCGGAACATCTGGCCGCGCACCACTGGGTCGTGCTGAAGTCTCTGTCACCATCGACAACACATCGGGCGTATTGCCAATCGACTTTACTGAAGTAACCATCTCGCGCGTTCTCTTCCGCAACGGTCAATCCGAATACCAACTCAATGGCGAAACAACGCGTTTGTTGGATATTCAAGAGTTGCTCAGCGACAGCGGTATTGGTCGCGAAATGCACGTCATCGTTGGCCAGGGTCAACTCGATGCCATCCTTCTTGCTAACCCAGAAGAACGCCGCGCCTTTATTGAAGAAGCCGCCGGTGTTCTCAAGCACCGCAAGCGCAAAGAGAAGGCGTTACGAAAGCTTGATTCGATGCAAGCGAACCTGGCGCGTATCCAAGATTTGACCGTTGAACTTCGTCGCCAGCTCAAGCCATTGGGCAAGCAGGCAGAAGTCGCCCGTAAGGCATCGACCATTCAATCCGATGTGCGCGATGCGCGATTGCGTTTGTTAGCCGATGACTTAATTGGCATGCGCTCGACCCTTGACGCTGAGGTCGCGGATGAGACCACGCTCCGTTCTCGTCGGGACGAGGTAGAACTCGCACTGGCCGAATCTCGGGCACGTGAAGAACAACTCGATCGCCTGACCGCAGAAGAAAGCCCGTTGTTGGTTGCGGCACAAGAGAATTACTACAAGCTGACGGCGCAACGCGAGAAGTTCCGTGGCATTCAAAGCTTGTCAGCAGAGCGCGCACGCTTCCTTTCAGAAGAGGCCGAAGAAGCTCGGACCGCCGGTCGCGATCCAGAGGCGATGGAGGCGGAAGCACAGATACTTCGTAATGAAGAGGCAAGCCTGCGGGGCGAAGTCAGTAACGCAAGCGCTGCCTTGGCCGAACTCACCGAATCACTCCGCGCACTGGAATCCGCACTGGCTTTGGAAGAGAACCGAGTATCGGCTTCGCTTCGTGCAATCGCAGACCAACGCGAAGGCACTGCTCGCCAAGAGGGCCATATCAATGGCTTGAAGTCGCGCATTGATGCAACGAACGCGGAGATCGCCCGTATTACAAAGTCGCGCGACGAAGCCGCGGCTCGCCTGCAAGCATCACATGAAGAATTTGCACTACTCGAAACGCAAATTGCTAGCCTCGATGCCAGCGAACCCACCCTGGATTCCGATTTCGAATCAGCGAAGAAATTTTTGGCTGATGCCGAAGCCGCTCTTTCCACAGTGCAATCACAAGAAGCAGATTCCGACAAGAAGCGTTCCGGCCTTGAATCGCGTTTGATCGCGCTTCGCGAAAGCCTTGTCCATCGTGATGGTTCTGAAGCGATTCTCTCTGGCCGCTCTGGCGCACGAGTTCGTGGTCGTCTATCCACTCTCATCAACGTCAACGACGGGTGGGAGAAGGCGGTAGCAGCGGCGCTCGGACCATTGGCTGAATCAATCGTGGTCGAGGATGTCTCATCCGCAGTCTCTGCACTGACTATGTTGAAGCGCGAGAGCGCGGGACAATCAGAACTTCTTGTTATTGATGGCGCGGATTCCTTTACTCGCAGCTCTCGCCAAATTCCATCAGGATTCGTCGGATTAGATTCGCATGTGTCGTCATCTGAAATCAGTGATGTCATCTCCAAGCTACTCAGCGGCTTTGTTGCCGTCCGCGACCTGGCTGAAGCCGAGCGCGCGCTGAGCGCTAACTCATCGGTCATCGCCATCACGCAAGACGGTGATGTCGTGAGCCGCACACGCGTCCGCGGTGGTTCCGATGCAAATAATTCTGCAATTGAAATTTCGGCAATGATTGAAAAGTCGGAGACAGAACTCCGCGAACTCGTAGCTGCATCCGAGCGTTTGAAGTTTGAGCTCGTTCGGCTCACTGAAGATGTAGCAAGCAAGAAGCAAGCGTTCGAGATTGCGCTCTCCAAACTCAATGATTCCGATGCCAAGATGTCCGGTTTGGCCGAGCAGATGGCGGTTGCGGGGCAGAACGTGAAGTCGGCTCAGGCAGAAGTCGAGCGGCTTGCAGCATCGTTGGCGGAAGCAACCGAACAGCGCACATCCGATGAGCGCGATTTGGCGGCAGCGATCGCCCAATTTGAATCACAACAAGATCCAGCAGAGCCAGATATGACTCATCTGGAAGATTTGCGATCCCAAGTTTCCGGCGCCCGCTCCAGTGAAGTCGAAGCACGATTGGCGCTGCGCACGGCCGAAGAGCGAGTTGCAGCGGTTGGTCAACGAGCATTGACGCTTGAACAATCAGCACACGCTGAGCGCGAATCCACCTCGCGCGCCATAGCGCGACGCGAACAACGCGGCGTTGCAGCAATCACGGCTCAGTCAGTTGCTGATGCCGCATACGAAGCGTTGATTCAAATTGAAGTCTCTATTAGCAAAGCAGCGGCCGAACGTGAGCGGCTCGAAATAGCCCGCAGCGATCGTGAAGGCGAAATCTTGGCGGTCCGGGGTCGCGGACGTGAACTCGCGATTGAACTGGATCAATTGACCTCTAGCGTTCACCGCGATGAAATCGCGCGCGCTGAACAGCGAATGCGAATCGAACAGCTGGAGCAACGCGCAGTGGAAGAGCTCGGCGTGGATGTTGCCACCTTGATTAACGAGTACGGTCCAACGAACGATGTCCCAACCTTCGTCGAAGATGAAGAAGGCAATTTCGTTCCGGGAGATTTGATTCCCTATCGTCGCGATCAACAAGAAAAGCGTTTGATTCAAGCAGAACGAGCGCTCAACATGCTGGGCAAGATTAATCCGCTTGCGCTCGAGGAATACACCTCGCTGGAAGAGCGCCTTCGTTACTTGGCTGAACAGCTTGAAGATTTGAAGAAGACCAAGCGGGATCTCTTGGATATCGTCAAAGAAGTCGATGACAAGGTGCAACAGATTTTCCACGAGGCATACACGGATACCGCGCGCGAGTTTGAGGTCATCTTCGGTCGTCTCTTCCCTGGTGGCGATGGGCGTTTGATTCTGACTAATCCAGAAGACATGATGAACGCTGGTGTAGATGTCGAGGCGCGCCCACCGGGCAAGCGCGTCAAGCGTCTGTCATTGCTCTCCGGTGGTGAGCGTTCGCTCGTTGCCGTTGCGTTACTCGTAGCGATCTTCAAAGCTCGCCCAAGTCCGTTCTATGTGATGGACGAAGTTGAGGCGGCGCTGGATGACACCAACCTTGGTCGTTTGCTCGGGGTCTTCGAGGAACTTCGCGAGAAGTCGCAGCTGATTGTGATTACCCACCAGAAGCGCACCATGGAAATTGCAGATGCGTTATATGGCGTAACCATGCGCGGCGACGGTGTTTCCGAGGTTATCTCGCAACGGCTGCGTGAATCCGAAGTCAACGCTTAATTTTCGGCAATCGTCGTGGCGCTCTTTAGCAAACTCGTATCGAAGATTAGGAACCCGTTTGGGGGGTCGGTCTCTGCTGCAGATTGGGCTGAGATTGAACAGTCACTGCTGGAATCTGATTTAGGTGCGGCAAACACAGCAGAGATTCTGGCGATTGCGCGCAAGGTCAAGGGCGAAGAGATTGAATCGGCTGTTACGAGCGCGCTTTCGGGCTGGCTCAGTGATGCGCCTCGCGCACTCGCGCGTCATTCCGATCGACTCGTCATTATCTTGATTGTTGGTGTTAACGGCACCGGCAAAACAACCTCGACCGCAAAACTCGCTTCGTACTTACACGCGGGCGGTGAAAGTGTCGTCCTTGCAGCAGCCGATACGTTTAGAGCAGCCGCCGTTGATCAATTACAAACGTGGGGAGAGCGGCTACGTCTGCCGGTTGTTATAGGAAAGCCGAATGGCGATCCCGCCGCTGTTGCCTTTGATGCCGCTAAGCAAGCGGTTGAGAGCAATGCTCGCTATCTCATAGTTGATACCGCTGGTCGACTTCATACCAAGTCTGGCTTAATGGACGAGCTGGGCAAGGTCAGGCGAGTGCTTGAAAAGGCGAACCCAGTCGACGAAGTGTTGCTGGTGGTTGATGCAACGACTGGACAGAATGGAATCAATCAGGCGAAGGAGTTCATCGCGAGCGCTGCCGTGACAGGATTAATTCTGACCAAGCTGGATGGTTCGGCCAAGGGTGGCATCGCGCTGGCAATTGAGCGAGCAACCGGGATTCCCGTGAAATTCGTGGGCACGGGGGAGCAGGTCGGGGACTTGGCCGCCTTTGATTCGGCCACGTATCTGGCGGGTCTTTTTTAACACACCCGTAACACGAGGGTGCGTGTTGCCGTAACCCAAGCCAGCCAATCTAGGGCTCTCTCAACGGCGAGAAGTGCTCCTTCACCACCTCTAGAAAGCTTTGGAGAAAAACATGAATTTCAATGCAGGAGATACCGCTTGGATTTTGGTGGCATCAGCGCTTGTGCTGTTGATGACCCCGGGTCTGGCATTCTTTTATGGCGGAATGGTTCGCGGCAAGAACGTTCTCGGAATGCTTGCTCAGAACTACGTCACCATGGGCGTCGTTAGCGTTCTCTGGATTCTCGGCGTCTACAGCCTTGCCTTCAGTGGAACTGGAAAGTACATCGGTAACTTCCATCAGTTCGGTCTCAATCACATTTGGCAACAAGCAACGGGTTTCGAAACTCTCACTATTCCACCGTTGGTCTTTTGTGCTTTCCAGTTGATGTTCGCGATTATTACACCAGCTTTGATAACTGGTGGCACCGCTGATCGTTTGAAGTTCGGCGCATGGACGCTCTTCTGTGGTCTCTGGTTAGTAATTGTTTATGCACCGGTCGCACACTGGGTCTTCTCACCTTCCGGCTGGCTCTTTAAGTTAGGCGCCGAAGACTTCGCTGGTGGAACCGTTGTTCACGCGAACGCGGGTGCTGCAGCTCTTGCGGTAATTCTGGTTATCGGTAAGCGCCGCGGTTGGCCAAAGGAGCGGATGCGTCCGCATAACGTTCCATTCGTTCTGCTTGGTGCAGGACTTCTCTGGTTCGGTTGGTTCGGATTTAATGCCGGATCTGCGCTTGCTGCAAATACCTTGTCTGCATATGCATTCGTGAATACCAACACCGCTACCGGTGCTGCTCTGCTCGGATGGATGATTGTTGAGCGCTTGCGCGATGGTCATGCCACCACATTGGGTGCTGCATCAGGTGCGGTCGCTGGTCTCGTCGCAATTACACCTGCTTGCGGATTTGTTAGCCCTATGGGTTCGGTAGCAATCGGTTTCGCTGCCGGCATCATCTGCGCACTTGCAGTCGGCCTCAAGCACGTCTTCAAGTTCGATGATGCACTCGACGTCGTCGGCGTTCACTTAGTTGGCGGCGTCCTCGGTGCATTGCTGATCGGCCTCTTTGGTACAAAGATGGTTAACGGTGCAAACGGTGCCTTCTATAAGGGCGGATGGACGCTGATGGGTCACCAAGCAATCGCGGTCGTGGCTGTTGTTGCATACTCATTCATCGTCACCTACATCTTGGCTCAGATCTTGGACAAGACCATCGGACTTCGCGTCTCGGTCGAACAAGAGGTCGCCGGCTTGGATCTCTCACAGCATGCTGAAACCGCGTATGAGACCGCTTCATACAGTGACGGCAACCGCTTCTCGTCATCGTTGAATAACTAACCCGACTAGTTTGGAAAGGAATAACTGAGATGAAACTTATTACCGCAATCATTAAGCCGTTCAAACTAGATGATGTGAAGGCAGCGCTCCAGGCCTTTGGCATCACCGGAATGACAGTCTCCGAGGCGAGCGGATTTGGTCGCCAACGCGGACATACCGAGGTCTATCGCGGTGCGGAATACACCGTTGACTTGGTCCCGAAGGTTCGACTCGAAGTGCTCGTTGATAGTGGCGAAGCCGAGAAGGTTATTGATGTCATCGTGAAGGCGGCATCAACCGGATCAATCGGTGACGGCAAAGTCTGGTCGACACCAATAGATAACGTGGTTCGTGTTCGCACCGGCGAACGCGGTCCAGACGCTATCTAATTCGAGTAACAACAAGTACCACCTAAGTAAGCTAGCTCTATGGGTACCCGAGAGCGTCGCGACCGTTCTAATCAAGCGGATCGCGACCTCTCGGGTATTTTTCATTCTGCCGCGGCGCAATTTTCAATTAGCGCTGACTCTGTTTCGCTGAGTGCCGTCGGGGGTTATGGTCGCGGTGAACTCTCACCTGGATCAGATCTTGATGTATTGATTTTGCACGATGGATCTGTTGCGACCGACAGACTCACCGAATTTGTTAACGCGCTGCTCTATCCGCTCTGGAACGCCAATCGAGCGGTGGACCATTCGGTTCGCACCCGAAATGAAACCCGTACAACGGCAAGCGAAGATTTACGAGTGGCGCAAGGGCTGTTGGATATTCGGTTTATTGCTGGCAATCGTGATCTGGTCCATAGCGTGGCAGCCGATGCGCTGGGTGACTGGCGAAAGAACTTTGCGAAGAAAAAAGCGGGACTGCGTGCATCTATCGTGGAGCGCGCGGAGCGGTCCGGAGAGCTGGCGTTTTTGTTAGAGCCAGATTTGAAAGAATCGCGCGGCGGATTGCGCGATATCAACGCCCTTCGTGCGATTGCTCGCACCGACAACGTGCCGGTATCGATGGAGCGACTTGCTTCAGCCGAGGCACTTCTGTTGAGTGTTCGCGATGCGTTGCATACTGTTACTGGTCGCTCTCGGGATCAGTTGCTTTTAACCGAGCAGGATAAAGTCGCGGAACTTCTTCAGTTCGCCGATGCTGATGTTCTGATGTACGAAGTCGCTAAAGCAGCCCGTGCGGTCGACTATGTCATGGATCTGACCTGGCATCGCTTGGACCATGTGACCAAGAAATCGTTCTTTCTCAAGAATAAATCCCAGAGCATTGGTCGCGGAATATCGGTGACCGCTGATGAAGTAACGGTGGACGAAGCCGGTGATTTATCCGATGCCACCTTGGGCTTGCGCGCTGCCGCGCTTGCTGCGCAGCGAGGCCTGCCACTGTCGGTGGATAGCACCATGTTGTTAGCCGCCAATTTCCGCCCACTTCCAACCCCGTGGCCGCGGTCTACGCGCGAGGATTTAGTAGCACTGATTGGCGCCGGCGCCGCAATGATTCGGGTCTTTGAAGCGCTCGACCAAGAGGAATTAATTCAGAAATGGATTCCCGAATGGGAACACGTTCGATTCTTGCCACAACGAAATGTTCTACACCGGCATACCGTGGATCGCCACATGCTTGAGACCGCGGTTCGTGCAGCAGAATTAACCCGCACGGTGCGCCGGCCAGATCTATTGCTGGTTGCCGCGTTATTGCATGACATTGGTAAGGGCTACGAAGGGCGAGATCATTCGGAATATGGCGAAGAGCTGATTCGACCAGTTGCGCTCCGAATGGGATTCTCCGAAACCGATGCCGACGTACTCGGAACTTTGGTTGAACACCATTTACTACTTTCAGCAACCGCGACCCGTCGCGATTTAGATGACCCGCAAACTATCGAGTTCGTGGCCCAAGCGGTGGGGGATCCTGGCACGCTCGAATTGCTTCACGCGTTGAGCATCTCGGATGGCGAGGCGACTGGTCGAACCGCGTGGAGCGATTGGAAGGCATCGTTAGTCGCTGACTTGACCAGCCGCGTTCACGATTACTTGGTGGGCAAGAGCACCGAGCGACCAGCGCCGCAATTGGAATTATCAAACGAACAATTAGCGCGCGTAGAGAAAGGCGAGCTCTCGGTCACCATCACGCCACGTGATGAAGTATTAGAAATCAGCATTATTGCGCCCGACCAAACTGGATTGTTGTCGAATATCGCAGGGGTACTGACTATCTCTCGGATGGATGTTCGCTCCGCCCGCACTCGTTCGCATGGCGCTGGTGCGGCTATGACGTGGCTGGTTGCACTCGACGCAAACGCCAACGCGCCCAGTGAAGAGCAACTACATTCGTTAATTGCCAAGGCGTTACAGGGTGAATTAGAACTGAGCCGAAAGATTGAGGATCGGATTCGGAGCCATCGTCAATTCCCGGGTATCAAAGTTCCGCCACCTGTTGTGCGCGCGATGAACGATATTGCGACCAACGCCACCGTCATCGAAGTTCGTATGCACGACCGGCCCGGGGTGCTCTTCACGGTAGCAAAGGCGATATCTCGTTTCGGCGTTGATATCCGAGCCGCGATCGTTGCCACGCTTGGCGCGGAAGCTTTCGATACTTTGTATGTGACCGATATCAATGGGGGAGCGCTCAGCGAAGAACGGGCCGCGCTGCTCGCGAATCAGCTCGAGAATCTACTGATTACTCAGTAATAGTACGCTTCGACTCATGTTCGACTCCTTATCCGCCAAGTTCGCGAGCGCTTTCTCATCGCTTCGGAGCAAAGGCCGAATCAAGGCGAGCGACCTCGACGATATTGCAGCCGAACTTGAACGCGCGCTGTTGGATTCGGACGTTGCGATTTCGGTGGCACGGGATTTCATCGCAACCGTTATCAAACGCTCGAACGAAGTCCTGGACCAAGTCAACAAGAGCACCAACCCCGCGCAGGCAATCTTCGACATCGTCCATGAAGAACTCATTGCGATTCTGGGCGGAAGCGCTCGACGAATTCGGTTAGCGAAGAATCCGCCAACCGTCATTATGTTGGCTGGTCTGCAAGGTGCCGGTAAGACGACGCTCGCCGGAAAGCTCGCCAAGTATTTGAAAGACCAGGGAAATACCCCGCTGCTCGTTGCATCAGATTTACAACGCCCAAATGCGGTTACCCAGCTTCAGGTCGTTGGTGATTCCATCAAGGTGCCGGTCTTCGCGCCAGAACCAGGCAATGGCGTTGGCGATCCAGTATCCGTAGCCAAGGCGGGTAAGAAGTACGCAGAAGAGAAACTGCACAACATCGTTATCGTGGATACCGCCGGTCGGTTAGGTGTTGATGACGAGTTGATGAAGCAAGCGGCTTCGATTCGCGACGCTGTAAGTCCCGACGAAATCCTCTTTGTCGTCGATGCCATGATTGGTCAAGATGCGATCCGCACCGCCGAAGCATTCTTGGCTGGCGTGGGATTTGATGGCGTAGTTCTCACCAAGCTTGATGGCGATGCACGAGGCGGTGCTGCGCTCTCGATTACTCAAGTCACCGGTAAGCCCATCATGTTTGCTTCGACCGGCGAAAAGATTTCGGAATTCGACCTGTTCTATCCGGACCGGATGGCTTCGCGAATCCTCGGACTTGGCGATATTGCTACTTTGGCGGAGACCGCGAAGAGCGCTTTTGATTCCGATACCGCGGCATCCCTGGAAGCAAAATTCGCAAGCGGTGATGACTTTACTTTGGATGATTTCTTGGCCCAGCTCGAAGCAATGAAAAAGATGGGCTCAATGACCAAACTTTTGGGTATGTTGCCGGGCGCTAATTCCGGCGCGATGAAGAAGCAACTCGAGAGCTTTGATGAAAGCGAGCTGGTGCGCACGCAAGCGATTGTGCAATCGATGACACCGACCGAGCGTCGCGATGTAAAGATTCTTAATGGATCTCGCCGAGCACGCATTGCAAAGGGAAGCGGTCGCGCCGTATCGGAAGTGAATAATTTGGTTGAGCGATTTACCGGCGCTCAGAAAATGATGAAGGCGATGCGCTCTGGCAAAGGAATGCCAGGCGGCATGGCGCTGCCACCAGGGATGGGCATGCCGGCTGGATTGGGAGGCATGGGAGGCGGGGCGCGTCCCGCCGCCAAGGCGCAACCGCCCAAGAAGAAATCCCGCTTCGGAAACCCAGCGAAGCGCGCTGCCGAGCAGGGCTAATTCGTTCGATTTGGGTGAGCTGGCCTTTGCTGGCAAGATTGGCCTCCTGTTCAAGGGCCCTCTACCCCTTGGCTGATTCGAATACCTAGGAATACGTACGAAGTGACGCTCCCACTGTCACGGACTGCCGAATCCGATTACTGAAAAGGAATGCCTACGTGGCTGTAAAGATTAAGTTGATGCGTCTCGGAAAGATTCGCACCCCGCACTTCCGTATCGTTGTTGCTGATGCTCGCACCGCTCGTAATGGTCGCGCGATTGAAGAGATCGGTCGCTATTCACCAGTCTCTGAGCCATCACTCATCGAAGTTAATTCAGAGCGCGCGCAATATTGGATGGGCGTTGGCGCACAGCCAACCGAAGCTGTAGAGGCCCTATTCAAGATCACTGGCGATTGGCAGAAGGCCAAGGGCTTGCCTGGCACCGAAGGAACACTTCG
>Ga0208874_1000688_pt1 | contig 11230 bp, 11 predicted proteins | sample CryBogCBH10Oct08_FD_184604 | JGI IMG/M metagenome (GOLD analysis project Ga0208874, IMG submission 184604) | Freshwater microbial communities from Crystal Bog, Wisconsin, USA - CBH10Oct08 (SPAdes) (version 2) | ecosystem: Environmental > Aquatic > Freshwater > Lake | place: Crystal Bog... | reverse complement strand
GGCGAATTGACCGTAAACCGTGTTTTGAGCATCCAACTTTTGACGCACGGTCAAGAAGGGCAAAGCAGCGTGGTAGCGGTAGGTGTAAGACTGAGGGACTTGACCCCCCTTGATCTGGTTCATTTGCGAGTTCAAGTTGAACTGATACAACATGGTTTTGAAACCAGGGGTCACCGTCAGGCCTTCGGCTGCTGCCCACTCGTATTCAACAAAGGGCTGAACTTGGTGCACGCCAGAATGCTGGGGGGCAAAGTTGGAGGCAGTGACCACGCCGGGGTAAGTGCACTGTGCCGCGGTACAGGCGCCAGCCGTTACAGCGGTGGTATTGGTCACGCCAGGCAAGAAGGAACCGTCACCCAAGGTCAAGTCACCTTCTTGGTTGTGACGTTCTGTCTTTGGTACTCGTACCAAAAACCAGTGCGCAACAAACCGGTGTCGGTCTTTTTGGTTAACTTGAACACATCGCCGTAGTTGCGGTATGAATTCAATTTGTAGTAGCCATAGACGTCTGTTGCCACGGGCACGGTGGCCGCTTTACCCAACAGGTTTTTGAAACCCGTGGTGGTATCGCTGTTCGTCAAGGGGTTGTACTGGCTGGGGTCTTGACCCGCCAAGGTGCTGTTCTTGTAAGCGTACGAGTAAATCAGGTTGTCGGTTTCCCAGCCTTGGCCCCAGCTGGTTTGGGCACGCAGGTAGTCCATGTCGGTTTGTTTGGAGACCACGTTGTAACCATAAAAACCCTGGCTCTTGGGGTTGTTGTTCAAGGCGTAGTTTTTGCCCAAACCTTGCGACATTTGCAAAACAGTCACGCCAGACACGTTGTCGGCCACATTGCTGTGCGCATCGTCGTAGCTGGTGAAAAAGGTCAACAAGGTGCTGTCACCCACTGGGCGGGTGTACTTCAAAGTGAAGTTGTTGTTGCGCATTCTGGAGTAGGTGGTGTAGCCCTCGCTGGTCATGTTTTGCACATCGACTTGCAAAGTTGCGTCAGAACCCTCCATGCGGCCGGACTCATAAGCAACGCCTTCAACCCAAGTGCCAAAGCTGCCGAAGGAGCCATAAACGCTGGTGCTTTGCGTGGCTTGAGGCGCTTTGGAATACATGTTCACGCTGCCGCCGTAGGTGGCAAAACCAATGTTGGAGGCATTGCCAGGACCGCGTTCAACCACCATGCTGCCGACGATGGAAGCGGGGAAGTACGCGGTGGAGTGGTGGGTGGGACCGTTGGTGTCACCAAAGGGAATGCCGTCAAACGTGATGTTGTAATTGCCGTCGCTGAAACCACGCATGATGATCTTTTGATCGGACATGCCAGGGCCGTTGGTTGATGGCAAAACGGCCACGCTGGGTGCAATCGCGGCGATGGTGGCGTAGTTGCCCGTGGGGGCGGTGGATTCAACGATGAATTCACGAGAAATAATAGACTGGGGCTCGGTGGCGTTCAGGCTGGATTGGGTGGGCGCCATGGCTTGGGCGGTGCCCTTTTCGGCATAAACCGAAGCGTTGCTGGCAGCACCTGAGGCACCGCCCACGGTGCCCAGGTCAACGGTTTCGGCCAAAGCCAAACCAGCGCTGGTGGACAAGGCCGCTGCAGTCAACAACGTGATCCATTTTTTTTGGGGATGGGGGCAAGAGAATTTCATGGGACGGCTTTCTTTTTAAATTAAAACAATGCCAACACCTTAGCCACTCGATATTTCAAAATGACGCGAATTCGATGACCTTTCTGTGAATTGTGGTTTTTTTGCAACTTCATCTGGACTTCACTTAATTCAATTCAAATGTGGTTTGTTGCTTTTTTTGAGCTTTGAAAATTTAATTTTTTATGCACCCTTCTTCTGTTTTCCCCCGAACCACCCAGGCCTTGATCGGTCTTCTTTTGTGTGGCGTTCAAAGTTGGGCGGGGTATCCGGTGGCACAAGCCGCTGAATCTCAACCCAAGCCAGCCGAGACACAAAAACAAGAGCAAGAAATTTTCCATTTCGCGACTGTCGGTGACAGCCGCGCAGACGCCAAAGACCCCAGCTTGAGCGCACAAGACAAACGCTGGGTACAGGCCACGCCCGCCTTGACGCGCATCCTTCGTGAAGCGAACCAAAGCCATGCCCAAGCCTTGGTTTTCAATGGCGACATGATCATGGGATACACCCCAGACCCCGTTCAGCGAGAGCGTGAATACGCTTTTTGGCGAGGCATCGTCGCCACGACGATGGAGTCAGGCACCTATGTGTTACCGGTGCCCGGCAACCACGAAACACAAATGCCCACCAAGCAAGCCGATGGTTCCTCGAAAAAATTGGCCCAACTGGACCTCGAGAACGCTTGGCGTGACAACATGGGCGATCTGATTCTGGACATTCGCCGCTGGCAAAAGTTAACGGGCACGATGGTCAGCCACTTTGAGGTGAGCAACGCCCCCAAGGTGGGCAACAACAGCGTCAGCACCACGCAAAACCAATTGAGTTATTCGTTTGACGTTGGCCCCATTCACTTCGCGGTCATCAACACCGACCCCGTTGGCGGCGACAGCCAAGCCCCCAGTCTGTGGTTACAACAAGACCTTGACCTGGCCAAAGCCCGCGGCATGAAACATTTGTTTGTGTTTGGTCACAAGATGGCCTTCACCTACAACCCCCCTTCGCAACCCGCAAGAGGCCCAGAAGGCTTGGACGAATACCCTGAATTGGCCGAGGACTTTTGGCAAGTCATTGAGTCCCATGGTGCCACCTATTTCTGCGGCCATGAACACATTCAACACGCCTCGCAACCCATGCTGTCTCATGGCGGTCGGGCTTGGCAGGTGATTGTGGGCTCGGGTGGTTCGCCCTTCACCGCAAAATCAGTGACAGACAAAAATCCACACGACCGCGATTACGCATGGGCCGATGTTCGTGTGTATTCATCAGGTCGGGTGCATGTAGAAATTTTGGGCTTCGACGACCACTTCGGCCCGACTCAAAAAATTCAAGCTTGGGATTTGTAAACCAGTGGTCAGTTCATCCAAGCAACTTGACCGTGCTGGCATGACCCAGTTCACGCGCCATGTCCAGTGCGGTTTTGCCTCGGTTGTCTTTGAGGGTTTTGTCTGCCCCTTGGGCAAGTAGCCAGGCCACGGCGTCGTCGTGACCCATGGCGGCCGCCCACATCAGCAGCGTTAACCCATTGTGGAGCACTTCGTTCACCGGGGTCCCAGCAGACACCAGCAACTTCAAACAGGTCACACAGCCCTGCGCTGCCGCGTAAGTGGCGGCGTTTTTATCGACACGGTCTAGAGGATCTATCTTGGCACCTGCCGCCAAGAGCTTTTCCATGTTCGTCGCATTGCCCGTGAAGGCACTCCCCATCAAGGGCGTGACACCCGCAATATTGGCCAAGTTGGGGTCAGCACCAGCTGTTAACAACAACACCAACAACTCGGTCTGCCCCTTACTGGCCGCCATGTTGAGGGGAGAGTCGCCATTTCTGTCACGCGAATTAACCGCTGCACCTTCCGCCAACAAGGCTTGCGTTCTGGCCAAATTGCCAGCCCGAGCCGCCATCACGAATTGGCCGTTGATGTTGATCTGGCCCATGCCTTGTTGAGCCCATGCGCTTGAACCATTCACAGTCATTAGCCCTGCCAAAACAAGCCCAAGTTGCCATTTTTTTCTCATAAGGTCTCTCCAATATTAAAGCGCCAAACTCACCAGGCGCGCACTTTAACGCGAGTTGTAGAACCTGTTGATTCAGAAAAATGATGAGCCCATTCAGATAAAAAACGGAGGGTAAATCAGGAGGGAATTTCTTAAACAAATGTCACCCGTGTTACCAAAATTGTCATGAATCATCACTACATTAAAGACTCCCAACACCACAGGAGATAGCGTCATGACAACTCGGAAATTCCCAAAAATCATTGGCCTGGTTTTGGCCATTGGTGCCACCACTGGTCTGGTCCATGCCCAAGAAATCGTCGGCCAAAAAAGCGCCGCCGCCAGCACCCTCTCGAAGGGCATTTCGGTCAGCCAAGATCAATTGAACAAAGCGGGCAGCCAAGGCAATGACTGGCTTCACACCAACGGCAACTACGCCCAAACCCGCTTCTACCCCGGCAAACAAATCAACACCGGCAATGTGTCGAAATTGAAGCCCGCCTTCGCCTTTCAAACCGAAGTGCGCGAGTCGATGGAAACGGCCCCCATCGTGGTCGACGGCGTCATGTACATGACCACCTCTTACAACCATGTGTATGCCCTTGACGCGGTGACCGGCAAAGAGTTCTGGCACTACAAGCACAAGATGGGTCCCATTACCACTTTCTGCTGCGGCCCCAACAACCGGGGCGTGGCCATTGAAGGCGGCAAGGTCTTCATGGGCACTTTGGACGCGCAATTGGTCGCTCTGGACGCCAAGACCGGCAAGATTTTGTGGCAAACCGAAATTGCTGATCCTGAAAAAGGCTACAGCGAAACCATGGCACCCACTGTGGTCGACGGCAAAGTGCTGATCGGCACCAATGGTGGCGAGTACGGTATTCGCGGTTTCGTGAAAGCCTTTGACAGCAACACCGGCAAGCTGGTCTGGACCTTCAACACCATCCCTGAAAAAGGCCATGAAGGCGTTTGGGCTAAAAACGATGCCACCGGCCGCGACATGCACCGTGACATTGCTGCTGAAAAGGCCGAATTGGCTCGCGACAGTTCTTTCTATCAAACCCTGGGCGGCGGTGTTTGGATGAACCCTGCGGTTGACCTCAAGACCCGCACCATCTTCTTTGTCGTCGGCAACCCTTCACCCGACTTGTACGGCGCTAAACGCCCAGGCGACAACCTCTATACCGATTCCATTGTGGCCGTGAATTTGGACACCGGCGCCTACAAGTGGCACTTCCAATACATCGCGCACGACGTTTGGGATTTGGACGCCGTCAGCCCCCCCATCTTGGTCGACGCCAAAGACAAAAATGGCAAAACCATTCCTGCTGTCATCCACGGTGGCAAAACTGGCCACGTCTATGTCCACAACCGCGAAACAGGCGAGCTGATTCGTTATTCTGAGGCCATGATTCCGCAAGAAAACATGTGGGTTCTCCCCACTGCCAACGGCGCCCGCATGTTGCCTGGCGCCAATGGCGGCGTGGAATGGTCACCCATGGCGTACAACCCGAACTTGGGTATGGCTTACGCTTTGAACTTGCACCAACCCATGACCTACCACGTGGAAGCGGCTGGCTATCCTGGGGGTAAGTTGTGGCTGGGCGGTGCTTTCAAAGTCATCGAGAGCGAAAAGCAATGGGGCCGCTTGGCAGCTGTGGATGTCAACACCGGCAAAATGGCTTGGAAGTTTGACACCGAACAGCCTCTGATCGGTGGCGCTTTGGCTACCGCTGGCGACTTGGTCTTCTATGGAGAAGGCAACGGTTTGTTCCGCGCCTTGAACGCCAAGACCGGCAAGCTGTTGTGGGAATACAACTGCGGCGCTGGCGCCAACGCCATGCCCGTTTCTTACGCCGTCAAGGGCACTCAATATGTGGCCATGGGTTGCGGTGGCAACACCCAACTCGACTTCAAACGCGGCAACACCATGACTGTGTTCTCAGTCAAGTAATTGATGGTTTTCTCGGATCAAGCCATTGACAGAGCCATGACCAAAACCCTGGGTATTTTGAGTTCCCTGGGTCTGGTTTGGCTCACATTCACCTCCCCTGCCTGGGCTCAGGCCTCGGGGGCGGATTCAGAATCGGGCCGCCCTAAAGCGGTTGTTTGTGCTGCTTGCCACGGTGCCGATGGCAATTCGCCAACCTCTGACGTTCCCAATTTGGCGGGACAAACTTGGCGCTACATCTACACCGAATTGAAGGACTTCAAGGAAGGCCGTCGTAGCAACCCCATCATGAGTGCCATGGCCGCCAATTTGAGCCGTCAAGACATGATCGATTTGGGTAACTTCTATGCGGCTCAACCTGCCAAGCCCTTGAACTTTCAGGTCGATGAAAAGAAGGCGGCTCTCGGAAAAGCCAAGGCCGATGAAACTTTATGCGCCATGTGCCACTTGGGTGGTTTCTCAGGTCAAAACGAGATACCCCGTGTGGCCGGGCAGCAATACGGTTATGTGGTCAACCAACTGCGTGCGTTCAAGGCCCGCACCCGCACCAACGACGCTGGCAACATGACCAGCGTGGCTCAAACTTTGAGCGAAGCGGACATTGAGAATCTGGCTCATCACATCGCCAGTTTGCGCTAGTTTAAAGGCGCAAACCGAGGCGCAGGGGCCACCGTGAGGTGGCCTTTTTCATTGGCTTGGTAAACACCGCGTGCTTGCAAATGCGGATGCTCGGCGGCTTGCGCCAAACTGAGCACGGGCGCAAAGCACACATCGGTGCCTTCGAGCAACGCGCACCACTGCGATTGGGATTGGGTTTTAAAAAGCGCCTCGAGCCTGGCTTTCAAGGCTGGCCATTGTGACTTGTCGTATTGGGCTTGGGGGTCAACATCCTGAAGCCCCAATTGGCTCAAAAGCAAAGCATAAAACTGCGGTTCAATGGCCCCCAAGGTGATGAAACCGCCGCCCGCACAGGCGTAGCTGTCGTAAAACGGCGAGTCATGAAAAGGGCTGGGCTCTGGCCCATCAATTTGCCCCCCAGCGCGAACCCATTGAACCAGGGAGCCGAGCATGGCCACAATGTCCACAATCGCCGCATCGACCACCCGGCCAGGCCCCCCCGAGCGCACCGACAGCAAGGCGCTGACCATGCCGAAGGCCAAGCCCAAGGCGCCACTGGCATCGCCGACCACCGTGGGTGGCACTTGCGGCGGCTGGCCGTCTCTGGAGGCCAAGGACAACAAACCGGTGAGGGCCACGTAGTTCAAATCATGGCCAGCGGCTTGGGCCAGCGGGCCGTCTTGGCCCCATCCTGTCATGCGGCCGTAAACCAGGTTCGGGTTGAAGGCCGCGCAATCGGCAGGCCCCAAGCCCAAACGCTCCATCACGCCGGGTCGATTGCCTTCAATCAGGCCCTCCGCTTGTGAAATTAAATCGCGTGCACGCGCCAATCCCGCCGGGGTTTTTAAATCGACCGTCTCCATGAGCTTGCCACGGCGCAAAGGGTTGTCGGGCGTGCCGGCCAATTTGCCCATGGCAACGCTGGCTGCGGGCCGCACCAGGGTCGTGACATCGGCGCCCAAGTCGGCCAACATCAAGGCGGCCAAAGGCCCTGGACCGATGCCCTCAAACTCAACGATGCGGACGCCGTGAAGCGGCTTATGAAGCAGTGAACTCATGCCAAGGCCCGTTGAATGAGGATTTTTTGCACATCTGAGGTGCCCTCATAAATTTGGCAGACCCGCACATCGCGGTAGATGCGCTCCACCGGAAAATCGCTCACATAGCCATAACCACCCAAGGTTTGAATGGCGGCGCTGCAGACTTTTTCGGCCATTTCACTGGCGAACAATTTGGCCATGGCCGCTTCCTTCAGACAAGGCCGACCGGCGTCGCGCAAGGCGGCCGCGTGCCAAGTCAATTGCCGTGCTGCCTCGATTTGGGTGGCGCATTCGGCCAAGCGAAAACCCACGGCTTGGTGGTTGAAGATGGCGGTGCCAAAACTTTGTCGCTCCTTCGCATAGCGGATCGCCACGTCCAACGCACTGCGCGCCATGCCGATGCTTTGCGAGGCAATGCCAATGCGCCCGCCCTCCAGCGCGCCCAAGGCAATGCCGTAGCCTGCGCCCTCTTGGCCAATCAGGTTTTCAGCTGGAATTCGGCAATGGTCAAAGTTGATTTGTGCCGTGTCGCTGCTGTGCTGGCCGAGCTTGTCTTCTAAACGAGCGACCCGATAACCGGGGGTGTTGGTGGGGACCAAAAAAGCGCTCAAGCCCTTTTTGCCTGCGCCCTTGTCGGTGACGGCAATGACGATGGCAACGTCGCCATTTTGGCCGCTGGTGATGAATTGTTTCACGCCGTTGATGACGAACCCGTCTCCCTCTCTCACCGCGGTGGTGCGCAAGGCCGAGGCATCGCTGCCCACATGGGGCTCCGTCAAACAAAACGCCCCCAACAGCTGCCCTTGGGCCAAAGGCGTGAGCCATTGCTTTTTCTGGTCGGGGTTGCCATGCCGCATCAAAATGGCATTGACAGGGCAATTGGTCACGCTGATCACGGTGCTGGTGCCGCCATCGCCAGCGGCCACTTCTTCCACCACCAGCGCCAGCGACAAATAGTCGAGGCCCGTGCCGCCCAATGATTCGGGCACGCAAACGCCGTAAGCGCCCAAAGCAGCCAACCCTTTCAGGGCTTCTTTGGGGAAGTGGTGTGTTTTGTCCCATTCGGCGGCGTGGGGCCAAAGTTCGGCTTGGGCAAATTCGCGAACGGCGTCGCGAATCATTTCTTGGTCTTGGCTGAGGATCATGTGGGCATTTCCGTTTGCCCCATGATAGTTAACGGCTTTGAGTCGGCGTGATCACCATCGTGACAGTGCCGCTTTTCCAAAAACCCGCTGGCGTGATGACCACGGTGGTGCTGCGATCGGCTTTGGTGAAAACCAATTGAGTTTGCTCAGAACGAATGGTCGAGACCAAGGTCCAGCCCTTTTCAGGCAAGGTTTTAAGAAAGAATTTGTAGGCAATGTCATCGTCTTTGCCAATGTCCAAAGTGACTTTGCCAAACCAATTCTCGCCATTGCCCACAATGAACGATTTGTCTTGCTTGATCACCGAACCGGGCGGCATCAAGCCGGTGGCAAAAGTGCCCGCCCCGCTACCCGTTTGGCCACTGGGCTGTCCGGTTGATGATGGGTTAGAGTCACCCAAAGGGGTCGAAGTGCAAGCGGCGGTCAAAAGCAACGCAGCGACGCAGAGGACCAAAGCCCCCTGTGGATATTTAAGGGTGATCATTTCAAACTCGTGTTCATCTTAGGGTGTGGGAGAGGGTGGGTTGGGTACATCGGCCAATTGAATTTTAAAGATCATCCAGCGCCAAAAAACACCGTCAATCAGTTGGCGTGTCGTTCGTAATGATTTCTACAATCAAGGACATCACCCATTAAGCATTTCCCCTATTCATGCTCGACATTTTGGCCATCACAGGCCCCATTTACCTGCTCATCGCTTTGGGTTTTGCCGCGACCCAATGGGGGGGCTTTGACAAGACGGACCTCAAAACCTTGGGCAAGTTCGTCATCCAACTGGCGCTGCCGGCCTTGCTGTTCAAAGCCCTTTCTCAAAATAAATGGGGTGACTTTTTCAACTGGGGCTACTGCTTGGTTTATGGCATGGGTTCGCTTGCCACCCTGGTTTTGGGCTATGTTTGGATTCGAAAAGGCCAGCACCAAAGTGCTTTAGTCAGCACCTTCTCGGCCATGGGCATGTCCTGTGCGAATAGCGGTTTCGTCGGTTACCCCATTTTGTTGTTGGTGCTTGCCACGGTGGCCCCTCAGGCCTTGGCGATGAACATGATGGTCGAAAATTTACTGATCCTGCCCCTGCTGCTGTTCATGGCCGACACCGCTGTTCAGGGGCATGCCTCGTGGAAAACGCTGCATCAATCGTTCAAAAACTTGTTTAAAAACCCGATGATTTTGGCGATTGCGGCGGGCTTATTGACCGCCTCGCTGAGCCTGCAGTTGCCTGAAGTGCTGACGCGCTCGGTTAACTTCTTAGCCCTGTCTTGCAGCGCCTTGTCCTTGTTTGTGATTGGTGGCAGTTTGGCCGGTCTTTCATTCAAAGGCATGGGGGGAAAGGTCGGGCCCATCGTTTTGGGCAAGTTGATTTTGCAACCCTTGATGGTGTGGGGCGTCATCAAATTGGTGCTATGGAGCGGCGGCATCAGCGGCTTCGACGCGCCTTTGCAAACCGCCGTGCTGCTGTCGGCAGCGATGCCGATGATGGGCATCTACACCACCTTGGCCATGAAATACCACCAAGAAGCCATGAGCGCAGCCGCCATGTTGTTGGCGACGGTGGCGTCTTTTTTCACCCTGAGTTTGCTCCTGTGGGTCTGCCATGACGCGTTGCCTGTCTTGCATTGAATCGGCCATGGCTTCTTCTTTCGCTTCTTCTTTCGCTTCTGCCTTCCATTCCGGCATCACTGGCCTTTGTTTGGGCTTGGTTCTGTTTGGTGCGTTGCCCAGCTGCAGTTCGGTGTCGTTGTCATCCACTTCAGGCCCTCATTCGGCAGGCGCTGCGCACGAACACGCTTTTTTGCTCCAACCTGAACAAGCCCAAGATGTAACGATTCGGGCCTTGGGACTGGTGGGCACACCTTACCGTTTTGGCGGCAACACCCCTGAATCGGGCTTTGATTGCAGCGGTTTGATTGCTTATGTTTACCAAACCCAAGCAGGTGTCAAAACGCCCCGCACGGTGGCCCAATTGCAAAGCTGGGGGCAGTCCATTGCGCCCACTGACTTGCGCTCAGGCGATTTGGTCCTCTTCAGCAAAAGCCCATCAGGTGTCCCGCACCACGCGGGCATTTATGTAGGCAAAGGGCGTTTTGTGCATGCGCCTTCGACAGGCGGTGACGTGCGACTGGACCCCTTGGAGGGCAAATACTGGGCCTCGATGAACGTGGTGTTCAGGCGACCCTAGCAAGACTTGAGGTCACCAGCTCTTTGGCCTTGCTGACCAATTCTTCTGATTTAAACGGTTTGGTAAACGTCGCTTTGGCACCCAAGGACTCCAAAGACTGAATGCCCAAACGCTCTTTAACCAGGTTATTGGCCCCCGAGACCAAAATGACAGGCAAGTCGGGGTGGCTGCGGGTCAACTTGGCGATCAGCTCAACGCCATTCATGTTGGGCATCAACAAGTCGGTGACGACCAAGTCAATTTGGGTTTCATACAGCCAGTGCATGGCCTCCAAACCATCCTCCGCACCAATCACATGGAAGCCGTTGAGCTCAAAAATCTCCTGCACACCGCTGCGCAAGAGGTCTTCGTCTTCAATCAGCAAGAGGGTGGGCATCTTTTCGGACATGGGGACTGATTCTAGTGCCTCCCAATAAAAAAGCCTGATTCTCCGCAAATTGTTAACTATTTTCTTTTAAGCAAGTCAAAATGACAGGATGCACATCACGGCTCGTTTTCACCTTCGGCTCCAAGGCCCTGCGCATGAACCGATCGGTCCAGGCAAGATCAGCTTATTGGAAGCGATTGCCAGTGAAGGCTCGATTTCGGCGGGGGCCAAACGTCACAAAATGTCGTATCGACGGGCATGGCAATTGGTCGACGAAATCAACCAAGCCCTGCGGTCACCC
>Ga0208874_1000684_pt1 | contig 11280 bp, 27 predicted proteins | sample CryBogCBH10Oct08_FD_184604 | JGI IMG/M metagenome (GOLD analysis project Ga0208874, IMG submission 184604) | Freshwater microbial communities from Crystal Bog, Wisconsin, USA - CBH10Oct08 (SPAdes) (version 2) | ecosystem: Environmental > Aquatic > Freshwater > Lake | place: Crystal Bog... | reverse complement strand
AATTAGTATTGTTCAGCGCATTGACTCTGGCGAGTTGCGCTTCCCCTCCTCCTGTGGTGTTCAAGCCAGTTCAGATGCCGGAACTGCCGGAGGAAATCCAAAAGATGGAGCCGAATCTGAGCGACAGGTTCTTAAAGATATTGCAGCCATTGCCGCAGACGGCGACCTCGCAGTCACCCGCCTCAACGCCTGTATCGACCAATACAACGAAGTAAAAGGTAAGGTCAATGTTAAATAGTGACCAGCTTCAGCGTCTTGGGATTAGCCCGTCATGGGTTGAGCCGCTTAACGCAACTTTTCACAAATTTGGCATTGACGATGTTCGTAAACAGGCGGCTTTTATTGGGCAATGCGCCCACGAAAGCAATCATTTTCGAACGCTTGAAGAAAACTTAAACTACAAAGCCGCAACGCTTGAACGCTTGTTTGGACACAAGTTTAAGCCAGAAGAAATACCTCAATACGCTAACCAGCCGCAGCGTATCGCTAATCGGATTTACGCCAATCGTATGGGCAACCGTGATGAAGCGTCTGGGGATGGGTGGCTTTACCACGGCAGGGGTGTAATTCAACTCACAGGTCACGACAACTTCTGGCACTTTGGTCAGTCGGTTGGCATGGATTTTGTGCGTGACCCTAATCCAGTAGCGCAACCCATGTATGCGGCTATGAGTGGTGGTTGGTTCTGGGCTACACATGGATGTAATCCATTGGCTGAGTCAGAAAATTGGGAAGGATTGACTCGGCGCATCAACGGTGGGACGTTTGGTTTACAGGAACGTATTGCTTTAACAAAGCAAGCTCTTGACATACTGGCGTAATGTTTGACGCACCTAATTGCGTCATGAAAAACGTTCCAAATGCCGAACAAGCCATTGTTTTTGATAGCTTTATTAAAAAATGGCAAGCCAAGCTAAATTTGAACGATTGGCGCATAGAGCGTTATAACAAAGTTGCTAGGGATGCTATGGCTTGCATTAGCTTTGATGATGAGGCAAGACTAGCGACTTACCAGCTTGGCTCATTTGGTGAAGAAGAAATCACACCTAGTAGCTTAGAGTCAACAGCTCTCCATGAAGCATTGCACGTTTTTCTGCACGATTTGCGTAAGTTTTCGGATGACGAAGGCGTAGAGCATCAAGTCATCAATGTGCTGGAAAAGCTGCTATTGGAGATTTAGATGCCTATTACGAAAATTACAGATGAAGAATTCTTGCAACTTTGGCATGAGCATGGCTCTGCTAAAAAAATTGCCAGAATTACTGGCATGGATGAGAGAAACATTTACAGGCGCAGAGATCGGTTGGAAGAAAAGATTTCTGTGCCTTTGTATAGCATCAAAGAACGTGTGGTTCAAAGAGAGCATCCAGCCCGTAAGCTCTTAGGAATTGAAAATGGATGTGTCATCGTTTTTTCTGATGCCCATTTCTGGCCTGGCAATCGATCTACCGCTTTTGATGGTCTTTTACATCTTATTAAAGAACTCCAGCCCAAAGCCGTTATCTGTAACGGGGATGCTTTTGATGCCGCTACTATTAGCCGCCATCCTCGCATTGGATTTACTCACAGCCCATCCTTAGTTGAAGAACTGAAATCTTGTAAGAATCAGTTAGGTGAAGTCGAGGAAGCCGCTAAAGCAGCCCGTCACAACGTCAAGCTGGTATGGCCTTTGGGTAACCACGATGCACGCTTTGAGACGTTTCTAGCGGCTAATGCGCCGCAGTATGAACAGGTGCAGGGTTTCTCTTTGCGTGACCACTTCCCTGATTGGGAACCTTGCTGGTCGTGCTGGCCTACTGAGACATTGATTATTAAGCACCGCTGGAAGGGTGGTGCACACGCTACCTATAACAACACGCTAGGCTCTGGTGTGTCGATGGTGACAGGTCACCTTCACCAGCTTAAATGGACGCCTTATACCGACTATAACGGTGTGCGTTATGGTGTGGATTCTGGTACGCTGGCAGAAATTGAAGGGCCACAGTTTTACAATTACACCGAGGATGCGCCACTTAACTGGGGTTCTGGCTTTGCGGTATTAACTTTGTTTAAGGGTCAACTATTGCAACCCGAACTGGCACGAAAGTGGGATAATGAGCATATCGAATTTCGTGGTCAGATCATAAAGGTACGATAATGGCATACACAATCACAGGCAAAGGCAAAGAATCTCCCAAGGGTCATTACGTTGTGGAGAAAAGCCATCAGCACCCATTGGAGCAAAAAGTAGCACGTCTGGAGCAAAAGCTGGACAAGCATATGCACTTGCCAATGGAAAAAGCGCATCACCCTGGTAGCGACCAGAGCCAAGCGCCTTTGCCTAATATGAGAAAATACTAAGCGTTTAATCGTTCTATCGTCACGTTTAGGGCATCCAATTCGTTCATTTTGCGGATTGCCCAAGCTCTCTTTTGCCCATGCCATCCCATCATTGACCCACGGTGGCAGTCTGGGCATAGCGCAACGCAGGTATATTGCAGCCCTTGAACGATGTGGTGGGCTTCACTTGGCCCAACTGTATCGCATACGCTACAAGGCAGTTCTTTGACCCTTGCTAGATACTGCCGTTGCTGCTTGTTAAGTTTATTGTTCATTGATTAAACAAGTTCCCACTCTCGTTCTTCCCTGTTTGATTTTGACTTAACTTTTTTGCCTGTTGCACGAATCAAACCTAGTTTGACCATTTCGTGTAGCCTACGAGCTACTTGATTGGGGTCTAGCTTACACCTGTCGGCTATCCCGTCCTTTCCCTGCGGGCCGCTAAGTACCAGCACCGCTAGGATTTGGTCGTGGTGTCCGATAGAGAAATCCACTTTTTCAGCGGCTTTTTTGCTGGTCTTGGGGTCAGTTTTGCGAGCTAGTTTGAAAAACATGATTATCCTTTTTGGGGTGTGGGCAGTTTTCGGGAATATCGGCAACGCACCAGATAGCCGTGTATTGCCCATTTGTTGGGCCTTCCCATCGGTCTATGTAGGCGTCTGGCATAGATTTAAGTGATTTGCGAATTACCTCTGGTAAAGCCTTTAGATGGGTAGCAATTGATTCTGCTGATAGCCCATCTTGTTGGGTTTTCATTAAGTCTCTAATTTTGTGGTGGTGTGGGCGCATTAAGTTACCAAGGTGCTGGTTCAAAGTTGTCGGGGTTAAATTTAGGCTCGCCAGATTTGCTGGGAGGCAGTTGAGTAGGAAAAGGCCAGTTATTCATGTGTTCTTCTCCTTGAGTTTGGCTTCGATGGCTCGGGCAAATTCCATGTTGTTAGACCACCCATCACGGTACAGTTTGCCGATCTCCTCATCCGTCAGCCCAACCCATTCACGCTGTTTGAGGCGTTCAATCTCTGAACGCAACTCAGCATTGATTTTGTGTTCTTCAATACCTTTGCGAATTAACTCGTTAGTCACCGGTGTTTCACGGCGTTCCCATTCGCTATACAACATATTGGTTCGAGCAAGAAACTCAATTTTTTCGTTGAGCCGTTTGATTTCCGCATCCTTGTCGTAACCAAAAGTGCAGTTGTCGTAGTTTTCACAGCAGGTATAGACCATGCCTTTTGGACAAACATTTTTGTTCATGTGTTTTCCTCATCATCTTCTAGTTCTGGATAGTCAGGGTCTTGCGGGTTAGGGTGGCGAATAAGCTGGTTGTAGTAACGCTTTTCAGCAGCTACTTCTTGGCGCAGTTCTTCTATGTCGTAGTCGTAGTCGTCAGTCATACAAGTGCTACCGCTAAAAACCAAGCCAACAGAGTTGCAATGACAACAGCCAATGCGTAATCCAAGAATGTTTCAAAATGGGAGTTCATTGCTGTTCCTTTCGTTGAACTGGGATTGCGAGGAGCCATTTGTCACCAAGGTATCGAACAGAAGTGACCCAAGACCGAATGTTGTGTCGGACAATATGACGCTCGATATACGGTCTATCAAAGTGTTCTCGAACCCTTTTGAGTAAAGTAGTTGGCATAGTTGATCTAGCTCCATTTGTTTAGTTGATATGTCTTGCATTTTTGCCCTTTAAGACCGCTTGATTGCGGCTTGGGATTGATTGTAGTTGAGTTTGCTAGACCAAATACTAAGTATTTACCCTTAATTTGTAAAGTTTCCTGTGCTATACAATCGACGCATGACTAAAGAAGAAGCTATCAAACTAGCGGGAAGCCAAGCGGCTTTGGCACGACTGTTGGGCGTGACAAGAGGGGCGGTGTTTCTTTGGAAGAACATCCCCCCTCTCCGCATCTATCAACTCAAAGAAATCAAACCAGAATGGTTCAAAACGCTTTCACAATGAAGCCAAGTGGCAAACTTGGACAAGATTTAGAACGTCAAGCTCTACACACAAGATTAAGAATTAACGGCAAGCACAAGGCTGGCATGACCAAGGAAGAAGCCATCACCAGCTTCAATAAATCACACATTGATCTAGGTAATTCACCTGAGAAGCCAGGTCTTAAATTGGCAAAAATCTAGATTACAATAGTTTGAAACACGGCTAGGTCTGAAGTCATGAGCAGACCGAAAAGAGAACTCCCCTCCTGCCGCAGTTTCTTTTCTGGGAGATTTGCGGAGATGCTTAATTGCACTATTACCAATTCAACATTGGTGACTACGTTAGTCACACACGACATTTGTCGCCTATTGAGGACATTGCATACAGACGTTTATTGGATGCTTACTATTTAAGTGAACGCCCGTTGAACAGCGGTATAACGACCGTTGCACGTCAGATAGGTATGCGAGAGTTTGAGCAAGAAATTCAGTTGGTTCTTGAGGAGTTTTTTTTGCTATCTGATGATGGCTGGACAAACCAAAGAGCAGACAAAGAAATTGCCCATTTCCATTCAAAAATAGAGCAAGCATCAAGGGCTGGTAAAGCGTCCGCAGAGCGAAGGCTCAACGCCCGTTCAACGGACGTTCAACCAACCAATAACCATAAACCAATAACCAATAACCAAGAACCAATATATAAAGAACCTACGGTTCTTGTCCCCTCGCCTAAAGTCGAGCGCACGCCATCAGCGCCAATTTCTGAAATTGTGGAGATGTTCAATACCAAGCTGCCACAGCTTCCCAGGTGCGAAGTTCTTAACGATTCACGCAAGAAGGCAATTTCGGCTAGATGGCGTGATGTTGTTGCTGAGCAGAAGTTCACCAAGGAGCAGGGGCTTGAATGGTTCAGCAATTTTTTCGAGCATATCGGCACATCGAAGTTTCTGACAGGCAAAGTCAAACCCTGGAGAGCAGACGTTGACTTTATTTTTAAACCAACCAGTTTTGCTCGCATTGTCGAGGGCGCTTACCATAAGGATTAACCATGTACGAACTCAAAAAATCATCCACTATCGCTGAAGAAGAAAATTCTCATATGTGCCAAGCCAATGGTTGCCCTAACCGTTGGACTGTTGATAAAGGGCAAAGATTGTGTTCGGCTCATGCCTGGGCAGATTTTCGTGATTGGGACAAGATAAGCGGAATTGAATGGACTGCTTATCGCAATCGTGGTGACCGCAACAATTACCAAGCCATGTTTGTCGACATTAAAGTTCCAGCCCGTAAAGTTTCTGAATCCGAAAAGCGTCAAATCATCAACAATTTGCGTAACCTGATGCGGGAGAAACTCCATGCGTGAGCACTACAACCACGAAGAACTTGAGGCGGCTCGAATCCTTGACCTAGTACGCATGGGCGATGATTCTGTGCCTTGGACAGCAATAACTTGGGCTTTATGGGTGCTTGGCGATGCAGTCGGACAATAAGAACACCGTCCTGGAATTCATGCGGGAATCTGAAGCCCGTGAATGGATTGACCGCTACCGCAAAAAAGCGAAAGATCACGGCTACGGCGAAGCTAACGCTTGGTGGGCTGACATGATCGAAAAAATCGAAAAGAAACGTGGCAAGAAAGAAGCTGACGACTTACGCCAGCGTATGAACAGAATTAGGACTAAACCATGAGACGTGCCGCAAAGATAGACGCCAATCAAAACGAGATTGTTGAGGCACTTCGCAAAGAAGGCGCAACAGTTCAATCCCTTGCAGCGGTCGGAAACGGCGTTCCAGACCTCTTAATTGGGTTTGGAGGGGTAACGGTACTCATGGAAGTAAAAGATGGCTCTAAAGCCCCATCAGGCCGCTTGCTGACCCCTTTACAAATGGATTGGCATAGCAAGTGGAACGGCGGCACACTTTGTGTGGTTAATGATGTAGATTCAGCTTTACGAGTATTGAAAGTTATTGCATGAGCGAAGCACCGCACCGAGCAGTTGAATTTATCCTCAAAACTGCCCCATTGTTTGCAAAGGCAAAGTCTGATCGGGTCTACATTGAGGAATACCGCAAGAGCAAGAAAGCATTGTTGATGCAACAAGCCAGCTTGAAGGGTGTTCAGACTACGGCAGCGCAAGAGCGTGAGGCGTATGCGGATGAGGAATACCAAGCACTACTCAAAGGGTTGGCTACCGCTGTTGAGCAAGAAGAAACCTTAAAGTGGCAACTGACCGCTGCACAGCTAAAAATTGAAGTTTGGCGTAGCGAAAATGCCAACAATCGTTTCGTAGATAGGGTAAACACCTAGACAATGTTTAGTAAACTTGACTACAATGCTCCCATGCCCTGAATTTCTCGGGGTCTTTTTAGGAGTTAGTATGAAAAACATTGCAACGGCGTTAGTCAAAGCTCAGAGAGCATTTGGCCCTGCGCTTAAAACATCCACAAACCCACACTTTCGCAGTCGTTACGCTGACTTGTCAGCTTGCGTAGAAGCCGTGATTGATGCCCTTAACGCAGCGGGTATTGCCTTAATTCAGCGCAACTATGAGGACAGCACAGGCGTGACTGTCGAGACTTTGTTCGTGCATGAATCTGGTGAAATGCTTGAGTGCGGTAAACTCCACGTCCCCGCTAGCAAGCAAGACCCACAGGGTTACGGCTCGGCCTTGACTTACGCTCGGCGCTATTCGCTGATGGCGGCTTGCGGTATTGCCCCAGAGGATGATGACGGTAACGCTGCTAGCCGGAAAGCACCTAGCTTTGACGCTGGTCGCCTAGCTGATTGGTTGGCAGAGATTAGCGCAGCCCCTAACGCTGATGCGCTTAAATCGGTTTACACCGAAGCCTTCAAAGACACCCAATCTGACCCAGAAGCACAGAAAAAAGTTATTGCGGCTAAGAACGCACGAAAGGCAGCACTATGAAGCTCACATTTAACGCAGAAGAAGTTAAGCAAATCTTAATCAAGTATGTCGAAGCCAAGTACGACATGGAGTTTTTTGATTGCGAACTGAAAAACGCTTGGAATGTTGACTTTGCCGTCCTAAGTGACGAAGAGGAGCCTAAAAGTGGAACAACGGACTGATGATTGGTTTACAGCAAGACTTGGAAAAGTCACAGCCTCAAGAGTTGCCGATGTGGTTGCAAAGACAAAATCGGGCTACTCAACGAGTCGTGAGAACTACATGGCTCAACTGGTTTGCGAAAGACTTACAGGCAAGCCAGCAGAGCAATATAGCAATTCTGCTATGCAATGGGGAACAGAAACAGAACCACTAGCAAGGGCAGCGTATGAAGCAAAAATGGACGTTTTGGTTGATGAAGTTGGGTTCATTGATCACCCAAGTATTGTCAATAGCGGCGCTTCTCCTGATGGATTGGTGGGTGCTGACGGACTTATTGAAATAAAGTGTCCCAATACGTCAACCCACATCGATACACTACTTAACCAAGCCGTACCAAAGAAATATGCAGATCAAATTTTCTGGCAGATGGCTTGCACTGGTCGTGATTGGTGTGACTTTGTATCTTACGACCCACGCCTCCCTCCAGACTTACAGCTATTTATTAAACGAATCCCTAGAGACAATCAATACATACGATTGCTGGAGTCGGAAGTCATCGAATTTCTGCAAGAAACCGCTACAAAAGTAGCAAAACTTTTAAACTTGAAAGCGTTAAATGAGCAAAACCATTAAAGAAATCACAGTCATCAGCGGCAAATACACCAATGCCCAAGGCCAAGAAAAGTCACGTTATCAGCGCATTGGCTCTATGATTGAGACTAAAAACGGCCCTATGCTGAAGTTTGACGCCATGCCGATTGTTGAGGGCGGCTGGAGTGGTTGGGCTTACTTGAACGACCCCAAACCAAAAGAGTTTGACAAGGGTATTGATTCTGACGTACCCTTCTGATAAGATGTAAGAACCATTAACCTAAAGGATTTTAAAATGGGATACTACGGTAAAGAAAAAACACCTAAGGGTGTTACCGCTTCTGATCGCACAGGCGAGAAGATGGGTAGTGAAAAAGGCCCAAACAGCACCAAGTTTATGGCTGGTGCATCTGGTGAAAAAATGCCCAAAGGCGTGAACGCTTCTGATATGACTGGCGAACGCAAAGCCAAGCTGGTTGGTGGTGTTGCTATGGGCAAAGCTGACAGCATGGGCGACCGTGTTGATGGTCACATGGGTAAGAATGACGGTTTGTTGGGCGAAATGAAGGGCGGTTCACGTGAACACGTTGCTTATGTCCATGACCGTGAAAAACGTTACCCTGGTTGCTAATATAGCGATAACCCCCAAGGTGTGACGACCAAGGGGGCTATCTAACCGTTAACAAGATAAGGTTGTTATGGCTACACATAATTCTAGTGAAGTTTGCGAAAACTGCAAATTTTGGGAATACACGGGTCACGCTGGTGAGTGCCATCGTTACCCTAACGCCGTAGTTAAGTACCAATCACATTGGTGCGGCGAATATGTCTCCTTGTCGGATTGCACCGACTTACCTCCCACTCCGGTGGGGGGCTTTTTATCTCTCCCTGTGATGGACATCATGACAGAGGAAAAGCGCAAGCCAGGCCGCCCTAAGAGGATTCATCAATGAAACTCAAGCCTTTGCGTGACAAGATCGTGGTCAAGCCTGAGCCACGCATCAAATCAGAACTATGGATTAAGACAGCAGAAGCCGACACCATTGGTACGGTGGTCGCTGTTGGGCCAGGCCGTTACTTAGATGATGGCTCATTCGAGGACATGAAAGTAACCGTAGGGGCTAAGGTTTACTTTGGTCACTTGGCAAAAGAGTATGGTAACGAATACTTAAAATTCATGGAGTATAAAGAAGATGGTGAACGGTACTTGCTCATGTCGTGGCAGGACGTTTGCTTTGAAGAACTCCCATCTACTTAAAGGAATTACCATGTTTTTTGAAACTGACAATGTTCGTTTTCGTGCCGCACAAATGGCTATTGACACCGTTGGTCACGAAGATGGCGAATGGGTTGAACTGGCTGACTTGATCGTGGCGTTTGTGAATGAAGAAATTGAATGGTTAGAGGAAGACGAAGATGCCGCTGAAGAAATCAACGAGTGATAAAGCATTTAAAGAAAACATCAAAACTGAAGTAAAGGCCGGAAAGCCTGTTAAACAGGCCGTGGCAATTGCGTACAGCGAGAAACGTGAAGCAGAAAAAAAGAAAGGTAAGAAGTAATGTTTAATTTTTCACATAGCGAAGCTGAAATTCGTGACATTATTCAAGCCCTTGAAGCTCGAATTTTTAGCCTTCAGAAACATTTGCAGTCATTGTTGGCAGAAGCTAACAGCCAAGCTATTGCGATGACTAAGCCAAAAGTTGAAGAAGCGCAAAAAGACGACAGCGCTGCTTCTTGATAGATTGGGAACTGTTAAGCCAGCATTTGAGGATGGTGACGTATAGCATTTTCTGGCTTTCTGCTATACCATGTTGAAACCCAAATCAAAGTTCCCTTCTTATTTATGCAAATAATTGAACGTTCAGTCGATGAGTTGATTCCTTACATTAACAACTCACGTAAGCACTCTGATGAGCAAGTCGCCCAAATAGCGGCAAGTATTAAAGAGTTTGGCTGGACTAACCCTATCCTAGTAGATGGGGATAAAGGCATCATTGCTGGTCATGGCCGTTTAATGGCTGCTCGTAAGCTGAAAATGGATAAAGTGCCGACCATTGAGCTTGCACATTTAACTGATACGCAGCGTAAAGCACTCATCATTGCCGACAATAAGCTGGCGCTAAATGCCGATTGGGACAATGAACTGCTGACCATTGAGTTGAACGAATTGTTGGCTGATGGGTTTGCTTTGGAAGTGCTTGGGTTTAACGCTGATGAACTTCAAGACTTATTAAATCCTGTAATTGAAAAAGAAGAATTTACAGATCCTGATGATGTCCCAGACATTCCTATAGAGCCAAAAAGCAAAGAAGGTGACGTTTATCAGCTTGGCCCTCATCGAGTAATGTGTGGTTCATCTTTAGATATCAATTCATGGGACAAACTCATGAATGGCGAAAAAGCAGACATTTGTTGGACTGATCCTCCTTACAACGTAGCTTATGAATCTAAGCTGGCCGGAAAGATTCAAAACGACAACATGGCAAATGATGAATTTAAACAATTTTTGCTTGATGCCTACATTTCCATGTTTGCTGTAATGAAAAGTGGCGCTCCGATTTATGTTGCTCATGCCGATACAGAAGGATTAAACTTTAGATCAGCTTTCATTCAAGCTGGCTTTAAATTGTCAGGCTGTTTAATTTGGCGCAAGAATTCTTTGGTGTTAGGTCGGTCAGACTATCAATGGATGCATGAGCCTATTTTGTATGGGTGGAAGCCTGGAAGCAAACATCGTTGGTATGGCGGCCGAAAGTTAACCACTGTCATTGATCACGGAGAAGGTGGGCCAATCCAAAAGTCTGAAGATGGTCGCTGGATGATTAAAGTTGGTGACTCTGTTTTATTTGTCTCTGGTGAGGCTACTTTGGAAGAAAGCCCATCATCCATACTTTTTCATGAAAAGCCTAAACGTTCAGGCGAACATCCAACAATGAAGCCTGTGGGATTAATTGAAAAGATGCTTAAATCGTCAGCAAGAGCAGGTGATATTGTTATTGATGCTTTTGGTGGCTCAGGAAGCACATTAATAGCTGCTGATCGTTTGGGAATGTCTGCAAGATTAATGGAATTAGACCCAAAATTTGTCGATGTAATTGTCAAACGATGGGAAGATTTCACAGGTAGAAAAGCCGTTCTTTTGACACAAACTGAAGAAGTTGCGTAAAATTTAAGCAAATTCCCCTTTATAAAATGAACCATACTCATGAGCCAACCGATCAATTGAGAAAACTCGTTGAATCAAGCAGCGGGTTAGGGCTGCCGCATGAGCAGATTGCTATTCTTGTTGGTATTGACGATAAGACATTGCGTAAGCATTACCGCCAAGAATTAGATATTGGCAAAGCTAAAGCTAACAGCC
>Ga0208874_1000682_pt1 | contig 11368 bp, 27 predicted proteins | sample CryBogCBH10Oct08_FD_184604 | JGI IMG/M metagenome (GOLD analysis project Ga0208874, IMG submission 184604) | Freshwater microbial communities from Crystal Bog, Wisconsin, USA - CBH10Oct08 (SPAdes) (version 2) | ecosystem: Environmental > Aquatic > Freshwater > Lake | place: Crystal Bog... | reverse complement strand
AGGGAGGGCAGAAGATGTGCCAGTGTCCGTTCTTGATGATGCCGAAGGCGTAGGGCTTCATGCTTCCTCCTCGAGCAGTTCTTTGATGCACTTGACAGCGTTGATGGCGCACCAGGGCAGGAGCGTGATGCAGCCGACGATGGTGACGATGCGGAAGGCGAGGACCATCATGCACCTGCCTTTGCGATTTCCTTAGCGGCGTTGAAGCCAGCCCAGAATGCTTCTTTGTAAGTTAGGTCTGACTCGCTTGGCATAAGCATGACGTGATAGTAAGCGCCCATCTCGTAGGCCTCTTTGTACGTCATCATGCACCTGCCTTTGCGAGAGCTGCTGTGAGGCGAAGGGTTGCTGACTTTGCACCTGCAACGATGCCTCGGAACTCCGAGCCGGAGTAGCCATCGTGGTGATCGTTGCTGCGCCACTTGGCGAACTCAAGGGCGTGGATGGCACGACTGACGCTGAGGTCGAGGGTCGTGGTCGTCTTTGTCGATGAGATTTCTACCCACTCGGAAGCGTTGTCCTGTGGACCGCCTTCGTAGATGTATCGCTCGGCGTAGTCGAACACGAACTTCGTGCTGAGTGAGACCGTCACTCGGGTCGGGTTTGCTGCGGTCATGCTGTCCTCCTCAGGAACTCGGCGGTGTTGCCGATGACCTAACTCTAGTGTCCTAGCGTAGGACAGTCAAGGAACTTTTAGAGAAACTTTGGAAGCCTTGTGATTACTGGGCTTTTGCTCGGCGTGCTGCCATGTAGCAGGCAGAACACATGCCCGAGCGCAGGCGATCGTTGGGCGTGCACTCGACAATTCTGGCGCAGACTTTGCACTCGGTGATGGTGGCCTGCTTCGCTCGTTCCTTGCCGGTGGTGACGAAGCGAACGAGGTCCTCGAGTTTCATGCTCATGCGTGCCATCTCGTCGAGCAGGCGAGCGATGTCCTTCACGGAGTCAAAGATGGGGTCGGCGACGTTCTCGGCGCTCATCGTGCGCACGACTGCGGAGAGGGTCGGGTCCGAGACTGCACCCTTCGCCCGAGGGCCGCCAGGTGTGTAGTCCCTGACGGCCCTCGTGCCAGCACGTCGGCAGAGGTCGAGCATCACGCCATCGGTCAAGCGGCTGAGCGTCTGCTCCACTCGCTTCTTGTCTCGAATGAGCCGGTCGGCGTTCTTCATTCGTTGATCCAGTGAAAGAAGGCTCCGAGCCCGAGGATGAGAAACACGATAATCATGATTAGCCCCTTGCGCATACTTCGACGATTGTATCCCAGTCTGACGGTTTCCACAGGTAGACCTCGGCGCAGGGAATCTGGCGCAGCTCAGCGAGCACCTCGTCTTGCGCTGGGGAGGTGCGTCCCTTCTCTCGCTTTAGTTCGGCGAAGATGAGGCGATTTCCCGACCATGCAGTGATGTCGGGATAGCCAGCCAGCGAGACACGCCGAGAGTCGGGGACGGAGTAGACCGACCAGCCGTTCAGTCGCATGAGGGTAGCGACCTGCTCGTGGAACTCAGCCTCGAGCATCGTGGCCTTCCAGACTTTTTTGCCGAAGAGTGGATCAGTTGTCATGCATCACCATCGCTACGAGTTGGGCGAGCACGTCTTCTGGGGACAGCGACTTGAGGCTCTTCTTCAGTTTGCGAGGGAAGCGGTTGGCGGTCTTGAGGACGAACTGGAAGTCACCAGGTAGTCCGAGTTTAATTTTGCGCATACATCTCCCTTGCTCGTGCTGCTGCGATGATGTCGGCTGAGGTCGCCCATGCATGGACGGTGAAGCCGTGCTCCTGAGAGAAGCCAGGATTGACCGTGATGAAGGTGTGGCAGTCACGACAGAGGGCGAGAACGTTGTCGGGGTCGAGGATGGAGCCACCTCGGGCTCGGGTCAGAATCTCATGCACGTCTACGGCGTAGTGCGAGCAGACACGGGGGATGTGGGCCTCGCACTCGGGGCGCTCTTCGAGGATGTCACGGACGAAGGCTCGGCGCTTGACGTTGAGGGCGGCTCGGGCCTTCGAGACTTTGTTCAGTGGTGTGCGCTTCACTCGTCCTCCTCGTCGGGTTGGTCAATCACTACTTCTTCGCCTGGGTACCAATTCGGCTCGGGCCAGTGGTGCGTCTCGAAGTGACCGATGATGAGGCTCAGGCACCTGAAGCAACAGTGGGGATGAGATCCGTAAGGCGACTCAGTTCGCTCTATGACCCATGATAGGCACCCGTCGCAGACACCAGGCAGCCAGTGTTCGAGCTCGAAGTAGTGCTCCTCAATCCACTGAGTTATCGAGCCGTCCGAGTTGAGAATGGTGAGTTGGTTGCTGATGGCTTTGTTATTGACCGAGATGTTGTGCTTCCACAGGTAGGACAGCAGAGCCAGGTAGTCGTTCGGCTCTTGGGGGTTGTCCTCTGTAGAGAGTTTCACGCTACCGAGCGTAGTCAAGTAATGCGACTAGCCCTTTCCGAGAGCGTCGGGGTCGAAGGCCCGAGCCAGTTTCTCGAGAATCTCTGAGGAGTTGCCTCCGGTGAGCTCGATGGTCTGCGTCCGAGTGACACGGTGCTTGACGTTGGCGTAGGCTTTGAGGAATCGGGGCATAGCGAACTGCTCCTCTGTTCGGCAGAACTCCTTCCAGCCGAGAGTGTCCATCGCAGTAGCGATTGCAGGGTGCGACCATTGAGGCGTGCCGGTGTAGCCGACCTTGTTTACGGCAGCCCTGACCTCTTTGGCGGCCTCGGATTCGTCAGGTGCCACGCCGTTCACCAGCGCATTGACAACAGCCAGGTACTCCGAGACGCTGGGCCACGCTCCTCCGGTCTTGATGTAGTCCTTTGCTGCATTGACGGCGACGGGGTAGTCGAGGTCTTTTATGGCATCGTGCCATGCCGAGAAGACGGCAGGCTCGGGGACCTTGCCGTGACCGCCGAAGATGTTTCCGACGATCTGTGCGCTTTGTGCTTTTGTCATTACCATGCTGATTCCTCCTCAGGGCTTTCTACCCAGTCACGGATTTTTGTGAGTTTGTCATTCTTGAATTGTGCGTCGATGGTGGCGTAGTTCTTCTTGAAGGTGAGCGGTGTGAGAATCACGTTCCGCCAGAAGACGTGAGTAGTCGCCCACTCGAGACGGTCAGTCACGTCCTCGAGGTCGTTCTCCTTAAGCAGAGAAGCGAAGCCCGTGAATTGAGCCTGAGTGTGTGGGTACTCCTTCAGCCCATTCTGGTCAAGACGAGAGTCAAGAAGAGCAACTAAGCCGAGAACGTCGGCGCTCGCCGTAGGCGGCGTTTTACTTCTTTGGGGTTCGGTCTTTGGGGTTCCTTCATTGATGCTCCTTCTTGTTAGGTCAGAATCGACCCCACCATAGGTCAAATCTGACCCCACCCCTAGGTCAGAATCGACCCCACCATAGGTCAAATTCTTATCGCCCCTCAGTGCATAATTGCCCTCACCATAGGTCACGATTGCGCCCATTTCGGCAGACTTAGGCCAGAGGTAGTAGTCGAGGGATGTCAGTGATCCATCCTCTCGCTTTCGTGGCACCGTGTGCAGTGCTCCGACCTGGCGAAGCTCTTTAATGGCTCGTTTCACGGAGGCAATGGACAGGGCCGTGACTGCGGCGATGGTCTTGTGCGAGGGCCATGCGCTCTCGTTCGTACCGAGGAATCGGTCAAGGGCTCCGAAGACTCGGATGGATGCAGCACCGAGGTCGGGATGGAACAGAATCCACTCGGGAGTGACTGCGTAGCGGTGATTCCGCTTCGATAGACTAGAGGTCATAGGTAATGCCTTTCATGGGTAGGTGTTGCCTTAGGAGGGCGTGGGGACTGACATCCCTGCGCCTTCTGCTTTATTGTATCACTGTTGCGCCTCATAAGCCCCTCCGCTCACGGATACGTCGCTCGGACTCGTAAGCGGCTCTAGCGGCCTTACAGGGGCCACACGTCACCTTCCAGCCCTTGCTTGCGCCTCCGTTCATGCGTGCCTTCGCTGCGAGTTCGTGGTAGCCAGCGACGGTGCCGCAGTTGTTGTGCTCGTTCATCTCGAACGGGCCGATGACGACTTTGTAGCCACTCTGTCGCTCGGCCCAGATTGCGATGCGCCGGAGCGTGATACCTCGACGGCGGCGCTCTTCGCTCATCTCTCGGCTGTTCAGCCCTCCCCAGACTCCGTAGGTCTCGTTCTCGATTCCCTCGTCTCGGCAGGTCTCAAGGTAGGGGCAGGTGGCGCAGATGGCCTTCGCCTCGGCTTCGAGTGCCAGGCGCTCGTGCTTGACCGTCCCCTCGGGTGGGTAGAACGTCTGGGTCATGCCGATGCAGGGCGCTCCCTTGTAGAGGTTGCGCTCCTTCATGCCGAGGCCCGTCGCAGTCTCATGTCCTGCTCTCGATGCTTGTGAGCGTCCTTGCAGGCTTGGCAGTTGATCCACTCATAGCCCTTCTTTGCCATGCGGTAGATGCGCTGGTAGCCGTACTCAGTCCCGCAGAACGGGTGGGTCTTGACGACGACTGCTTCCTCAGCGAGGTTCTTCAGAGCGATGTTCATCTCCTCTCGCATCTGGCGGCGCTCTTTTGCGGTAGTGCCTCCCCAGACACCGAACTCCTCGTACTGTAGAGCGTGGCTCAGACACTCCTTCCGAGCAGGGCAGACGGCGCAGAGGGCCATCGGTGCGGTGTTGGTGCCTCGACGGTAGAAGATGCGTACGTCTGTTCCTGCGCAGGCGGCTCCCTCGAACTTCATTCGCTGATTAGAGCCAGGACGAAGGCCATCACGACTGCTCCGCACCAGCCGAGGACTACGGCCCCCAATGGATTCCACCAGTGGGTCGGGGTGCTGTAGTGCAGCTCGACGGCGACGGTGGTGGACGTGCCAGCAATCCAGCAGAGCACGATTCCGGCAGTGGTGTTTATCTTTACTCGTTTACTCATTTTTTCCTCCTCAGGATGTTGTGCGCAATTTAGCATGTTTTAGAGGCCGTGCACTATTAGGAAACTTCTTTACTTAAAGCAAGAGACCGACCCCAGTGGAGCCGGTCTCTCGTGCTTGGCAAGTTCTCACTCATAGGCCTCGCATACCGTTCAGGGAGGAACGATCTACGGCAGGATGAGCCCCTTCTTCTCGGCGGCTCGACGTGCTGCACGGTTGGGCTGGCGCATCGACTCCATCTGAGCGATGACACCTTGAATCTGTAGGTGGGCGTGGAGTAGGGCGTACTGGAGCAGGTTGTGCTGGGAGAGGTTGCGCACCTTGATGGGCTTGCTACCTCCGAACACGGTCTCGGCATCTTCCACGCTGAGCTCGATGTCGCCGTAGTTCTCCACGAGCGAGTCGAGAATCGCCTGAACTGCCACCGAGGTCGTCGCCACTAGAAGGCCGTCTCTTCGTGCAGGACGGATTTGGGTGAGGCTTGGTTCGGGATGCGTGACGTGGTGGTCACTGCGAAGCGCAGCTCAGGGCCACAGGCCTCGACCTTGACCTCGACCACTGATCGCTTCTCGCCCTCGGGGGTCTCCCATGTGCGCTGCTCCAGTCGGCCCGTGACGATGGCTCGCTCGCCCTTCTTGAGGCTGGTGGCGATGTTCTCAGCGATGGAGCCGAGGGCTGAGCAGTCGAAGTACGAGACCTGCTCCTTCTCCTCGCCTCGGTTGTCCTTCCACTTGCGGTTCACTGCCAGGCTGAACTTGACGGCTGGCAGGCCGGAGTCGAGGAACTTGAGCTCGGGGTCTCGGGTGAGATTGCCGACGAGTGTGATGGTTGAATCAGCCATTAGAGGCCTTCTTTCTGTTGTAGTGCGTTGATTAGGTGGGATACTTCTGCTTCTGTTAATTCGTGCAGTCCGGCGAGCGTCCGTCCGGTCTGCGCCTCGAGGAAGAACTTCCGGTCATCCGCTTGTGGGTGCAGTTTGATGAGCGCCGCACGGACTTCCTTCTGTCCTTCTGTGAGTTCTGGTGCTGCCTTAGCCTGAGGCTTCGGAGCGTTCTTTCGGCTGGCGGCGTTGCCATCGTCGTCGTCGTCGGTCACGAGCCCGAGCACGCTCATGTAGGCGTAGCGTCGAGCGTAGGTCACGGCTGAGCCCTGCCCCTGTGGGTCTTGCTTCGGCAGGTGCAGGAGCATCTGGCTCTGCATGAACTGGCCTGACTTGTGCAGCAACGTCGTCGTCAGCGTGTCGAGCACGAGAGCGTCGAGCGCCACGAACGAGATGGCCTGCGTCACGCTGAGTCCGTGCTTGGCGAGCACCGGAGCGGCGTGGTTCACTACGTCAGGGAGTGCGGCGTACTTGCTCTTGAAGAACGGATTGACCGTCCCCTTCGGAACTGCGCTGAATTCGGCCTGCGCTGCCACGAGTGCGGCGGCGAGCTCGTTGATCTGTTCACTCTGCATCGTCGGTCTCCTCGGGGGTCTTGTAGTCCACTCGGAAGTTGTGGACGATGGTGTGCTGAAGGCTGTTCATGCGACGGCTCATGTCTGGGGTGACGTAAGCCTGCGCTACTGCCAGGGCGGTTTGCAGAGCGGCGTACTGCTCTGATGATAAGTCGATGGTGATAACCATCTCCAGTTGGGTAATGCTCATTTTCCCTCCTCAGGGTTATTCAGCCACAGGTGGACTGATGATTTTGAGACCGCTATTCCGGTCTCGTTCGTCAGGACTGAGGCTATCTCACGATAGGACAGTCCTTGCGACTTGTTCAGGCTAATCCACTCCACGAGTGGCTCACCTAAGCGTTCCTCAATTAGAGCCGACAGGTGTGACATCGCTCCACTTCCGCAGCAAGTCGCTCAGCTCTTCGCAGTCACGGTTGAAGTGGACGATGGTGTGGTCCTCCTCCACGTCATGCGGAATCTTCACGGCCTGAATGGTGGGGTCTACTGCGCCGATGACCACGAAGGTCTTGTAGTAATTGTGGCGCAGTTGGTAGACGTTGCTCTCGGGAGTTGTGTCCTCGAGTTCGTAGAACAGTTCGGTCAGGGTTTCTTTGATGCTCATGATTTCTCTTTCTTGGTTAGTGATACGAGGAATGGGGGGAAGTGACGGAACTTCGAGTGCTGCCAGGTGCCACCGATGACAGTGATCCAGAGCGGCTCGTTGTCCTCGTCGAGGCGCACGGAGTAGAACGTGAACTTGCCACGATGCCCTGCGACCTTGACCGCATCACCTCGTTCGAAGCCGTTCCATGTGCTCAGGACGTTGCCCTTGATTATCGGCACGCCTCCTCCTTGTCTCTCTCGGTGTAGTAGTCGAAGGCCTTGTCGAGGCAGTCATCGCAGACGAACATGAAGGCGAACATCCTCCCCCATGTGTATTGGGCGCACCACTTGCAGAAGCTCATCGTGTCACCTGATTCCACCAGCGAGCCTGCTCAGCCTGCTCCTCGGCGGTGCGAGTACCTGGCACGATGCATCCGAACATCATGCAGTGCTTCACTAACTGCTCGCATTTCATGCACTTCATTTGTCCTCCTCAGAACGTCGGCGCTGTGCCGATACCTAAACTCTAGTGTCCTACGCTAGGACAAGTCAAGTATTAAAGAAAGAAACCCCCCTCGGCTGATGAATTCCGAGGGGGGTTCTTAGAGCCTGAGGAGGGCTGGGCTTCTTTTTTCTCGCCCGTCACATTGTATTAGGCGTGTGTGTATTCCTCGAATAGTTGCGCCGGAGTGACGGTGTAGATGTCGCCCCAGTTGTGTAGCCAGCCAGCGAAGCGAAGCGACTCAGCGACGAGGGCTGAGCAGATCCACGTATTACGGCGACGGAATGCAGGCCACCAGTTCGGCGAGGCGATGTCCAGCACCAGGCTAAAGATGCTCAGGAAGCCGTAGCGACTGCCGACCTGCGCACGAGCGAAGTCAAGGATGTCGTTGCGTGAGTGATTCGGCTGGGGAGCGACGAGGACGTACTCACCGACTGTCTCGATGAGCTTGTCGTTCGTCACGCCATGCGGCTCCGCTTGGATAATCGTGACAACTGCGTGTCCGTCATCGGCGAGGTATACCCTGTCCACGATAAATGCGTGGTTCCAGTGAGACGGCTTCTCTCCCCATCTAATACGCTCGCCGAATCGAATGGCACGCCCCATGATTCCGTTGGAGTGGGCGAAGCCGATGTCGCCTGCCTGCGGAATCTCACTCACTTAGCAGCAGGCTCGACCGGCAGAGCGCCGAGGAGCCAAGACAACTTGGGGAACTTCTTCTCCAGCACCTTGACTGCTGAGTAGTAGGCCGTCGAGATGATGGGGAGGAGCACGACGAGCGTGGTCTTGGGGACGTGGTTCTCGAGCTTTGTGAGGTAGGCGATCACTGAGGCGACGGCGATAGGGACGAACGTGCGGATGACGTTCTTGAGGTCGTTGTTCATGCTGCTTCTTTCTTTAGGCATTTGTGACTTTCCGCCTGGAGCACCAGTTGGGGAAGTCGGTTGAATGGGATTGAGGCGAGACTACCCGAGGAGAGCACAATGACTCCCGAGCAGTGGTCGCAGACATAGTGGATGGAGGCCATAGGTCTACGAGTGTAGCGACGTGGTGGTCTAAGTTTCCGACGCTAGGACACTACAGAACGGCGAGGTCGGACCAGCCCCGAGGGTCGTGGTTCCCGACCAGCATCGTAAGCGTGCCAGGTGTGGACCACTTGCCGGTCATGTCGGAATACCATTTAGAGCCACCGTCGAGACTTGGACATTGCGCTCGCCAGAAGGGGCCGTAGTCCTCGAGCGAGAAGTGGTGGCGGTGGGCGGTGATCCATAGTCGAGGCATCACGCCTTCGTCGTATTGCAGACGCTGACTTTGACCTCGAAGCCACTCGAACTCCTTGCCCGTTATCTTGTGCCCGTGCGTGATTGCCACCGGCACGCCGGAGAGTTCAATCATCTGCACCATCTCATCATGAGCAACGTGCCACTCGCTCGGGCCGGTGTCGCCGAAGATGCGCTGGAGCGTGTCGCCGAGGTATCCCCCCACGTTGTCCGAGTCCGAGGTGATGGGCTTGGAGCCACCGTTCCTCGTCCACTCGCCATGATTGCAGAGCACCGAGGCGAAGATGTCGGGGTCGAGTGTCGCTAGTCCCTGCGTCCACAGGTCGAGGACGAGGTTGAGCTGCGCTCGCAGGTTGAGCTGCACGGTGAACTGCTGGCTGGCGTAGTTGCCCGAGCATCCCTCGCTGGGGTCGCCCAGGTTGAACACTGCCACCTTCTCGATGTTGCGTCCAGCCTTGCGCAGTTCCTTGATGCGTGCGATGCAGTCCTCGAATGACTTGTGCACTCGGTCTACCGTCGCAGCCACGCCACCGTTCTCGGACTTGCCTATCTGCCAGTCAGCCCAGTTGATGAGGAAGGTGCAGGGCTCGGCAGTTGTGGTGTTGGGCTTTGTTTTCGCCGGTCGCCACTTCTCGACGAGCGAGGTCAGGCGCTCGATGTCCACGTCCGTCAGGGTGGGCGTGCGACGTGCGAAGCGTGCTCGGTAGGAGTAGAGCCAGACAACATCTCGGTCGCCGGACTCGGTGCGCTTGGACTGCTGCCACTTGGACATGCGCACGGTGTCGTCCACCACGAAGAACTCATCGGGGTCGAGCCCGAAGCCCTTGAGGATGTCGTGCCAGTCTGAGGCCAGTTGGATAGGTCGGGTTAGTTCGCCGGTCTGGAACTCACCACCATCGGGCCCGACTTCGACAGATGATCGGATTGACTTCTCAGGACGTGGCTCGAACTCGTCGAGGTTCACTGGCATGGACACTGACCCTTGCGGTGGTTGTAGACCACGTTCTCACGGAACGTCGCCCCTCGGCGTAGTAGCCAGCGAACGATTGCCGCCGTCGAGATGTCGGGCTCGGTTTGCGCTGCTTGAAACTGCTCTTGTTCAGTCTCGCTCAGAGCGGCGACGAACTTCGCCACTATGCAGACTTTCTTTTGTGCATCATGAAACTCGGACAGGTCTACCATTGGGGCCTCCTCAGTTCTCCGCACCATGAAACTATCAGAAGCCTGTTGGCGATACGGTGATTTCGCCCTGCCAGACGGCTGAGGTCTTGGTGGTGTCAGTGCCTGTGAACGGCTGGCCTGACCAGATGACCGACCAGACTCCAGCCTTGCCGGTGGTCGAGAGGTCGGCGTGGTACTTGCCCGTGCCATCTCGGACGATGGTGCCGGTGGGGTCGCCCGAGCCGTTGGTGTAGGTGTAGGTTGCGGCAGTCTGACCTGACACGCTGACCTGGAGCGTCACCACGTCAGGGTCTACTACCGTCCCAGTGATGCTGGTGAAGGGGTAGTCGTTCGTGCTCAGGCGCAGGGTAGCCCCAGCGAAGTAGGTATAACTAGACATGAACTGTTCCTTTGACTGAGGCGGCCTCGTCGGTGCCGGTGACTGTTGCTTGGTACTTCGTGCCTCGAACTGAGGCGGTGTAGATCGTGCCGGTGACGGTGCCCGAGTAGGCCTTGTTCTTCACCGTAGCGACCAACACTGTGCCAATAACCGTGCCAGGTGATGATGGGGGGAAGTAATAGATTGCCGTGCCGGAACCAGCGAACGCCCCGAGGAGTGCGCCGAGTGCTTGGATAGCCCCGACTGCGTTGCCCTGATACGCCCCTGAAAGGCCCCCAGAGGCGAGCAATCGTGCTGACCCTGTGCCGGTGAACGAGTACGAGCCAGAGGCACTAGCGGCGATGGTTCCCGAAGCGGAAGCGGAGAACGCCCCCGACAGCGAGCCTGCATCCACCAAGTAGTCGGCTGACGATCCATTGAACGAGCCGACCAGCGAGCCAGTCGAGGTGATGCTCGAGGTCGTGCTTGCGCCGGTGTAGGAATACGAGCCTGAGCCCGTCGCCTGAATGATCGCACTCGCCGAGCCAGCGAACGAACCGGACAACGAGCTGGTGCTAACGACGCTTGCCGATGATGCACCAACGTAGGAGAAAGCACCCGAGCCGGTCGGCGTGAGGTTATTTGATGTCGAAGCCCACTGAAGCGAGCCCCATCGAGTTGCACCCCAGCCGGAGGTCGCCATTCAAGTCTCCTTTAGGTCAGGGCGTAGTAGATGTTTTGAGCGGATCAATGTGGTTATTCTACGTTAAACCAGCAAGCCAAAGTTGGGCGTTTGTGGTCGTTGGCGTTCCTGAAATTACTGAAGGTAGAGAAGATAAAGATCCGATTGTGCTTGCTCGTAATGTCAGGGTGTTTAAAGTTCCGGTTATGAGGGGGAAATTCACAGTAGCAAAGCCTGCGGCTGTTGAGGTGACGGTCGGGAATCCACCTAAAGCAATCGTTCCGAGCCAATAAGTACCCGAAGTGGTGGGAGTGTAAGCGGTTCCGAAACTTGCAGAAAACGTACCAGACGATGTGGTTGAAGTTGCTGACGTTACCGCTAACTGCGTAGTTGAGTTATAAAGTGCCCACGTCATTGTCGAACTT
>Ga0208874_1000680_pt1 | contig 11385 bp, 9 predicted proteins | sample CryBogCBH10Oct08_FD_184604 | JGI IMG/M metagenome (GOLD analysis project Ga0208874, IMG submission 184604) | Freshwater microbial communities from Crystal Bog, Wisconsin, USA - CBH10Oct08 (SPAdes) (version 2) | ecosystem: Environmental > Aquatic > Freshwater > Lake | place: Crystal Bog... | reverse complement strand
CTCGCCCCAATGCACGTGGACGGTGAGGAGTACAGCCCCATAGGCCAGTAGCGACAAGGTCAACCACTTCAGAAAAAACACATAACGGTGGTAAGGGACAAAGACAAGCAGCAACCAGGAGATGAGTACGAATAGGACGGTCATCAGGTGCCAATTGATACCGGTTACAAGCTCAGCCACCTCGCCCATTGCGGCAATGTCGGCTGCGATATTTAGGACATTGGCGATCAGAAGTAAAAGAACGAGTCCAACGACGATGGCTGGATGAAAGTTCTCCTTCAAATTGGCTGCAAGGCCTTTGCCAGTGGCCCTGCCGATTTGGGCACAAACCACTTGGATCGCAGACATCAGGGGGTAGCTAAGTGGCATTGTCCAAAGCATTCCCAATCCGAACTGGGCACCGGCTTGGGAGTAGGTGACGATGCCACTTGGGTCATCGTCCGCAACGCCGGTGACAAGGCCTGGGCCGATCCTTGCCAAGGGGTGCTTTTGGAGTTTCTCCCAGATAACTTTAAAAGTCATATCGGCCAGGATTCATGTTTTAGGGAGCCAATGATTTACTCTGGTCTTGGCCCCGTATTGGCAGGCCTGCCCCATTAGGGGCGAACAGGTCCAGATCGCGCCTCAACCTGCTCTGCTAACTCTGAATAAAAACCGAGCTTAAAAAGCACTTCTGCCAAAACAAACAAAGGGCCAATGGCAAGCCCCATGACATCATCAAAAAAGGCGGGTTTACGACCTTCAAAGTAATGGCCGATGAACTGGATCACCCAACCCATCATAAAACCACCGACGCCGACAAGAAGCCAAGTTGGGTCATCTAGGCCAGCAACCCACGCGCCGAAAAAAAGCCCCGCCCCCAACAAGACAGCCATGATCAACCCCATGCCCCAGTGCAGTCGAAAGTAATACAAGAGCAACACAACGACAACGAAAAAAGCGGGTGAGCAGGAAACATCATTGACCATCCACATGGGGCGTGAAAGTAGCACCAACAGGGCCATCACGATCAGTGGAATGCCGATCAAATGCGTCGTGATGTTGCGCTCACTGCGGTGGTAGTCGGCGTAGTTGGAAAGTTGATCAAGCAGCGTTTTCATGTTGGGGGTCGCTTAAACAGTTTTATCAATTCCCGAAAATAAGTGAGATTTTAAAAACCATCACTTTGAACTTGTTTCCCTAACGCTGCGCTGCCCAAGCAGGTGGCTCATGGCTGGCCCAGACTCCTAGAACAGGGTCTCATTAAGTTCGTTGCCTTCTCCGATGGTAACTGGCTTGGTGCTGGGGCGCCACCAACCCATTGACAAATCATTCAGTTAAAGTAGCTGTGTGATTAAGCGGCTTTCAACTGTTTTACTGCTGACTTTGACTTTGCTGTTTGTACAGCAAGGAATGCTTTTTCACAAGATTCATCTCCACAGCACACAAACACAGCGTGCTGCAGACGATTCATCGAGCATCGCCAAGACGGCAGCTTCAGAACCATCTGCAGATGGTTTCTGTGACCTTTGCGTGGCATTCGCAGGACTGGCCTCTGTCCTGCCTAGCCCACCGTTCTTTTCATTTAAGCAAGCCCTTTCTTCCCTGTTGGCCCCCCATTGCGCTTTGCTTTGGGTCAGCCTACTTGCCCACACTCCCCACAACCGAGGTCCACCGAATTTCTGAAACCCCATGAAGACTGTCCCAGCGTTCTAAGCACCGCTTGGTTTCATCTTTTTCAGGAATCAGTTAATGACCCCGTTTTCACTGCGCATTTTGTCGTTGTCATTGCTGGCGGCATGGCCTTACTTTTCCCGAGCACAAACTTCAAACCCGGTCGCTCCGTTGACTGGTGTGGAGTCAATTGCCGTCACCGCCAAAAAATTAGACGCTGCTCGCAACAGCCTGTCACCTTCCACCGGCAGTTCCCAATTCACCTTTGATCAGTCCGATCTCGAGGCGCTTCCATTGGGCGCCAGCACACCCCTTAATCAAGTCGTGCTTCAAGCACCCGGGGTCGTTCAAGATGCCTATGGCCAGTTGCACATCAGAGGGGATCATGCCAATGTGCAATACCGAATTGACGGCGTGATGATCCCAGAACCGATCACCGGGTTTGGTCCTGCGATGGATACCCGATTTGCCAGCCAACTTGACTTGTTAACAGGTGCGCTTCCCGCTCAATACGGCTACCGAACGGCAGGGGTCATTAACATCAAGACCCAAGGACTGGAGAGTGAGGGCGGCGGCGAGGTGGGCACGGTGATCGGAACCCAAGGGCACCAAGAGCTGAATGGAAGCGTCAGCGGCGGTCAAGAGGGATGGCATTATTTTGTTTCGGCTTCGGCCCTGCAGAACAACTTAGGCATTGAGAACCCAACAGCCAGTGCGAATGCCTTGCACGATCACACGGCCCAGGGCAAAGGATTCGGCTACCTGTCCTATGTCATCGACCCCATGAGTCGATTCAGCGTAATGGGGGGCTATTCAAAATCCAACTTTCAAATCCCCAACCTGCCCGGTCAAGTACCTGAGTTCAAACTGCTCAACGCCAGCCCCCTGGCCTCTGCTTCTTTGAATGCCAATCAACGCGAGATGAATCAGTTCGAGGTCATGACCTACCAACGAACCCATTGAGGTGACTTGGATGTTCAAGCGTCGCTTTTTCATAGACGCAGTGAAGTGAATTACGCCCCTGATCCAGTGGGCGACCTCACCTACTTTGGCATTGCAAGTCAGATACACCACCAAGACGAGGTCGTGGGCTCACAAATCGACAGCAGTTATGCGTTGAATGAGCGCCACACACTCAGAGCAGGGTTGTTCGCTCAGCAAGACAGGATGAACATCGACAACACCTCTGCGGTTTTTCCGGCCGACGTCAACGGCAATCAAACCAGTTGGGTGCCCAAAACCGTGGTGGACAACCCCTCAATAAAAGGCCATCTGGTGGGCGCATACCTTCAAGATGAGTGGAAATTCAGCCCCGACTTCACTGTGAATTACGGCGTCCGATACGACCAAGTCAACACTGTGACCAACGAGCAACAATGGAGTCCGCGCCTCGGGGCGGTCTACGATGTGAATGAATCCACCCGGATCCATGCGGGTTACGCCAGGTACTTCACCCCGCCTCCGACAGAGAAAATCAGCACCACGTCGATTGCCGCCTTTGCCAACACCACCAATGCCCTTCCATCAGATGCCAACACGGCGGTCAAGGCAGAGCGCTCTAATTACTTTGACATCGGCATTTCTTCCGTTCTCCTGCCCCACCTCACAGTTGGATTAGACGCGTATGGACGCGAAGTCAAAAATCTCCAGGATGAAGGGCAATTTGGGAATGCCTTGATTTATTCGGCTTTTAACTATGCTCAAGGCAAAGTGGCTGGAATCGAGTTGACTGCCAATTACCATCAAAAAGATTTTTCTGCCTATGCGAATCTGTCGCGCTCACAGGCCATGGGTAAGAATGTGACGACAGGCCAGTTCAATTTTTCTTCAGAAAAGCTTGCCTACATTTCTCAGAACTGGGTTCACTTGGACCACGACCAAACGTGGACCGGCTCGGGCGGCATCAGTTACAAGCAAGGCGGCGTCAGCTACTTTGCAGATGCCATTTTCGGCACGGGTTTGAGAAATGGTTTTGCCAACACGGGGCATCTGCCCGCTTACACCCAAGTGAATTTGGCTTTAGCCAACCTTTGGGAAACCCCATTTTTAGGAACGCTCGATGCACGCCTATCGGTCCTCAATGCCTTCGACCGTATTTACCCGCTTCGGGACGGCACTGGCATTGGTCTCGGGGCCCCCCAGTTTGGCCAGAGAAGAACGCTCTATTTCAGTTTGTCTCGTCCGTTCAACCTCTGAGAATGGGCTGAGGTGAGTTGTGAAAAAGGTTCAACCGCGTTGCTCAGTCGGCCATTGACAAAATAGGTCATGATTTTTCCTAGCCCTTTGCACTCAATCAACTCTCGCTCTTGTATGTCAAAGCGGCTCTTGACCTGCTCGTAGGTGCTGGGTGATATCTGGATCTTTCCCGGTAGCGACGTGGACTCCATACGACTGGCCGTGTTGACCGTATTGCCCCATAGGTCATAAGAGAATTTGCTGTGACCAATGACCCCGGCTACGACAGGACCCGAGTTGATACCGATGCGCATGCCAAGATTCATCGAATGCCGATGATTGAAATCCTTCAAATCTTCGTACATGCCCAAGGCCATTTCAATGACCTTCACAGCGTCATCGTTGACCGCTGACGCCAATCCGCCAGCCACCATATAGGCGTCCCCAATGGTTTTTATTTTCTCGATTCCCAAATCAAGCGCCCTGATATCAAACCTCGAGAACAAGTCATTCAACAAGAAAACCAGTTCGTCTGCAGACTTGGATGCCGCCATGGCTGTAAAGCCCACAAGGTCGCTAAAAAGCAGGGTGGCATTTGGGCACCCATCGGAAATGGTCTTCTCCCCTGCTTCCAATCTGGCTGCAATGCTTTTTGGCAGCACGTTGAGCATCAACTCTTCAATTTTTTTAACCTTGTCCTTGACCAATCTTTCCTGATCAAAGGCAAAGTCCAGCGCGTTCTTATAAAGTTGCTTTTGTACCTGATCAAGTTGGGCTGACCACAACTGTGCATGAGAGGTGTTCGCTTGCATTTTCTTAAAAACAAGTCTGAAACAGCAATGACTGTGTGGACCACTGACATAAGACAACTCAGGAACGTATTCGAAACTGAGGTCGATTCCCTCCGGGAAGATCAGTCGAAAACAAAAGAGGCAATTGGCCCTCAGGGCCGCTTCAAAGGCCAAGGGAGAGAGAGAAATGTTCTTCAAAATGAACCGGGCAATTTCCCCTTCCTCTGCCGTTTCTTCGCTATGTGACCAGATCGAAATGGCGTCTTCCCCTCTTAACCCCCTTTGAGCATCCAGCGACAGCTCTTGGTTATGAAGCATGACCATTTTTTCCAAGGCTTGTGAAGTCTTCTTAACGTCGCCAAGGTCAATGAAGTCCTTGATCTCTTGCATGTAGGGCCCAATGACTGACATGTAAGTCGAAGGCGTCCCCTTTTTCTCAAGGACCTGCGACACACGCTCAGGTATTTTGGCGCCCAACATGAACAACCCGGGCCAGCCCAAGCGATCGAAGATTTCTTGGAAAAACCTGATTCGGTATTCATAAGGATAGAACAAGGTCGGCTCAAACGACTCAATGCCCAACGCATGCAAAAAAGATTGTCCTAGGCGATCGATTTCAGAGAGCGTTTCGACCGCAATATTCAAAGAGAAACCAAGCACTTCTGTCGACTTCATAAGCAACTCTGTTCCTTTTCAAAATGGGTTGACCCCAGTCTACTTCCAAGCAATTCAATCTCTTAAACTTTGAACAGTTGAAATCCATTCGCTGGGCATTTATCGCACTTTGCCAAAAATTGTTATTTGCTTTTATCCACTCCACAATGACCCTCTGAATTGTGATTTCGTTCAAAAACCAGGAGACCGCTTTGAAAAAATTTAGCCTAATTGCGTACTTTACGGGTCTATTGATCCTTTCTGTGAGCGCTCATGCGGCAGACATTAAACGCAAAGACACAGATCCCGTATGGCTGACTCAGGCGCGCGCAAGCATCAAAGCCAATAACTATCAGCTGGCCATTGAACAACTCCAAGCCGTGCACGAGGAGCAATCCGCTGATTGGAACAATTTAATGGGTTTCAGTTCCCGCAAGAAGACGCCTCCCGATCTGGAAGCGGCAGAAAAATACTACCAAGCTGCACTCAAAATCGACCCCAATCACAAAGGAGCCCTTGAGTACTATGGGCAATTGCTTGTGATCAAGCAAGATTTGACTGGGGCACAGGCCCTCATGTCCAGACTTGAGAAACTTTGCCCTGATGGGTGCGAAGAACTCGGGGACTTAAAGCGGGCAATAGAAAAGTCCAAAAATACAAAGTAATGTCAAAAATTATCAGCGCACACTGCCGACCGATTTCGCCACCCTTCCGACGTCACATTTGCAGGCACCTTTGACCGTGTTTGCCAGCTTTGGAATGGCACCTGCAAGGGTCTCGGAGGGGATGCCCGAGACCAGGACAATCTGTTCACAATTCATTCGGCTTTTCACAAAGAGTCCAGACAGAAATTAGTTAGAAGATTACAACCATGAAATTACTGCGTTTCTTTGGCGTCTCTTGCGCCACTTGCCTGCTGATGATGAGCAACCCACTATGGGCTACCGCCATGAATCCTTTTGCAAAGACCAGCACCCTCCCCTATGAATTGCCAGACTTTGAAAAGATCAAAGACGCAGATTTCATGCCTGTCTTTAAGACGGGCATGAAAAAGCAACTCAAAGAGGTGGATCAAATTGCTACTCAAACCAGCTCCCCTACCTTTGACAACACCGTGGTCGCCTTGGAGCGCTCCGGTGACATGCTTCAACGTGTGAGTAGCGTCTTCTTTAATTTAGTTGTCTCGGACGGCAATCCAGCTCGGCAAAAAATTGAAGCGTCCATTTCGCCATTGCTTTCTGCACATCAAGATGCCATTCACTTGAATCTAGCTCTGTTTTCACGCATTGAGGCGCTTTATAAGCAGCGTGATGCCTTGGGTCTTGATTCCGAATCCCAACAACTGCTTAGCCGCACCTATATTGAGTTTGTACGTTCTGGCGCTCGACTCACTGGGCCCGAGAAAAAACGACTCAAAGAGATCAACGAAAAGCTGTCCAAAGCGACCACCCAATTTCGTTTGAATGTTTTAAAGGCTTCCCAAGCGGATGCGCTCGTTGTGAGCGACAAAAAATGGTTGTCTGGTTTATCCGATGCTGAAATTAGCGCCGCTGAATCTTCAGCCAAGGCCCGTGGCCTGAGCGGGAAATATGTCCTGGCACTTCAAAACACCAGTACTCAACCCTTGCTTGCCAAATTAAGCGATCGAGGCCTTCGCGAAAAACTGTACCTGGCATCCATCAACCGCAATGCGTCAGGCCCCTACGACAACCGCACGCTGGTGGTTGAGATCATGAAGTTGCGCAATCAGCGCGCCCAATTATTGGGTTACACAACCCCAGCTGATGAGGTGCTCAGCGATGCCAGTGCCAAAACGCCTCAAGCGGTGAACGAGATGTTGAGCCAAATCACACCTCTGGCCGTGCATGCTGCGCGACAAGAAGGCGCTGCGCTTCAGGCTTTGATCCATGAACAAGCCACTCAGGGGCTGGGGGCCGACTTCAAATTAGAGCCTTGGGATTGGGACTTTTACGCCGATCAAATTCTGGTCAAACAATACGCTGTAGACCCTAATCAAATCAAACCCTACTTTGAATTGAACCGTGTCTTAGTCGATGGTGTTTTTTACGCCGCCCAGCAATTGTTCGGCTTGACCTTCAAGGAACGAAAAGACCTCAAGGCCTACCGAACCGATGTTCAGGTTTACGAGGTGTTTGATGCGGATGGTTCAGGGCTTGGTCTTTTCTTATTCGACCCATTTGCTCGTGAGTACAAGCAAGGTGGCGCTTGGATGAATACCTTTGTTGACCAATCGACTCTGCTTAAAACCCGACCCGTGGTCGTCAACAATTTGAACATCCCGAATCCTGGTAAAGGCAAGCCTGTTTTATTGACCTTTGATGAGGTGACGACCTTATTCCATGAGTTCGGACATGGTCTGCATGGCCTGCTGTCAAACGTTAAATACGCATCACTTTCGGGCGCTCATGTGCCGCCAGACTTTGGCGAATACCCTTCGCAATACAACGAAATGTGGGCGCGTGACCCCATGGTCGTGTCGCATTTCGCCCGCCATTACCAAACAAACGAAGCCTTACCGAAAGAATTGCTGTCTAAGGTCATACGGGCACAAAAATTTAACCAAGGCTTTGCGACGACCTCTTATGTGGCTGCCGCAGCACTGGACCAAGCATGGCACCAATTGCCCGCCTCGAAGCTGCCGACGCCTGCTGGGGTGATGGATTTCGAGCAATCGGTTTTAAAGCAGGCTGGATTTGGCTATGCCCCCGTGACCGTGCGTTATCGCTCCCCCTACTTCCTCCATATTTTTAGCAACGGTTATTCAGCCAGCTATTACGCTTATTTGTGGAGCGAGGTGCTGGCCAGAGATACGGGTGATTGGCTCAACAAGCGCGGCGGTTTGAACCGTGAAAATGGCGATGTTTTGCGCGCGAAGATTTTGTCTCGAGGCAGAAGCGAAGAGCCAAGTGCTTTGTTTGAATCCTTCTACGGCGCACCGCCCGATGGAGAGGCCTTACTGGAATACCGCGGCTTGAAATAGATTTGAGAACGATCAATCAGCCCCTGAGCAGGACAAATGCCTTTTCAATGAAAAACAACTGGCGAGACTGCAGACTTCTGTCTGGGCATTGATGCTGACCGGGCTGATGCTGACGCTAATCACCTTCGCAGCTCAAAGAGGTCTACCCGCTGATCAACACATCTTGAATTGGGTTTAAGTCAGTGCAGAAGCAGTTTGATAAAAGATTTATAGCTTTAAAATCAAGCCCATCAATGCGGGTGTAGTTCAATGGCAGAACGGCAGCTTCCCAAGCTTCATACGAGGGTTCGATTCCCTTCACCCGCTCCAATTCGATCAGCCTGCTGAGGTCCACCCGTCGGCTGACTCAGGCTCTGGCGATCAGCAAGTCGTCCCATCGGGTGGTGTAATGGGGCGTTCGGCGCTCTTGCTTCATGCCCCAGACTTTCGGCGTTGCCCTGGCGCCTGAGCTGGCCATGTGCACCGTGCCTTTGCCATAGCGGCTGTTGATCGCGTCCATGGCGAGCATCAGTTTCACGCTGTCCTCGGCGTCATCTCCTTCCAAGTCGAGCTCATATTGCAAGGTGTGGTCGGGCACCAAATCGAGCAACATGACGCCCGCTTTGCTCCACTCGTAACCCGATGCATAAATGCTTTTAATGCCCCTGACCGCCGCGCCCACCAGCAGCGCGGTGTCGGCGGTGGGACGGCGCAGCGGCACGAGGGTGCTTTGAGAGCGTTTCGGGCCCGGCCGAAACGGCGAGGTCCGCACGAACACCAAGACCTCAGAGGCCAAGCTGTTTTGACGCCGCAGTTTTTCGGCGGCGCGGCTGGCAAACTCACTCACGGCCTCGACCAAGTGATGCAACTCGGTGACGGGTCGACCAAAACTTCGGGTGCACGCAATTTCTTTTTTGGGGGTGGGCGCATCGTCCAAATCGATGCAAGGCTGGCCTTGCAATTCGCGCACAGTGCGCTCGAGCACCACGCTCCATCGGCTCCGAACGGTGGACGGGCTGAGTTGGACCAGGTCATGGACGGTGTGCACGCCAGCCTGCTTCAATTGTTTGCCAATGCGGGGACCGACGCCCCACACCTCCCCCACTTCGGTGGCTTTCAGGACGGCGGCGAAGTCGCTGGGCGGCAAGGCCGCTAAATTGCAAACTTGGGCCAATTCGAGGGGATAGCTGCCGGGTTTTCTTTCCGCGGTTTTGGCAATGTGGTTGGCGAGCTTGGCGAGTGTTTTGGTGGGGCCCATGCCGATGCCGCAGGGAATGCCAATCCACTGGTTGATGCGGGCGCGAATGGCCCTCGCACGTTGCGTCAAGTCGCCCGATACGCCGTCGAGTCCAATGAAACTTTCGTCGATGCTGTAAATTTCTTGGGTGGGGCCCAGCCCGGCCGCCAAGCTCATCATGCGGTCGGACATGTCGCCGTACAGCGTGAAGTTGGCGGACAGCGCGACCAAACCCGCCTCGTTTTGGAGGTGCCTGATTTGAAACCAAGGCGCGCCCATTTTGATGCCCAGCGCTTTGGCCTCGTTCGAGCGGGCGATGGCGCAACCGTCGTTGTTCGACAACACCACGACCGGAATGCCCTGCAAAGACGGGCGAAAAACCCGCTCGCAGCTCACATAAAAATTATTGCCATCAACCAGCGCAAACATGGGGGGGCGTCCTCCAAATCAAAGCGCCACCATTTCCACCGAGCCGCTCAAAATGGGTTTGCACAAAATTTTGTAGGCGTCGGCGTCAAAGTGAGCGTCCACACGGGCCAAGGCTTTGGCCGTTGCCACATCGTGGACGGTGCCCAAATGGCACCAATTTCTCACCACATGGAGGTCCAGGTCATGGGCTTCGTTTGGGGGATAACGCTCAATCAACCCCAGAGCACCCGTGTGCGGCCACACATTCACCTGCATCTCCGCCAAGCAGGCCAGCAAGCGCGCGTGGTGCTCGGCTATCGATTCACGGCCACAGCAAGCGCCCTCACACAAGTGGAGTTGCGAGCGGAAACAAGGCTTGCCTTGCGTGCTGCGCTCCAAGCCCAAATGGGTGTAGCAAAGCTTGTTGTCGTCAGCCAGATTTTTCAGATGCTCGAGGGCGGACCGGTGGCTGTTGAACAAGCCGTAAAGGTGCTCCGTTTTAGAAAAATCAATGGCCTTGGCGTCGACAATTTCGGGGGCTTGGGGTACTTGGGTTGCACGCGATGCCGGGTTTGATAAGCGCAGCGAACAGAGTTGCCGGCTGCGTCGCAAGCGTTTATTGAACAGGGGAAAGTCTTGCTTGATCATCTTCGACTCCAGCAACAAAGCCCCGATTTCGCCCGCGGTTGGAATGTGCGTGATGCGTTTGGTTTGGTGCAACATCCGCGCCTCTTCAGGTGTCCGCAAGTGCGACAAGACGCGGGTTCGAATGTTGATGCTTTTGCCAATATAAAGAGGAAGATCAACCCCGTCCCCGTGAAAAACATAAACCCCGGGCGACGAGGGTAAATCGGCCACCTCAGGGGTCAAGTGGTCTGGGTACCGGTAAGGGACTTCAAATTCCATAAAGGCGCCAACCCCATTCAGGCAGAAAACCATTTCACACAAGCCGTCACCACGCCCCAAATTTCCAGCGTCTGGCCTTCTTTGGGACGAATTTCGGGGTAGGTCGGATTGGCCGGCAACAGCTTCACCCGCCCTGCCCGTTGGTACAACTGCTTCACGGTAAATTCCCCGTCGACCACGGCCACCACAATGTGGCCATGCCGAGGCTTCAAGGCCTTGTTCACCACCAGCGTGTCACCGTTGAAGATGCCCGCATCCCGCATCGACTCGCCGCTCACCTTGAGCAAAAAAGTCGCTTGGGGGTGGGTGATTAATTTGGCCGTCAAATCCACGCGGTTGACCGCAAAGTCTTCAGCCGGAGACGGGAACCCCGCCGCCACCGAGTCGCCCGCCACGCCCAACCACAGCGGCGCCGAGGCGACAGGCAAAAGTCCAGGCAAAAGTCCAGGCACTGGGCCAGGCACTGGGCCAGGCACTCGGCCAGGCACCGGTTGGGCTGAGTCAAAAATACTGTTCATAAATACAGTATACAGACACGACAGCGCCACCCCTTGGCGTGCCTCAAAAGCACTAGACTCGGT
>Ga0208874_1000677_pt1 | contig 11426 bp, 16 predicted proteins | sample CryBogCBH10Oct08_FD_184604 | JGI IMG/M metagenome (GOLD analysis project Ga0208874, IMG submission 184604) | Freshwater microbial communities from Crystal Bog, Wisconsin, USA - CBH10Oct08 (SPAdes) (version 2) | ecosystem: Environmental > Aquatic > Freshwater > Lake | place: Crystal Bog... | reverse complement strand
CTCATGTACATTACATTACGTGGAACAAAACGTATATTTGCTTTTTCCCTATCTTCCGTAGAAGCAATATCCCATTGTTCCTGATATTCTGATTTTAACATTAACACACGATTTGGATCTACATTTGGCAACTTAATAGATAAATGAAATGCTAATCCCGCAACCATACATGGTATTAAACGGAATGGTATATCCTGATTATAAACACCACTTCCAGCATCTTGTAATCTACGCATTCTGTAATAAACAAATGTATAATTTGTTCCCGGATTACCCGTTTGCCAAATATTAATATTCGGTAAATAATTTACATATAATGATGCGCCAGATGAGTGTGATGCCGCAGTTGTATTATTAACGCCACGATAACAGTTTAACAACTGATTAGCGTTACTAGTTAATGAAGATCCGATACCTTGATATAGAATAGTTTCATTGTCAATATTGATATATCCTTGACTTCTTAGATTTGCTGTAGAAGTTACATATAAAGTTGTATCTGCTGCACCTGCGGCTTGCGATAAGGTGGTTGTAGGGTTTGCATCCACATTGCCTGACTGTCTATCTATCCAAACTTGAATAGGCCGTCCATAAGCGTTTTTCGTAGGAATTGTAGAATAGGTTGATTCAGATATTCTAGTAATATTAATATCGACCTGATTTTGTCCTACACCCTGACGAATGAAGTGATCTAACAAATCAATTGTATCTACTGGTAAAGGATAAGATATCTGTCCACCATTTACATTAATCGGAATTTGACCTTGTTCTATAGTCCATAAGTTAATTCCACGATTAGCCCACTCAATGGTTAATAGATTTAAAGATCTACGAGCTGTACGCAAATCATAACCTGACCGAAGCTGAGTTCCGCATCTTTCAAACGCATCCTCAACAATCTCAGTTAAATCTAAATTGAATTGCGATATGCCCGTTGTTGTCATTTTTTAAGCTTACTTAAAGTTTCCGCTAATCTTGCTCTTTGTCCTAACTTGCCGGGTTTCTTAGCAGCAGCTGCAAGTTTTTTCTTAGGAATGGTTTTACCTTCTTTTACACCCAACTCTTTTCTTAAAGCACCGGGCTTTTTAATTGCGCCAGCTATCCAATTTTTAGTTGCCATTATTTTTTCCTTGCAGCTCTTATATTATCAATTAAGTTTGGATATGGTCTACCAGCAACTTTAGCCATAGCTTTTGCTTTTGCCTTTTTTGCAGAAGTAAGTTTTTTAGGCTTTCCTAATGATTCAGGGCGATCTCTATCCCAAATCTCACCACCTTTTTTATACATCTCTACATCATCAGGATTATCTTTCCTCTTGATGATTTTCTTACCCGGCATTTTGGATGGATTAATTGCACCCATCCCGCGAGAGGCTCTCACTTTTTTCCCTTCATATATCCACCACCACACATAGCCATTACATGCTCATGATGCATTTTATGAGTAGGAGTTCCATGTTCTTTTTTAACATGCTCTTGATGGTGCATGTGATCATGCCCCTTACCATAGTGAGTTTTTACGTGTTCTACGTTATGTTTATGTTCCATAATTTTCCCGCCTTTTTTGTAAGCATTACCCATTGCGTCCATACGACCTTCCATCATGCCTTTTACAGCACTCTCTCCAGCCTCGTTTTGTCTTTGTTGCTCTTTTGCTACGCGTCTTTCCATATCGGCTTTAGTCGCTGCATCACTATCCGCTTTGTTTTTTGCGTAATAAGCTTTTTGTTGTTCTGGTGTCATTTTTAGCAATATTTAGTTTTGGTTTTACCACGCACAGCAATACCATCAGCACGACTAGAAGTCATTCCGCCAGAAGCCATTTTTTTAACTTTCCCGCCCTTTTTCATGCCGCCTTCAATGCCAATCTCTTTTCCAGAATCACCTAAGTTTTTACCTTTTGTATGACCTTTTTTCTGTACGGCAGACTCACCAAATTTAGTCAATTTGTTAGAACCTTTTTCTATATCTTCTGACATAGACTTAGGTCCCATAGTCTCACCACCCTTAGCCATCTTTTTCATTCCGCCCTTTTTCATGCCCATAGGAGCCGCAGGTGCCATAGCCTGTCTTGCAGCCATCATTGCAGCTGCTCTTCTTGCCATTGCTGGAGTCATTGTTGCCATCGTATCACCACCTTTTTTAAATTTTTTGCCTTTGTCGGCTTCCATAAAATCACGCCCCACTTTCTGTGGAATGTGAACCTTTTCAGCAAAAGCTTTATTATTTGCGATTGCCGCCATAAAATTGTGCTGCTTTTTACTCGTGCTCGGCATTTTTCTTTCCTAACATTTTTTGCACTGTATCAGTTTCGTAAATACGAATAGCCGTCCAAACTATTGTAAATAATGCTGCTATTGCTGGCAACACATTTGTTAGAGTACCTAATACAGTTGCTATTGAAGCAATATCACCTACTGCTTTTGCCGTTGTATCGATATGGCTACTCATATTAACATTTCCATCTTGCTAAACTTGCCGCTTTACGAGTTGGTCTGCCTTTTTCATCTTTCATTGGTCCGGGCATTCCTGACATTCTAGCGCAAAATGATCTCTTACGAGCACCGCCTTCTGGCTGAGGTGCTTTTAAGTGCGATCCGGTTTTTGCGTTATATGCTTTTCTACCAGCTTCTGTCATTCCAGCGCCTTCTTTGGTGCTTAAATAATGCCTACCTTTACCTTTAGTAGTTTTACTTATTACTTTTGCCATTATACAACCTCATAATAATTATTTTTACCAATATTATCTATACCACGCATAGGTTGTAAATTACTAGGAACATGCAAACCAGAAACCAACTCACCTTGTAATGGAATAATATGGTCTACATGCCAAGGCTCTTTGTTTTCACGAGTAAGCATTGCAGTTATTGAATAAAAACAATCTATAACTTTTAAGTCATGCTCAGTTAACCATTTTGGTGTACGTTGTAATTTAGCAGCTCTTCTTTTTGCTTCATATGCAGCACAAGAATCAAGGCGACTTTTTTGTCTATTTCTTTGTAATTCTTTTGACTTTTCATGGTCAGAATAATAATAAGTCATAGCTTGTTTCTGCCTTAAATCTTTATTTATTTGATATTCTTTTGCATAATTTCTTTTAAGTCCATTTGCTATAGCTTTATGTTTCCTAGAACAAAACTTAGCATCACTACGCATGCCACTAATATCAACTTTACATATTTCACACGCACGACCTTTAGCAGTAAGTCCAGCCCCTTTAGAAACCGGGAGTTTTTCGCCTCTTCCAACTGCAAGTGAGGGGGTTTTCTTCTTAGTAGCCACATTTATGCTCCATTAGAAATTAATTTACCTGCAATAATAACTCCAGCTGCAATTGTTGTTGCTGTGCTTGTTACTAACTGCCATTGTACATCCGTTTTTTCTGTATACAAAAACGGGTCAGATGATCTATTGGCTGTATAAATTGAAACAAATGGCTGTTGTAGTACTTGAAGTTTTACGCCGCTATTATTATTTATTGCTTGAACTGAATAAGTAACAATATTAGAAGATGTATAACTATTTGATGTATTAACTTCAGCAAAATCTAAATAAAATGAATATCCTGCTGGCACAGTATATATAGTACTTTGTGATTTTCCAATGCCAGCATTAATTTGAGCAACAATATTAGATGATTGTTTAAGAGTTATTGTTCCAACGTTTGTTGTCTGCCCTGTTCCCGGCGCTACTAATAACAAACTATTTATACGAAAATAACTATTTATTGTTGTAACACCAGTAACGCCATTTAAAGAAAGAATTTCTGATATTGGATTAAAATTTGCATCTAATCCATTAATTAATACTCTTGCTGAAGTATCATCTGAAGCGGAAGAACTTACTAATGTTAAAGTAGATGAACTAGTAATATAAGTATATGTTGTTGCATTTTCCCAAACAGGTATTTTTGTATTACCAACTGCTGATTGATAACCAAAAAGACTTAATGTTTGATGGCCAGAGATTTGACCACGAGAAACTTGTAAATCAAACGGCTCATATTTCGCTTGACGAGTAATTGAGTTTACCGAATTATTGGTACTTGGTATTCCACTTGAACTTTGCGCCATATTAATCTCCTAAATGTTTGGCTAGGGGACAAATGTCCCCTAAGATTAATTAGTCAAAGTTACCATATGGGTAAGTTGTTGCATTACCAATGTTCATATCTTGTTGTGCATACTTTAATGTCACAGCAATTTGACCAGATGTAGGAGTAGTCAAACTTGTATTAGTAATCTTTAAAGTTACAACAATTTGGCTAAACCATGTAGGCTGTTGACCCGGCTGCATATTTTGAACATCTTGTAATGATCCATATGCATAATCTAACTGTGTGCCAACAAATGTTGCTGTTCCACGAGTTGCAGAAGTAATTGCAGCCATTGTTGCATATACACCAGTAGAAGTTGCAAATGCATTAGATACATATGGTTGAATTGAGTTTGCTGTTACTGATCCATCCGTTGGTAATACACCAACATCAACGATAACATCAGTAATATTTGAGCCTTGTGGAATTAAAAATACTGCTCCACGATAAATAGTTCCACTTGTGTCCGCTGTTGGAGTTGTTCCAACTGTTGGGCCAGATGTGCTATAAACACCACTTTGAGGTGCATATATAGTTGCTACTTGATTCGGAATATTGTTTGATGTAACAAATGTCTTAGATCCACCACCATAACCAGCTTGACCAGCTGATGTTACAGAAAAATCTAAAAATGCTTGTTGTGCTAATAAAACCGGTCCCACATCACGTTGTGGTCCAAAACGATTATCACCCGATAGAATCGGTCCTTCGAAAGTTGTACGCATTAAAAAACTCCTTTTAAGTATGAATATTTGAGAGCGATTTTCCTAGTAGTTGATGTATCTCTACCAACAATACGTCCTCTCTCTGCATAAGACATATTAGGATTATTAACTATAAACTTAACTAGCGCAAGATATTTTTTATCTGACAATGCTTTATTTCTACGAGTGGTTTTAATTTTATCAATATATTCTTGCGTTATGTGATTTTTTTGATTAATTTTACTTTTTGAAATTTTTTCTTTGGTTTCTTGCGTATGCTTTTTCCCTCTCATTGGTACTTTTGCAACATCAGAAATATTAAAAACGCAGGGTTCATCAAAATGCGCCCTACCCTGTAAAAATTCATTTTCAAAATCATCTAAATCTTCTACTAAATCGCACTCTATTTCTAAACTCCAATCAAAAGCATTTTTTCCATATTTATTATAAGAATTTTGAAGTATTGGATTTATATGACAACCTTTATTTAAAAGTCTAAAGTGTTCATGAATACGTTTTTTTACATGTTGCGATTGACCAACATAGCATTGACCCGTAATTTTATTACGAATTTTGTATATTCCTATGTAGTCATTTGCGTATGGCATAATTAAGTTCCTTGGAACTATTATAACCATATTTAATTAATTTTGCAATAAAAAACCCCGCCTTGTGAGCGGGGTCTTGTGGTTCATACAGATTAGTATGATCCGTATACACCTAATGGATCTGATACGCCAAATGAATAACGCTCACGTGATTTATAACGTACGTTACCTGTATCAAAGTCACCATCCATAGAGTTCTGTAAAGGAACACGGATGAAGTGCTTCAAGCCATTTGGAACATCAGTTGTCAAAAACCATGCATTAGTTGCTGTCAAGAAGTGGTTAATTGTGTAACCTTCTGGAACAGAACCGTTGTTCTTAATTGCATTGATGTCGTTGTTGTTTGTACCAACGCGCAATTCTGTTTCTAACAAACGTGTAGCAACGAATTGTAGTGCTGGAGGAACAACAAGTTTCTTAGGACGAGCTGCAATCAAGAGTCCACGCTCATCAGTCCATGCAGCAATCTGAATAACAGCATTTTCCAATGCAGTTTCGTTCAAATCAGCAGGAGTAGATGGAGTGTTAGCATTGACACCACCTGAAACTAATGGGTGTGCTGTAGAGAATAAAGGCTGTCCATCACCATATGTTACTTGGCTGTTGAATCCGTTATTCAATACTGCTGCTGCTTTTACTTGCTTAGTATACGCCATCGCACGAGCTAAGCCTTTGGTGTAGCGTGCAGATAAAGAATCGTAGAGGTTATCTTCGATTGCTTCTTCTGTTAAGCTAAAGCCAAGAGCGATAGTTTCGTGGTTGTAGCGAGCTGTCCAAGCTTCTTGTGCGTTGTCATAAGCGATGGCTTGGCCTTCGTTTTTGACTGGTGCAGCACTAAAGCCTGACAGTTTTGTTTCTTCTTCAAAAGAACGCTCAGAAGTCTCTGTTTCATAGATCTCTTTGTGTTCTTCACCGTAACGAGCATACTCCAAACCAAACAATGCGTTTAGTCCGGGTAAAAGCTCTTTCAATAGTTGTGCGCGTGAAATAGCCATTTATATGCTCCTTAATTAAACACCAGTTGCATTGAAGTAGCTATGGTAACCGAAGTTCCATGTTACTAATGCTTCTGGATAGCCAGTGAAAGAAAACTGTGCGGCTGTCGATTGAGCAGTTGCTACTGCTGTATTGATAGTCACAGTTGTACCAGATACTGCTGTTACATATGTATTTGATCCAGCTGTAATACCGGGACCAGATACTGACATTCCGGGAAGAATTGCGCTATTAGCTGCGGATAATGTGATTGTTGTGCTAGATGATGTAGCATTTTGTGTCACAGTTACTGCTGATTCCTTAACTAATTGAACAATACGGAATGGTGCTGAGGTTGTAATTGGTGTAGATACAGTAGCAGATGCAGAAACTGCAATACCTGCTTGTGAATCACCAGTTGTGGTAGAGCCAGTATTACCAGCAGCGTTACCAATGTAATAAGCATTAGATCCGACAAAAGCTGGGTTAATATACTGTAATGTTGTTGAACCACCAGTACCAGCTGGGTTTACTACAACCGCAGCTTGGAATACAGCTTGTGGATCGTCAACTACATAACCGATTGCATCAGGAGCAGTTGTAGAACCCTGCCAATACTGATAACGGTTTTTACCATAAATAGGACCGCCAGTTGTACCATACTCACAACCAACGAAAACACCAATCGTGCCAGCAACGGCAGAAGAGGCGTTATATGCTAAAGTTGATGCTACTAAATTACCAATGTTTGCGCCAGTACCAATTTGTACGATGTCGCCATTGTACAAGCTAGTGCTATAACCATTGACAATCGGGAACATACGAGTAGAACCCGCAAATACACGACCACCAATTAGGTTAACTGGCTTTAGTCCGTAAGGACTTACTACAGTAGGATAAGCCATTTAATTCTCCTTAATTAATTAATTTCCAGATCCAAATGTAACAGTAGACTTCCTCTCCATAAAGATTGGCATTCTAGCGTCACTTTGGCGCATTAAATTATTATCTACCGCTTGAGCCTGTTGAGCTGTTTGATTTGCTTCGTAATCCATACGTTGCTGAACAAACTCTTCAGGGATCTTACAGAGTAATAACCCGCCAATCTCAATGTTGTCTTTATAGGCTCCATTAGGATTAGCTAACAGTTTAAATTTGGGTTGTTCTTCAATCGCTACTGGCTCCCAACCTTCTCTTAGTTTAGAGGAAATGTTGCGAGGATCAGCATTGTTTAACATTGAAACACGAATCCAACGATACGCAAACCCAGCTTGTTTGTCAGGCTCAGGGAGAAGTTCCGGAGGCATCCACTGTTTAGGACGCTCAGTCATTTCACGGGTTTCTAAATCTCTTGTTACTTTATTTTGTGCCATGTTAGGCCTCCAATCTTAATAGTTCACGAACATATTGTTCCGGTGTAAGTCCAAGTTTTTTTGCAATAGCAACTTGCGAAGTACTTAATTTTACTTTTTTAGGCGCGGTCGACCTAGTTGCAGGAGCTACTACAGTTTTCTTTTTGGGAGCGTTTTCCCTACTTACATCAACTTCGTGTTCGAAGTTTTCTGGAAATCTCTTACGCATCGTCTCGTCTAACTTTGCATAATAGTCATTTGAACCAATAACAACACCTTGTTTTTTTAGCTTTTCGTGTAGCCCAAGTGCTGTCGCTGTCATTTCCTCGTCCTGTCCGAACCAAGGATTTTCATTTTGCCATTGTATCACCCTATCATCGGGCTTTGCAACTGGCGCAACTTTTTGTTCTGGTACATACCTTTCTTCCGGTACTTGCACCTTAAAATTATTAACACGATCTAAATGCATCTGCGCTCTTGTCATTGCCTCTTGAGCAGCTAATAATTTTTCTGAATCACCCATGTCATATGCTTCTCGATAGGCTTTTTTCGCCATCTCAAGTTGTAACTCGGTAGAACTCTTAATGGCTGAAACATATTCTGTTTGTCCATTTTGAATCATTCCGCGCATACGCTTGTTGTCTTCATACAACTTTTGTGCTGCATCTACAGCTGCTTGACGTTCACGCTCAGCCGCTTCAGCTCTTCTACGCTCATCATTCCAGATGCGTTTCATTTGAATCATCTTGTCTTTGGCTTCTTTACTATACTTATCTAGCTCATCAACCTCGACCTCTAACGATTTTACTTTTTCTGTGGGTGTCGGAATTCTACCCCTATCTTCTTCAGGAGTATCATCTTCAATCTCAATATCAATTTCAGGCTCTACTACTTCGTTATTTTCAATTTCATCTGGAAATTTAAATTCTTGTGTTTCTGCCATGTCCGGCTCCTTATTTTCTACGAATTCCGCGAGGATCATCTACTACAGCCTCAACGGAATCTTCATTAATTAAACGAAATTCTCTACCATGTATGACAAGCCGTGTTCCAGCATTTGGTCGTACAAGAATAAAGTCTCCTTTTTTGCACCAAGGTCCTGTTGGATATCTTTCCCTATCCATATAACAGTCTGGTCCTAGATCAACTACAAATAACACCGTAGTTAATACTTCTTCGGTTCTTAAAACCTCGTCTGGTTTCTCAAGTTCTGAGCCATCAAACTTTTTTTCTGCTTCTGGTATTGCACATAGGATTTTGTATCCTGATGGTTTTGGCAACTGTGTCGCCTTCTCTTCTTCTTTTTTGTTAAGAATTAGAGATAAATCTACTGCTTTTGATAAATCATTCATCGTCGGAATGCTCCAATCTTTGTTCAAGGTCTAATATATTTTGGCGTGTAGTCAGCAGACCTTTTATCTCACCACACACTTTTAAATACTCTGCATAGTCTTTTGCTTGTCCAGCAGCTATCCAGTCTTTTAGTTGCACTACTTTGTCGTTGATTTCCTTCTTTAATACTTCAAATGGGTTCATTCATTTCCACCTTTTTTGATTTTTGCATCTAACTGATTCTTAAGACCATCTGCATATAATTGCTTATTGGTCTGCGTTTTTTGATGGTGTTGCTCAGAAACTTTCTTAACCAAATCAATTCCTAAATCCATCTTATGCATTTGCTGATCATTCTTTATCTTCATAATCTCAGTCATAGAATTAATGCCCATTTTTTGCTTCTCTAATGCGGCATCTTGCTGATCTTTTTGAAGTTTTGCAGCATTTTGTGTTTGAATACGCTGTTGTTCCAACGCCATTTGCTGTTGTCTTAACTGCATATCAATCTGTTGTTGCTGTTGTTTTAACTGCAATTCTTGGGCTTTTATCTGTAATTCTTGCTGTTGCATCTGAATAATTGGATCTTGAGCCTGTTGTTGTGCTTGTTTTTGTTGCATTTCTGATTGATTTTGTTGTAACAATCTTTGTGATGCTTGTGCCAATAGCGGCGCAAGTTTTGCCTCAACCTGTGGATCAATAGGAATTGGCTCACCACTTAAGTCATTCTGTGGTGGCAAATTAAATCCTAATTGTTTCTCAATCTCTACTCGATACATAAATCCTAAATGCTCATTAATATGTGCCATAGCAGCTGCTTGAATTGCCTGCGCCTGTGGATTTTGTCCAGCTATCTGAGCAAACTTTGGATCTTGCATTGCACTTGTGTGAACTGTAACGTGTGCTTGGTGGTCTTGATATGCAAATGCCTTTACAGGTTTACCCATCAATATGTTTTGATTTTCCGTTACAGGATCCATCGGCTTCATATCTTCCGGTAGTGGAATTAACTTTGCCGCATTCTTAACACCCAATACATCTATCATCTGACGATGTAAAAGTGGCATATTGTAATACTGTGGGGCGCTTTGAGCTAACTGTAAAACTGCTTGATACTGTACAATCTTCTGCGCCATCGTAGATGCATTCGGATCAGATACAGGAATAACATCAATATTCTTATAATCCGACTTCCTTGCCTTACGACTACCCGTATCTGGCTGATAGTCATAATCTTCAGGCGCATTATCCGCAATAATATTTTTTAATAACTTTAACTCTTGTTTTAACGAAAAGTGTATTCTTGCCTGTACGGCTGACATAACCTTAAGTGTACGTTCCAAGATAGCCAAAGTAGTTCCGACAGGCGCGGCTGCCGACATGTCTGATACTTGTAAGTCTGCTGTGTTTGCAAAACGTCTTCCTTCCTCTACAATTCCATTTAACAAGGTAAGCAAAGTTTGACTTGGCTCCTTGTATGGCAATGGCATAATATTATCTTTCATTGTTCCAGATGGAACATCTACATCCCTAAATTCACCCGGCGCAATCGGTGTATCATCGCCCTTAACTCTTAAACCACGCGTTTTAAACCCGCTAGGAAGATTTGCCAAAGAACCTGCATCGACCAACTGTCTAATAATAGAGGTACCAGACTTAGCGTAAGCACCAATAAGGTGAATAAGACCAAAACAATAGAAACCAAATCCCGGAATATACCCGTAATGAACAAAATGTTTTTGTTTTGCATGCAGCCTATCCCCTTCTTTCCAATTTCTGCGTATTGATAGTACTGTGCTTGTACCCTTTTCTATCGTAACAACATAAGGTAAACCCATTCCAGTAGGTTCACCATTCTTATCCGTATGCTCATATCCCGGCAAATCTAAGTTTGTTTGTACTTCATATACCTTAAATCGGTCATCTGAAGTAGCTCTAAAACCCAACTTCTCAGCAATTTTCTTCTCTACTTCATCCAAAGATGACTGAGGAGATCCCAAATCTACATCTCTATAAAATCCAGAAATCTGTAAACTTCTCATCTCATGCTCTGTCTTACGCATTACGTGCGTTACACGCTCAGCAGTTTCTAAGTCAGAAGCACCATATGGAACAATTAAGTCTTCTGCTGGAACAAACATAGATACCTGTCTGCCCAATGTTTCATCTTCATACACTTTCTTAAAAGCATTTCCAGCAAGTCCTAATCCCCACAACATTCTTTCTGTTTCTGGGCGATATTCCGTCATGACTTCCGTTAATTCATAATTCATATCATCTTGAACACGCTCGGCAGATGCCTTTAACTCAGGCGTTTCCTTACCTAAAATATGCGTCTTTACAGGACCTTGTGCTGG